>Ga0126373_10002173_pt1 | contig 14364 bp, 17 predicted proteins | sample PanSoiMetPlot_11_FD_92545 | JGI IMG/M metagenome (GOLD analysis project Ga0126373, IMG submission 92545) | Tropical forest soil microbial communities from Panama - MetaG Plot_11 | ecosystem: Environmental > Terrestrial > Soil > Tropical forest > Bulk soil | place: Panama | collected 2016-02-17 | reverse complement strand
CGTTGCTCGGCGGCGGTGCGGAACTCGCTGCGCCTGAATGCAGGGCGGTCGAATCCTACCAAACACCGGCCGGAGCGGTTTTCTCTTCAAACGATTATCTGTTTACAAGCGGCACCCTGGGTCGCTACTGTTCCAGGCTCACATCCACCAACGAGGCAAAAGAGAGACCGTGGAGTTCATCTCCCAGCACCCAGTCCTGGTGGCATCGATAATCAAGATAGCCGTCCTGCTGGTTCTTCTGATGACGGCACTTGCCTACCTCACCTGGCTGGAGCGAAAAGTCATCGCCCATATCCAATCGCGATGGGGGCCCTACTACGTGGGCGCGCACGGATTGCTTCAGCCGCTCGCCGACGGCCTGAAATTTCTTTTCAAAGAAGACATCGCGCCGCCCGTCACTGATCGGCTGGTGTACACACTTGCTCCTTTCATCGCGTTTGCGCTGGCGCTCACGGCGATCGCGCTGATCCCATTTGGGCCGCCCTCGGTGGCCTTCTTGCACGGGCAGGCGGTCTTTTCCGTGGCCGACGTCGGTGTTAGCTTGCTGATGGTTTTCGCCATCACTTCCATGGGCGTGTACGGTGTAGCGCTGGCGGGTTGGTCGTCGAACAGCAAGTATCCGCTGATGGGGGGGCTGCGTAGCTCAGCCCAGATGATCAGCTATGAAGTTGCGCTGACCATGTCCGTAGTCGGCGTGGTGCTGGTAGCCGGGACCCTGAATTTCAACGAAATCATTGGCGGGCAAAGCGGCCCCTTCTGGCATTGGAACATTTTCGGAATCCACCAGGGGGGGTTCCCGCAGATCATCGGCTTCCTCTGCTATCTCACCGCGGCGATTGCCGAAACGAACCGCATTCCATTCGACTTGCCGGAAGCCGAAACAGAACTCGTGGCGGGATTCCACACGGAGTATTCGAGTTTCAAATTCGCCATGTTTTTCATGGCCGAGTACGCAAACATGATCACCGTTTCCTGCCTCGCGACCATTCTTTTTTTCGGCGGGTGGCTCTCGCCTTTCCCGGACAGCTGGACCTGGCAAGAGTTTCTGCCCGGCGCGGGCTTGGTGCTGCTCGGAATCTACTGTGCATATGACACCGTTACGGAAATGCGCGGGATGGCGCGAATTCAATTGGCGGTTGTTACCCTGCTGTGCTTTGGCGCTGGGCTGATCTGCTTGCTCCCTGCGGTGGCGGCTGTGATCCTGGGACCGTTTTGGTTTGTAACCAAGATCTTGATTATCTTGTTCTTCTACATCTGGATGCGCGGAACGTTGCCGCGATTTCGTTACGACCAGCTCATGTCCTTTGGCTGGAAGCTGCTGTTACCGGTTTCCTTGGCCAACCTGGTCGTGACGGCGGCCTGGATCGCATTCGGCTGGGGAAAACACGGATGAGCGTGCCCTTTCTCTTGTTTTTCGTGTGCGGAGTGCTCGCCGTAACTGGCGCGATACTGCTGATCTGGGCTAAGGAGCCGATTCATAGCGCGCTTTCGCTGATTCTGGTCATGGTCTCGCTGGCGGTGCTGTACCTGCTCCTCGGCGCTCCTTTCATTGCCGCGATTCAAATCATCGTCTATGCCGGGGCCATTATGGTGCTGTTCGTCTTTGTGATTATGCTCTTAAACGCGGGCGCGGAGGAGCACACCGACTTTAGCCGCCTGGCAAAGTATGTTGGCCTGCCGCTTGGCGTTATTTTGATCTTCTGGGCCGCGTACTGGCTGCTGCGTTCGCCAGCTGGCGGAGGGGGAGTAACGGGCGGGCTGATCGCCGGACCCGATTCGACCCAGAAGCTTTCCAAGCAACTTTTCCAGCAGTTCCTGTTCCCCTTTGAGGCGACTTCGATTCTGATACTGATCGCGATTCTGGGAGCGCTGGTGCTGGCGAGGAAACAGGAATGAGCGTCGTTCCGATATCGTACTATCTCGTGCTCAGTGGCGTACTGTTCGGTCTCGGGGTGATCGCCTTTGTGTACAAACGCAACATCATCACGATTTTTATGTCGATCGAACTGATGCTCAACGCGGTCAATCTGGCGTTCGTCACCTTTGCCCGCGCACACGATCAACTGGACGGACTGGTCTTCGTATTTTTCGTGATCGTAGTCGCCGCGGCGGAAGCGGCGGTGGGGCTCGCGATCGTGATCATGCTTTCGCAGAATCGCCAGTCCCTTAGCATTGAACGTATCAACCATCTGAAGCTCTAATGCCGATTCTCCACCATCTTTGGATCATTCTGGCGCTGCCTCTGGCAGGCTCGGCGGTTAACGGCTTGTTAGGCAAGCGGTGGTCGCAACCGGCCGTCAACTCCGTGGCGGTCGGCTCGGTGACGCTGGCCTTGCTGTCGGTCTTCGAGCTCGTTCGCGAATTTTCGCAACTCTCGCCCGACCAGCTTCCCTTCGTTGGCAATTACTTCACCTGGATGGTTGCCGGCCCGTTTCGCGTGGATTTCGCACTACAAGTCGACCAGCTCACCGTGGTCATGCTCCTGGTGGTTTCCTTCGTCGGCTGGTTGATTCACATTTATTCCACCGGCTACATGGCGCACGAAGGTGGCTACTACCGCTTCTTTAGCTATCTGAACCTTTTCATGTTCTTCATGCTGACGCTGGTGATGGCAGCGAATTTGATTGTGATGTTCGTCGGATGGGAGGGTGTCGGCCTGTGCAGCTATTTGCTCATCGGCTTCTGGTTTCTGAAGAAATCGGCGGCCGATGCGGGGAAAAAGGCTTTCATCACCACGCGTATCGGCGATTACGGCTTTACCGTCGGGGTTCTGCTCACCTTCGCGACGTTTGGGTCCATCGATTTCGGCACCATCTTCAAGAGCGTGGCCAGCAACCCGATTTCGGAGACCACGCTGACCGCCATTTCGATCCTGCTCTTCACTGGGGCAGTGGGCAAATCCGCGCAGTTGCCGCTGTACGTCTGGCTGCCCGACGCCATGGAAGGCCCGACTCCGGTCAGCGCACTGATTCACGCCGCCACCATGGTAACCGCCGGCGTTTACATGGTCGCGCGCATGAACCCGCTTTTCTCCCGCGCACCCATGGCCATGCTGGTGGTCGCAATCGTAGGTGCCATCACCGCCTTCTATTCGGCGACAATCGGCCTCCTACAAACCGACATCAAACGAGTTCTCGCCTACTCCACCGTTTCGCAACTCGGCTATATGTTCCTGGCCTGCGGCGTGGGGTCCTACTCGGCGGGCATTTTCCATCTCATGACCCACGCCTTTTTCAAAGCCCTGCTCTTCCTCGCCGCCGGCAGCGTAATTCATGCCGTGGGCGGCGAACAGGACATGATGAAAATGGGAGGTCTGCGCCAGAAAATCCCGATTACCTACTGGACGATGCTGATCGCGACGCTGGCCATAGCAGGAATCCCCGGTTTTGCCGGGTTCTTCAGCAAGGACGAGATTCTCGAGGCTGCCGGCGCGGGGCCTCGCGCGAATTTCCTTCTCTGGCTTCTGGGGATCGTGGGCGCGGGGCTAACTTCCTTTTACATGTTTCGCTTGATCTTCCTGACATTTTTCGGAACGCCACGCTATGACCAGCAGCGTGTTCACGTGCATGAATCACCAAGGAACATGACCATCCCGCTCACGATTCTGGCGTTCTGTTCGATTTTCGGTGGCTGGTTTGCTGCGCCGCACCTTGTGGGAGGCACCGATTACTTTCAGAGATTCCTTGCGCCTGTATTTTCGATGTACGCCCCGCAACCGATAACACCGCAAGCCGCCTCTCTGGCCGGAAACCCGGAAAGCGGAATGGCCCACAATCCCGCCCTCGAACTGGCACATGCGATCCTAAGCTGGCCGGTGGGTGTGGCCATCGCTGGGTTCCTCCTCGCTTGGTGGATGTACATCCGGAATCCCGATGCGCCCAAGCGCCTAGCTACGCGCGTAAGCGGTCTCTATTCGTTGGTCTTCCATAAATACTACGTGGATGAAATTTACTCCGCGCTGATCGTTCGGCCGCTGCTGTGGATTTCCACGAATGTATTCTGGCATGCAATCGATGAGGGCTTGATCGACGGTGTGGTGAACGGCTCGGCTCGCGCCGCGCGCGCAGCCGGCGGTCGCGCGCGCGAATTGCAATCTGGCAACACGCGCAGCTACGCATCCTGGGTGCTCGTTGGCGTCCTTGGTTTCACCGTGCTCCTGCTCGCACTCTACCTGAGGGGAGCACAGTGATGGGCGGCCAACCGCTTCTGCTGACGGTGGTTACGTTTCTGCCCCTGCTCAGCGTCGCAGCGCTGCTGCTGCTGCGCTCGGACGAACACCTATGGATCCGGCGCATCGCCTTGACCGCCTCGCTCGCCGAATTCGCGGTCTCCCTGTTACTGCTTCGCGGATTTGATGCCAATAATGCCGCCTATCAGTTCACCGAGTATCACCACTGGATCGGTGAAACGATTCACTACCACCTGGGCGTCGACGGCATCAACCTCTTCCTTGTCCTGCTGACCACTTTTCTGACGCCGCTCGCGATCCTCTGCTCTTGGGAATCAGTCAAAGAAAACGTGAAGGGCTTTTTCGTTTCACTCCTAGTCATCGAAACAGCGATGATCGGCGTCTTTCTTTCGCTCGATCTATTCCTCTTCTTCGTTTTCTGGGAGCTGACGCTGATTCCCATGTACTTCCTGATCGGCATGTGGGGCCACGAACGCCGGATTTACGCGGCGGTCAAATTCATTTTGTATACGATGTTCGGCTCGATTTTAATGCTGGTCGCGATCCTGTGGCTTTATGACTTGAGCGGCACGTTCGATCTCGACGGGATTCAGCAGTATCTGGCAACCACATTACTGCCCCCTACCAGCGAACTGCTCCTGTTCGGAGCGTTTTTTCTAGCCTTCGCGATCAAAGTGCCGCTCTTCCCCCTGCATACCTGGCTGCCCGACGCGCACACCGAGGCGCCCACGGCTGGCTCGGTAATCCTGGCGGGCGTAATGCTGAAGCTCGGCACCTACGGTATCTTGCGCTTTTGTGTGCCGCTGTTCCCCCGTGCGGCGGCGCAAATGGCGCCGCTGATCGCCGTGTTGGCGATTATCGGCATCGTCTACGGCGCGCTGGTCGCCACCGTTCAGGTGGACCTGAAGCGCCTGGTTGCCTACACCTCGGTGAGTCACCTCGGGTTCGTAGTTCTCGGCATCTTTACCTTCCAGACCACTGCCATTCAGGGGGCCCTCTACCAAATGTTGAATCATGGCGTTTCGACCGGCGCGCTCTTTCTGGCCGTTGGAATGCTGTACGACCGCCGGCACACGCACGACATCAAGCAATTTGGCGGGTTGGCGACGCCCATGCCCGTGCTAATGTCCTTTTTCCTGTTCGTGGCGCTCTCTTCGCTTGCACTGCCTCCGCTCAATGGCTTCATCGGTGAGTTTTTGATTCTGATCGGAACCTATCTCGGCCACCATGTGTGGGCCTCCTGGGCTGCCAGCGGGACCGTGCTCTCCGCAATCTATCTCTTGTGGGCCTACCAGCGTGTCGCGCTCGGTGAAGTGACCGTCGAGAAGAATCGTACCCTTCCGGATGCTTCTGTTCGCGAACGCATCATTCTCATCTCCGTCTCTGCGGTCATTCTCTTCATGGGCATCGCTTCCCCACTGTTCACCAGGCGGATTGAAGCTTCCGTAAACAATGTGGTCGAACGAGTAAATCAACCGGAGAGTGCGTCGCGCCGCCTAACGCCGCCCTCCCCGGGCGCCCCGGCAGTAAGGCCGCTTCTGCCTGACAGCGGTGCGCTCGGAACGCTGGCCACGCGAGGGCAGCCGTGATGGCCACTGGACAGCTGCTGAATCTCGAGCGGGTCGCGCCGGAATTCCATCTTTCGATTGCGGGCATCCTGGTGATGATTCTGGATCCGTTCCTGGGCGCTAAGAAAAAGCGCTGGCTCGGGTGGCTCGCCTTTGTGGGCGTGCTTTTCGCGCTCCTGGCCGTCCATCGTGCTTACGACTCGCGCGGGATGGCCTACGACAATCTGATCAGTACGGATGTGTTCAGCGTGTTCGTGCACGCCGTCATCCTTATCGCCGCCGCGCTTTCGATCCTCGGCTCGATTGACTACCTCGAGCGCGAAGGCATTCAGCGCGGCGAATACTACGCACTTATTCTTTTTGCTGCCGCCGGCATGGGAATTTTGGCGGGAGCCAACGAGCTGGTCACCGCTTTCATCGGGCTCGAGATGAGCTCCATTTCGACGTACGTCCTCATCGGCTTCCGCAAGCGCTCCGGACCATCGAACGAGGCCTCGATGAAGTATTTCCTTTTGGGCTCCTTCGCCACTGCATTCTTTCTCTACGGCATCGCCATGGTTTACGGCGCGGCTGGCACAACCTACATTGACAAGATCCAAGCCCTGCTCGAGGCCTCTAGCGGAATTCCGGCTCTGGCCGTGCTGGGGCTTGGGCTGATCTTTGTCGGCCTGGGATTTAAAGTGGTGATCGCGCCTTTTCAGGTGTATGGGCCTGACGTATATGAGGGGGCGCCGACGCCGGTGACCGCGCTGCTCTCCTCGGCCCCCAAGGTCGCCACCTTTGCGCTCATGCTGCGCGTCTTTTACGTCTCGTTCGGCATGGCAAGTAACTTCTGGTTCTGGGCCGTGTGGATTTCAGCTGTGCTGACCATGTTCATCGGCAATCTGGCCGCCCTCGTGCAGAGCAATGTAAAGCGCATGCTCGCCTATTCTTCGATCGCACACGCAGGCTACATCCTTGTGGCATTCGCTGCTTCGACAACGCTTGGTGTTGCGGCTGTCCTCTTCTACCTCGCGGCGTACGTGTTCATGAAAGTCGGTGCATTTTTGACCATCACCCATCTCGGCCAGCGTGGCGAAACCCGGCTCGATATTCAAGACTATGCAGGGCTCGGCTCGAAAGAGCCGGTGCTGGCAGCCGGTTTCTCTCTTTTCCTGCTGTCGCTGCTGGGCCTACCCGCGACGGCCGGCTTTCTCGGAAAATTCTTGGCCTTCCAATCGGCGCTCGATGCGCACACCGCCCACGGCACGGCCGTCATTTGGCTCGTGGTGATCGCGGCGATCAACAGCGTGATCGGCGCCTATTACTACTTGCGGGTGATTATTTCCATGTACTTTGCGGAACCTTCGGAAAACTATACGCCCTCATCGGTTGCGCCGGCTTTGGGCGCGGCGATCTTGCTGGCAGCCATCGGCACGCTTTATTTGGGGATCCTGCCTGCCCAGATCCTCGCATTCGCGCGCACCGCCGCCGATTCTCTCCCCCTGCACTAAAGGGCAGCTCAGCTTTGGGCTGTTGGGGATACGCCATTGCGAGCCTTGTTCGCCTGTCTGGATTTCTGCTGGGGAACGAAGGCCCGTCGAGGGCTCTGGGAAAGGAGGCGGGAGGGAAGAGACGCTCGAGTTGTTACGCTACCGTGTGCGCGGCACCTCGCTCATCAGCGCCATTACATTGCCTTCGGTATCGCGAAAAAAACTCATCCACAGATCGTGATCGGGCATGGGCGCCACAATGCGCGGCACTTCGAAAATGGACACACCGGCATCCACAAGCTTCTGATGGGCTGCTTCAATGTCGGGCACGGTGAAATAAAGAATCGAGCTCGGATGATCGAATTGGGCGTTTTCGGGCTTGTCCAGCATGAGGCGCACTCCGCCACAATCGAAGAACGCCAGCTGCCCAGCAGCGAAGAGGAATTTCAGTCCGAGCACGTCGCGGTAAAACGCCGTGGCCCGCCCAACGTCCTGAACATTGATGGCAACCTGGCCCACTCGTGTGATGGCAAGCCCGCTGGCGGTCATCGCGACTCACCTCCCGTCCGCGCCCAAGCGCCCCCAAAGGAAAACGCCCCGAGTCGGGCATTTACGCCTCGGGGCGGAAACCGTTTCGATGGGCACCTACTTGATGAAAACAATGACCAGCACGTACAGCACCAGCGATTCGATCAGCGCGACGCCGATAATGAATGCCGTTCGAATCGGTCCGCTTGCGCCGGGGTTGCGCGCCGTGCTTTCGCAGGCGGCAGCCGTCGCGCGCCCCTGTCCGAGTCCCCCGCCCGCAGCCGCTATACCCAGCGCCAGAGCGGCGGCAAAGCCGACCCAGTCAGTGGTTTTCGCCGCAGCCCCCGCTTCTTGCGCGAAGCTTGCCGGCGCCAGTACCAGTGCGACCACAAGCGCCAGTAGAATCCATGCTGCTTTCTTTGTCATTTTCTCTCCTCTTATAAGTTTCCGCCAGGAGGTGGTTGCCGGAAACCTTGGGAGGCGGCCGGCCTCACGCTGACGGCTGTAATTCCGAATTAGTGTTCTTCGGCAACCGCCAAGCCGAGATAAACAATGGGAAGAATTGTAAAAATGAATGCCTGCAAAACGGCCTCAAAAATATGGAATATCAAAAGAGCTAGCGGAATCGCCACGGGGGCCACGCCGGCGAGGTAACCGACCGCGCTGCGCTGGGTGGTGAAGGTAAACAGTGCGACGGTGAGGCCGAGGAAGGTAACGTAAATCAGCTCGGCCACCATCATGTTGGCCCACAGCCGGACCGTCAACGAGAGTACCCTCGCGAAATGGCTGATGGTCTCCACGATTACCATAATGGGAGCAATGAAGGGCACTGGTCCGAGCAGAGTCTTGGCGTACCCGCCCGCGCCGTGCTTTCCAATGCCGAAACCGTTGTAATAGATGAACACGATCACAGCGCAAGCGAGCGGAACCGTCTTTTCCGCCGTGGGGGACATGAAACCGGGAATCAAGACGAGAAGGTTCGACATCAAGACGAACAGGGTGATGGTCCCCAGCATCGGCAAATAGCGCGAGGCCCCGTGTCCGACCACATCTTCGAGCAGGTCCTCGATGCCCAGCCCCATCGGATTCGTTAGGACCATTTCCATCACCTGTTGCGTGGCGCCCGGACGGTCAACTGAGATGCGGGCCTTCAACCACAAGAAGAAACCAGCCGCGAAGAGGAAAAGCACCAGCTCCATGGCCATGAAATTGGGAATGGGATACTGGGCATTGACCTCATGAATGCGGTCAATGTGCAAAAACGAAAGCAGCGCCGCCGCTGGTTTTCCAAGCAGCATGTTCACCAGCTTTGTTACGGCCAGGACGTGCTCTTCTCCCATAAACCTCCGTCAGCTGCTGCGTTCCAGATTGTTCTGATGGGGATGCTCAGGTGTTCCAGCGATGCTGTCCGCGCTTTAGCTCGTACCCGAGTTCGAATAAGACCGCCGGAAGCACTATCCCGAGCCCGCATAGCACGGCAATTGCAGGCAATTTCAGCCAGGCGAGAATAGCATACACAGCCACGAGCAGCAACGCCAAGCGGACCAAGAATTTAGCGTGAGTCGACTTCGGAACGCGGACCCGTCCCACACCCGCTTGGGCCTGGCCCAAGCGGATCACTCCGGCCGCTCCCTGACGCAGCCAGTGGAAATTCAGCCAGCAAAGCCCAGCCCCGACTGCGGTTCCCAACCCGGCGCGCAGGCCCCAGCCAATACCCGCTCCCATCGCTGCCAGAAGACCGAGGGCGGCGATGGCTTTCTCGAGCCGGCGCTCGATCTCAAGATATTCGGAATCATCGGCCATCTTTTTTGTCCAGCAATGCCGCCGCCTTGATCACTTCTCGAAGCCCAACGACGAAACCCACAATCCCAAGCAGGAGCATGAAAGCCGGTTTGGTATGCAGCCAATGATCCAGGAGATAGCCGATGCCGCCGCCGACAATGGGCGGCACGCTTAACTGAAAAGGCAGACTCCAGGCGACCGCCAACGCTTTGGCGCCTTGCGACAAATCGTTGCGCCGCTTCTGATCGGCGGGATCGCGCGGCTGCTCACTCACTTGCCTGTCGATTTCGCTTTCCTGATCTTGAAAACGCGCTCGGCGTTCTCATGATAGATCTTCTGCTTGTCTTGTTCTGAGATGCGAGCGGCGTCCATGAATTCGACCGCGTCCGGGTGATCCTGATAAGGATAATCGATCGCCCACATGATGCGGTCCGCGCCGAGCACCTCGATACAGAACTTTAGAGTCGGCTCCCAATTCATTCCGCTGGTGGTGATGTAATAGTTGCGCTTGATGTACTCGCTGGGCGTCAGCTTGAGCTTCGGTCGGTCGAAGGGGATGCGAACACGTCCATGCATGAAGTCCAGTCGGTAAAGCCAATAGGGCAGGCCCTCGCCCATGTGCCCGAATACGACTTGCAGTTTCGGGAATTGATCCAGCACACCGCCGGTGATAATGCGCAAGGCATGGAGGCCCGTCTCGGCCTGATATCCCCAAATAGCGTGCTCGAGGTGATCGGTCCGGTAGGCCTTGGCCATCAAAGGAATGGGTGCGCGCGGATGGATATACAAGGGTACCTGCAAGTCTTCGATCGCTTCGAGAATCGGCCAGTATTTGCGCTCGCTTAGGTATTCGCCGTTGGTGTGCGAATTGATCATGACACCATTGAGCTTGAGTTTGCTGATGGCGCGCTCGGCTTCCCGAATGGCTCGCGGAGGATCCTGCACTGGAATCGTAGCCAGCCCGGAGAAACGTTCAGGATAGCGTCCGATTGCTTCCGCCAGACGGTCGTTACCGACTTCCGCAACACCAGCAGCTCTATCTGGCGCCATCATCTGCACGCCCGTGGACGTCAGCGCGAGCAAATGCATCTCGACATCGTATTTGTCCATCTCGCGCAAGCGCATCTCGTAGAGATCGAGCAGCTTGTTGTGGATGGGACCGTTCGGATCGGTTTGAATGCGCCAGAGGAAAAGATCGGGGTCGTATTCCTGCGTGCTGGCAAGCAGCTCCCGTTGCGCGTCCATCTGCTCTCGAATGGCCCAGGCTTCTTCGGTTGCGATTCGTCGATAGCGTTTTCCCTTCCGGGCCGGCTTGGCCTGGCTTGCCCGTGATTTTGCTTTCGGACTCATTTCCACCCCCCCGGTAAAGTTCAATGATCTGCAGGCACCTGAAACCGCGCCGGAGTGTAGCGCAGAACAGGAGGTGTTTGCACGTGGCGTAACGCGCCACTAGCCGTGGTGCATGCCGTGAAGAACAGCGACGGAATGAGGAAGCAGCTCGGCGATTACGTTCAGGGATTCCACGGCGCCCGTCGGACTGCCGGGCAAATTGATGATGATCGTTCTACCCCGGATGCCGGCAGCTCCGCGCGACAGAATCGCGTGTGCTGTTTTCTCCGCACCTGCCGCGCGCATACGCTCCGGGAAGCCGGGGATTGCGCGTTCTAGCACTGCAGCGGTTGCCTCCGGCGTCACGTCGCGTGGACCGAGGCCCGTGCCGCCCGTGGTCAAGATGAGATCGGCCGCGTTGGCATCTGCTGTTTCCTTCAAGAACGATTCAATCGCCACCCGATCGTCCGCTCGGACAGCCGTCGAGACGATTTCCCAGCCGAGTTCCTTGCAACGCGCGCTTACCGATGGTCCGGAGCGATCTTGCGATTTGCCCGCCGAGACAGAATCGCTGACAGTCAGAATTAAGACTCGCATGGAAACGTGACTTAGCCGGCGGTTTCGACGCCTTCGACAGACGATCCATCCCGCTGGCTTTCGTCGACCAGACGCAGCGCTTCCATCAAAAGGCCGGTGGTGGTGCGAGAAATAGTCGAGCGGGCAGCAGTAGAGTTAAAATCGATTTCAAATTCGCCCGCCGGCCAGCGCACGACATGAAAGACTGCTTCTTCACCTTCGATTGAGCCAAGCTTGGCGTCCGCGCACTGCCCGGAAGTGAAGAACATCTGGCACACCTCGCCGTCACGACGAACCGTGAGCCGGCAAGATTTTTGACCCATCTCGAGAGATTGCATCAGGTCGAGAATGCTCATCTCCTCGAGGCGCCCTTGAATCACGCCCGGGCGAACCGCGCGATTTTGCAGTTTTTCGAGCTGGATGCGATCGATCACCTTTTTCGTGCGGCGAACCACATCTTTCAGAAAGAACGGCTTGACCACGAACTCTTCGACGCCCTCGACAATCGGCCGGAGCTTCTCTTCAACATCGCTCCGGCTGGCCAGAAAGATAAAGGGGATAAGACGTGTTTGCTGACGCGCGCGGAGTTTCTCGTAGAGCTGTCGCCCATCGAGTCCCGACATGCGGTAATCGCACAGAATCAGGTCCGGGGGATCATCCACGATTTTCAGCAACGCGTCGGCGCCGTCGGCAGCCGCAGAGGTTTGGCAGTGCGGCGCGAGCCCCTTCATGAGCAGGTCGAGGATCAACGCATTATCGTCCACGACGAGTATTCGGACGTCTTTTGCGGGAGTCATCACTGCTTAGTCGCCCGGCCCGCTCCGTTGCGCACGTAGGTGCCGCTGCGGCCACCCGATTTTTTTACCAGGTACAATTCGGTAATTTCCATGCCACGTTCGAGGGCCTTGCACATATCGTAGACCGTCAGAGCCGCGACGGCAGCGCCGGTGAGGGCTTCCATTTCCACTCCCGTAGGGCCGGTGCTCGTCGCTTCCGAAGTAATCTCAATCCCATTCTTGCACAGCTTGGCGCGCACATCCACGTGCGTCAGAGCCAGGGGGTGACAAAGTGGAATCAGCTCGCTTGTGCGCTTGGCCGCCGTGATTCCCGCGATGCGCGCCACTTCGAGTGGGTCGCCCTTGGGCAAGTCAAAACGCTTAAGGCCGGCGACCGTCGCCGGCTCCATGCGCACGAAAGCATGCGCCGCCGCACGCCGGGCTGTGGGCGGCTTTTCGGAGACGTCCACCATGCGCACCCGGCCGCTCTTGTCGTAGTGCGAGAGCTTCTTGGCGCGCTTCATCGCTTCTCCCCTATCCGCTCCCACAAGACCCTGTAAAGCGCGCCGGACTCACCTGCTTTTAGGGCAACCCGGGAACGCTTCTCGCCCAGTTCACCGTAGCACACAATGGGGATGGCTCTGTAGCCCTGGAATCGCCCAAGGAGCGCAGAGTCGGCGTGCTGGGCACCCCAGCACGAACGGTCAGCCTCGAGAGAAGCGGACACGCTCGGCGGATGCGCGATGGTGCATCCGGCCGAGCTCAACCTAGCGAGCCAGGGGCGCAGATTCGCTAGTTGCCTTTGGGCGGAGGTGGCGGGGTTATGGTAGCGCCGTCCCAGTGTTCGTCGGCTTTACCGTCCACGAAACGCCACATATCGAACCACGTGGTCGTATATTTCTTCGACGGGTCGCGGGGATCGGTGAGCTCGCGCGGGGTGACCACGATCACCTTGTCGCTCTCGGCGACAACTGCCACGATCTTCGTTCCAAGATGCTCCGGAACCGGAGTTGGTTTGCGAATGGACTGGAAGAACTTCACCACGGGGTCGCGGCCCGAGGCGACATTTGGATTATGCTGAATATAGCGCGCGGTGATCCATTTGTCGGCCAACTCCCAGTGGTTCGCCTCAAGCAGATCTTTCATGATGTGGTAAGCGGCCTGCTTGTTGGTGTTCAGCACAGGGTCTTTGCTGGTGAACATGGCATCCGCCTCGGCGCCAGTGACGCCAACGACTGGCTCCTGAGCAACGCAGGGGACCGAAGCTACGACAATCGCAAGGAGAATAAGCAAAGCAACGCGTGTTTTCATGCGTGCCTAAATACATCGGACGCACGCGGGTGTCAAGTCAACCGGCCTGCCGGAAGCAAGTGCGCCACGTTGAGCGATCACTTCTGTTCGGCAGGGGTGGCCGTGGCGGGGCCTTCGCCGACAATCTCGATGACCGCAGGTTCCTCCTTAGCACCATCGAAGTGCGGTTGCTTCGCTAGGTCGACAACGTAGCTGCCTGCGGGCATTGGGACGGTAGCATCCGGATCGAATTTTGTTCCGCTGCCCACCCACCAGGTGCCCGACAGCACCGTGGCATAGCGATCGTTCGGATGCGTGTGTGGGTGGCTGAAGTTGTGCGGGTACCACTTCACGAGAATGATGTACGTGCCCGGTTTTGTAGGGTCGCCCATGAGGACAGCCTGCTCGGCAACGCCGGGCCTGCCGGTCCATTTGATCTGATCCGGATGCAGATAGCTAACCATGGTGGGATTGAGATCAGCCGTGGCGGGTAAGCCCGCCGGCTGAGCCGAATCGAGCGAGCGGGCTGAAGCAAGCGAAAGTAGCCCAACAACAGCCGCCCAGAGGTACCATCGACGCAAGTGATTTAACAGAGCAGGCATGACTTCCTCCTCAAAGTCGAACGCTCCGGCCGGACCGCACGAGGGTTGATCTTGCCACAGAACCGCGGTCGAGTTATGTGCCGAGATACGTTCCCAGGCGTAGGTAGGCAAAATACCAGCCGAAGTGGTTTGAATCTTCATAGAGGATGGTCTGATCTGAGTCCCAATTCCAATCATTGCAGAACGTAAGATTGACAGGCGCCAATCGAAACGGCGTGACGCTAAAAATCAGACGCCTGGCCTATCGGTGGG
>Ga0126373_10002172_pt1 | contig 14368 bp, 11 predicted proteins | sample PanSoiMetPlot_11_FD_92545 | JGI IMG/M metagenome (GOLD analysis project Ga0126373, IMG submission 92545) | Tropical forest soil microbial communities from Panama - MetaG Plot_11 | ecosystem: Environmental > Terrestrial > Soil > Tropical forest > Bulk soil | place: Panama | collected 2016-02-17 | reverse complement strand
CGGGCTGTCGTAGTCGGTAGCCATCTCGGCCCTTACCCCTCCATCTTTACTAACCTCGTCGCGCGCTTGTAACGCTCGGGACGGCTCGGTTGTGCCCGAATCCGGCGGGGAATTCTGCCACGTCCGTAGGTCCGCTACACCTACCGTGCCCACCTAACTTTCCCGCGTCGGACAGTTCACCTGCCGAATTAGGTAGCTAACGGGGCAAACAGGGCGTTGAGATGCCAGGGTTGCGCAGTTGCGTCAGCATTTACTCCAAAGTAACTTTAGGAGATTCGACCACTGACGGCCACAAACGTGCGTATGGTACGAACCGCATCACAGGTCGCACCCCTGCATGCCCAAGCGGAGTCCCGGTCCATGCCTCACCCAGTGCCACTGACGTCCGCCGATCCCCGGCGGATAGGTCGGTATCGCCTGACTGGGCGGCTCGAGGGAATCCCGTCGGATGATCCGATCTACATCGGCATCGGACCGGATGACACGCACATCTCGATCACCGTCCTTGCGGGCGACTGGGCTCTGGATGCCGCGGCGAGAGACAGGTTCGCGGAAGAGGCGGCGGTGGCGCGCCGAGTGCCCCCCTTCTGCGCCGCCCGAGTCCTCGATGCGGGGCTGGATGGCACCCGCGCCTACCTGGTCAGCGAGTACGTGTACGGCGAGTCGCTGCTCGACCTCGTGTCAGCCGACGGAGTGCGGCGCGGACACGACCTGGAGGCGCTGGCGATCGGCATGGCCACCGGCCTTGCCTCAGTGCACCAGGCCGGCCTCGTGCACGGCAATTTCGGCCCGGAATTCGTGATCATGGCGCCCGACGGCGCGCCGCGGGTAGTCGAATTCGGCATAACGCCGCCGTACGGTGCGGCCACGCCGTCTGCAGACATGCTCGCATGGGCGCAGACGGTCATCTTCGCCGCGACGGGCCACCCGCCGGCCAGCCCGGACGACCTCGACGTGCTGCCAGACCACGTACGCGACCCGGTGGTGCGCTGCCTCGACCCGGATCCTGGCGAGCGGCCAGCGGCCCGCGTCGTCGTGCAGAGCCTGCTCGGCAACGACGAGCTGCCGGCCGGGTTGCTCGCCGAGGGGTCCAGGCGGGCCGTCCGGGCCGCCCGCCATGCTCATGGCCAGGGACCTCACGGTCACGCGGGCCACGCCGGACCGGGCCACGGCGGAATGAGCCACGGCCGCGCCAGTTATCCCGGTGGCACGGAGCGGCCGGTGCGGCCGGCCGCGTACAGCTCGGCCGATGACGCCGACGACTGGGCCGCTGGTAACCGTGCAACGCGAACAAATGGCAACTTCCGCTTGGGAGTCAGCCTGGGCAGGCGCCGCAGCAGCTGGCTCATCGGCGCTGCCGTCGCCGCCTTGATCGGCGCCGGTGCGGTGGCCACTCATGCTCTCCTGACGAACGGCAATACGGCCGGCAGCGGCCACCTGTCAGCGGACACCAGCAAGCCCACCAAGAAAGCGTCGGCCAGCGCCTCGGCCTCCCCGAGTCATGACCCCATCACACCCGCCGCATTCGTCGGCGGCTGGTCCGGCGTCGTGCGCCAGCCGCCGACCGATACTTACTACGTCAACGTCACGTTCTCAGCCGGTACTTCCGACGGAACCGTCAGCTACGCCGGCACGGGCTTTAGCTGCTCGGGCGCGCTGACCCTGACTCAGGTGAAAGGACAGCAGCTGACCCTCAGCCAGGGCATCATCCAGGGCCAGTCCAATTGCGAGAACGGCCAGGTCACGATTACGTTGACCAGCCCCGGCAAGATCATGTTCAGCTTCCACAGCACCGGCCCGACAGCGTCCGGCACCCTCACCCGGCAAGTAGGCTGACCGGCCCAAAGTCTTCGCCGTGGCAGTCGCGCCCGGCACGGCCGGCGCTACCCCGTCAGTCGTCCGGCGTCCAGAGCTGCCAGCAGGTCATGTAGTTCGTCGAATAGCGCTGGCTGCGCGGCGATCGTCATCGCCTCCCCTGGAGGCTGTCCATTGAGGCCGCCCGTCTTGGCCCCGGCCTCACGCGCAATCAGGCCGCCAGCAGCAATGTCCCATTCGTGCACGCCTTGCTCGTAGTAGGCATCGACGCGCCCGGCCGCGACTGAGCACAGGTCGTTCGCCGCCGAGCCGCTTCGCCTGATGTCCCGCACCCGCGGTAGCACCGCCGCCACCACCCGGCCCTGTGTCTCGCGCCTCGCCGCCGCGTAACCGAACCCGGTCGCGATGAGGGCGCCGCCCAGCGGAACGCCGACGTTGCACGCAAGCCGTTGCGGGCCGTCATGCCAGGCAGAATCCAGGAAGGCCCCGCCGCCCAGCGTCGCTGTGAACATGGCGCGCTGCAGCGGCACGCAGACGGCCCCGGCCACGACTTGACCGTCGACTTCCGCGGCGACGCTCACCGCCCAGTCCGGCAGCCCGTACAGATAGTTCACGGTGCCGTCGAGCGGATCGACGATCCACCGAACGCTGCCATGACCGGTCTGGCCGCCCTCCTCGCCCAAGATCGCGTCCGCTGGCCTAGCCGCCAGCAGGCGGTCCCGGATGAGCTGCTCGGCGGCCCGGTCAAGCTGGGTCACGATGTCCGTCGGGCTGGATTTGACCGCTACGACAGCCGCCTGGCCGTGGGCGGCTTGCAACATGTCGGCGGCCTCGCGGGCGACGGACCGGGCCAGTTCGACTAGCGCAAGCCGATCAGGAGTCGCCGACTCCCCCGCAGGCGGCTGACTCATGAGCGCGCAGGCCGGCTTGCTGGGGTGCCACAACAGCCCGGTGGGCACGAGTCTGGCCAGGCACCAAGCGCGCCGAGCGCTAGTGGAGCCGCTTCGTCGAGGCGCTCGCAGACCAGGTCCGTGATCATCGAAACGAACCGGGGGTTCGTACCTGGCGTTGCCGCCCTGGCGAGCGCCAGACCTAGCTCCTTCGCCGTCTGCGCGGCTTCGATATCCAGATCAAACCTGACCTCCATGTGGTCGCTGATGAACCCGATCGGAACGATGACAGCGGCCCTCGCCCCGGCCTTTGCGCGAGCGGCCAGCAGCTCGTTAATGTCTGGTTCGAGCCACGGCTGCGAGGGCGGACCGCTGCGGCTTGAGTAGGCCAGGAACCACCGCCGGTCAAACTCGATCTCCGCCGCGACCAGTCTGGCCGTCTCGGCAAGCTGAGCCTGGTAGGCGCCGCCCACCGGACCACTCGACTCCGCCATGGTCAGCGGGATGCTGTGCGCCGTGAAGATCAGGTCGAAATCGTCCCTGGCACCTTCCGGTAGCGACGTGATCGCTTCGGTCGTCGCTGCGGCGAACGAGCCGATGTAGCCCGGATGGTTGAAGTACTGCCGGATCTTGTCCACCCGGGGAGCGGCGCCGCCGACCTGCTGTTGCGCGGCCTCGATGTTGCCGCGGTACTGGCGACAGCTGGAGAAGGAGCTGTACCCGGATGTCACGAACGCCAGCGCTCGAGTGACGCCATCGGCGGCCATGGTGGCGAGCGTGTCCGCCAGGTACGGGTTCCAGTTTCGGTTGCCCCAGTACACGGGCAGGTTCACGGCACGGGCAGCGAAATCCTTCGCCACGGCCGCGATCAGGTCGCGGCACTGCTGGTTGATCGGGCTCACGCCGCCGAACCGGTAGTAGTGCTCTGCGACGTGCTCAAGCCGCTCGGCGGGGATGTTTCGCCCGGCGGTGACGTTCTGGAGGAACGGAATGACGTCGTCCGGCTGTTCTGGGCCGCCGAAGGAGACCAGCAGGAACGCATCGTAGGGCGCCATGAACCTATCCAACCAAGCCTGACGTGCGGCTGCGCCAGCCGGCCAGCGCCAGACCGCAGGCGCTACCGGAAATTCGCCTGGTACTCGGCCGCGAGCGACAAGACTTCGTTGACGTACCAGTCCGCGTGGTTGTAGTCGAAGATCGCGTTATACAGCGACTTGCCTCCGGCGGCTGCGCCGTCAGCGCACAGCAACCGGGCGGCAGCCGGCACGGCGTCGTACGGGTTCATCACGTTCGGCGGGCCCGTCTGGCCGAACCCATCGATCCCCCAGGCTGCCCACGTCGCCGGCATGAACTGCATCGGTCCGAGTGCGCCGGCGCTGGACGGGCCCATGTTCTGGCCGTCATTGCTCTCGATCTGCCCGATTGCGGCGAGTACTGTCCAGGAAAGGCCTGGGCAGTACTCGGCCGCCGAGGCCTTGAACAGCTGGATGTAGCTGGTCGGCACCGTTCCGGCCGGAGCTGTCGCCGCCGGCAGCTGGCTGCGCAGCACGACGATCTGGGCGGTAGCGCCGAGCACCGCGGAGACCTCAGCCTGCAGCGTCGTCAGGCTGACGCCGGGTGCGCTGATAAGGCCGGCCACCTGGCGCACTAGCCCTAGGCGCGCCGAGGTTGCCTGGTTGACCATCAGATCCACGCCAGTCAGGCCGAGCTTCGCCGCCATCGCGAACTGGACGGTCTGCGAAGAGGCACCGACGAACTGGTAGTCATCGCCTGGGATTAGCCCATGAGAGGTGGCGGCTGCCGACGCGGCCACGAACTCGCCGTTGGACAATGCGGTCCAGAATGCCTGGTCTGAAGCCGTCCGCAGAGGTACCCATGTTCTGAACGTGGCCGGGTTGACGCCGATGACGTTCACCGGCTGACCGCCGACGCTGATCCTGGCGCCGTCGAAGGTGATCACGTGCCGCATGCCGTGGATGTTCTGCAGCCTGGCGATCTGCTGCGGGGTCACTCCGTTCGGCGTCACGATCAGCAGGTCAGGCAGGATGATCTGGCGGAACCCGCCCGGCTGGCCCGACCCAACGCCACTTGACCTTGTCGAGGCCGCCTCCGCAGCGCCCGGAACCGACATCCAGGCCGGCGATTGCGGCCGGACCGCGGTTTGATTGTGACTCGGCGCCTCGCTGCTGCCGGACGCCCCGAACGCGTTGGCCACGGCGCCGGCGTAGAAGACAAGGCCGAGCGAGGCGCTAGCCGCCACAGCCGCGATCACTTGCACTCCGCGACGCCTGAAGCTCCAGCGGCTCGCCGTCGGCTCCCCGCCGGTGCCGCTGGCCGGGATATCGGGTGCGGGCACGCTGCCGCCCGTCCATTGACTGGCAGCCGAAGCTCGCTGGACTCGCCACGGGAAGCGTCTCATGACGCCAACTACCCTAACTTCCGGCTGGTGTCAGCACAGAGCCGCCAGGCAAACGTCATCCGAACAGATTCGGTACGTGCTGCCCGGATCTTGCCCCCCGATTGCGCCAGCTCGGCTGTCCGAACCGCCCTGTAACGTCAAGATGGAGGTACCCACCGCATGACCCACGTTCCCGCCGGGCTCGACGCTGGCCAGGTTGAGCCGAGCGAGCCGGCGACGAATAGCAGGCAGCGGCTGGGTTCGAGTTACCTCGCGTTGTTGCGCGTGCCGGGCGCGGCCCGGTTCTGCGTCACGGGCATGGTGGGCCGCGCCCCGATGTCCATGTTCGGGCTGGGGACCGTGCTGCTTGTGGCCGCGAGCACTGGCCACTACGGCCTAGCCGGACTGGTCGCCGGAGCCGGGTCCGTCGGCTACGCAATTGCCGCACCTCAAGTGGCCAGGCTGGCGGACAGGTTCGGTCAGCGCCGCGTGCTGCGCCCGCTCGCTGCCGTCTTCGCCGTCAGTTGCGGCGTGTTCGTCACGTGCACGGAACTGCATGCACCGCTCTGGGTCCTGATGATCACGGGCTGCGCCGCCGGCTCCTCGATGCCGTCCCTCGGGTCGATGGTCCGCGCCCGCTGGAGCGTGCTGCTCGACGGCACGCCCCTGCTCCACTCAGCCTTCGCGCTTGAGTCTGTGGTCGACGAGATGATCTTCGTGATCGGACCTGCACTGGTGACGCTGCTCGCCACCGCGCTGCCCCCGGCCGGCGTCCTGCTGTGCGTGGTGCTGTCCGTGTCCGGGACACTGCTCTTCGCGGCGCAGCGCCAGACGGAGCCGCCGATCAGAGCGATCGGCGAGCACGGACGCCGGCCCGCGCGCGCCGGCCGACTGCCCGCTCCAGGGCTCGCGACGATGGCGCCGCTGTACTTGTGCCTCGGCGCCATGTTCGCGTCAATCGATCTCAGCACTGTGGATTTCGCGCAGCGCCAGGGCCATAAGCCACTGGCGGGCTTCATTCTCGGCACCTACGCGCTGGGCAGCGCCATTGGCGGCCTCTGGTATGGCTCACGGACGTGGCGGGCCCCGGTCGAGCGCCGGTTCGCCCTGACGCTGATCCTGACGGTGGCCGGCGTCGCTACGTTCTGGGCCCAGCCGGCGCTGATAACGCTGGACGCCGGCATGCTCATCGCCGGCCTGACGATATCCCCCACGCTCATCGCGGGCTACAGCCTGATCGAGCGGCAAGCGCTCGCGTCGCGCCGGACGGAAGCCATGACGTGGCTGTCGTCAGCGATTTCGATAGGGGTTGCTGCCGGTTCGGCCGCATCCGGACGGATAATCGATGTCGCTGGACCACGCTGGGGTTATGGATTTGCCGCAACCTGCGGGGTGATCACTGTCACCATATGCCTGGTGGGGCTGAGGAGGTTGCGTGCGATGCCTGCTGACCAAGCGGCACAATGGGCCGATGCCTAGGGATCGCGGATCTGCCAGATCGGGGTGGCGCAACTGGGCGGGCAATGTTGCCGCCAGCCCTCGCCGCATCGCTGCGCCGGGCTCGGCCGCCGAGGTGGCCGCGGAAGTCCGTCAGGCCGCCGACGACGACCTGACGATCCGCATGACCGGCAGCGGGCATTCATTCACGCCCGCCGCTGTCGCCGACGGCGTCCTGCTTCGCCCGAACCGGCTGACGGCCATCAGGTCAATCGATGCGGCCGCCGGGACAGTAACCGTCGAAGCCGGCTGCCCGCTGCACGTGCTCAATGCCAAGCTCCTGGCGCGCGGCCTCTCGCTCGCCAACATGGGTGACATCCAGGTTCAGACGGTGGCGGGCGCCACCCAGACGGGCACCCATGGCACCGGGCGCGACGTCGGAGGCATGGCGGCCCAGGTTTGCGGGCTGGAGCTGGTGCTGGCCGACGGCAGCATCGTGACCTGCTCAGCCGACCGGCCCGATGGCGGGCTGGCGGGACCGGATGGCAAACCGGCGGGCCTGCTCGACGCGGCGCGGGTTGGGCTGGGCGCGCTCGGGATCGTGACGGCTCTGACCTTCCGCGTAGTGCCGGCCTTCCTGCTCGAAGCCCGCGAGGAGCCCATGAGCTGGTCGCGGGTGATCAGCCACCTCGACGAGCTCACCGCCGACAACGAGCACTTCGAGTTTTACTGGTTCCCGCACAGCGAGGGCTGCCTGACCAAGCGCAACAACCGCAGCGACGGCCCGGCGCGGCCGTTGCCGCAGTGGCGTTACATGCTGGACGACGAGTTCCTGTCCAACTCGTTGTTCGGGGTGGCCAATCGGGTGGGCCGCCGGATTCCCGCCGTGATCCCGTCGATCAACTCGGTGTCGGCCAGGGCGCTCGGCTCCCGTACTTACATCGACGCCGGGTATAAGGTGTTCACCAGCCCCCGGCGGGTCCGCTTCAAAGAAGAAGAGTACGCCGTCCCGCGCGCCGCGCTCTCTGATGTGCTTTCCGAGGTTCGCTCCCTCTTCCAGCGGCGCGACTGGCGGATCAGCTTCCCGATCGAGGTGCGCGTGACGCCGTCCGACGACGTCTGGCTGTCCACGGCCTACGGCCGCGACAGTGCCTACATCGCCATTCACGTCTTCCATTCCGCACCGCACGAGCAGTACTTCAATGACATCGAGGCCGTCATGACTTCGGTTGGCGGCCGGCCACACTGGGGCAAGATGCATACCCGCGATGCCGGTTATCTGCGGGGCGCCTATCCCAGGATGGCCGACTTCGTCACACTGCGAGAGCAGCTCGACCCGGACCGCCGCTTCGGCAATGCTTACCTGCGCCAGGTTCTCGGCTCCTGATCTGCGCCTTCCCCGCGCCAGCGGGCGCGCCGCGCACTCGAACCGTGCGCGACAATGGAGTACGTGCGATTCCTGAGTGAGCCTGCCCACGACCTGACCTATAGCGACGTCTTCCTGGTGCCGAACCGGTCCGAAGTCGGGTCCCGCCTCGATGTCGACCTGGCAACCAGAGACGGCAGCGGCGCGACGATCCCGGTCGTCGTCGCTAACATGACGGCCGTTGCTGGCCGCCGGATGGCGGAGACCGTTGCCCGGCGGGGCGGCATTACTGTGCTGCCACAGGACATACCCGTCGATGTCGTAGCGGACGTGATTTCCTGGGTAAAGTCTCGCGACCTGGTGTACGACACACCCCTCACCCTCGGCCCCACCGCGACGACTGGCCACGCGCTCAGCCTCCTCCCTAAGCGCGCGCACGGGGCCATCATCGTCGTTGACGACGACGGCAGGCCGATCGGCATTGTCACCGAAGCTGACTGCACCGGCGTCGACAGGTTCACGCAGTTGAGCCACGTGATGTCGGCTGAATTGCTGACGCTGCCCGCCGGGACGAATCCGGAACGAGCCTTCGGACTCCTCCACGACGGCCGGCACCGCGTCGCGCCGGTCGTCGACTCGGCCGGCCGGTGCGTCGGCATCCTGACCCGAACAGGCGCGCTGCGCGCCACCCTGTATCAGCCCGCGGTCGACAGCCTGGGCCGACTGCGCATTGGCACGGCGCTCGGCATCAACGGCGACGTGGCCGGCAAGGCCAAACTGCTGCTTGACGCGGGCGCTGACATGCTGGTAGTCGACACCGCGCACGGCCATCAGGACAAGATGGTCGAGGCGCTGCGGTGCGTCCGGGAGCTCAGTCCCTCGGCACCGGTCGTGGCTGGGAACGTCGTGACGGCGGCCGGCGTCGCCGATTTGGTCGAGGCCGGGGCGGATATCGTCAAGGTCGGCGTCGGACCGGGCGCCATGTGCACGACGCGCATGATGACCGCCGTGGGCCGACCACAGTTCAGCGCCGTACTCGAGTGCGCCGCCGAGGCTCACCGGCTCGGACGGCACGTGTGGGCCGACGGCGGCGTCCGCTACCCGCGAGACGTCGCGCTGGCGCTGGCGGCGGGCGCGAGCAGCGTGATGATCGGCTCCTGGTTTGCGGGTACGTGCGAGTCACCCGGCGACATCTTCCGGGACGCCGATGGCCGTCTGTACAAGGAGAGCTTCGGCATGGCCTCGGCGCGCGCGGTCAGGCTGCGCGCCGCCGCCGACTCGCCGTTCGAGCGAGCCAGAAAGGAACTGTTCGAGGAGGGCATCTCGTCCTCCCGGATGTATCTCGACCAGCACCGGCCTGGCGTCGAGGATCTGCTCGACACGATCACGGCCGGCGTGCGCAGCGCCTGCACCTACACCGGCGCCGACAACCTCGACGACTTGCACGAGCGCGCCGTGGTCGGCATCCAGGGCGCCGCCGGGTACGCGGAGGGCAAGCCGCTGCCAGCGGGCTGGTAGCGGCCTAGGCGACCGCGTTGGGGCTGGCCGGAACCGTGGTGGCCGTTATCGCCCAGCTGGCGATCCGATCGAGTAGCGCGGCGTTAGCCGCCGACTCGGCGTGCCCGAGGCCCGGCACGATCCACAGCTCCTTCGGCTGGCCGGCCGCCTCGAATAGCTGGTCAGCGTGGTCGGACGGGAAGTAGTCGTCCCGGTCCCCGTGCACGATGAGCAGCGGGATCGGCGCGATCCGGGCGGCCGCCTCGGCCGGCGGCAGCGGCACCGGATCCCACCGGCCGTGGCTGATCCGGGTGTTCATGACGTACTTCGCCAGGATCCGCCCCAGCTTGTGCTCAACCGCCCAGTGCACCCGGCGCATTGCCGGCGTCCCGCGGTAGTACCACCGGCCCGGCCCACTGACGGACACAGTTGCGTCCACGCCGCCGATGAGTCCGGCGTGCCGGAGCACGACCGAGGCGCCCATGGAGAAGCCGACGGTGACGACCTGCTCGTAGCCGAGGTCGCGCATGTAGCGGACGGCAACGTCGAGATCGTTGATCTCCTTGTCCCCCAGCGTCGTGGCGCCGCCGGACCGGCCGTGGCCGCGGAAATCGAAGGCTATGACGCCGCCATGCAGGTTGAGATGGTTCGCCACCCGCCAGACGTGCGGCCAGCGCCAGTTGAGTGTGAAGCCGTGCGCGATGACAAAGCCCAGGCTGCGATCGCCGGCCAGGTGAACTGTCTCGATCGGAACGCCATCGGCGGTGACCAGGATCTCAGCTTTCGTCACGGGCTTCGTCATGCCCCTATTGTGCGTGATCATTTGCCACGGCCTCACGAGAGGTCTTCCCTGTCCGCTGGCCGCTGCGGCAGGCTGGTGCCTGCCCAGAACGCCCAAACTGCCGCCCTGGAGATGATCATGGGAGTGCTCGACCAGCTCATCGCAGCAATCCGGTCCGACGCGATCGAAGTTATCGACCTGACCGCCCGGCTGGAGTCCACCACGCCAGTGATCCAGCTGCCGCCACCATTCGCCAATACCAAGCCGTTCACGTTGGAGGAGGTCAGCCGGTACGACGAACGCGGACCCGGGTGGTACTGGAACGACATCAGCACAGGCGAGCACACCGGCACACATTTCGATGCGCCGGTGCACTGGATCACTGGCCGGGATCGGGAGGATGTCGCCGACGTGGCACCGACCAGCCTGGTCGCGCCGGCCGTCATGCTGGACTTCAGCAAGCAGGCGGCCGCTGACCCGGACTTCCTGCTCGAGCCCGACCACATCAAGGCATGGGAATCCGAGCACGGGCCGCTACCCGACGGCGGCTGGCTGCTGTACCGGACCGGCTGGGACGCCCGCTCGCGCAGCCAGCAGGAGTTCCTCAACGCCAATGAGACCGGGCCGCACACTCCCGGTGTCTCCGTCGAGTGCGCACGCTGGCTTGCCGAGGCGGCACCCATCATCGGTATCGGCGTCGAGACTGTCGGCACCGACGCAGGCGCAGCGCACTCGTTCGACCCGCCTTTCCCGTGCCACTCAGCCTTGCTCGGGGCCGGGAAGTACGGACTGACGCAACTCCAGAATCTCGCGTCGCTGCCGCCGACCGGTGCCGTGCTGCTCGCCGGGCCACTGCCGATTGTGGGTGGTTCAGGCAGCCCGGCGCGTGTGCTGGCGCTGATCGAGCGGTCCTGATGCTCGTTACCGAGGCTGTCGCCAAGGCGCTCGCCAATCTGGGCGCCGACACGGTCTTCGGCGTCGTCGGCAGCGGCAATTTCCACGTCACCAATGCCCTGATCGCGCACGGCGCCAGGTTCGTCGCGGCGCGCCATGAGTGCGGCGCGGCGAGCATGGCCGACGCCTGGGCCAGGCTGAGCGGCAGGCCCGGCGTGCTGAGCGTGCATCAGGGACCCGGCCTGACGAACGCGCTGACCGGCATTACCGAGGCAGCCAAGGCCCGGACGCCGCTGCTCGTGCTCGCTGCCGACGTCAGCGCCGCCGCCGTGACGTCGAACTTCAGGATCGACGTCAGCGCGATCGCGACCGCGACCGGCGCAACGCCAGCGCGCCTTGGGTCGGCCAGCCTCGCCGTGGATGACGCTATCCGGGCTTACCGGCTAGCACGCGACGACAGGCGCACCGTTGTGCTCGCGCTACCGCTGGACGTGCAGGCGGGCGAGTGCACGTGGCCCGGTGCGCCAGACCCCGGCGCCGTGGCTCCGCGCCCGCCGTCGGACCGGCACGCAGGCGAGCTGGCGGCTGCGCTGGCGACAGCCGCCCGACCGGTCTTCATTGCCGGGCGCGGCGCGCGCGACGGCGAGGCGAAGTCAGCCCTGGAACGGCTCGCCGATAGCTGCGGCGCGCTGCTGGCGACGTCGGCTGCCGCCAAGGGCCTGTTCCGCGGCAGCCCATGGGACCTGGACGTCAGCGGCGGCTTCGCCTCGCCACTCGCGGCCGAGCTCATCTCCAACGCCGACCTGATCGTCGCGTGGGGCTCCTCGCTGAACATGTGGACGACTCGGCACGGCAGCCTGATCGCGGCCGATGCCCGCGTGATCCAGGTCGATTGTGAGGCCGGCGCCATCGGCAGGCACCGCCGGGTCCACCTCGGCGTCGTTGGCGACGTGACTGCGACCGCCGAGGCTGTGACGGCGCTGCTCGACACCGAGCCGCGCGAGCCGCTGGCCAGCTCCGCCGACCAGGCCGACCTGCCCGGACCGGGTTATCGTTCGGCGGCGCTCCGCGATCGGCTAGCGGCCCAGGTGCGCTGGCGCGACGTGCACTTCGAGGATGAGAGCGACGGCGATCGAATCGACCCCCGGTCCCTAACCATTTTCCTGGATGACCTGCTGCCCGCAGCGCGGATCGTGGCCGTGGATTCGGGAAACTTCATGGGCTACCCGAGCATGTACCTCTCGGTGCCTGACCAGGACGGCTTCTGCTTCACGCAGGCGTATCAGTCGATCGGGCTCGGACTCGCGTCGGCGATCGGATCCGCCATCGCACGGCCAGACCGGCTGACCGTCGCGGCGCTCGGTGATGGCGGCGCGCTGATGGGCATCAGCGAGCTGGAGACAGCCGTGCGGCTGGGGCTGTCGATGGTCATCATCGTGTACGACGACGAGGCGTACGGCGCGGAGGTTCATCACTTCGGCCCTGACGGATTCCCGCTCGACACAGTGCGGTTCCCCGCAGCGGACATTGCCGCGATCGCGCGCGGCTTCGGATGCGACGCGGTGACGGTCCGGAGCAGGGCGGACCTGGAACCCGTCCGCGACTGGCTGGAATCGCGACCTGCCCATCCGATCCTGGTCGATGCCAAGGTCACATCGGAGCACGGCTCATGGTGGCTTGAGGAAGCCTTCCGCGGTCATTAGCGGGCGGCCGCGGAGCATGAGGCTCGCGGCCGCCCGGCACTATGGATTGGGCTCGCCCGTCTAGAGCCGTGCTCTAGTCGCCAGCCACCTCATGGGTGACGAACGGGTCATCGGGCATCTCTGGATCGCGGTCGGGCATGCCCGCACCCACCGAGACCGGCACACGGTCATGTTCCGCGCTCGGATACGCTTCCTCGCTCGGATACGCTTCCTCGCCGTGCGCGGCCAGGTCGCCGATCATGAGCTCAGCGTCCGACATCCGTAGCGGCGTGAAGACCTTGATGACGCGCAGGATGACGTAGGTGACGACCCCGTCCCAGATGATGACCGTCAGGGCCGCTCCGGCCTGGATCAGCAATTGTCTCGGGTGGCCGTAGAGCAGCCCGGACGTCGTCACGTCCGGGTTCTTGCCGAGGCCCAGGTAGACGATCATCTTCGGGTCAGCGAACAAGCCGACAAGCAGGCCACCGAACAGACCAGCGAAGCCATGCGTATAAACCACACCCAGCGCGTCGTCCACCTTGTTGAACGGCCAGACCTTGCGCGGCAAGTAGCCAAACAGCGCCCATACGAGACCGGCGGTGACGGCGCCAATGACGATGGCGCCCACACCGTTCACGTACCCGGCGGCCGGGGTGATGCCGACCAGGCCGCAGATCATGCCGTTGACACCGCCGAGGAACGTGGGCTTCTTGTCCTTACCGAAGCCCATGTCCAGGATGACCCACGTCATCATCGCGACGGCAGTGGCCAGGTTCGTGTTCACGACAGCAGCGGTCGCGTCCGCGCCAGCGAAGTACGGGTCTCCGCCGTTGAAGCCGTTCCAGCCGAGCCACAGGATGCCTGCGCCGACAGCGATGAACAGCAGGTTGTTCGGGACCGCCTTCTCCCGATCGCGGGCGAGCCGCGGACCGACCATCGCTGCCGCGATGAAGCCGGAGACACCCGCCGCCAGATGAATGACGTAACCGCCGGAGAAGTCCAGCGCGCCCTTGCCGGCCCAGAACCCGCCACCCCAGAGCAGGAATGCGTTGACGGCGTAGGCAAACGTGATCCACAACGGCACGAAGATCAGCCAGACCTTGAACTTGATCCGGCCCACGACGCTGCCGATAAACAGGATCGGCGTGATCGCCGCGAACACGAACTGGAAGTAGACCAGCGAGCCTTCAGGGAATCTGAACTTCGGCATCAGCCCGTTGAGTAGCGGGATGCTCGCTTGCCCTTGCTCACCCGATGCGCCCACGACTGTTGCTGGCTTGCCGACGAAAGTGGAGATCCACGGCTGGCCGAAGCCCATCTTGAATGCCCACAGGACCCAGACGATGAGCGTGAGCGCAAACGCAGCGAACACCATCATCATGGTGTTCACGGCCCACTTTCGCTGGACGATGCCGCCGTACAGGACCGCCAGTGCGGGGATGCTCATCAAGCCGACGAGCGTGGCCGCTGTCATCTGCCAGGCGTTGTCGCCCGAGCTGAGCCAGCTTAGATAGGGGTTCACTCTCCGCCTCCAGAGGCTGAAGCGAAGGGCTGCCGGGTAGCCAGGCGTCGGCGACCAGCACGGTCCCAGCCGACCGCTTCGGT
>Ga0126373_10002171_pt1 | contig 14372 bp, 11 predicted proteins | sample PanSoiMetPlot_11_FD_92545 | JGI IMG/M metagenome (GOLD analysis project Ga0126373, IMG submission 92545) | Tropical forest soil microbial communities from Panama - MetaG Plot_11 | ecosystem: Environmental > Terrestrial > Soil > Tropical forest > Bulk soil | place: Panama | collected 2016-02-17 | reverse complement strand
GGCCATTTCATAAACTGCGAATTCAGGTTTCCGTTGCTTCCAGTTAAGGATAGATTTGCGAAGGTCTGTGCTCAGTTCTTCGTCTGCGTCAAGCGATAGGATCCAATCGTTACTTGCTGCTGCCGCTGCAAAGTTTTTTTGTTCCGCGAAGTTTGTCCATCCACGCGGAACCACCTTAGCGCCATGGGCTAGCGCAATCTCCTGCGTGTGGTCCTGACTTCCGCAGTCGACTAGGACGATCTCATCGGCGATACCTTGAATGGAGCGTAGAGCGCGCGGCAAGTTGCGCTCCTCGTTCAGCGTAATCAGGCAAACGGAGAGACGATTCATTTCTGATCCAAGACTTGGATTCGGCGCTAGTATCGCACATCCATTTTGCATCCGTGCCATCGGGAGGCCGGGCCAGGTGTGCTGCGAAGCGCGAGTTTATTTCGCTTGGAAGGTCACGCGAATCAAGCTATTGCCGATGCGAAATTCGGAGCCATTGGTGAGCATAGCGGCGCACCCGTTCCTGCTCAAAAAACGTTCCGTTGGTTGAGTCCATGTCTTTGAGATTGATGTACGTGTCGCGCACTTCCAGCAAGCAGTGATGGCGCGAAATTTCCGGGTCGCTTAAGGCCACGTCCGCGCCTTTCCGGCCCATGACCACGCGCGGCTTGGTGAGGGTGTGGCTCTGGCCTTTCGAGGGGCCGGAGAGAATGCCGAGGATCACATTTTTGTTCGCGGGCAGTTTCAAGCGCGGATCGGGAGGAGGCAGATTCAGGTTCGAACTGGTGGCATTGGCGCGGGCGAAGGAGGGAAGCGGCGTCATCACCACGGTGGCGTCCGTGCGCCGCTTGATCTCGACAATTGTCGTTTTTCCGCACTTCGAGCATTTGAACTGCACCTTTGAATGCCCGCCAAACTCCGTACCTTTCAGCAGATGCTCCGCGCCACAGTGCATGCAGGCCGTCTTCATACTTCCAAACTAACACCATTCAAGCCACGAGCAAGATTGCCCGCCTTCTTTCTGACGGAAGGGTCAATCGGCGCCGAATCGGTGGGTTGCCGCACCGCCTTGCGAGTGCGGTCTTATGTTACGATGGCATGTTCGAAACCATTCAGGAGAGCAGGCGTGTCGGAACATCTTTCGCGCAAAGAGCTGAAACAAGACAAAATCAAGGAAACCATCGAGCACGGCGCAGAAGCCGTGCTGTCTCACGGGCAGTTCGTAGGAATTGTGATCGCCGTTGCGCTCGTGGTCCTCATCGGCTACTTCGGATGGCACTTCTACATCGATCGCCAAACGGCGCAGGCTTCCGTCGAGCTTGACGCAGCGATGAAGGCTTACCAAGGCCGCATAGGGCCGGCAGCCCCCGGAGCGGATCCGACTGAGCCTTCTTACCCGGACGAAAAAGCGCGTGCCCAGAATGCCCTTAGCAAATTCACGAAGCTCGCGGATTCCTATCCCTCCACGAATCCCGGCAAAATCTCACGCTATTACGCCGCGCTTTGCCTGGAAGATTTGGAGCGGCAAAACCAGGCCCTCGAGGAACTGAAAAAAATCAGCGGCAGCAGCGACAAGGAACTTGCAGCCATGGCGCAGTATCAAATGGCCATCATCGATGCACGCACTGGGAAACCTGATGATGCTGCCAAACTGTTTCGCTCCCTTGCCGACAAGCCCAGCGTTTTGGTGCCGCGTCCCCTGGTGCTCTTGGAGCTTGCACGCACCTTGCGCGATTCGAATCCCAAAGAAGCCGCTAATATCTATCAGCAAATCAAGAAAGAGTTTCCGGACGCGAATATCGCCGACCAAGCCGACCGCGGCCTGGATTCGATTTCGCCGAAGTCCTGACGTCACCTTCGTTTGCAGCCCGCGGACTCCTCCGGAGCGAGATGGAGCGGACCATCGCAACGCTTTCCCCTCTGGCCCCCTGGGCCATGCATGCGGAAGACACTCGCGGACGCCGTTATCCTGAGCCGGCCCATCCTTACCGCAGCGACTATGCGCGGGACCGCGACCGCATCATCCATTCGCGCGCTTTTCGCCGCCTCGAAGCCAAGACGCAGGTTTTCACCACTCGCTACTCGGATCATTTTCGCAATCGCCTGACGCACACGCTGGAAGTGGCGCAGATTGCCCGCACCGTGGCCGCGGCGTTGGGGTTAAACACAGAGCTTGCCGAAGCGCTAGCCCTGGTTCACGATATCGGTCATCCACCATTTGGGCACGCCGGCGAGCGCAAACTGGACGAACTGATGCGCGCCCGCGGCGGCCACTTCAACCACAATTTGCACGCGCTGCGCATCGTTGAGCATTTCGAACAGCGGTACCTCGATTTTCCCGGCCTCAATCTCACCTTTGAAGTGCGCGAGGGCATCATCAAACACTCGCGCGATTATTCGGAAGCCGAATTTCCGCAGCTGCGCGAATATTTGCTCGATTTGCGCCCGCCGCTCGAGGCCCAGCTCATCGATTGGGTGGACGAAATTGCTTACAACACGGCGGATATTGACGACGCCCTGGAAGCGGGACTACTGGACCTGACGGTTTTGTGCGACGAGGTTTCATTTTTTGGTGCTCTTTACGCCCCCGTGGACGCAGCCCATCCGGATGCGCGCGAAAAACTCAAATTCAACGAAGCGCTCAAGCAGGTTCTGGATTTTTTGGCGACGGATCTCATCGAGTCCACGCAGCGGCGTGCGCTCTCGTCCGGCGTTTCTTCGGCGGAAGATGTGCGCAAGGCTCCAAGACGCTTGGCCGGATTCAGCGATGAAGCTAAAACACAGAACGCGGCGCTCAAGCGGTTCTTGTTTGCACATATCTACAATCATCCGGCCATCACGGAAGATCGCGACCGCTCTGTGGAATGTTTGGAAGAGCTCTTTGTTTATTACCTGGCAAAGCCGGACTCCATGCCCCCTTCCTATGAAGGGGTTGCACGGACCGAATCGCGCCACGTCATCGTGTGCGATTACATCGCCGGAATGACGGATCAATTTTTGCTGCGGCAGCACCATGAACATTTCGGCCGTCCATCTATGTAAAGACATGACGTGTGTGACGAGAAGTAGGACCGTCGGAACTTCGTCGGCCTTGTTTTGCACTTCCACTGGAGTCTCGACCGGTGGCTCGAATTGACCTCTGCATGAGTGGCAAGTAGGATGAGTCACTGCCGGAGCCGGGGAAAGTTGCAAGCAAGGAGCTCGCGTGTACTGTTCCAAGTGCGGTGTGCTGATGGCGGATGGGGCGATGTTCTGTGCGGCGTGCGGGCAGGCCTTCTCGACCGCGGCAGTGATGGCGCGCCCGATGAACGCGCAAGTAGCCACCGCTCCTCGCGTCGAGTATGGCGGATTCTGGTTGCGTTTTCTCGCTTACCTCGTCGATGGCGCCGTGATCCTGATAGGAATTTGCGTGGTCGCGATCCCTTTGGTCTTTCTGACCGGCCTTGGCGCATACCTGAGCAACATCAATCCGGAACAGGATTGGAACGAAAACGGGGCCTGGGCCATCATCGCGGTGATTTTTTTGCTGGCAACGGCAAGCCTGGTGGTCACCTGGCTCTATCACGCGCTGATGGAGTGTTCGGAATGGCAGGCCACAGTTGGCAAGAAGGTTCTGGGCCTCGTTGTGACCGACATGGAGGGCCGCCGCGTGAGCTTTTGGCGCGCAACCGGAAGGCACTTCGCAAAGATTGTGACGAACATGATCCCCCTCCTCATCGGTTACATCCTGGCGGGCTTCACGGACAAGAAACAGGCCCTGCATGACATGATTGCCGGCTGCTTGATCCTGCGAAGAGGCTAACTAAGCTTGGAGAAATGAAAAAGAGGGAGATCGATTGAGCGGAATCTCCCCCTTGATCGGTTTCGAGCTCGCGGAATCTGATGATCAGTTTCCTAGAACCGAATGAACGGCCCGACCGCGACGCGCGCATTGTGGTGCGGCTTGCCTGTCCAATAGATTTCGTCGCCCGCTTCCAAGCGCAGCCCAATTGGACCCAGATGGCCCTCCACGCCCGCGCCGGGGTAAAAGACGCCGCTCACGTTATTGGACCGTAGATTGTCAACGGCGCTTACAAATCCCGAAAAGCTGGGAGGCCGCGAACTCAGTTGGAAGTTTATGAATCCGCCTTTTAGCAGCAAGAACGGGCGGATGGCGTGACGCGTGCCAATCAGCTTAAACCCTCCCAGGCCATGTAGGACTTTCAAATTGCTGGGCGCCACGGTCAGCGTAGTGCAGTTCGTGCAGTGTTCCGTGAATCCCTGCTCGAAGTCATAGTTCATCTCGCCCTCGAACATCACGTGAGAGAACATCTTGTAGCCCACGCGTCCGCCAAGCCCTCCTAAGTTCGAACTTGTTTGTGACAGCCGGAAATAGTCGCCGTACGCGCCCACTTGAAACCGATCCTCCTGTGCTTTTGCGGACGGCACAAGCCAACTTGCCCCTGCCAGGAATGCCAAGAACATGAGTGGAGCAACACGCTTCATACGGATTCTCCTTGGACAAAAAGTTGGAGCAAAAAGCAGGAATGGCCGAGGGTAGGGAGGCTTCTGCTTTGGAGTTTAGATGAAGATTTGCGGGTCGGAGTTGCCAACGCCGGACCCAAACGGACCATCAATTCGATGATTTAGATGCGCCGGTCGAGCATCAAGAAGAGCGCGAGGTAGCGCTTCAGTTTTTGCGTAATTAGAAAGTTTTCCTTTACGTGTTCGTGGCCATGTTCTCCAAGCTTTGCGGCGATTTCCGGATGCGAAAGCAGAAAACGAATTTGATAGGCCGTGCCTTCCACCGAATGCGCCAGAAGGCCGGTGTGCTTATGAATAATTTGCGTGGGGATGCCCCCAACTGCGGAGGCCACGACCGGCTTCTTCTTCCAAAGCGCTTCCGAAACGGTCAGACCAAATCCTTCGCGCAGACTTTTTTGCACCACGACGGTGGAGGCGCGCTGAAGAGCGTTGACTTCCAGTGGGGCCCATGCCGGTAGTTCGAGGATCTTGATGTCGGGATCCCGGTCCGCTGCACGCACAACTTCTTTCAGCACTAGCGCGCTTTCCGGATCGTCGGACGCGCTGCCGCCGGCAAGGACCAACTGACAGTCAAAGTAGCGCTTTACGATTCGGTATGCGCGGATTACGCCGACGGGATCTTTCAGACGATCGAAGCGCGAAATTTGCGTCAATATCGGGCGCTGAGGATCAATCTGGTAGCGATGGAGAACCTGCTGGACGAATTCCGAATCCAGAGGACAATTTTTTTCGGAAAGGGGGTCGATGGCGGGATAGAAAAGATACTGAGATATGGGGAGCTGGCGCGAAAACTCAGGAGAAGAGAACATCGCCCCATCATAGCGGGAGACAAATTTCTCGAGGAACTCCCAGACGGCGCGGTTGGGATGTGACAAATCAATATGACAGCGCCAGACCCAGTGATTCGAGCCGGGGGGACGCCCGTCAATCAGCGCGGCAGGCTGCGGGTCATGGATGACCATGAAATCGGCATCGAGCGGAAGCGTAGCGCGGTTTTGCTCGTTATACGAAAGAAAGATGTCAAAATCCTTGCGTTTGGCCTGGTAAGGCTCGCCGTGGAGCGCATTGTGAAAAGACTTCGTAACGTCAAAGAACTCTTCAGCGCCTTTCATCACGTCCCATCGAATGCTGAGGTCAAGTTCTTCCGCGAGGGGCACCAGGCGGTTGAGGATTTCCGCGACACCACCTCCCACGGCGGTGGAGTTGATCATCTCGATGCTGCGGCCGCGCAACGGTTTTGCCAAGGCACGCAATTCTTCGATTTCGCCCGCGCCTACCACTTCCGCATAGTTTTCCAGAGGAATGCGGCTCGCCGCCATCAAGACTTCGCTCATACCCTTTTCCTCTCACGGTCAATCAGGCGAAGCATTTTTGCACGGGCGCTGTCCAGCGTGTTGGTGTACACATCAATGTGATTAATGCTGCCTGCGAGCGTGCGCAGTCCGAGACTGGAGGAGAGCCAGTGAGAAAAGTCGTTGGTTTGGAGCTGGAGACGCAACCTCGAGGAGATGAAATGAAAATAAAAGGCGGCGTGACTGACGCGCGTGAGCCCGTCGCGAAATTCATCGAGGTTGCGGGCGCTATGGCCGAGGGGCACGGTCACTTCCACGCTTTCGCAAAAATAGAAGCGTTCAAGTCCCGATTGCGAGGCAACTTGGGATTGCGCCACACAGAAATCGCGCACCATGCAGCAAAGGTCGGTGCGTAGGGCGGCAATCGAAGTGTAGTCGCGGATGTCGAGGGCCGCGAGCTGCTCGGCCAGGTCGTTCCGGTTCGTCGAGGACAGCGTCCATTGTGCAAAATCGTTCGAAAAACCCTCCGTCAGGAAGTGGTGGCTTCCTAGAGTCTGAAAGGTGTGATGGAAGATGGAAGCGTCGCTGCAGTGTTCGAGGCCGGTCAGCAATTCCGCGAGAGTTCCAGCCGATTGGTTCCCGATGCGTGTGAGATAGGAAGCGGTTGCGAAGTCAAAGGGTGTCTCGGCGACGTTCAATTCTGCGATCCTCTCTGTCCTTAGATGCGCCAGTGCGAAACCGGATTAGATGCGGAGCCGCATCGGCGAGTTAGCCGAGGCACAACCCCGCTCTTACGCTCCGACGCGCTCCACCATCTCGATACGAATCTCGGTCAGGTCTGAAAGAAGATGAGCGGCCCAGCGGTAGACGTTGTGTTGCCGCACCGTGTGACGCATGCGTTGCATGCGCTCGGCCTGTTCGTGCTCAGGCATTTCCAGGGCCCGGTGAATGGCACGGGCGAGTTGCGCGATGTCGTAAGGGTTCACGAGCAAGGCGTCGGACAGCTCGTGCGCAGCTCCGGCGAAGCTGCTCAGGATCAGGGCCCCGCGTTCGTCTTCGCGGGAAGCCACAAACTCCTTGGCCACCAGATTCATTCCATCGTGCAGAGACGTGACCATACAAAAGGAGGCGGCTCGGTAGAAACGCGAAATCTCCTCGTGGGAATGATGCTTCTTGCGAAAGACAATGGGTTTCCAACGAGAGGTTTGAAAACGGGCGTTGATGCGATCCGCCTCCGCGCTGACTTCATCGAGGAAATTCTTGTAGCGCTCGATATCGGTCCGGCTGGGAGCGCCGATTTGTACGAACGTGAAGCGCTGCTGGTAGCCAGGATTCAGCTCAAAGAACCTTTCCAGAGCTCTGAATCGTTCCAGGATTCCTTTCGTATAGTCCACGCGATCCACGCCGACTCCCAGATGCGTGGCTTCAATTCCCATCTCTTCGCACAAGGCCTGACGCACCGCGCTGGCGGTGGGCTGATTAGCGTCAGGCCCTGAATTCTCGGGAACCGCCACGCTAATCGGATAGGGGCGCACGCGCGTGACGTGTCCTTGCCTGCTTACGGCAAAACGGTCCCACTCGGTGAGAGCTTCCAGCGCGCGGTCCACGGTCTCTAGAAAATTATTGCAGTGAGATTGGATGTGGAAGCCGATCAAGTCGGCGCCCAGGAGCCCTTCAATAAGCTCTCGCTGCCACGGACAAATCCCGAAGACTTCCGCATTGGGCCATGGAATATGCCAGAAAATCGCGACGCGCGCGTCCGGGCGGACCTCTTTCACCATTTTTGGCAGCAAAGCGAGGTGGTAGTCCTGAGCCAGAAGAATTGGCGAATCCACGTCCGCCATTTCCTGCAAGACGGCGTTGGCGAAGCGCTGGTTAATGCGTTGGTATTGCAGCCAGTCGTCAGGTCGAAAAATTGGGCGCGTGTGGGCGATGTGGCAGAGCGGCCAAAGGCCTTCGTTTGAAAAGCCCTCGTAGTAGCCCTTGTCTTCTTCGTCCGTGAGCCAGACGCGGCGCAAGGTATAGCTGGGCCGGTCCGGTGGAACGCGGAGGTGATCGTGGGAGTCAACAACTTCGCGGTCGGCGTTGCCGGAGCCGTTCGCGACCCATGTACCGTTGCACGCCAGCAAAACCGGTTCAAGGGCAGTGACCACGCCGCTCGCGGGGACCAGCATCTTGATCATCTTGTTGCCGTTATAAACGTGCATGTATGGCTCGCGATTCGAAACAACGAACAAGGGTTGGTCCTGAAGCCGGTCGCGCAAGCTGACCCGCAAGCGTTCCGAGGTCCATAGCGAGGCATTCGAATCGCGCAGGCGTGCTTCTACTTCAGCGGCGGCTCTGGCGGAATGCAAATCCCTGGCCAGGTGCGTCACCTCGTGGTGCAACTGTTCCATGATTTCGCCCTGCAACAGGGCGGGAGGCGGGTTGGGTTGTCCCGTCCGCAGCGTTCGCACCCATTTTGCGGTTCGAGTGAGCGGCTCGGTGAATGTCCAGCGCACCAGCACAAGGGCAAGCAGGCTGATCAACAGAGTCTGAACCAGCGCATTCAACAGGGAATCGCGCAGGGTATGGGAAACTTGCAAATCGATATAGCTGGCGTCGTGAATCAGCAGCAAGGCGCCAGCGACTTCATCATCGCGATGCAGCGGCAAAGCATATGCGTGGACCGGGACAGCCTCGCTTTCCTTTGGTGCTGACGTTTCTTGTGGCGGGAGAAATTCGCCGACTCCTGCATTTCCGCGTGTAGCTCTGGTCGCGTCAGTGGCGTGCAGCGGCAAAAAGGGCGCCAGCCCCGGGGTCATCGCAAGCGCGTGCCCGGAGTCATCGTATATGACAATTCCTTTGAGGTGCTCGCGCTGCCCATAGCGCTCGACAAGGCGTTGCAGGTTTTTTTCCTGGCCGCGATCGAGCAGATGTTCGACACTCTCCCGAAGACTCTCCGCGAGGATTTCGGCCCTGCGCGCCAGATCATTACGCAAGATCCGACGCTCGTTCCTGACCTGATAACCTGCGAAAACAAGAGACACGGTGCCGACGCTCACGATCAGGGGCAGGACAATTTTCAGAGTCGTGCGCATCTGGGCTCCTCAATCCAAAAAAATGACAAATGGACCGCGAGGACTGGGGGCTGCGGTCATGTTGAACTAAGGAATGCTTCTTACTCGTTTTCGAAGAACCTGTTTCTCCTCTTTCTATCTTTACAGCACCTCGAAACCCGAACCAGGTCTCACAACGACATGAACGGCGATGTTCCTGCCATCTGCCGGGCGGTACTCGACGGTGGCCTGAGCGCCCGCCTTGAGCTTTCCTTCGACCTTCGCGTCCTGACCATTGGTGACCTCGACGGAAAAAGCAGCGTCCCCAATCGAGGCCATTTTCCGCGATTGGGATGGGTTGTCTGGGGCTGGAGCCAGCTTGGCTCGTGCCGGTTCATCAAGGACCGGCCTCGCCCAGCCGGCTACTATAAAGCATACAACAAACAGCGTGACCAAGGCTGAATACAGCTCGGAATCGCCTTGGATTCCTCGCATTTTTATTCGATTTGACCAGGGCGAGAATAAGCGGCACGAATGGAACCAAAAAAAGACAGGTTTCAGAGATCGGCTAAAGTCTTAGGAATCAATGTCTTGAATGGACCAGCGGGAAATCGATCTTAGTTCACTTGGTACTAGTTCTGTGAAGAAATTGCCCACCGGCTGGAGCTTCCAGGGTTTTTCGTATCCACACCTTTGAGCACATGCCTATCCTTCGCAGTATCCGACTAGAGACACGTTTCCGGGGAAACAGCTTAGAAGCGGGGATTGTGCGCATCAAGACCGGGAAAAGAATGCTCTAAAGAGTCCATCTTCGAATCTCATTGTCCAGTTTAACCAGAGGAATCGTCGAGTTTAGCCCGAAGTATTTGCGAGTTTTAGATTACGCAACAAGTAAGAAATGTCCTGTGGCAATTCTCTCGGTCTCCTTTCATTATGGGTTTCTCCTTCACAGCCGTTGCGTTCCACAGAGACGTTTAATCTGTTTCACATGGGGGCAAAATGAGAAACCTGAGGGGTGTCGTTCCGGGTGTACTGTTTTTGCTGGTTGCATCCTTCCCGGTGCGTGCCCAGCAATTTTCCGCAGTGAGCGGCGTTGTCTCTGACACGTCGGGAGGCGTCATCTCGGGCGTCACCGTGGAGCTAAACAGCGAGCATCTGGGCGTGCACCTGACCACGACGACAAACGATCTGGGCTTCTACCAGTTTTTGCGTCAAGCGCCGGGACAAGGGTACTCGCTGACATTTTCGAAAGAGGGCTTCACAAAGATCGTATTAGGCAACATCGCATTGGGCGTCAGCACTACGGAAACCCGCAACGTCAGCCTTGAAGTTGGCGCCGTGACTCAATCTATTCAAGTGGAAGCTGCCGGCGAAGCCACGCTGAACACCACCGATGCCACGATCGGCAACGTAATTGACGCGAGGGCAGTGAACGAGTTGCCCATCCAGTTCCGCTTGGATGCGGCGGGCTTGATGCAGCTACAGGCGGGTGTGAATGATGCGGGCTCCATCACCGGCGCACGCAGCGATCAGGGCAATATTACGCTGGACGGCCTTGACATCAACGATCAGACAACTGGTCAGGCTTTCACTTCGACGATTCCCGTTTCCATAGATGCCTTGCAGGAAATGCGCACAGTGACCGCTGGAGAAACGGCAGACTACGGCCGAAGCAGCGGCGGAGGGATCAATCTTGTAACCAAGAGCGGCAGCAACAATTGGCACGGCAATTTGCGCGAATACAACCGCAACACGCTTTTCGCAGCCAACGACTGGTTCAACAATCGCAGCGCGCTGCCACGGCCGCCACTGATTCGAAACCAGTTTGGCGGCAACCTCGGCGGTCCGGTTAAGAAAGACAAACTGTTTTTCTTCTTTGACTACGAGGGGCTTCGGAGGTCCTCCAGCAGCCAGAATGTGCGCGCAGTCCCCACGGCGCAGTTCCGTGCTGGCCAGCTAGGCTATATAAATAGCAACGCGGGTTGTGATGGCACCGCTCGTTTCACTACGCAGCCGAATTGCATTACGTATCTTCAGCCCTCGGACGTGGCCGCGCGTGATCCTCAAGGGGCGGGCGACAATGCCGCACTATTAAGTTTCATTAACAGCCGTTACCCAGCGGTTCCCAACGACTTAGGTTCTGCAGGAGACGGAATCAATACGGACGGCTTCCTCTTCACCTCTCCGGCGCATGAATCGGCTAATGTCTACACCGGGCGCTTCGATTACAATCTTGCCTCGAAACACAAACTCTTCATCCGGGGTGGTGTGGCGCGTGAGGGTGTGGACGACAATTTAAACACGGCCATAGCACAATTTCCGGGCGACCCGTCCCCCGACTCCAGAGACACCTTCAATAGCTACGCGTCCTCACTGGGGTGGACTTGGACGGCAACCACCAATCTGATCAATCAGTTCTCCGCGGGCCTTGTCCGCTCCATTCTGGATTTTCCCGTGCGCCCGGCCCCAACGTTCCCGAACTCGTTCTTTTTCTCTCCCAATATTTCGAACCCTTTCCTAGGGTCTTCTTCTCAGTCGCGCAACGTGCCGGTGCCTGAGTTCCGTGAAGGACTGACCTGGATCAAGGGAAATCACACGATGGATTTCGGTAGTGACGTCAAGCTCATCCGGCAGATCAGTGCCCTCAAGAATGATTTCAATTTCATTGGCGTTGGCTTGGGTGGCTTCATTACTGCTCTTGATCCATCGTTGCGCCCCGGTGACATCAACAGCGACCAATCCGCTATCAACAATTGGGACAATTTCTTTCCGTTCATGCTTGGACGGTACTCGCAGGTGACGACAAATTTCAACTACAACAAGGCTGGAACCCCCTTTCCCAATGGAACCGGAAAGAAACGCGATTTTAACTATAACGAATTTGAATTTTATGGCCAGGATTCCTGGAAATTGCGATCTGACCTGACGTTGACGTACGGATTGAGGTATACGCTTCATACGGTCCCTTACGAGGTTAATGGCTTTCAATCGGTTCCTTCGGTGAACGAAAATACGTATTTGTCAACGCGATTGCAGGCTGCGGCGCAGGGCTTAAGTGGCAACAGCGTCGTTCCTCTGGTGAGCTACTCCCTCGGCGGGGCGGCAAACAATGCTCCGGGCTATTACCAACCGGATCACAAGGACTTCGGCCCTCGAATCGGCTTGGCTTACAACCCAAGCTTGCGCAGCGGGCCCCTGGAAAGCCTTCTCGGCGACCGCAAAACGACTATTCGCTTCGGAGCTTCCCTTCTCTACGATCGCGTCGCCGGTGGAGCGAGTTTTGGGCTAGACCAGAACACGTTCTTATTCGATGCACAGGCAAATAACTTCTTCGGGTTTTCAAGCGATCCGTTTCACTCGCTGTTGTTCGACCCGCGCTTCAACGGGCTAAACAATCCGCCGCCATTCCCCGCCGCCCCCAATACAACACCTCCTAACACTCCCAACCTAGATTCAAGCGGGAATCCTGTGGGGACCGCGAACGGAGGCTTTCCATCGTTCTTCCAATTCGACCGCAACACCAAAAACCCATATTCGATTTTGCTCAACTTTGGCATCCAGCGAGAACTCCCGGGGAACCTGTTACTTGAAGCCAGCTACGTGGGTCGGATGGGCCGGAGGCTGCTTGCTGTGGGCGATGCCGCAACGACTACCAATTTCAAGGACGCCGCCTCCGGCCAATTGCTACGCCCAGCATTTGGCCAATTGCAGCAAGAGTTCGCCGCCAATCCTTCAGGTCCGATTGCCCCTATCCCCTGGTTTGAAAACCAGATCAACGCCGTATTGACTGCAGATGTGGGCGTTCCCGTTACCTGCCAAAACTTCGGATTTACGGGACATCAAAATTGTTCAACCTTGGTTGCTAGCGGATTCGGCGGTTTTTTTCAGCCATTCCTCACCAGAGGGGACCTGTCAAGCGTCATTCTATTCCTCGAAGAGATCGGTCTTCTCTTTCCTAACATCGGTCTCCCCGCGCAGACCTCAGCCAACGGATACATTGGCAACTATGCTTCTTCCAATTACAACGCCTTGCTGACTACGCTTCGCAAGCGTTTCTCGAGCGGGCTGCAATTCGATTTCAACTACACGTATTCGCATTCCATCGACAATCTTTCTGAGGTTGCAAACAACTATGTGACGTATACCGGTTCCGGCGCGGGCCTCGTCTGTGAGCTGGATAACCTTCGCGTTTGCCGCGCAAGTTCCGATTTCGACGCGCGTCACACCATCAATGTCAACTACATCTATGACCTGCCGGTAGGACAAGGGCGCCATTTCCTGCGCAATGCTCCGGGATGGACCAACACGATTGTGGGCGGTTGGACTACTTCCAGCATCATTACCTGGAGGACCGGCTATCCGTTCACAGTCCACACCGGTTCTTTTCCTACGGCGTTCACTCTAGATGCGCCTGCCGTTCTGGTGAATGCTGCGGGACTTAAGCAGAACATTCATACGGACTCGGCTGGAGAACTGCAATATTTCGCGAGTCAATCCACGGCAGTTTCTGCATTTGCATTTCCCTTTGGTGGTGGTACGGGGACCAGGAACGCGGTCCGCGGCCCTGGCTTCTCTTCCGTGGACATGGCCATCGAAAAATCCATCAACTTGCCAAAGTTGGAAAGCCAGCAGCTGAAACTTCGACTGGATACTTTTAACACATTCAACCATCCTGTTTTTAATGGGCCAAGCTCAGCTACCCTCCTGAACACCAGCCAGTTCGGCATCATTACATCCACGGCCAGCGCTCCGCGCGTGTTGCAAGTTTCGCTGAGATACGAGTTTTAGTCACAATCCATCTCACAGAAAAAAAGGGAGACTGGGTTCCAGCCTCTTTTCTTTGGTTTTTCAGATTTTAGTGGTTTGATTGAAACCCTTCTACCCGCCGGAGTCGGAGTGGGGATCGAACGTTACGGAGATCTCCAGGGGCGTTTCGGAGCTGGCGGGGGAGAACTTCCACTGCGCTACGGACTTTTGGGCGCTTTCTGCCAGAATGGGGTTGCCGCCGAGGACTTCGGAGTCTCGCACTGTGCCGTCCGGCTTGACGAATACCTTCAGTCGAACGACTCCGCCGATACCCTTGGATTTGAGAATCGAGGGATAAGGGACCGGGACTTTTTTCACGATCTTGCGGCCGGAGTCTTGCGCCTGTCCAAGGGTGGTGCCGGACAATGACAGGAGCGCACCCAAAATAGTGGCTCCGAGGAGACTCTTGCGGGAAAAGGAGATGAACATGGGTAAATCCCTCAAGATTTGAATGGTGTGAGACTTGGAGCAAACCCCCAGGCCGCACTACTACATGCGCGAAAATGCTGCAGGTTGTTGGCCCCATCCTCAGGGATGTTTAGGCCGCTATGCCAGAAAGTTACCACCCGTTCTATTGCCCGTAACAGTTTGATTATAAATAGTTTACGCTGCCATGCAGTTTGTGTGCTTCGAGGTGTATTTTTCTCACGAGTCAACTCGGCCAGGATGTCTTCGGGCGTCTCATTCCAGTTTGAGAATTGGGCCACAGCGTAGTAACGCATTC
>Ga0126373_10002169_pt1 | contig 14374 bp, 13 predicted proteins | sample PanSoiMetPlot_11_FD_92545 | JGI IMG/M metagenome (GOLD analysis project Ga0126373, IMG submission 92545) | Tropical forest soil microbial communities from Panama - MetaG Plot_11 | ecosystem: Environmental > Terrestrial > Soil > Tropical forest > Bulk soil | place: Panama | collected 2016-02-17 | reverse complement strand
TGCTCACCGGGGCGGCGCTCGCGCGCAGCCTGGCCTATGCCTGGCAGGTACCGGCGGTGGGGGTGCACCACCTGGAAGGGCATCTGCTCGCACCGCTCCTCGAGCCGGAGCCGCCCCCCTTTCCGCACGTGGCGCTGCTCGTCTCCGGGGGACATACCCAGCTCATCGAGGTGCGCGGGATCGGCGAGTATCGGGTCCTCGGCGATACGCGGGACGATGCCGCGGGCGAGGCCTTCGACAAGACGGCAAAGCTGCTGGGGCTGCCCTACCCCGGCGGGCCCGAGCTGGCGCGCCTGGCGGAGGGAGGCACCCCCGGCGTATTCAAGTTTCCGCGGCCGATGCTCGATCGGCCCGGTCTCGAGCTCAGCTTTTCGGGCCTGAAGACCGCCGTGCTGCATTCGCTCCGCGGGCGGGAGCTGACCCCGAAGCTGCGGGCGGATGTCGCCCGTGGAGTCGAGGAGGCGATCGTCGCTACGCTGGCCGCCAAAGCGGTGCGAGCGCTCGAGGCCACCGGCCTGGATGCGCTCGTTGTGTCCGGGGGCGTCAGTGCCAATCAGCGGCTGCGTGCGACGCTCAGCGAAGCGGTCGGCCGCCGGGGGGGCCGCGTGTACTATCCGCGCATCGAGTTCTGCACTGACAATGCGGCGATGATTGCCGTGGCGGGGCTCGCCCGGCTGCGTGCCGGGCAGCGCGACGCTCTTGCGATCCAACCGCGCGCCCAGTGGCAGCTGGAGACCCTCACGGCCGTGCCGCTGCGACACGCTACCGCTACCGAGGCCGCGCGATCCCAGCAAACATGACCAGCCCCACCCAATCCGGCGACCGCATATTCCTGCGCGGCCTGACAGCCGAGTGCATCATCGGCTTCATCGACTGGGAGCGGCGCGTCAAGCAGACCGTCGTGGTCGACCTCGAACTGCCTGTCGACTGTCGCCGCGCTTCGGTCACCGACGATGTTGCCGATACGGTCGACTACAAGAGTGTCGCCAAGCGTGTGCTGGCTTACATCGAGGCTTCGGAGTTCAAGCTGGTCGAAACCCTGGCGCATCGCCTGGCCCTGCTGCTGCTCGAGGAGTTCGGGCTGGAGTGGGTGCGCATCTCGCTCAACAAGCCCGGCGCGATCCGCAACTCCCGCGACGTCGGTGTAGTCATCGAGCGCACTCGCGCGGACCTCACCGCGGCGGCCGCCGCGCGGCTGTGATCCAGGACGCCCATGCCCCAGGTTTACGTCGCCGCGGGTAGCAACATCGAGCCGGAGCGGCACCTCGAGATGGCCGTGCGCGAGCTCGAACGGCAATTCCCCGGCGTGCGCTTCTCGCCCTGGTATCGCAACCGGGCGGTGGGGTTCGAGGGCGAGGACTTCATCAACTTCGTCGCCGGCTTTCCGACGGAGCGGCCGCTGAGCGAGGTGCTGCAGACCCTGCACGCGATCGAGGCGCTCTGCGGCCGGCCGCGCGAGGCGCCACGGTGGGCGCCGCGCTCGATGGACCTGGATGTGCTTCTCTACGGCGACCTGATATGTCAGGAGCCGCACCTCAAGCTGCCGCGTCCTGATCTGCTGAAGCGCGCCTACATGCTCGGGCCGATGGCGGCACTCGCGCCTGAGGTGGTGCATCCGACCGAGGGACAGACCATCGCGGAGCTCTGGCAGCGCTTCGATCGCGCGGCACACCCGTTGGTGCAGGTGCGTGCCGGCTGACTACCAGCCGATGCTCCTGCCGCCGTCGACCGCGAGAATCTGTCCGGTGACGAAAGGTGCCTCGGAGGCGAAGAAGAGCACGGCGCGGGCGACGTCCTCGGGCGACCCGATGCGCTTCAGGGCGGTGCGGGCGATGATCTCGTCGCGCAGCGCCGCGTCGACGCCGCCTTCCGGCCACATGACCGGTCCCGGCGCGATCGCGTTGACCCGCACCTGCGGCCCGAGCTCCCGCGCCAGCGATTTGGTCAGCATGATGAGGCCGGCCTTCGCGACGCAGTACACCGGGTGGCGGCGCAAAGGGCGCACGCCGTGAATGTCGGCGAGATTGACGATGAGGCCCGCGCGCTCGCGCAGCGCCGCGGCGGCCGCCTGCGCCAGGAAGAGCGGCGCCTTGAGATTGGTGCCGATCAGGTCGTTCCAGTCGTCCTCGTCGATCTGCCCGACCGGGGTCGGATAGAAAGAGGAGGCATTGTTGACCAGGATGTCGAGGCCGCCGAAGGCGGCTGCGGCGGTGTGGGCCAGCGCCGTCACGGCGGCGCCGTCGAGCAGGTCGCATTGTGCGAGTGCCGCCGAGCCCGGCCTGAGGCGGTTCAGCTCTCCCGCGAGGGTGGTCGCTTCCTCCTCGGAGCTGCGGTAGTGCAGCACCACGCTTGCGCCCGCTCCGTGGAGGGCATGTGCGATGGCAGCGCCGACGCGGCGTGCAGCGCCGGTGATCAGCGCGGATTTGCCGGCAAGCGGCGCGGGGTGGGCGGTGTCCGTGGCGGCTGGGTTTGGCATGAGGTGCCTAATTTATGATGCCGGCGCTCTCACCGGAAGAAGAAGCGCACTCTCGCGCCGTCACCGCGCTGATTCGCGAGCGGGTGCGCGCGGCAGGAGGCTGGCTGCCGTTCGAGCAATTCATGGAGCTCGCGCTCTATGCGCCGGGGCTCGGCTACTACAGCGCGGGTAGCGTGAAGCTCGGCCCGGGCGGGGACTTCGTGACCGCCCCGGAGGTCTCCGATCTCTTCAGCCGCTGCGTGGCGCGGCAGTGCGCGCAGGTCCTCGGCGACGGCGGCGAGATCCTGGAGCTCGGCGCGGGCACCGGGCGCATGGCGGCGGTGGTTCTCGCCAGCCTCGCGTCGCTCGGAAAGCTGCCGGCGCGGTACGCCATCCTGGAGGTCAGCGCGGATCTTGCGCAGCGCCAGCGCGAGCGGTTGGGAAAACTGCCGCGCGAAATCAGGGAAAGAGTGGTCTGGCTCGAGCGGCTGCCGCAGCAGCCCATCAACGGGGTGATCCTGGCGAATGAGGTGCTGGACGCGCTGCCGTGCCGGCGGTTCGTGCTGGGCACAGGGGCGGCACGTGAGTTGGGCGTGGCGATCCCAGACGAGCTCCACGGCGAGCAACCCGGGGAAGCTGGCGCGGACCAGAGGCTTATCGAGCGTGACGCGGAGCCGGACCCGGCGCTCGCGAGCGCCTGCGCTGCTCTGCTCGGCGAGCTGCCGGCGCCCCTGCCGGACGGCTATTCGTCGGAGCTCTGCCTGCGGATCGCCCCGTGGATCGCCGGCATCGCAGATTGTCTCGGGCGTGGAGCGATGCTCCTCTTCGATTATGGGCTACCGCGCGCGCACTACTACCATCCGCAGCGCACCGCCGGCACGCTGCGCTGCCACTTCAAGCAGCGTGTGCATGACGATCCCTACAGCAACATCGGCGTGCAGGACATCACCGCGTGGGTCGACTTCACGCGGGTGGCGGAGGCAGCGGTCGCCTGCGGCCTGGATGTCGCCGGTTTTTGCACGCAGGCCGCGTTTCTCCTCGCGACAGGCGTGGAGCAACTCCTCGCGGAGTCCACGGATGTCGTCGAGCACGCGCGGCTTGCGGGGGAGGCCCGCCGGCTGCTGTTGCCCGGAGAGATGGGCGAAGCGTTCAAGGTGATGGCGCTGACGCGCGGATGCGATGTCGCGCTCGAGGGGTTTGCGCTGCAGGATCTGCGGCAGTCGTTGTGAGAGCGGCGCTGGTGCAGAGCTGCGCGTCCCGCGTCGCCATCGGCTCCCGTGCCAGCTTGCGTGCGGCGTCGTAGAACCGCTGCAGGTCGCCGCTCTCCCGCTGCAGGAGGCGCTCGAAGCCCGGGACACAGTCGTAATAAGTGTCGACCGAGGCCAGTTCCGCGTTGTTGAGCCCTGCAGCGATCCACTCGTCGTAGAGCGGCGCCCGGACTGCGAGCTGTCGCTCCAGTGCGTGGATATCGGCCGCCAGGTCGGCGAAGATCTGCCGCTTGCCGCGCAGCTTCGCCTGGCGCGAACCGTTCGATGCGTAAAGTTGCGTCAACCGATCGCGCGCGTGGCGCAGGAGCACAATGAACTGCCCGTCGTCAGCGCGCTGCTTTTGCAACACTTCGATGCGCGCGGCCTGACCCTTGTATTCGAGCCAGCGTTTCAGGCCCTCTTGCTCCACCGTGACCGCGAAAGCTTCATCGAACCGCGAGTCGTTTTGGACGTAGAGCAACTGGTGGGCGAGCTCGTGGAAGATCATTGCCGCGAGCTCATCGCTGCCGTAGCGCATCATCGTGCTCATCACCGGGTCCGGGAGCTTGCCGAGGGTGGAGTATGCGGGGACGCCCTCGATCACGACGTCATATCCCTGCTGCTCGAGTCCCGCGGCGAAGGCGCGGGCGCGATCCTCACTGAAGTAGCCTCGATAGGCCACGCAGCCTGCGATGGGAAAGCACCATTGCTTCGGCTGCACCGAGAGCTCCGGTGCGGCAACGACGTTCCATACGACGTAGGGACGGTCGATCTTGACGTACGTACGATAGCTCTGGTTGTCGGGCAGCTTGAGCACACGTGAGGCGAAGTCTCGGGCCTCGCGGACCTCGGCGAGCTCGAGGATCAGCGGTTGCGGAGTCTGAGGATCGTCGATTACTTGCACGATAGGCTTGCGCGCGTGCATCACATGCCACTCGCCGCCGGCCGCCTGGAGCAGATACATCGTGCTGCTGCAGCCGGAAAGCGCTGCGATCAGCACCGCGGCGAGCGCGAGCCGTAGGGCCGCCTTGCTCATGGCGCTCATGGGGGCGAGGCGGGCCTTCTCGGTTAACATGTACGCATTATGCAGGTGTACTTGGTCGGCGGTGCCGTGCGGGACCGGTTGCTTGGGCGTCCCGTGAAGGAGCGCGATTGGGTCGTGGTCGGCGCCTCGCCGGAGGAGCTCGAACGGCAGGGGTTCGTCCCGGTCGGGCGCGAGTTCCCTGTCTTCCTGCATCCGCAGACTCACGAGGAATACGCGCTTGCGCGTCTCGAGCGCAAAGTGGCTCCCGGGTATCGTGGGTTCACCACCCAGTTCTCGCCCGACGTCACGCTGGAGGAGGATTTGCGCCGCCGCGATCTCACCATCAACGCGATGGCGGAGACTGCGTCGGGCGAGATCGTCGACCCGTACGGTGGGCGCCGCGACCTCGAGGCGCGTTTGTTGCGGCATGTTTCGGACAGCTTTGTCGAGGACCCCGTACGGGTCCTGCGGGTGGCGCGGTTTGCCGCGCGATACGCGGAGCTCGGGTTTCGTGTGGCGGAGGAAACCGTCGCGCTGATGCGCAGCATGACTGACTCGGGCGAGCTCACGGCGCTGGTGCCGGAGCGTGTCTGGCAGGAGACCGAGCGCGCGCTGGGTGAGTCCCGTCCCGACGTATTCTTCGAGACGCTGCGCGAGTGCGGCGCCCTGCAAGTCATTTTTCCGGAGCTGGCGGCGCTCTACGGTGTGCCGCAGCCGCCCCGCTGGCATCCCGAAATAGACACCGGTGTGCATGTCATGCTGGCGCTGCGCCACTCGGCCGACACGGACGCCCCTACGGCAGTGCGCTTTGCAGTCCTCATGCACGATCTCGGCAAAGCACTGACGGCTCCGGAGCACTGGCCGAGTCACCGGGGGCATGAGGAAGCCGGTGTGCCGGTGATCGAAGCGCTCTGTGCGCGGCTCAAGGTGCCGAACGGCTTCAGGGATCTCGCGGTGCTGACGGCGCGGCATCATGCCGTGGTCCATCGCGCCGCGGAGCTGCGGCCCGCCACGGTGTTGAAACTTCTCGAGGCCACGGATGCGTTCCGCCGGCCGGAGCGGTTCGAGGAGATGTTGGCCGCGTGCGAGGCCGATGCCCGCGGGCGCGCCGGTCTCGAGGACAAACCCTACCCACAGCGCGACTACCTGCGGCGCGCACACGCCGCGGCGGCGGCCGTGACCGTGGATGAGAACGAGCGTCAGGGGCTCGTGGGCCCCGCGATCGGTGAGCGAATCCGCGAGAAGCGGCTGGCTGCGATCAAGTCCTTAACCTGAGGGGTCGATATCGGCATCTCGTCCGCGGCGGGGCGTGTCGGGCTTGTCCTGGTCGTTTTCAGGGCCTGCAGCGCCCGCCTCCGGTCCGTACAACTTACGCCAGTTTTGCACCGCGCGACGCCGAATTTCCTCGGCCGATAGTCTCTTTTTGGGCGCCTCGCTGCGAGGTTCCTGCGATGATGCTGGCATGTCTGGCTCGCGCCTGGGCGGAACGGGCGAGTGATCCGCCTGCGGCAGCGGGTCATCGAAACGATACTGAGAGATCTTCGGCGCATCGCGCACCAGCGAAAGCTCAGGGTTGAGCTCGCGAATGCGGGAAAACTCTGGGTGACATTCCAAAACGAAGCCCATCATTTGAGTGGCGTCGCGAGTCGTGTAGAACTCGACCATTTTTGAGTTGAATTCGGCGGCTCGCATGGCAGGGATGCTGATTGCGTCAATCCCTTGCATCATCAGGGCGCCATTCATCATGAAGCGCGATGTGCGCTTGTTTCCATCGAAAAAGAACTGTTGTACTGAGCCGAACAGGAAAAATGCGGTCGCCCGCTCGAAGGGGTTCGGGACGTTCTCCTGTAGCGCCGCCACTCCCTTCGAAAAGATGGCATTGAGTTGTTGCGCGCCGGGCTCGGTGGGGGGCGGCGTATACCGCCCACGCTCGCCGAGGGCGACGTCGGGCGTGTAGCGCGCCTCGGCGCCTTCGCCACGGAAGTGGCCCCACTCGAGCGCCTCGTTGCGTGCTACATAGGCGTGCAGGGCGCAGAAGGTCGCCTTGTCGAGCTTGAACCCCTGTTGCCGTACAAGGTCGAGGAGATATTTTGAGCTCTGGGCGAGATTGAGTATTTGCTCCTGGTCGGAAAGTTTTCGCCCACCCACGGTCACGCCGTCCAAGAGCGTCTTGACCTCGGGAAACGTGAATGGATTGCCCTCGAGAACACCAGCATCCCAGACGTACTCCGGAAGCATTCGGGCGAATCGAAACGCGGCGCGCTCGATAGACGCGCGCGGCAGCTCCCGGGGGATGGAGCCCCGATCCCAGGAGAAGCCGAGCGAGTCAAAGAGAGCCATGAACGGATTCTATTCCTCGACGCAAGCTGCGGCGAGCCGTCCCGGGACGAGACACTACTAGTCGATACTCTTGCGGGCGGTGTTGAGCTCGGTCGGCGCGGTGTAGGGGCCCAGATAGAAGGGCAGCAGCGCCATCATATGCTGCGGCGAGATCCCGAGCTGCGCGAAACCATTCTGCGTGCAGACGCTGTCGACGCTGAGCGAGTGGAAGTTGTCGAGCGAGAACGGTTTCCCCGGCACCATCCCGAGGACAGTCGCCTGCAGAAAGCCGAGCACGTCCGGCAGCTTCAGGATGTGGCAGGGGAGCTGGGCGACGGACGCGGTTCTGCGCACGAGCTGTTCCAGTGTCAGGATTTCCGGGCCGCAGAGCTCGTACGTCTCGCCGAAGCTGCCGCGGTCGTCCAGAGTGCGCACGAACGCGTCCGCAACATCCCCAACATAGACCGGCGCAAAGCGTGCCTGCGAGCGCGCAAGCGGCAGAAATCCTACCGGCAGGCGCAGCAGCGCTGCGAAACGGTTGGTGAGCGAGTCGCTGGGGCCGAAGATCACCGATGGGCGGAAGATCGTGAAATCGAGGTGCGGAGCCGCGGCGCGTATGAGGTTTTCCGCCTCGCCTTTCGATCGCAGGTAGCGGCTCGGCCCGCGCTCCCGATCCGCGCCCGCCGCGCTCATCTGCAGCAGGCGCCGGACCTTCGCGCCGCGCGCGGCGGCGATGAGCTTCGCGGCGAGATCCGTGTGCACGGACTGGAAGGTGGCCCGGCCGCTCGAGTTGAGGATCCCTATGAGATTGACCACCGCGTCCATGCCGGTGAGAAGCTGGCCGAGCGTGCGCGGGTCATGCACGTTCGCGTTCACGAGCTCGACCGTCGAGAGGACTCTGAGGTGCTGGCCGTGGCCGAGGCTGCGCGTGGGTACGCGCACCCAGTACCCATTACGCACCAGGCGTGTGATGAGCTCCGTGCCCACGAAGCCGGTGCCGCCCAGCACGCAGATATTCGCTGTCATGTCAGTGGTTGGGCATGCTCTGCGACCCACCGGGGCGGGAAGCCGGAGCGTTGGCCGGTGGGTGGGCGGGAGTCCGGGCCGGCGTATGGGTCGCCGAGTGATCCGGGGTGTAGGGTAGCGTGTCGGCGAGGATGGCGTGGCGCCGCTCGCGCCGGCCGTCGCGCAGCAGATCGATCGTGACCCCATCGCCGACGCGCAGCAATGCAATCGCGCTGCGCAGGTCGGTGTTGGATTGGATGTGGCGGCCGGCTATGGCGGTCACGACGTCGCCTGTGCGGAGGCCGGCCTTCTCGGCCGGCGAGCCGGGAATCACCTGCGCCACAATACCGCCCGTCGTCTTATGCAGCCCGAGCGAGCGCGCTGCCGCCGGCGTGACCGCGTACAGGCTGATGCCCAGCTGGCCGCGCTCCACGGCGCCGTACTCGATGAGCTGGCGCATCACGCGGCTGGCGGTATTGACCGGGATCGCGAATCCGATGCCGATGTTGTCACCGCTGGCGGAGAGGATCGCCGTGTTGATGCCGACCAGATCACCCTTGAGGTTGACCAGGGCGCCGCCCGAGTTGCCGGGATTGATCGAGGCATCCGTCTGGATGTAGTTCTCGTAGTCATCGGGGCTGAACCCGGAGCGCTTGAGCCCGCTGACTATCCCTGAGGTCACGGAATGCGGCAGTCCGAACGGATTGCCGATCGCCACCACGAAATCCCCGACGGCCAGCGTGGCGGAATCGCCGAGCCGGATCTGCGTCAGGCCGGACGCCTCGACTTTCACCACCGCGATGTCGGAGGGTGGATCGGCCCCGACGACTTTGGCTTTGAGATTGCGCCCGTCCTGCAGCGTGACGGTGATGCTCGTGGCGTGATCCACCACGTGGGCGTTGGTGAGAATGTAGCCGCGGCGCGCATCGACGATCACCCCGGAGCCGGCGGCCGCGAAGGGCTGCTCGTCAGGACTTTGTCCGGGCGTGCCGTGGAAGAAACGGTTGTAGAACGGATCATCGCGCAACGGATCGCTTGCGCCGCTGTCCGGCATGACGCCGCGTATGCCAATGGTGACCACCGCGGGGGACACCTTGCGGATCATCGGTGCGAGCGACGGTACCCGCGTGCCGCTCACGGCGGCCGGCATTGCCGCGCGGGCAGTCGCGAAGGGCATTCCTCCCACGACCGCGGCAAGCAGTGCGGTACAGGCGAGATCCCTGAGACTCATGAGGATTTTCCGATTACGGAGCTGCGATTCTACAAGCCCCAGGGCCCGGGACGAAGCGCGACGTAGATATGCGCATGAAAAAGGCCATCTGCTGCGCCAGGAGCGCGGCAGATGGCCGGTTTGTCAGCTCAGTCGGAACGAGCCTGCGACGGGGCTTCAGGCCGCCGCGACTTCGATGCGCCGCGGCTGGAGCTTCGCCTGCTTCGGAATCGTCACCTCGAGCACGCCGTGCGTGTGCTTGGCGCTGATAGCGTCGAGGTTGGCACTCTCCGGGAGGGTGAAGCGCCGCACGAACTTGCCACTGCGCCGCTCGAGGCGCCGGTAGCCGCTCGACTCTTCCTGAGTGCGCACGTGCCGCTCGCCGCGGATCGTGAGAACGCCTTTTTCGGCAGTGATCTCGATGTCCTTCGGCTCCACGCCGGGGACATCAACCAACACCGCGAAGCGCTCGGGCTCCTCGTGAACGTCGACATTGGGGATCCACCAGGCGCCGTCGGTATCGCCGGCGTCGGCGGCAGTGAACGCCCCATCGAGATGCCGATGCAGGCGGTTGACGAGCGACCAGGGCTCGTAGCGAAGAATCGTCATGTTGCAAACCTCCAATCGTGAAAGGTGTCAGGCTCTCGGCCTCACTGCGTCGTTGGAAGCGATTTGCGGGCGGGCGGGGAAGTTTCAAGTGTGAGTTGATTCGCGCGTGAGAAGTTTTGCGCGCTGCCGGTTGCGGGCAGCGCCTGTATCGCGCGAACGCCCGAGCACGGATGCGCTGGGGTGTGCGGGGATGCTCCTAAATGCGCTGGCAACCCAGCCGGCCTGCCGCTGGGACGGCCGCTGGCCCGGCCCCGCCCGGGCCCGTGCTTCCAGCGGAGCCTCGGCCGCGGCATGTGAGCATGCTGTGCAGAACGTGTGTACGGCCTGGGCACAAGATATTGGGGTTGCCGCTACCTTGAAAAAGAGCCGTTCGGCAAAATCTTATGGTAGGTCTGTCACAGCCAGTATTGCTGCAAGCCACTGTTTTTACAAGGTAAATTTTGACCGATGAAATATGTCCGAGAATCTTGACGCCTGCCGGAGTGCTCATTAGGCTCTTTACCCCGACACAAGATCTTGTGCCCGCGAGGCGGCTCCACGAGATCGGGCGTTCGGGGAGGTTCAGGGGGTTTCCGGCTGCAAGAGCAGCGTGCGGGCAATCCCGTTACGCGTCGCACCGCGAATTTCTGCGCGGGCCGTATCCCCTGTGATCCGTAGAGCGGGCGTGCTAAAGACAATCGGAGCGCCGCGGAACACATGAATACCGTCGTGAAGATCGAACCGAAGGATATCGACGCCATTCCGTTCCAGGAGGCATCGCTCGATATCTGGGACAAGAAATACCGCCTCAGCGCCAAAGACGGTGCGCCCATCGACAAGACGATGGACGACACGTACAAGCGTGTCGCGCGCGCGCTCGCGGATGTCGAGCGTGAAGAAGTGCGTGATGAATGGTACGAGCGCTTTCTCTGGGCGCTGCGCCGCGGCGCCATTCCCGCGGGGCGTGTGACTTCCAACGCCGGCGCGCTGGAGCACAAGCCGGCGACCTCGACGATCAACTGCACGGTGTCGGGAACGATCCGCGACTCCATGGACGATATCCTGCGCAAAGTTCACGAGGCCGGTCTGACACTCAAGGCCGGCTGCGGCATCGGCTACGAGCACTCGACGCTGCGGCCGCGCGGCGCCTATGTGTCGGGCGCGGGCGCCTACACGTCAGGTCCGCTGTCGTTCATGGATATCTACGACAAGATGTGCTTCACGGTCTCTTCGGCCGGAGGCCGTCGTGGCGCGCAGATGGGCACGTTCGACGTCGGCCACCCCGATGCGATGGAGTTCATCCGCGCGAAGCGCGAGAACGGCAGGCTGCGGCAGTTCAACCTGTCGCTGCTCATCACCGATGAGTTCATGGCCGCGGTGCGCGAGAACCGGGAGTGGAAGCTCGCATTCCCGATCACCCAGGCGGAGATCGAGGGGGAGCGGATCGATCTCACCGACAGCGCCAAGTTCGTCTGGCGCGAATGGCCGATTCACGACGGCTACGTCGTGAATGAGGAAGGCCTGGTCGCCTGCAAGGTCTACAAGACCCTGCCGGCGCGGCGCATGTGGGACGTCATCATGACGTCGACCTACGACTTCGCCGAGCCCGGCTTCATCCTCATCGACCGTGTCAATGAGATGAACAACAACTGGTGGTGCGAGAATATTCGCGCCACTAACCCATGCGGAGAGCAGCCGCTTCCGCCGTATGGCTCATGTTTGTTAGGGTCCGTCAACCTGACACGGTTCGTGCGTGAGCCGTTCACCGACCGGGCGAAGTTCGACTGGAACGAGTACCGCGAGGTGGTGAAGGTCTTCACGCGGATGCTCGACAACGTGGTGGAGGTCAACGGACTGCCGCTCGAGAAGCAGCGCGACGAGATCATGCGCAAGCGCCGCCACGGCATGGGCTATCTCGGGCTCGGCAGCACGATGACGCTGCTGCGCATGAAGTACGGGTCGCCCGAGTCGATTCGCTTCACCGAGGACGTTTCGCGGGAAATGGCGATGGCCGGCTGGGAAGCGGGCTTGGAGCTGGCGCGCGAGAAGGGTCCGGCGCCGATCATGAACGAGGGGTTCAAGGTCACCAAGGAGATGCTGCGCAAGCGTCCCGAGATGGCCCGCGACGGTTGGAAGCCCGGCGACAAGATCCCCGGCCGCATCCTGCACGCGAAGTACAGCCGCTACATGCAGCGGGTCGCGGAGATCGCGCCGAAGCTGGTGGAGGAGTTGGCCGAGACCGGCTGCCGCTTCACTCACCACACCTCGATCGCGCCCACCGGCACGATCTCCCTGTCGCTCGCCAATAATGCGTCGAATGGCATCGAGCCGTCGTTCGCGCACTTTTACTTCCGCAATGTCATCCGCGGCGGCAAGAAGACGAAGGAGAAGGTGGACGTCTACTCCTTCGAGCTGCTGGCTTACCGCGAGCTGATGAACCCAAAGGCCAAGCCCGACGCGACCGCGGAGAGCGAGAGGCTTCCGGACTACTTCATCGCGTCCGAGGACATCACACCGAAGGAGCATGTGGACGTACAGGCTGCGGCTCAGAGGTGGGTGGACTCTTCCATCTCGAAGACGGCGAACGTGCCGACGAATTTCCCTTACGAGAAGTTCAAGGACATTTATCTCTACGCGCACGAGAAAGGCCTGAAGGGCTGCACGACGTTCCGCTTCAATCCGGAAGCGTTCCAGGGCGTGCTGGTGAAAGAGCAGGACCTGAAAAACACGATTTACAAGTTCACGCTCGATGACGGAACGGTCGTGGAGGCGCGCGGCGACGAGGAGATCGAGTACGACGGCGAGCTGCACACCGCGGCAAATTTGTTTGACGCGATCAAGGACGGCTACTACGGACGCTACTGACGACGTCGTAATGCGACGCCTGTGGCCCCATTTATCGGAAGTCAGATCATGACCATCAAGATCGAGCGCAAAATCGTCAAGTACCAGGTGCAGAAGCCTGAGGACAAAGCGGCTGCCGCAGCGACGGGGGCTCCGAGGGCCTCCGCGGCGCCGGCCGAAGAAGTCGTTCGCGACAAGAACGGCCACATGGCGAAAGTCATCCGGATGCACGAGAAGCTCGAGCGTCCGGAGGTGCTGATCGGCTCGACATACAAGATCAAGACGCCGATATCGGATCACGCGATGTACGTGACCATCAACGACATCGTGCTCAACGAAGGCACGGAGTACGAGCAGCGCCGGCCGTTCGAGATCTTCATCAACTCGAAGAATCTCGACCACTTCCAGTGGATCGTGGCGCTGACGCGAATCATCTCGGCGGTGTTTCGCAAGGGCGGCGACGTCACCTTCCTCGTCGACGAGCTGAAGGCCGTATTCGATCCGCGGGGCGGCTACTGGCAGCCGGGGGGCAAGTTCATGCCCTCCATCATTGCGGAGCTGGGCCACGTCATCGAGAAGCACCTGCAGACCATCGGCCTCATGCGCAAGCCGGTGCTGGATGAGCACCAGCAGAAGATGGTGGACGAGAAGCGGGCGGAATTCGAAGCCCGCGCCAAACAGGCGGACGCATTCGCGAAGCCGCACTTTCCGGAAGGTGCGCAGCTCTGCGGCAAGTGCAGTACCGCCGCCGTCGTGATGATGGACGGGTGCATGACCTGCCTCAACTGTGGCGATTCCAAGTGCGGTTAGCCTGACAGCGACTGGTGGCTAGGTCAGGTCCAAAACGGCTCTGCAGGGTGACCGGTAGCGGCCGGTGCCTGACGCCCGGCCGTTGGGCACTCTTGCTGGGCGACCCAGCGGATGGCGACGGCGTGCCGTACAGATATTGGCAATCCATCTGCTGCTGTTCCCGTTGTTCCTGCAAGCCGGCAGCGGCTGTGTTCGCAAGCTGCGGGTTGAAGACCCTGCGGCCAATCATGTGAGTATCTGAAATGACCGCGATTCTGCGTCAAGCGGCACGTAGCGACCTGCCTGATCTGTTTCGGGTCCGGCACGCCGTCTCGGAAAATCGCCTGCCTTCGCTGACCATTCCCGACGACCAGGTAGTTGAACCACTCGAGACCACCGGTCGTGGATGGGTGGTCGAGGTCGACGGCGTGATAGTGGCATTCGCGATCGGCGATGCCCTTACCGGCGGCATATGGGCACTGTTCGTCGACCCGCCGCATCGGGGGCACGGCTATGGGCGTCGTCTGCACGACGTCGTAGTAGAGTGGCTGTGGTCGCAAGGGCACGAACGCAGTTGGCTCGATGCGGAGCCAAACGAGCTCGAACCCGCAAGAGGCGCCGCCTGAACCCATCGACTCCCGGCGAGGTGGTCGCAGGTGGGATAGTTATGAGCGAGATCCGCGATCCTAGCCGGAGCGGACGATACCGCGCGTAACTGCGCTCGCAACCGCTTCCGCCCGCGAGTGCACGCCTAGTTTCGCGAGCAGAGAGCAGACGTGGTGGTCTACGGTCTTCGGTGAGCGGTGCAGTTTATGAGCGAGCTGCGCATTGGTGAAACCTTGCACCAGCAGCTCCAGCACCTGCAGCTCCTTTGCGGTTAGGCCCAGCGGGTT
>Ga0126373_10002168_pt1 | contig 14376 bp, 13 predicted proteins | sample PanSoiMetPlot_11_FD_92545 | JGI IMG/M metagenome (GOLD analysis project Ga0126373, IMG submission 92545) | Tropical forest soil microbial communities from Panama - MetaG Plot_11 | ecosystem: Environmental > Terrestrial > Soil > Tropical forest > Bulk soil | place: Panama | collected 2016-02-17 | reverse complement strand
GCTTCCGGGTCGCCAATCGGATCACCGCTGGCCAGCATTACGCCGGAGAGCACTCGGTAGCCGATGCACGCCTTTCCAGATGAGGACCAGATCACATTCTTGTCGTCGCGCAGGGCGAAATAGCCGAGGGAATCCTGCTCACCGTGCTGGTCCAGGAGCTGCCGAACGTGCACCGCGTCAGCCGGCTGCAGGCGGCTAGTGCGTCGGGCCGAGCGCAGGAACATAAAGGCCGCTACTACGAGGGTGAACAGGCCTAGTCCGCCGGTGACGAAGGCGAAGTGGTCCGCTCGACCTGCCGAGGTGAATTGCACCGGTCCGGAGAAGCCGACAAGGCTGACAACGACAGAATCAATCCGCTGCCACGGGCTGTAGTCCTGTGTCAGCCCGCGGCTCAGCGACAGGTATGTCAGCCCGATGAGCACGTCGGCCACGACCAGGTAGCAGAGCACCCAGAGGGCTCGCCACTTGGTTCGGCCGTCGCCGACGGCGTAGAACTCGCGCCTGACCCAGATGAAGGCGGCGATGAGCAGGAGCGACACAATTGCCGTGCCGGGACGCGTGGCTACCCGTCCGACGTCGGGATCTGCGATATGGATGATGACGCCCAGGACTGGGTGCAATAGCAGCCCGGCCGCGAGCAGAGCGACGACAGCCTGCCAGGCACGATGTTTGCGACGTCGGAGGCCGTGAGACACCATCAGCAGCAGCAGGCCAATGATGATGTCCGCCGTCCTGGTCACACTTCCGAGGTAGCTGATACCCCGCAGTCGGCGCTGGGTCAATCCAGGCGCCAGGCCTTCGATGATGTAACCGAGCCCGACCAGCAAGGACATTAGGCCAGCCGTCAGCGGCACCCAGCGCCGCTGCAGGCGCCGGTCTAGTGCGCGTGGCGAAGACGACGACACAGTCGACCGCTCAAATTGGCCGGTTCTGGGCTTTGCCGGGCTTGCCCTGCTCTTATCTATCATCTCGGACAAGTAGGTCAAGCCCCGCCTCACGGGGCATCAGCGTAGTCATCGCCAGCCAATACCGGGGGCAAACCCGGTGATTGGCTCGCGCTCAGGTCAGCGATAGCCAGTCAGCAAGCTCATGGCCTCTGCACGAGTGCTTTCGGAACTAAGAAAGCATCCGCGGACGGCGGATGTCACCGTCTTGGCGCCGGGCTTGCGGACTCCTCGCATACTCATGCACAAGTGCTCAGCTTCGATGATGACGACGACACCCCGCGGGTCAAGCGTTTCCATCAGTGCGTCGGCAATCTGACTCGTCATGCGCTCCTGGACCTGGGGACGACGCGCGTAGAGGTCCACTAGCCTGGCGAGCTTGGACAAGCCGGTGATCTGGCCCTTCTCGTTCGGTATGTAGCCCACGTGGGCGCGGCCGAAGAACGGCACGAGATGGTGTTCGCACGTCGAGTACACCTCGATGTCCTTCACCAGCACCATTTCGTCATGGTCAGCGTCGAATACGGTCGTCAGCACGTCGGCGGGACGCATGCCCAGCCCAGCGAATTGCTCGGCGAGGGCACGGGCCACCCTGGCGGGCGTTTCCCTGAGCCCATCGCGCTCCGGGTCCTCGCCGATTGCTATCAGTATTTCGCTGACAGCACGCTCGATCCGCGGCAGGTCAATCTCGTGGGTCAATGCTCCTCGCCGTCGGTACCACCGTCCGTCTGACCGCCCCCGAATGGGTTCCCGCCGCCAAGCGGACTCCCGCCGCCCAGCGGGCTAGCGCCACCGAATCCTCCAGGCTTGTCGGCCGGAGCCGATGCGGGCGTGGCGTTGCTTGATGCCTGCCCGTTGCCCAGCGACGGTGTCTCAGAGGCCGCGGTGAGCGCTAGTTCCTTGGGCGTTAGCACCGGTGGCTTGTCTGACGGCAGCCGCTTGCCGTAGCCGGTGTAGGACCCCCGGACCGGCCTGACATGCACCGGCGCGAAGATCTCTAGCACCTTCTCGCGAGACAGGGTCTCGTGCTCAAGCAACTGCAGCACCAGGTTGTCCAGCACGTCCCGGTTCTGGACCAGGACTTCCCAGGCCTCATCATGTGCGGACTCGATCAGCCTGCGGACCTCGTCGTCGATCGCCGAGGCGATCTCCTCGGAGTAGTCGCGGCTATGGGACATCTCACGTCCGAGGAACGGCTCACCGTCGCCGGTACCGAACTTGCGCGCGCCGAGGCGCTCACTCATCCCGTACTCGGTGACCATGCCACGCGCAATCCTCGTCGCCTTCTCGATGTCGTCGGCGGCGCCCGTCGTGGGCTCGTGGAATACCAGCTCCTCGGCGGTCCTGCCGCCGAGCAGCATGGCCAGCTGGTCCATCATCTCCGCGCGGCTAACCAGGAACTTGTCCTCCGATGGCGCGGCCGCGGTGTAGCCGAGCGCACGGCCACGCGGGATGATCGTGATCTTGTGCACCGGATCGGCCTTCGGCATCGCGTGGCCCACCAGGGCGTGTCCGCCCTCGTGGTATGCGATGGTCTTGCGCTCCTTCTCCGACAGCAGCACGCTCTTGCGCTTAGGCCCGGCCGTCACCCGGTCGATTGCCTCCTCAAGCGAGGCCATCTGGATCTGGGTCTGGTTAGCGCGAGCGGTGAGCAGGGCGCCCTCGTTGATCACGTTGGCCAGGTCGGCGCCGGTGAAGCCAGGAGTCCGGCGGGCGATCATGTCAAGGTCGACGTCGGGCCCGAACGGCTTGCCGCGCGCGTGCACGCGCAGGATGCCCTTGCGTCCGGCCAGGTCCGGCTGGGCGACCACGATCTGCCGGTCGAACCGGCCTGGCCGCAGCAGGGCCGGGTCGAGAATGTCCGGCCGGTTCGTGGCAGCGATGACGATGACGCCGCCCTTGGTGTCGAAGCCGTCTAGCTCGACCAGCAGCTGGTTCAGCGTCTGCTCGCGCTCATCGTGACCACCGCCAAAGCCGGCGCCGCGATGGCGGCCGACGGCGTCGATCTCGTCGACGAAGACAATTGCTGGCGCATTGGCCTTGGCCTGCTCGAACAGGTCACGGACACGGGAGGCACCGACACCCACGAACATCTCGACGAAGTCGGATCCGGAGATGGAGTAGAACGGCACCCCCGCCTCGCCGGCCACGGCTCTGGCCAGCAGCGTCTTACCAGTTCCAGGCGGGCCGTACAGCAGCACGCCCTTAGGAATCTTGGCGCCGATGGCCTGGAACTTGCCCGGGCTCTGCAGGAACTCCTTGATCTCCTGGAGCTCCTCGATCGCCTCATCGGCACCGGCAACATCGGCAAATGTGGTCTTCGGGGTGTCCTTGGTGATCAACTTCGCCTTGGACTTGCCGAAGTTCATGACGCGCGAGCCGCCGCCCTGCATCTGGTTCAGGAAGACCAGGAAAAGCAGGAAGATGATCAGGAACGGCAGGTAGCTGAAGATCAGTCCCCAGAAGGAGCTACCCCTCGGCACCTTGACGTTGTAGGCGTCGGCCTTAAGCGTGTGCTTGGTCACCTGCGCCTGCAGGTTGTTAGCCAGCTGCGCCCCCTGATTGCCGACCCAGGATGCTTCCCAGTGCTGGCCGCTCGCGGTGGTGAGCTGGATTGTTTGGTCGACGTCCGTCAGCGTTGCCTGCCTGACGTCGCCACTCTGAATCGCCGCTATCACTTGGGAAGTTGGGACTTGCTTGTATTCCGCGCCCGTGTTGACGAGCTTGTACAGGATCACAAGGATCACGACGACGAACAGGATGGCTAGCACCCAGCCGCGGAAAATGCGCTTCAGATCCATCGATGAACGGCCCACAGGTCCGGCCAGTCCCTCCTGACGAGCCTCGTGCCTCGCCGACCCGGCAAGGCTCCCTAGCATCCAGCGCGATCGCGCGCGGCTAATTCTTCCCGCAGCGTAGCGGCGAGAATACTCGACGGTACACCGCGCCGGCATAAGCCGACACGCAGCCGGCCGCTCAGGGGCAGTGGCAGCCGTCTTACGCCTCTTACCCAGGTTAACGATTTTAAGAGCCGAGTCGGTTCCCTTGCCTATCGCGCGATGCCGTAGGGATCGGCGTTACTGATCCGCCCCGCTGTAAACGTGCTCGGCAAGCGTTCCGACGAACGGCAGGTTTCGGTATCGCTCCGCATAGTCAAGGCCGTAACCAACGACGAACGCGTCATCGATCTCGAACCCCGTATAGGCGACATCCACGTCCATTCGGGCCGCGGCGGGCTTGCGCAGCAGGACGCATACCTGCAGCGATGCGGGGCCGCGCGAACGGAGGTTACCAAGTAGCCACGAGAGCGTGAGCCCGGAATCCACGATGTCCTCAACGACTAGCACGTGCCGGCCGCTGATGTCGGCGTCAAGATCCTTGAGGATCCGGACCACGCCAGAGGACTTTGTGCCCGAGCCGTAAGACGAAATCGCCATCCAGTCCATCTGGGCGGGCAAGTGCATCGCACGGGCCAGATCGGCCATCACCATGACTGCGCCTTTGAGTACTCCGACCAGGAGGAGTTCGCGCTCAGCGTAATCAGCGTCAATCTGCGCTGCCAATTCCGAGATGCGCTGACTGAGCTGCTCCGGGGTGATCAAGATCTCCTTGAGGCTTTCGCCCATGTCACTCGCGTCCACCAGGCTCCTCCGATCTCGACGCGCCGCCCGCACTGGAGGCAACCCCCGGAACCTCAGCAGTCGTGAAGAGCAGCCTGCCATATCGCCGCTGGCATCGAACGCCGCCTGGCAGGTCTGTCCACCGCTGCCCATGCCAGTCGACGACGAGCTCGTCCAGGCTGGAGATATGACGCTCCGCGAGCGCTCCCGGCGGACAGCCCGCGTCGAGGGCCGCTGCGCGCAGGATCCGGTGCCTGATCGCGGCAGGCAGGATGCTGAGCGCCGCGGTTGGCCAGCCAGCGGAAGCTGAGTCCGCAGCCAGGATTCTCGCCGCCTCGGCAGCTGCCAGGTCGTCAAGCACGTCCGCGTCAGCGCGCAGCAGGCGCGCAGTCCTGGCCAGCGCCTCAGCCGTCCCCGGACCGAGCGCGGACTCCAGCGCCAGCATGAGCTGGTGTCTGACCCGGACCCTGGCAAAAGCCGGATCCTGGTTCTGCGGATCGTCCCACGGTTCCAGGCCCAGCGCGGCGCACGCGGCCCTGGTCTGAGCGCGGCGCAGTTCGAGCAATGGCCGCAGGTACTTGCCGTGGCGTTCCGCCATCCCGGCCAGTGACCGGGCGCCCGAACCCCGCGCCAGCCCCAGCAGGACAGTCTCCGCCTGGTCGTCGAGGGTGTGACCCAGCAGAACTGCGGTCGCATGCGCGCTAACCGCAGCGTCGTCGAGCGCGGCATATCTCGCCGCCCTGGCTGCGCCTTCTGGGCCTGGGTAAGAGCCATTGCCGTCGGGCTCAGGGCCCGGCACCGCTACGGCTGTGAGCAGCACCGGGTCGAGGCCAAGGCCAGTTAGCGCCGCGGCGACCCGGACGGCCAGCTCGGCCGACCCAGGCTGGAGGCCGTGATCGACGATGATGCCCCCCGCCCGCAATCCGGCTCGCGGAGCCTCGAAAGCGGCCGCGGCGGCCAGTGCCAGCGAGTCAGGCCCGCCCGAGCAGGCCACGAGCACCAGGTCATCTGGCGAGAGCGAAGCCAGACTGCGACGAACAGCATGCCGCACCGCTGCCACGGCCGGGTGCGGGCCCACTTGGGATCAGTCCGTGATGGCCGGGGCGCTGCCGTCGACTCGCTCCAGCCAGCTGCGCGGATTCACAAGCTCATCTCTCGTCGGCAAGTTGTCGGGGGAGATCCACACCTTGTTGAAGCTCGCCATCCCGGCCTCGTTCACCACCTCAGCAACGAAGCGCGAGCCCTGCTCGTACTGCTTCATCTTCAGGTCGATGCCAAGGATCCGGCGAATGGCCTGCTCCATCCGGCCAGCGGAGCCGCGTCTGGCACTGAACTTGGCACGGATCTCGGCGACGGAGGGCACGACGCTCGGCCCGACGGCGTCCATGACGTAGTCACCGTGGCCTTCGATCAGCGTCATCACACTGGTCATCTTGTCCAGGATCTCGCGCTGCCGCGGGCTCTGGATGGCCTCGATCAGGCTCTCGCCCTCGCCGCCGCGGACGGCGCCCGCGACCGCATCTGCAGCCGCCCGCAGCCGATCGAGTATCGACGCCGGGTCAAGCTCCGAGGCGAGCAGGAAGTCGGTCATCTGCTGCTGGACATATGGCCGCAGCCACGGGACCGACGTGAACTGTGTCCGGTGCGTCTCCTCGTGCAGGCACACCCAGCGGCGGAAGTCGTGCGGGTTGACGTCCAGCTCACGCTCGACCATCACGATGTTCGGCGCCACGAGAGTAAGTCTGCCGGCCGGCGCGTCCAGTCCGGGCGCGTCCGGATCTGGCGGCAGGAATAGCTCATACTGGCCGAGCACGCGGGAGGCCAGGTAGGCCAGGATCAGTCCTGCCTGCATGCCCGTCACCCGGGAGCCCACCGCGGTGATGACCGATCCGGGCTGCGGCATATTGCCGCCCTCGGTCATGCGCTGCACGAGCGGATCAAGGACGACCCTGAAGCCGTCGACGTTGGCCCGGATCCAGCCAGCCCGGTCCACCACTGCGACCTTGCCGTCATCGGCCGAGCCAGGCAGGCCGGTCAGCTCGCGCACCGGGTCGGCAGTCGCCGCCGCCAGCTCGCGCAGCTCGGCAACCACCTTCCGTGCCTCGGACATGCTGACCTGAGGGCCTGGCCGAACCCAGCGGACACCAGTCGCGGTCGCGACCTGCCAGTCGATCATCTGCGTGCTGCTCACCCCTCCACCGTACGTGGACAAAGGCGAAAGCGTCGTGTCGGGCCGGTACCGGCCCCGGCCCCGGCCTAACGGCAAGCGACGGTCAGCTGCAGCCGCATCCGGCCAGCACGCCAGCCAGCCTGGTCATGGCTGGCGCCGCCGCCGTGAGCGCCTTGAACTTGTCCGCCATGACGGCGAAAGCAAGCAGCTGCCCGTCCTTTGCGTATGCGATGCCCGTGAGTGCCCCGACCGTGCTGAGGTTTCCGGTCTTGGCCCGTACCAGGCCTAGACCAGGGCCCTTGCCGCTGTAGAACTGATCGGTTGGAGTGTTCGCCAGCGTGCCAGAGAATCCGTAGACCGGCAGCCCGGCGAGGACGGAGCCGAGCTTGGGATCTTTCGCATCGAGGGTGATCAGCCGAACCAGCGCCGCTGGGGTGATTCGGTCGGCCGGGGAGAGCCCGCTGCCGTCATTCAGCGCGATGCCAGTGACGCCGAGGTTGCGCAGCACCCTTGCCTCGGCCGCGGCCGCGCCGGTGAATGACGGCTGAGCGCCAGTGGCGAGCGCGACGTGCCTGGCGATGTTCTCGGCGATGACGTTGTTGCTCTCCTCCAGCATCCACGTGACGATCTGCGACAGCGGCGGCGAGCTCACGCTGGCTAGCGTGGTCGCGCCAGCTTGCGCTCTCACCTGTGTCGGCGGGCCCTGGACGCTGATCCCGTCCGCACGGAGGAACCCAGCGAACACCGTGGCGGCCTGCGCGGCCGGATCGGCTGAGCGGGCGGCAAAGTTAGTCGGGTCGTCGGCGTCCTGTGGCCTTCCCGACCGCGTCAGCCTGCCCTGGTCAACTTCGAGCGGCGTAATGACTGAGACGTTGCCCGTCGTCACGTACCGGGCGGGCCAGCCGAGCGCCAGCCCGGGCCCGGTGTACAGCGACGTGTCGTAGCCAAGGTGCACGCTGTGCCTGCCCCGTTCCCGCAATGCATGCGCGGTCCTGGATGCAAGCGCGAGGAGCGTGGTCGGCTGGGGATAGTCATGGCTTGGCGGTTTCCCAGCTGCCAGCGTCGGATCGCCGCCGCCAACCAGCACGGCGCTGCTTTTGGTCGCTCCGGTAACGACCCTGGTCGTGAATCGGGCGCCGGGCCCGAGAACCTGCAGCGCGGCAGTCGCGGTCGCGACCTTCGTGGTGGACGCTGGCGTGAACGCGGAGCTGGCGTTGCGTGAGTAGAGGACCCGGCCGTTGGCGAGGTCGGTGACAAGTACGCCCAGGTGCGTTCCGAACGCCGATGATCCGACGACCGGCGCGAGCGCATGCGCTAGGCCAGCCGAGGTGATACCGGGCCCGGCAGTCGCTGTACCGCTCGCAGCGCTCAGCACCTGGCTGGAGCCCGCGAGCGAGCGGGCCGCGATGCGCGGCAGCTTCCACAGCGCAAGCCGCTCGGGGAGTAGCCGCGCGACGGTGACGCCAGCGCCAATGGTAAAAACGCATAGCAACACAATGGCTGTCACTGTCATGCGACTAATCCGGGGCAACTGCCTGTTCCCTTCGCAAGATGCGGTCTCCCCGCGTTAGGTTCCCTTCGCGCGAGGCGGATACCCAGGTCAGTTACTCGGCTGCTGACGGACGGACAGACAATCAAGCAATCGAAGTTCGTCATCGGAGCGCCAGGGGGCGAGACGTGGAGTTCGACGTAACCATCGAGATCCCCAAGGGGCAGCGTAACAAGTACGAGATGGACCATGAGACCGGCCGGATCCGGCTGGACCGCCTGCTGTTCACCTCGACGCGCTACCCGGCTGATTATGGCTTCATCGAGGACACGCTCGCTGACGACGGTGATCCGCTCGATGCTCTCGTCATTCTCGAGGAGCCAACTTTCCCCGGCTGCCTGATCAGGTGCCGTGCGATCGGCATGTTCCGGATGCGCGACGAGATGGGCCTGGACGACAAGGTGCTCTGCGTGCCCGCTACTGACCCGCGCATGGCTCATCTGCGTGATATATCGGATGTTTCCGACTTCGACAAGCTGGAGATCCAACACTTCTTCGAGGTCTACAAGGAGCTGGAGCCCGGTAAGCAGGTCGAGGCGGCTACCTGGACAGACCTGGCGGCGGCCGAGGTAGAGATCTTGCAGAGCCGGGAGCGGCTGGCCAAGAGCGGCCATGGATGAGTAACTGCAGCGTGACACAAGGTTGAAATGGGCACCACTGAGTAGTGTTGACGCGCAAGGAGGTGTCATGGCCCAAGCCGATGATGCGCTAAGCGAAGCCCCGCTCTTCGAGGGGTTGAGCGAGGAGGATGCGCGGGCGCTGCGGGCCAGTGTCACCGTCGTCAAGCTGGACCGCGGCGAGCGGCTGTTCAGCGAGGGTGATGCAGGTGATCGCCTGTACATCATCCTGTCCGGAAAGATGAAGCTGACCAAAGCGGCCCCGGACGGCCGGGAGAACCTGCTCAGCGTCCATGGCCCTGGCGAGATGTTCGGCGAGTTGTCGCTGTTCGACCCGGTGCCCCGGACATCGAGCGCGAATGCCGTGACCCAGGCGGAGCTAGCCGGCGTCGCCCATGACGAGCTGCGGAAGTTCCTCGCGACCCGGCCTGAAGTCGCGATGCACATGCTCCAGGCGCTGGCGCAGCGACTGCGGCGGATTAACGAGGTCAAGGCCGACCTTGTCTTCACCGACGTGCCTGGCCGGGTCGCCAAGGCGCTCCTGGACCTATCTGATCGATTCGGCGTCCAGACGCCGGATGGCGTCCAGGTCAATCACGACCTCACCCAGGAGGAACTCGCCCAGCTGGTCGGAGCCTCGCGAGAGACGGTTAACAAGGCACTGGCCGACTTTGCCGCCCGCGGCTGGATCCAGCTAGCGGCCAAGTCCGTCCTGGTTACCGACACCGACCGGCTCCGCAAGCGCGCCAGGTAGCCGGAGTTCGGGCCGCGCGCAGCTCCGCGCCGCCGGCTCCGTCTGCTGCACCTCGTCAGACTGCAGCGTCCGGCGGCAGCTTGCCCTGGCCGCGCAGGTACTGGAGCTGGGACCGGACAGACCATTCGGCGAACGGCCACAGCGCCGGGTCAACCGCCGAGTAGACCCTCGCGACTATGTCCTTAAGTGTCCTGTCACCCGCCGCCAGCGCCTCCTGCACTTCGGCGAGGCGCTGCGCGCGGTGGGTCAGGTAGTAATCCAGCGTCCCGGCCGCGTCCGGCAGTAGTGGCCCGTGGCCAGGCAGCAGCGCGCGCAGATTCGTCTCCTCGGCCAGAGCGCGCAACCGGCGCAGCGAGCTCAGGTAGTCGCCCAGGTCCCCGTCGGCGCCGATGACGGTGGTGCCTCGCCCGAGGACTGTGTCGCCCGTCAGAACGGCGCCATCGGCCGGAATCTGCAGGCAGACCGAATCTGAGGTGTGGCCTGGGGTGGCGATCACAGCGAGTTCGCAGCCACCGTCGGTAAGCACGTCGCCAGGTACGAGGCCCTCGTCGCCAAAGCGGTATTCAGGGTCGACGGCCCGTACCGGCGCGCCGGTTAGCTCGGCGAGCCGCCGAGCCCCGCCCGAGTGGTCTTCATGCCGGTGCGTCAGCACGATCGCCGTAATCCGCTGGCCGCGCCGGTCCGCGACTTCGCAGACTCGCTGCAAGTGCTGCTCGTCGTCCGGACCCGGGTCAATGGCAATCGCCGTCGCGCTGCCGGGCTCGGCGATCAGCCAGGTGTTCGTCCCGTCGAGGGTCATGAGCGATGGGTTCGGGGCCAGTACGCAGAACGAGCGGCTAGTACCGGATCCGTCGATCGGCCCCTCCGGCTGGTGGCCAGGTTCGGCCGTCATGCCGGGTACTCGCGGATGCCGGGAACTGTCAGCCAGACTGCGCCCTCGCGCAGCTGCACCTCGGGAATGATCGGCGCAACTTCCCTCGGCCCGGTGAGCGCGGTGTCGAGGCCACCACAGGCGGCAAGCTCGGTCAGGGACACCATCGTCGGTGGCCAGAGCGCCAGCTCACCGCGCCGTCCGGCGGCCAGTGCCTCGGCTGGGCTGATCCATGCGACCGCCGACGCCTCGCCCCCGACGTCCCGTGTCCGCTGCCCGGCGGGCAGCGCAGCTGCGAAGAAGCGGGCGTCGAAGCGCCTTGGTTCAATGACCGGCGTGATCCACCGTGACCAAGGCCTGAGCAGGTCAGCGCGCAGCACAAGTCCGCGACGGCCGAGCAACTCGGCTAGCGACACCGACCGATTTAGCAGCGCCTGCCTGTCCGCTTCCCACTCATCGCTCGTGGTGTCGGCCACGACCGAGCTGGCCGACTCGCCCGCGAGCAGCACGCCAGACTCTTCGAACGTCTCGCGCACGGCGGCGCACACCAGTGCCCTGGCCAGCTCGGGCGGTGCGTCGAAGATCTGGCCCCACTCGGCGGCTTCCGGACCGGCCCAGGCCACCTTCTCGTCTGCGTCCCGCGAATCGACGGAGCCACCGGGAAAGACCATCGCGCCAGGCGCGAACGCCATGGACGGCTTACGCCGGAGCATGTAGACCTCGAGCCCGTCGGCCGGCCCGTTACGCAGCAGCATGACCGTCGCTGCGTCCCGCGGCGTCGCAGGCTCGTGGTTTCCAGCGATGATCTCGCGAGCCGGGCCCGCTAGCTCACCTGACAGCCGGAACGATGCAGACTCGCCTGGCACGTGGCCCTCCTCCGTGCCGCGGCCCAGTCCCCGGCTCAGTCCCTGACCTCGGCAATCAGCTCTACTTCTACGGGCGCATTCAGGGGCAGCACGGCTGTTCCGACGGCGCTGCGGGCATGTCTGCCGGCATCGCCGAAGATCTCCAGGAGCAGCTCGCTCGCGCCATTAACTACCTGCGGCTGCCCGGTGAAGTCGGGTGCGCTGGCGACGAATCCGGTGACCTTCACGATCCGCCTGATCGCGCCGAGTCCGCCAGCCACCGAAGCGGCGGCGGCGAGGGCGTTCAGGGCGCAGGTGCGCGCCAGCGCACTTGCCTCGACCGCGCCGACTTCAGCACCGACCTTCCCGGTCGCAACGAGCTGTCCGCCGACTACAGGGAGCTGCCCGGCGGTGTACACCACGTTGCCGGAGCGGACGGCCGGCACGTACGCGGCGACCGGCGCGACGACCTCGGGCAGCCGCAGGCCAAGAGCAGCGAGCCGCTCTTGCGGGTCATGCCGGCCGACCGAGTCCTGCGGCTCTGGGTCTTGCGGGACGCCGTCGCCGCTCATTCCTTAGCCCGCTTCATGTAGGCGACGAGTTGCTCGGGGTTCGGGCCAGGCACGACGCTGACAAGTTCCCAGCCATCGTCCCCCCAGTTATCAAGGATCTGCTTCGTCGCATGCACGAGCAGCGGCACAGTTGCGTACTCCCATTTCGCCATAGCCGAACCCTAGTGCAACGCCGCTACGAGCCCTGGGCGGATCTGGCCAGCCCGAAGACCGGGGCCATGCCGGTCGCTGGCCAGCGGCGCCCAGGGTGATCTCGGCCTGAGTGGAGCCGATCAGGACTTGGATTCGCCAGTCTCACTGCCCGTTCCGCCGTCAGCAGTGCCCAGGTCGGCAGCCAGCGGCGGGTCGGCAGCCGGATTCCCGGCTCCATTGTGAGCGGGCTCGGCAGGCTGCAGGTCGCTGATCGGGTGCTCGCCCGGCTCGGGCCGTTCGCCTTTCTGAGCAGCGCTGAGCTCGGGAATGTCCGGCACCTCCGGTATCTCGAGCTGCGCTTCTCCCGGACTGGTTATCTCCTTCTCCACCGCCGCCACCTCAGCGTCACCCGCGCGGGCCAGCGTCTCGAGCCCGGCGTCACCCGAGCCTGGAGTGAACTTGTCGAAGAACCGGAGCAGCTCGACGGGGATCGGCATGACCAGCGTGCTGTTGCGCTCGGCGGCGACCTCGACGACGGTCTGCAGCAATCGCAGTTGCAGTGCGGCGGGATCGCGGGACATGACGTTCGCCGCCGCGGCCAGTCGCTTGGACGCCTGGAACTCGCCGTCTGCCGTGATGATCCGCGCGCGCCGCTCCCGCTCTGCCTCGGCCTGCCTGGACATCGAGCGCTTCATGCCCTCTGGCAGGGAGACGTCCTTGATCTCGACACGCTCGACCCGGATGCCCCACGGACCCTCAGTCGGCTCGTCGATGATCCGGCGCAGCTCGCGGTTGACCGAGTCGCGCTCGGCAAGCAGCTGGTCCATCTCCGACTGGCCGATGATCGACCGGAGCGAAGTCTGAGCCTGCTGCGAAATGGCGAAGAGGTAGTTCTGCACGTTGATGGTTGCCTTCACCGGGTCGACCACGCGGAAGTAGACCACCGCGTCCACGCGCACGCTGACGTTGTCCCTGGTGATGCCTTCCTGTGCGGGCACCGCCATGGCCACGATCTGCATGTTGACCTTCTGAATGCGATCGATGACCGGCACGATCCACGCCAGGCCCGGCTCCCGGGTGCCGTGCAGCCTGCCCATCCTGAACACGATGCCCTTCTCGAACTGCTGGACCACTCGCACTGAGCGGCCGCCAGTGATCAAGGCAATCACGAACAGGACTACCACTACAGCGATTACCGCATCCACGACTAATCATCCCTTTCAGCCGCAAAGGCAGGGCCCCTGTCCTTCTCAGCGTAGTGAATCTTCGGCCCAGGCCATAGTGGCGCAGATCTCAGTCTGGCGGCGCTCTGGCTGCGCTCCGGCACCACCCGGGCGCGGCGCGGCGGCACGGCGCAGGCCCCGGCGCAGATAACCTCCAATCGTGACCACACGTGACACCGACTGGGATGGCGTGCGGCTGCACGTCGTGACCGGCAAGGGTGGCACGGGCAAGACGACGGTGGCCGGCGCGCTGGCCCTCGCCCTGGCCGTCGGTGGCAAGAAGGTCCTGCTCATGGAAGTGGAGGGCCGGCAGGGCATCGCGCAGCTGTTCGACGTGCCGCCGCTGCCCTACGCGGAGCGCAGGATCGCGGTCGCAGCCGGCAGTCCCTCCGGCCAGGGCGGCGACGTTTTCGCGCTGGTCGCCGACCCTGAGTCCGCGCTGCTTGAGTACCTCGAGATGTTTTACAGCATGCGACACGCTGGTACCGCTCTGACCAAGCTCGGCGTCATGGACTTCGCCACCACGATCGCACCCGGCCTGCGCGACGTGCTGCTGACCGGCAAGGCCGCTGAGGCCGTGCGGCGCAAGGATCCCAGCCGCGCCGGCGGCCGCGCGTACGACGCGGTCGTGATGGACGCCCCCCCGACCGGCCGGATCGGACGGTTCCTCAACGTCGCCGCCGAGGTATCGGGACTAGCTAGGGTCGGCCCAATCCGCGGACATGCCGACTCGGTGCAGAACGTGATCCGCTCGCCTCAGACTGTCGTCCACTTCGTGACCACCCTCGAGGAAATGCCCGTCCAGGAAACCATCGATGGCATCGCAGAACTGCGCGCCCTGGATGGCATCAGGCCCGGCGGCATCATCGTGAATATGGCCCGCCCGCTGGCACTGCCGCTTGGCCAGCTCGAGGCGGCGGCCGACGGGGTGCTCGACACCGATCAGCTTGCCATGGGGCTCAAGGCCGCAGGGCTAGACGACAGCCTGGTCGCCGGACTGGCGACCGAGCTGTCCGAGCAGGCCAGGACCGCGCTGACGCAGGCAGTCCAGCTGCGGCGGCTGGAAGACTCCGGACAGC
>Ga0126373_10002167_pt1 | contig 14378 bp, 9 predicted proteins | sample PanSoiMetPlot_11_FD_92545 | JGI IMG/M metagenome (GOLD analysis project Ga0126373, IMG submission 92545) | Tropical forest soil microbial communities from Panama - MetaG Plot_11 | ecosystem: Environmental > Terrestrial > Soil > Tropical forest > Bulk soil | place: Panama | collected 2016-02-17 | reverse complement strand
TAGAAAAAATAGAGCTTCTGGGCCTCAGGGGGACTCACGAGCCGGAGATCGACATTTCCTTCTGAGGTCGTAATGATCGGCCAATCGCCCGAGTCCACGGCTCCTTTCAGCGAACCGGGGAATGTGGGCTCCAGCACAATCTTCATCTTTGGGAAATCAATACGATGCTGCGGCGATACCGCCATTGCTGGATGAAGTTTCCATAAGAAAGGAAAACAGGCGCTGCCCTGGTTCACAAAGCGATGATGAAAATCAATTCGCGGACACTCGCGTTGCAGTCGAATCGTCTTTTCTACCTGAATTGATCCGATCGGCGTCGTATAACGGAGGCAGGTTCCCACACTTTCCGTGTTTGAAAACGTTTCTGCGGTCCATTCTCCGGTCCAAAGTTCGCCATGGTCAGGATAGGTCTGGCCATTGATGATTGCGGGGTCGTCGTTGGGAAACAATTCGTCCCAACCGCCATTCCAGACGTCGTCGTAACATGAACTGGCGGGCAAACGTCCAGGGATATTTTCAGGATTATTCCACAGGAGGTCCGCATTGAGAGGTTTGTAGGTAATCTGCCAAATCTTCCCACCCGCATCGGGAAAGATTACGAGACGCAGGAAGCGATTCTCCAGCACGATGGTTTGCAGTCCGTAGCGGTAGTCAGTGTTCACTCGCAGTTCAGGAACTGCTGGCGCCTGTTTGGAGCTTATCGCGGTGGAGTTTTGCAGGATTTCAGCCACGGTTTGTTTTGCGGTTCAGTTTCCAACGACAGCAGCATACTCAATCGCCATTTCGAAATAGCGTCGATTATTGAACATTCCTTTAGAAATTTGGACAACGACGGCCTGCGCCTAAGGGCGTCAGTTAAACACAAGTAATATCGGGATCGTGGATGGAGCGGTGGTTGAACGCATTCAATAATGGTGGCGGTTGCGCTCCAGGGCGCTAGATCGACCATGCGCAACGTATGATGATCGGATGCGTAGCCTCCGCAGATTCCGGCAGCCCGTTGTCTTTTTGGTTCTCCCCGCCTGTTTGGTTTTCTCGGCTCGATGCGTGGGGCAGACAGCGGAGCTTAACACCGCCGATTCCCGGATTGTTGTAGAGGCTGGCACAGACGCGCCGCGGCTTCGCAGTTTGCAGGTTCGCGGCCAGTCCAAGTGGGAGAACCGATCGTCCGAGGCGCTCATCAACTCGGTTGAAAGCGCGGATCAAACCATTCCAATACATTGGAGGTCTGATCGTGATGCCAGCCACTCTGACGCAAAGAACGTCTCGTTTGTTTATGAATCGGAAAATCCGCATCTCCGGCTGACGTGGTCGTGGACCGCGAGAGAAGACTACGGCCCAATCGAGCACCAGATCCGCATTGAGAACCTCACCGAACACGAACTGTGGATTCCTATGCAGGACAGCTTCGCCTTCGACTGGCAACTGCATCCAAACGAGCAACTCCAACATGTCTACGTCGAGAAAGGCGCGAATACCCCGTCGCCGGTTGGTACACACGAAGTAGGCATTGCGGACGGTTACAGCTGGACCGGGACCTCCAGCACATATGGGGACATTGACCAGGAAAAGCCGCGCGAAATCATTCCCTGGTCGCTGGTCCAGAAAGACGACGGCTCACAGAGCGGCTGGTATGTAGGAATCGAATTCAGCGGTCGGACACGCATTTCGCTGGAACGGAAGAAGGACTCACTGCATGGAGCCGCCGGTCTGAACCCGGACCCGGCGCCTTTCCGCACCCGTCTTGAGCCCGGAGAATCGTTTGAGTCGCCCGTAGTATTCGTCGGTGGTTTCGATCACGGCCCGGACGGCGCGGGGAATGTTTTGCGGCGATGGGTGCGCGCTGTATTAGGCAATCCTGAGACATGGAAGAATCCCAGTTACCCGCTTGTCGTAAACAACAGCTGGGGCGGAGGCATGGCGGTCGATGATCCGATGGCGCGGCGTATGATCGCCGACGCGGCTGGCCTCGGCGTGGACATGTTTCACATGGATGCCGGCTGGTTCCGTGCGGTGGGTGATTGGCGCCCGAATTCACAAAAGTTCCCTCAGGGTCTTGCGGTCATCGCCGACGACGCGCATCAGCACGGCCTAAAATTTGGCCTCTGGGTGGACTGGACCCAGGCGGGCCTTTCCGACGAACCCGGCGCGCTCAATGCTCGCGATCCCAAAGTTCGCGACTGGATGGTGACTGACATTCCAAAAGACTGGCAGCCGGAACCTTTTAAGGGTCAGACCATTGATATCGGTGTTCCGGCGGCCAGGAAGTGGGCCCAGCAAGAAGTTGAGCGGATCGTCACCGACTACCATCTCGATATGCTGGAACACGACGGATATCTTGTCGCGCACGGCTGTGATCGCACCGATCATCCCCATGCCGCCCCCGATCCGCTGAATAAGTGTGTCTACAAGAGCTGGGGCGCCTATTGGGTTGATAGCTCTAACTCAACCGATGTCAGTTATCACGCGGTTCGTGCCTATTACGAGATTTATTCCAAATTGCGCGAGGAACATCCGGGCTTATTGTTTGAAATCTGCGCGGATGGCGGGCGCATGGTTGACTTTGGTTCGGCAGCGCATGGCGACTACTTTTCGATAACCGATACCTACGATCCGCTCTCGAACCGCCGAGCTTTCTACGACACCAGTCATGTCCTGCCCGCAGCCATGCTCGAAAGTTATGTCGAGAAGTGGCCGACACCGCAAGTGGAGAATTTTCGTTACATGTTGCGCAGTGGCATGATGGGCTGGCTCACCATCATGATGGATACAACTACCTGGTCGGCGGAACAGCACGCGGAGGCCGAAAATGAAATTAAACTTTACAAGAACCAGCTCCGCCCTCTCATTCGCGATGCCGATCTGTATCACGTTTCTCCGCGCCCTGACGGGGTTCACTGGGACGGTATCGAGTATTGGGACGCCAAACGTGGGAGTGGCATCGTTTATGCATTTCGGGGAACTGTTCCGAACGAGATCTCACACGCATTTGTACTGCAAGGACTAAAACCATCGGCGCGGTACTCAATAACTTTTCATGATCACACCAGCGCGGACAGGACGCTGACAGGTGAGGCGCTAATGAAGCATGGACTGAAAGTGAAGTTGTCGCATGTGAACAGCTCAGAGTTGATTTTCATCGCGGAAAAAACCCGCTGAGACGCGCCGTTCGTACGGGGAGATCGACGGAACACATGACCTTTGTGAACAGCTCGAATGGTTGCAGTCGCCTGAAGGGCCGCGTGGCGCTGATCAGCGGCGGAGCCCACGGGATTGGTCGCGCCATCGCCGAGCGATTTCAGCGCGAATGCGCCCATGTCGTAATTGTGGATTGTGACGTTAACCAGGGAGAAGAGACCGCAAGGCAGCTTGCCAAGGTAAACCCCGATCTGCCTGCGAAATTCATCCCAGTTGACCTACGGGATCCTGTCGGGATTGGCAAATCCATAGCTAACCTTACCCAGATTTATCCGCGGGTCGATATTCTGGTAAACAATGCCGGTGCTGAGATCGAAAAAAGCCTGCAGCAACTGACCGTCGACGACTGGGATTCGATTCTCGAAACCAACTTGCGCGGTGCTTTTCTGCTGACCCAGGCTTTACTGCCGTTGTTTCCCGAATCTGGCGGGGCTATTGTAAACGTCAGTTCCATTCACGCCACCCACGCGTTTCCCAATTCGATCCCTTACGCGTGCTCTAAGGCTGGGTTAGTTGCCCTGACACGTAATCTCGCTCTTGAACTTGCGCCCCACCGTATTCGCGTGAACTGCATCAGCCCAGGCTATATCGATACACGTCTGTGGGACGAGTACCTACGCCACTGCGAAAATCCACAAGCTGTTGCCGAACAGACCACGGCTTTCCATCCGCTCGGGCGCCGGGGAGCACCAGCCGACATCAGCAACGCCGCCCTGTTTCTGGCTTCGGAAGACTCGGCTTTTGTAACAGGAACTGACCTCGTTGTGGATGGCGGGCTGACCCTGCGAGCGCATCCGTGACACTACGGTCTGCACTTCCTGCCTAAATTCCTAAGCTGGATAAACGACATTCATATCGCTTTTCCGGCCCCAGTCCAGTCCCAGTGTTATAGAATTCCCATTCAGCTCTGAATAATGAGGCAGATATATCCAACATGCAGGCAGCTTTGAGTGGGACGCTAAAGCGGGAATTTCAAAAGGATTTGGAGTTGTTCAAGCATTTCCTCCTCCTGCTAAACAACACCGGACCCATACGGAACGTCGAGCTGATGTGGACCGAGGAACTCGATCCACTGAAGCCGAAATTCAAGAACCGTGTCGGAACCGGAGATGCGCTGGTGCAACTGCAACCCGCATTCAGCGACTCGGCCAACCGCAATTCCCCTAGCACCATGTTTTGCGACCTCGTGCACGGATTCGGCGAGCACGAGGAACAAACCTGCGCGCGCTCCGATGTTCCCGCCCAACAGCGCTGCCGCTCGACGGGATGCACGCAGGTTTACGCGTGTCATGTTGGTCTTACCGACATCGCTGTGCCGGTCATTTGCGATAACCAGTATTTGGGCACTTTGTTTTCTGGACAGGTGCTCACGCAACCAGCAACCGCCGAAGGGTTCAATCTGGTAAGAGAACGGCTCAAGGGGCAGCCGCACATCAATTTCAGAGAACTGGAAAATGCCTACTATCGGGTTCCGGTCGTTGAACCGGCCCAGGTAAAGGAAATGGTCAGCGTTCTGGAGCTGTTCGCGCGATACATTTCGAATTCATGGAAGCGCATGCAAATCCTGGCGGAATTCCAGAAGCGCCAGGATCGGGAGCTGATGCTGGATCGAAAAGAACTTGCCGCCCTCCTCTTGTCAGGCGAAGCAGGAAACCAGCAGGAACTGAACGAACTAGTGTCGCGTGCAGGCCTGCAACGCCTGCCCGATCGCGTGATGGCTGTTCAGCTGCGGCATGCATCGACGGAAGCCGATGTCCGAACCCAGCTCCCAACGCAGGCGAGTTTGAGCCGCCTGTCCCACGCTGCGGAAGATATCTGTCAAAACTCGACCAGCACACTGGCGATCGTGGTACGGCCGGGTGAACTCTGCTTATTCTGCAGTCTGGAAGCACGCAACCGGAGTCACGAGCGCATTACTCTCCAAGAAATGGCTCATTCCATTTCGACCGCTATCTCAAGCCATGCTGATGCCTGGGTTCGCATTGGCGTCAGCGAGGCGCATGGAAATCCCGCGGAGCTGGTGCAGGCCTACGAGGAAGCCCGGGCGGCGCTGGATGCGAGCAGTGACAACATCTGCTTCTACGAAGCCGTTGGATCCCAACCGAAACAACCGGGTGAGGCGCTGAACCATTTGGTAAAAGCGGTGAAGCAGGGGCGAGGCCTCGGGCAAGCGCTGAGAGATTTTCTCGCACAGGCGCTGCCGCCCAACCGTTCGCCGGGCAAGATGAGAGAGTCCCAGGCTTTTCTAACCTGGGCGATCGAGCACCTCGCGTTGGAGACGATCACCATGGGCGCCGAGCAGAATCGCATAAATTCGGCGAAACAAATTGCAATCTCGGGCGTCTTGCATGCTCCAACCCCGTTTGTAGCCTGCGATACTTTCCGTCGCTATGTGGAGATACTGGCACAGGAACTCACGACCGTCTTCAGTCACCGCGAAAACAAGATTGTGAGTATGGTCGGACAACTGGTTGACACTCGTGGGCCGGCCAGCATTACTATCAAGGAGCTCGCGGAAGCGCTTCACCTTTCGACCGGGCACTTAAGCCGTACTTTCCGGCGCACGACGGGCATGACGCTGGAAGGATTTCTGATTCAGCAACGCGTAGAGCTTGCCAAGAAAACGCTACTGGATCCGCGACTGAACGTCGCGGAAGTGGCGGAACGCTCCGGGTTCTGCAATCCTGCCTACTTTGCGTCTGTCTTCAAGAAATATGTCGGGTGCACACCGCGCGAATTTGCAGCCCAGCCACAGCGTTTGGTTGCAGCCGCGTCATTGTGAATTCCGGAGCACGAGAGGGTCACTATTTTTACTGCACTGTGCTGAAGCATTTATCCGCGCTCGCGGCCCTTGCGCACAATTGCACCCAGATCGGCCGCCGACACGTCCAGCTTTACGCCTTTCACGTCCAGTGGAGAGGATTTAGACTTGCGCAGAGGCAGAATGCGAAACACGGTCCCGTCGCGGCGGCGAATTTCCACAGCGCCGTCGCGCTCGGCTTCATCGAGCACCGTGGCAAAATTACCGCGCGCCTCAGAATAGCTGTAGGACTTCATTGGGTGTTGACCTCCGGTACGTCCAGTTTCAATTCATGCGCCCGCGCTCTCAGTCCGCCGTCTAGGTTGAGGGCGGCGCTCGTTGGTTAACCGCGCAGGCTAACACGTAGGCATCGTAGGCGTGTACATTCCATCGCGCGGACAACTCAACCGCCTGCTTCAATCCCACCTCGGCCATGCGAATCGGGATAGCGGCGTAGGCGTCCAACAGCTGGAGTGCTCCCTTGATGCCGATTGTCTTGCGTTTTCCGTTCTGATTCGAAATGCCCCGTTCTGAGCATGGAACTACTACAGTTTTACTACAGTGTGCTGGACCTGCCGCTCGTCTCCACAACGGGAATGGGGCACTCGGCTCCGGAAAAGTTAACGCAGCTGCTCCCGAGACGGATCGGCTTCGCTTTTGTGGCTGTGTCAGAGCTGGGTTCGACATCGCCAGAATTGGTGAGATGTTCTCAGGCTGCTTCGACAGATGACCAGGTGACAGCGGAACCGACATAAAGGACTAAGGAATTCTTTCGGTTCTGCTAATATATCGTTCACATGTCCGCCCCAACGCCACTGGGCCAGACCATTTCTCACTATCGCATCTTGCACAAGCTGGGCGGCGGCGGCATGGGTGTGGTTTACAAAGCCGAAGACACCCAGCTCGGTCGTTTTGTCGCTTTGAAGTTTCTTCCCGACGATGTCGCTAGCAACCAGCAAGCATTTGAGCGTTTCCGCCGCGAGGCCCGGGCTGCGTCGGCTCTGAACCATCCGAATATCTGTACCATTCACGAAATCAGCGAGCACCAAGGGCGCCCCTTCATCGTAATGGAATTGCTAGAAGGTAAGACCCTCCGCGAAACGATCTTCGGACGCCCGCTCGAAATAGATCGCCTCGTTGATTTCAGCATCGAGGTCGCCGACGCTCTCGACGCAGCCCACAGCAAGGGCATTATTCATCGCGACATCAAGCCCGCTAATCTCTTTATCTCTGAGCGCGGTTACGCCAAGATTCTCGATTTTGGCCTGGCAAAGATCGGATCGCCTGTTACTGCGAAGGCCGGTGCAATCGCTGCGACGGTCAGCGTTAGTGAAGAACACCTCACCAGTCCAGGCAGCGCGCTCGGAACGGTAGCCTACATGTCCCCCGAGCAGGCGCTCGGGAAAGAGCTCGATGGCCGCACCGATCTTTTTTCCTTCGGCGCCGTGATGTATGAAATGGCCACCGGTGTGCTCCCCTTCCGCGGAGATACCTCAGCCGCGGTCTTCGATTCGATCCTGAACAAGACGCCAGCCCCGCCGTTGCGCTTCAATCCCGACGTTCCGGCGGATCTCGAACGCATCATCAACCGGGCACTTGAAAAAGATCGCGACGTAAGATATCAAAGTGCCGCAGAACTGCGCGCAGAACTGAAGCGTCTGAAGCGCGATACGACTTCGGGAAAGTTAAGTGTGGCGGACGTTCCAGGAGTTACCACCGCACGAACGAAGAAGCTTGTATGGCCTTGGGCCGCCGCAGTCGCGGCACTCCCGCTGCTCGCTGCCGCTGTCATCTGGTTTTCTTCGCGAGTGCCCCCACCCCGAGTCACCGGCATCAGACAGCTCACCGATGGTGGCAATCCTATGAACGTCATGGTCACGGATGGTTCTCGGATCTATTTTCGCGTGCCCCGGCCGGAAGGACCGGCCCTTGCTCAAATGGCTGTGGCCGGTGGCGACATGTCGTTGATCCCAACACCCATCCACTTGCCGGGAATTGAGGGCATTTCTCCTGATCGCTCGCAACTGCTCGTCACTTCTGGAGATGCGTTTAACGCGCCGTTCTGGAATCAACCCCTTCCCGCCGGTTCTCCGCGCAGAATTGGCGATTTCGAGGCGAACTGGGCCAGTTGGTCGCCGGATGGCAAGCAACTGGTCCTTGGAATAGATTCAGACCTGTACCTAGCGAAAGCCGATGGCAGCGACCAGCGAAAATTGGTATCGGAATCTGTTGGGTTTCCCAACTACGCCTATTTTTCTCCGGACGGCAGCCGGATCCGGTTTACCCTCATTAACAACGAGGCTCATACCAGTTCCCTGTGGGAGATCCGCGCTGACGGTTCCGGTCTTCACCAACTGCTTCAGGGCTGGCATACTCCGCCCTCCGAGTGCTGCGGCCAGTGGACGCCCGACGGGCGATATTTCGTTTTCCAGAGCGAGACTGAGAATGGTGGAATGGACATCTTTGCTCTCGCGGAATCCCGAGGCCTATTCCGTAAATCGGTAGGAGTGCCTATTCGACTGACCTTCGGACCCGTCAAATTCTCGTTTCCGGTGGTCTCGCTCGACGCCAAGAAGATTTTTGTGCAGGGTCGGCTGCAGCGAGGTGAACTTGTCCGCTACGACTCGGTTTCGAAGCAATTTGTCCCGTTCCTCGGAGGTATTTCCGCAAGTGATGTCTCTTTTTCGCATGACGGAAAGTGGGTCACATACGTTAGCGCTCCCGCCCGTATTCTGTGGCGCAGTCGTGTCGATGGAAGCGAGCGGCTTCAGCTTACCAACAGTGAAAGCATTTCTGCACTCCCGCGATGGTCTCCGGATGGAAAACGAATCGCGTACATGTCCGCGGAGAAGGGAAAGCCCTGGAAAATTCTGTTGATCGCAGCAGATGGGGGAACCGCAAAACCTCTGCTCCCGGACAGTCCCTCAGAGAGCGATCCTGTATGGTCCCCTGACGGCGCGCAATTGGCGTTCGGTACCGGGATTCCTGAGGCAACCAAAAGTTCGACAATTGCGATCATGGATATGAAAAGCGGCAAGGTTTCGACCGTTCCCGGTTCCGATGGTCTGTTCAGCCCGCGCTGGTCTCCGGATGGACGCTATCTGGGTGCACTCTCCTTCAGTGCCAATTCAAAGGAGCTTCTGCTTTACGATTTCCGTTCGCAAAAGTGGATCGAGTGGATCTCTGATCCAGGCGGGATCAACTATCCGGCTTGGACCTCGGACAGCCGTTACGTCGAATATACCTCTGGCATCGCTGATCGCACAATTCGACGGGTGAGGCTCGGCGCTTCTCGTCCGGAAAATGTCCTCAGTTGGAAGGGCTTGCGCCCATTCTCGTCGGAGTTTGGTTTCTGGAGCGACAATGGTCCCGATGACTCGCGACTCTTCACCCGCGACGCCAGCACTCAGGAAATCTTCGCGCTCGACGTGGACTGGCCTTAGAGTGATCATGGTGCCGGGAGGGGGAGTTGCCCCCCAAGGTGCTAAGCACCGGCGGATTTTGAGTTCCTCTCAGACGAAGAATCAACAACTTGCACGGAGTGGGCAGCGGAAGCCCTGAGCTGGATTAACTAGCACTTTCAGCGGCTTCCGTTGTTCGCTGTACTCGCCAGTACAACTCCGTCCGGATTGGGCCTGGGCACAAAATTGGGCACAGCGACGACATATCGCAAAAAGGAATTCTTTTTATAGGGACGACCCACCCTCCGGTTTTCCTCCGGTTTTCCCCTGGTTTTAAGAAAAGGGACTCCGAGCAGAATGCCTATTTGATTTTGGCGCAATGGAAATTTTGTCAGGCGAGGGCAGTGGCAGCGCCAGGGTCAGTTGACTATTGCAGCTTCTCGTACTCGGCTTCGGCTTGCTTCAGGATGGGGATTTCAGGGTCGCCGTCTTTCCAGAGGGTGAGGAAATCTTTGTATGCAGCTTTCGCTTTAGCAGTGTCGCCTGCCATGGCGTAGGCGCGACCAATCTGGAGATGAGCAAGCGCGCCCAGAGGGCAGTTCGCGATCAGACCCCGGTGATCCAAGAATTTTTGAAACTCGACCACCGCTTCTTGAGCGTTATCAGCGTCGAGGTACGCCACACCTCTTAGATAGACGGGGTACATTAGGGAACCGGGGAAGAAGAACTCAGCGCCCAGTTCCACGTTTGCCGCTGCTTGTAATCGTCTAATTGCGTCGGTGGGGGCTTTTCGATTCAGGTCTATCGCCGCGTGAATGGATGAGCTCCCGTACAGCATCATCATGGAATCTGGTGGCAAGGTCCTGTCTAGTTTTGTAATGAGCTTTTCCGCCGCTGCGCTATCCCCAGCACGCGCCAGTGCCAGTGATGTCAACAGTCGCACGTTGAGAGTTGGCGCGAGTGCCAGAGCCTCTCTTGCATCTCGGCGTGCCGCGTAGTTCAACTGGAATTCCGCTTCCCATAATGCTCTTTTCAGCTGAGACAACGCGAACGGTTCGTTGTTGCTCGATGGAGTCTCAGGAATCGGACGTGTCTGAATGCGACCGTAATACGCAGCGGTCTGATCAGCAGCGGACTCAAGCAACTCCTTATCACCTTTCCAGCCTGCCCCAGTGTTAGCTGGTGTTCCATCTCATCGTGATCGCCGCGAACAAACCCCAAGAAATAGATGGGGTATTCGGGAACATCTGGTGCTAATGCTCGCATCTTCTCAGCGGCGTTTTCCGCACCATCAAGACGATTCAAAGCCAGATTGGTGAGGACTAGATTTGCGAGTGTATCAAGATCATCTGAGTCTTTTTGCAATGACGAAAGAATGTTGGGAAGCGCCTTGTCGAATTGCCCAAACCACATGTAGACAGCACCAAGGAACCGATGCGGCTCTCCCTCGTTGGGGTAGGTTCGCACCCAAATCTCTCCAAGCTCGGCTGCCTTTTCGAGTTGTCCACCGCCAGCGGTGTAGTATTCGGCCGAAAGCCGAAATTTCTCCCACTCGCTAGTACCGTCGCGCAGTTCGAAAGCCTTGCGAATGTATTGGTCGCCGATCTCGCCCTTGGAGATATTGTTATAGACGACACCGAGCGCGGCATAAGCCATTGCGAAACTCGGGTCAAGTTGGACAGCGTGCTCAAAAAAGGGAATTGCAGCTATATCGCCCTGTCGATGCAATGTGTTTATCCCGCTGCTATACGCTTTGAGCGCGTCCAGTGATCCCGTGGTGGCTCGCTCCAGCGGTACATCGAACCTTCGTAGATCGGTGAGCGACTCACCAAGTTCACCGCGCACCTTGGACGCGGCTTCGCCCAGTGCGGCCAACACCTTCTCTTTGGATTCCGCCGTTACTTGCTCACTCGCGAGCAGGTCTTCACTGTGGCAGTTCACCGCTTTCAACCCCAACACGTACTCGTTCCCCAAGCTAGCGATGGAGCCTGCGATATACGCGTTGCTATCTGTCCTCTGGCAAACATCGCGAGCTACGTCGGGCGTAAGCGCAGCGAGTGCGGGACGTGCCATCAGACGCAATGTCGCGGCAACCTTGTCATCTGACAAAACAGTCAGGGATGGCGATTGCTGAAGTGAAACGGTGAGGGCCGTCTTGAGTGTGTCGTCGAATACCGGATCACCTGTATGATTGACAAAATCCGCAAGAACGATGCTCTCCTTGGATGTGAGTTTGGGTGCAGTGCGAAGGACGAAGCGTCCTGCAAGCATTGCTGCGACTATGATGACTAATGCACCAGCGATGATCCAAGGTGCTAACCTGTTCCGACGAACGGGTGCAATTTCCAGCACATCCACTGCCTTATTCGACTCAGTATCCCGCCTCAGTCTTTGCAGGTCGGTACGAATGTCGGAAGCGTGCTGATAACGAAGACTCCGATCCTTTTCAAGACACTTCGCAATGATCCGTTCCAAGTCGGGAGGTACATCGGGATTGAGTCGTACCGGGGGAGCCGGAGTGCGGTTCAGTATGGACTCAAAGATCACTCCGGCGCTCTCCCCTCTGAAGGGTAATGCTCCCGTCGCCATCTCGTAGAGCAGAGCACCGAAGGAGAACAGGTCTGTGCGCGAATCCAATTCCTTAGCACGGACTTGTTCCGGCGACATGTAGGCAACAGTGCCGACCGCCGTGCCCGGGCTCGTCAGGTGCTCTTCGAATGTCACTGTAGATGCGGCAGTCGCGCCTGCGAGATCGCTAAGGGCGGGCACGACCTTCGCCAATCCAAAATCCAGAATCTTTGCGTGTCCGCGCTTCGTCACGAAGATATTGGCGGGCTTTATGTCGCGGTGAATGATGCCCTCGGCATGGGCAGTGTCGAGTGCATCAGCAATCTCGATGGCGAGAGAAAGAATCAGATCTGTCTCCATCGGGCGATTGCCGATGCGGCGCTTCAGCGTCATGCCGTCGAGAAACTCCATCGCAATGAAGGAGTGCCCATCGTGTTTGCCAATTTCGTAAATGGTACAGATGTTGGGATGGTTCAAAGCGGAGGCGGCCTGTGCCTCACGCTGAAAGCGGGCCAGGCTTTGGGGATCGTTGGCAACAGCATCGGGTAGAAACTTCAGAGCGACGAAGCGGTGTAGTGAGAGATCTTCCGCCTTGTACACGACACCCATTCCGCCACCGTCAAGCTTCTCGACAATACGAAAATGGGAGACGATCTGGTCAATCATGGCGCGCTGCTATGCTATGGGGCTGACAAGCGGCAAGTCAATGAAAACTCATGAGTTCACGAAGCGGCACAGCGGCCCGTTTAGGAACACCGAGTACTTTTTCAGACTCCTCGGTGTTCGAGAAAAGAATTCTTTTTCAGAGGAGGACACCCCACTCCCTTTTTCCCTTCGTTTAAACGCGTGGGACTCCGACGGGAATGGCTGTCGATTTTCTGGATGGGAAGTTGCTCAAGCGATATTCAACTCACCCCTCGCCTGCCTGTGTTGTGCGTTCACAGCCTCAGCCGCTATCCACTTCGGCAGTCATTGACTCTTGCCGAGAGTTGGAACGATTCGTGAAAGTTCGAGTTCGTTTTCCTTGCAGTAGTGTTCAACTACGGGGAACCACTGCGCGTCAACCGCTTCCATCTTCTCGAACACAGTAACCGGCGACAGGACCCTACCAATGATCTCCTGCTCATCAAAAAGAACAATGGGATTGAAGCGATTATGAGACTCCGTATCGTAGAACAAGCTGAATTTGCGACTGTCGCGTTCTGTAAATTCTCTGGTTAGCTCCACCACATACGAGAGTCCACCGAACAACGTTACGAGCGCCCATCCCTTTTGCATTCCGGCACTCAAGTAGGCGCGAATACTGTGCTGCCGGGGTGTTCGTCGGTAGTCCGAGAGGAAGTCATCATTGGTAAAGATGGCAATGGAAAATCATTCTCTGCAACGTTGCCCAGAATGGATTCTCTGAGATGGGGGAATTGTGGGAAGCCCGCATAATCCGTCCCATATTCGCACGCGACTGAGAGAAGCCCAATTTTCGCAACCATCTTCCGAATAGCAGCTGAAAACGCGAACTCAAGCGTCTGCTGACTACTGGACATCAAAGTGATTTCCTTTGGCACATCAAGTTCGGTAACTTTTTCTCCTCTCGCTTTGGAACGTTCAATGAATCGTTCCGCGCTCTCGTGCGAGACGAAGAATCCTTCGCGTACTCTCCTACCCTCCTCCGTCTGCCGTTCATAACAAAATCATGCAATTTAATCTCGCCATCTGGTCTCCGTTGTCCCGTAACTTCAATTGGCCCGGCTTCCGCTCCAACAAGTCCCACCTTGACAGCCGCATGAGGAACGCGACCATAGCGGTTCGGAATCTCGAAAACGTGTCGGGCGACTTCGGTTTGCTTTGCTACGTGCTTTCAAAAGCGCTGCACTCCGCATTGCACCTTTGCAATTGGCTTCTTTCACGATGAGATCGGCACCTGTGAATGCGGGAAATACATGTTCATTGGTCAGATTTCAGTTGTGCCACACAGCACGCAGGACATCCGGCAACACTCCGGCTCTCGACTTTTGCTCCTGAAATATTAACAGAGGCGAACAATAGGCGAAAGGTGATAAAGCTGGCGATTGTTGACGAAGGGCGCAAGCGCTTTGTTCTGTCGCGAATCGCGGGGCATAGCTCGATCTCCATCACACAGAGGTATATCCATCCGCAGGCCGACGCAATCAGCCGGGTTTTCTCTCAGGTGGGCGCAAAATTGGGCACAGTTGGCAAAACAGCCAAAAGGAAGACTCGGGCAGCAGGAAAGCAGCTAGCGGCTAAGTCCGCATAATTATTGGGGTTGTGAATGGTGCCGGGAGGGGGAGTTGAACCCCCAAGGTGCTAAGCACCGGCGGATTTTGAGTCCGCTGCGTCTGCCAGTTCCGCCATCCCGGCGTGCGGTAACTCATTGAATTGTAGCATCTTGCTTG
>Ga0126373_10002166_pt1 | contig 14383 bp, 9 predicted proteins | sample PanSoiMetPlot_11_FD_92545 | JGI IMG/M metagenome (GOLD analysis project Ga0126373, IMG submission 92545) | Tropical forest soil microbial communities from Panama - MetaG Plot_11 | ecosystem: Environmental > Terrestrial > Soil > Tropical forest > Bulk soil | place: Panama | collected 2016-02-17 | reverse complement strand
CGCGTTCGCGGACGCGGGGCAGGTTATGGCGGCGATGCAAGCCGGTGCCCATGGCTACCTCGCCAAGACGGTCTCCCGCGAGCACTTGGTCGATTCGATCCGCGCCGTCGCACGAGGTGCAACTGTCTTCGACTCCTCAGCTGGAGCCGCGCTGTGGTCTGCGCCGCAGGAGCAGCCGACGCACCGCGAACTCGAGGTGCTCAGCCGGATCGCCGCAGGCAAGACGAACGCCGAGATCGCAGACGAGCTCTATCTGGCGAAGAAGACGGTCGAGCGGGTTGTGGCTACAGCCACAATTAAGCTCAATGCGTCCAACCGAACTCATGCCGTGGCCAAGGCCATCGCATTGCGCTTGATCGAGGCTCATCCCGACTAATCGCGTCAGGACTGTCCGCCCTCACCCGAGCAGCGTCGGTCGCTTCCAGTCCGTCCCGAGCACGTGATGGTCGAGGAAGGCAAGGACGGTCTGGTGATAGACGACCACATCACTCGGCTTGAGGGCCAGCGAGTGGTCCTCGTCCGGTAGCAGCAGGAACTTGGCCGGAACGTCATTGCGGTTCAGGTCCACCCATAGCTGGAGAGCCTGCGAGATCGGGACGTCGAAGTCCTTGAGGCCGTAGATGATGAGCATCGGAGTCGTGATGGTGCCGAGATCGTGCTTGGGAGAATTCCTGGCCCACGCTTCGGGGTTCTGGTACGGGTCGCCGAATTCCTCTTCCCACATGGTCGGCTTGGGAACGACGCCCTGCATTAGCTCCCAGCTCCACGTGCCGGCGCTGTCGACGATTGCCTTGAAGCGAGCGGACCGCCCCGCGAGCCAGTTGGCCATATGGCCGCCAAAGGAATGCCCCATCGCGCAGAGTCTGTCGCTGTCGATGTCGGGCCTCTTCACGGCCTCGTCGACGGCAGCCAGAAGGTCGTCGGGGATGTGCGCACCCCAATCCGACCAGCCGCGCTGCATGAGCGCCTGACCGTAACCGTTGGAACGTCCAGGGTTGACCATGAGGACTGCATAGCCGCGCTCCACCAGGAAGTACGGGCATCGCAGCCAGAAATCGTGAGCGTTCCAGCCTCGCGTCCCGCCGTGCATCCACAACATCAGGGGAACGGGGTTGTCGGCACTCGCGCCCGCTGGCATGACCAGGTGTGAATGGATCTCGAAATCGTCTTTGCCCCGGCATGTCATCTCGGACGCTGTGCCGTTCAGTTCCGCATCCTCGGCGAAGCCGGGAAGCCTCTGCATACTGTGGCCGGCGTCCGAGACGTCGACACGGACCAGCCTGGGCACGTCGCTATAGGAGTGCCGGACACCGTAGACGTAGTGGCCGTCTGGGGATGCGCAGGCGGCTCGGAATGCTCCGGTCGCGATGCGTTCGATGTTGCGCGTCGCGATGTCGACGCGGTAGATCGGCGAGTGGCCGTGGTCGTCGGCGACGAAGTACACGGACTTGCTGTCCGGCGCGAAGAACGGAGTCTCGGGCCAGAGCGGGAAGTCACCGGTCAGGTCGAAGCCCTCACCCGAGGTGAGGTCGACGATCCACAGGCTCATGCGTTCCGCCCGCTCCGGGACGCCGACGTTGAGCTTCTCGGCCACGGCCCACCGGCCGTCAGGCGAGATGGCGGGCAGCGTGAACTGGCCGTCGGCGGCGATTACTCGCTGACCTGAAGCGTCGATCAACCTGAGCGTCTCCGCACGGAAGGCGTGCGGAGCGATCGCCCGCCACACGGTCACGACGGCTGAGCCGTCGGGCGAGATCGCCTGGCCAGTTGCGACGAGAGCGCTGCCAGCGTCGGGAGTCAGGTCCGTGACGACGTCGGGCGTGCTCAGGTTGAAGCTCAGCAGCCGCGGCAGCCGCGGGCCCAGCAGCCGACCCTCGTGACGAGTTTCAAGCTCCTCGAACAGGATGGAATTCGCCAGCTCGTCAGCCCGCTTGTGCCCGATCGCGGCGTCCGCGGCTAGATCGACAGCACCAGGGAACATCCACGCGCTGATCACGACTGTTCCGCTCGTGGAACCGAGCGACAGGGACCGGATACCACCAGGGACCGTGAGTACGGAGCGTACCTTGTCTTCGTGCGCCCGGAGCACACAGACGTCCATGGCCTCCGGCTCTCGCTCCGACCAGCGTTCGATGCTGCGCGAGAGAAATACCAGCGAGCCGTCGGCTAGATAGGCAGGGCTCGCGGGCTCGATGCCGGAGAGATCGACCTGCTGGGGAGGTGCCGACCCGTCAGTCGGCACCTCCCACAGGCCATTGGTGAACCGTGCGCCATTCAGCGTTTCGACCACGAGCGCGAGCCTGGTCGAGTCCGGCGAGACGACTATCTCGCGGATCTTCGGAAACGTAGGAAGAGTTTCGGGAGTGATCTTCATAGCGTCGCTCCATGCTCGTTCTTTTCGCTGTGTTCCGAAGCTCGCGCTCTCGGTCAGTTTCTAGGGAGTGAGCCAGGCCGCGGTCCAGTCGGTCGCGAACGAGCCGCCGCCGGAGAGCGCGGCCTGCCAGTTCTGGACGCGCTTGGAGACCCCGACATAGGCAGTCCGCCAGCCGACCGGCCAGGCGGGCAGGTCGCTGTTGACGATCTTGAATGCCTTGGCGTAGGCCTGCTGGCGCGCGGCGGTGGTTGGCGCCTCGACGGCCTGCTGGAAGAGGGCGTCGACGGTTTTGTTGCAGTAGAAACTCGGGTTGGTGTACAGGACTTTGAGGTCCGGCTGGCACGCCCACGAGAGCGTGATGCCACCTTGCGCCGGGTCGTTGGCCGACGTGTAGCCGATGAACGACATGTCGAAGTTGCGCTGGACGTAGGTTCGCTGCGCCCAGGTGTTCAGATCTTCATTGACCAGGTTGACGTTGACGTTGATCTGCGCAAACTCCGCCTTCACGATCGCGGCGGTCTGAGCGGCGCCCTGCGTGACCCCGCTGGAATAAAGAAGATCCAGTGTCCGGCCGAACCGTTGTCCGTTCTTGACCGGGTAGCCGGCCTGGTTGAGCAGCTGTGCTGCCTTCTGCGGGTCATAAGGATACTGGGTCATCAGGTTTTCGCTCGGGTCATAGAGCTGCGCATAGGTCGGCGGTATCGGCGCCAGTGATGGCGTCCCAAATCCCGACAGCGCGTCCTGCAGGATCACGTTGCGGTTGATCGCCATATAGAGCGCCCGGCGCACGGTCAGATTATTGAACGGCGCCCTGGAGGTATTGGTGAAAATGATGTTGAACGACGGCGTGTCCTGTACTAGCACCGCCCGGCAGCAGGCCGAGTTCATCAGCTGCTTGATCGCGGTGGTGGGCAGTTCGCTGTCGGGAACGTAGTCGATGCTCCCGTTGAGCAGCGCGTCCACGGTCGTTGCGGGACTCGGGATTTCGTCGACCACCACCTGACTAATCCACGGGATGGGATTGCTCGGGGTGGCTCCCCAGTAGTGCGGATTGCGCACGAGGATTATTTTCTGGCCGCGTATCCACTTCTTGAAGATGAACGGTCCGGTCCCGATGGGGTTGTCATTGGCCTGGCTGTCGGTCAGCACGTTCTTGTTGCCGTAGATGTGTGCCGGCTCCATCATCAGGTTCGTGTCGACCATGGCTGTCACGAACGGGTCATACTTATTCTTCAGCTTGACCACTGCGGTGTACGGGCCCTGCGCCGACACGCTCGCGATGTCCGAGGTTATTCTCGTGACCCCGCGGGGCGAGATCGGCAGGAACTTCTTCAGCGTGAAGACGACGTCCGCGGACGTGAAAGGCACCCCGTCCTGCCATTTCACGTCGTGCCTGAGGTTGAAGGTGTAGGTCAGGCCGTCCGGCGTGACCGACCAGGAGGTGGCCAGTGATGGCAGAATCTCCTCCTTGCCGTTCTCGGTAAAGAGGCCGTTGCCGTAGAGTTTATGTATGTTTGCGGTATCCGGATTATCCGTCACGTCCTCATTGATAGTGACAGGATCGGTCGCGATAGCCATCGTGAGCGTGCCGCCGTGACGCGGCGTGCTGGCCGCCGTCGGATTATTCTGCGATGGCGCTTTGATGGACGAGCAGGCAGCGACAAGGACTGATAGCGCTGCTACCGCTATCAGTGTCCGGTGAGGATGGACCTTCTTCATGGGCACCTACAGCTGTCGTAGGGACGAAACTGGCGGAGACAGGGTTGTCCGTTTCCGCGCGGAGCGGCTGAGCGCAATCAATTAATTGCCGCCCAGCGAGCTGAGAAATGGAACGTAGTGTCTATGTTCACCCTTTTTAACGGTGCGCGTGACCCAGTTATCCCGGTTACGCTGCATTTTAAATCTTGCGGTAATGGCTTGAGGAGAGGGATTCTCCTACGCTCGATGCGGGTTTAGCGACAGGGCCGAAAGCGCAGCGGCTGGCTTCACGGCCGGCATGGGGATCGTCAGTGAACCCCGACTTCTATCTGCTCGATAACTTCGGTCTCGAGCGCGCGGTGACAGTACACAACGTGAGTGTCTGGCTCCATGGCTGTGGCGCCGGGCTCCTCTATTGCGCATAGCTCGGTGGCCACGGGGCATCGAGGATGGAACCTGCACCCGGACGGGATGGACTCGAGCGAAGGGACCTCGCCGGCGATGAGGGTACGGTCGCGTTCCTCCGGTGGCCGAGGCTCCACCCGCAGCACTGATGCAAGCAGCGACCTGGTATACGGGTGCCTGGGTGCTTCGAATACCTCATTCACCAGGCCTGACTCGACCACCTTGCCGAGGTACATGACAACGACCCGGTCCGCAACGGTGCGGACTACTTCGAGGTCATGCGAGATGAGCACGTAGCCGACGCCGGACTCGGCCTTGAGGCGACGGAGAAGTTCGAGGATCTGACCCTGGACGGACACGTCGAGGGCAGATAGCGGTTCATCGGCAACGATGAGCTGGGGCTGCACTGCGATGGCTTTCGCAATCGCCACTCGCTGACGCTGGCCGCCGCTCAGCTCGTGCGGAAACCTCTCGAGGAACAGCCGCGGGGGAGTGAGCTCGACTTCACGCAGCACTTCCTGAACTCGCCGGTTGATGCCGTCGGCCGTCTGCCTGCCGCTCCATAGCCGGACGATGTCGCCGAGTATTCGGCGCACCTGCTTGCGCGGGTTGAGGGAGGACAGCGGGTCCTGGAAGACGACCTGTACAGCCTTCCTGTAGGCGTGCTGCTGCTCGCGGGAGAGCTTGCGTACGTCCTTGCCCAGGTACTCGATGCTGCCGGAAGTCGGGCTGAGCAGACCAAGCAGTAGCTTCGAGAGGGTGGATTTCCCGCAGCCGCTCTCGCCGACTATCGCCAGCGTCTCGCCCGCAAACACCTCGACGGTTACCTCGTCGACGGCACGCACACCTTGCTTGCGGCCGAACGCCCCGCTGGAGCCTGCGTGCGGATAGATGAAGCTAGCGTTGCAGGCGGCTAGCAGCGGAGCGGAAGTTGTGTCCGACGTCTGCGGCTCGGTAAGAGTCATCAGGAGTGGCCTCCGGCTTCGATGACTGACAGCCCAGTGTGACTGCCGTTACCTTCGTCTTTGGCCGCGTCTTCGAGGACGCAGCGCACGGCATCACCATTGCTGCGGATGCGCAGCGGCTGCTCTTCCTTACAGGGCTCCGACGCATACGGGCAGCGTGGCGCGAACCGGCACCCTTGCCCCAGCATGCTGAGATCAGGTATCGAGCCCGTGAGCAACTGGCCCGAGCCCTCGCGCTTGCGGCCGGGCAGGCTGTCGAGGAGCAGGCGAGTGTAGGGATGGCGTGGCTTGGTGAACAGCGTCATGGCGTCGGCTGACTCGACGATCTGGCCGGCGTACATGACATAAATGCGGTCGCACATCTCGGCGATGACGCCGAAGTCATGGGTTATCAGCAAGATCGACATTCCGCGCCGCTGATGCAAATGCCGTAGCGTCTGGAGGACTTGTGCCTGCACGGTGACGTCAAGGGCGGTCGTAGGCTCATCGGCGATGAGCAGCTTCGGGTTGGAGGCGAGCGCGAGGGCAATCATCGCCCGCTGCTTCATGCCGCCACTGAGCTGATGAGGGTAACGCCGCTCGACCCGCTGCCCGCGCGGCAGCCCGGCCTGGGTGAGCAGAGTCCTGATGGTTTCAGTCTGGTCGCCTCGGGCTGCCTCCTTCGGGAGCGCCTCGGCGATTTGCTTGCCGATTCGCATAGTGGGGTTCAGGTAGCTCGTGGGCTCCTGGAAGATCATGGAGACTCGCCCTTGGCGCGCCCTTCTCAGCTGCTTGGCCCGGAGCCCGAAGACGTTGGTGCCGTCGAGGAAGATCTCGCCGTCGCGTGTTTGCAGCTTCACTGTCGGAAGCAGCCCGACCACTGCCCGGGCAACCATGGTCTTGCCAGATCCCGATTCCCCGACCAGGCCGACGCACTCTCCGGCCGTGACCTGGAGGTTGACGTCGTCGGTTGCCTTCACCACCCGGTCGCGAACCTTGAGGTGGATCGTCAGGCCGCGAACGTCTAGCAAGGGTGAACCCTGAGCCGGGTAATCGTCGGCCGGTATGCGGCTGGCTGGAATGCTCACAGAACCGATCCCTCCGGCACAGATCCGGTTGCGGACCTGCGAATCGATGTGGTGATCGGCCGCAGCAGCATGCGTCGGCCGAGGCTCAGCGCGGAGACCCTGGGAGCTCGCGGATTCATGACTTCGTTGAGCGCGTGACCGAGGAAGTTGAAGGCCAGAACCGCAAACAGGATGCCTATGCCAGGGAAGATGCTCAGCCACTCGTTTGTCGTCAGATAAGCCTGGGCGTCCTGGAGCATCTTGCCCCAGCTCGGCATCGACGGGTCACCGAGACCGAGGAAGCTCAGGCCCGCCTCGAGAAGGATGGCCGATCCTGCGTCCAGCGTCACCTGAACGATGACCGGAGCTATGGCGTTCGGAAGAATTTCCTTGAAGACAATGTGGGACCAGCGGAACCCGGAGACCTTGGCGCCCTGGACGAAGTCTCGTTCCCGGAGGGTCAGGAACTGCGAGCGGGCTATGCGAGCCTCCTGGGGCCACAAAGTGAACCCGATGATCAGGACGATGTACGAGAGCTGGCTGCCGAGAAGAGCCACGACAACGACAGCAAGGATCAGCGACGGGACCACCATGAACAGCTCGGCGATGCGCATGAGAACGACGTCGACGACTCCGCCCAGATAGCCGGCCAGGCCGCCGATGACGCAGCCCAGGATTAGCGCAAGCAGCCCCGACGCCGCGCCGACGAGCATGGAGACGCGGGCACCGTAGATGAAACTGCTAAGAACGTCGCGTCCGAGCTCGTCAGTGCCGAACAAGAAATGACCAAACGGCGTAGCGAACTGCGGGCCGACGATGGCGTTGGGGTTATATGGAGCCAGGATCGACGCGAAGATCGCCATCCCGGTCAGCAGGACCATGAGGATGATGGCAACGAGACCGAACTTGGTCCGGACGAACCGCCGCAGCCAGGCGCGCGCCCCGTGGATCACGCTTGGCGGCCGGTAATCGTCCTCGATAGCCGCGCCGGTACTTACCTGCGCCGAGATCTGGCCAGCCGGCTGTTCCCCGACTGGCGTAGCAGCCGCGCCCGTGGGCGCTCCGTCGACCGTCATGACTGTGCCCGGATCCGCGGGTCGAGTGCACCGTATATAAGGTCGGTGACCAGATTGGTGAGAATAATGATGGCAGCGGCCACCATGACGATTCCAATTATCACCTGATTATCCCTGCGGTTGATCGAGAGAATAAGAAGATTGCCGATACCGGGCCATCCAAATACGTTCTCTATCAGTACCGTTCCGGCCATAGCCGTCCCGAATCCATAGCCAATCACCGTCACTACAGGCAATAGCGAATTGCGCAATACGTGCCGACGAATTATCTGGGCAGCAGACAGGCCCTTGAGTTCGGCAGTCACGATGTAATCGTTCCCCAGAGTTTCGATCGCGCTCTGCTGCTGGACCCGCGTGATATTGGCCAGCGCGGGGATACTAAGCGCCAGCACTGGCAGCGTCAGGTACTGAATGTGCTGAAAGAGTCCGGCTATCCCTGTGGCGCCACCGAAAAGCGGATCCATTCCGGAGACGGGGAACCAGTTGAGGTGCACTGCGAAGAACAGGATGAGCAACTGGCCGAACCAGAAAGTCGGAATCGCGAAGCCGGCCACGACCCCGACGTTGACCAGGCCATCAACGAACCTTCCGCCAAGGAGGACAGGCAAAAAGCCGAGCAGGATGCCGATGACCATCGAGACGACGGTGCCAGCCGCAACCAGCAGCAATGTGTTGGGCAGGGCGCCGAAGATAAGTGAGGTCACCGACGTGTGACCAGCGTAGGAGTAGCCGAGGTTACCGTGCAGCATGTTCCACACGTAGTAGACGAAGCGCTGCGGGAGTGACTGGTTGAGGTGGTACTCCGCGACGATTGTCGCACGATAAGCAGCCGGTACAGGGTAGGCGCCGATGAGATCCTGAATAGGGTCGCCGGGAGTGAGCTGCAGCAAGATGAACATCATTATCAGGACGCTCAGAAAGAGCGGGATCGAATGCAGGATGCGTCGAATGGAGTAGGCGATCATGAGCGATCTCCTCGTGTCGAAGGCCCTGCAAGTGGCTCCCGGCCATCGAGTGCGGCAACCGGTCTCATCTGCCAGATCTCCCTAATCTTCCGGCTCCGGAATGCTATTACGTGCTACACATCTCGCGCGGTAGTTTCATGTGCCAAGTTTTCAGTTGTCTTCCCCAGCTGAGGATTCGCTGGAGGGCTGGTGAAGGCCTTCCGAACGACGGCCGGCGACTCCCACTTGCTTTCCTCGGGCGCGCGTGAGCGCGCGCAACGCGAGCTCGTTCGCGATTTCTGAACGCGCCTTAGCGCTGCAGTGGAAGTCATCTCTGATGCTGCACTCGGATGCGAGTGCAGCGGCTGCCTCCCGCAGATCGGCATCGCTAGCTCGCGACCCGAGAAGCGCGGCTTCGGCGGCTGCAGCCCGGACGGGAGTAGGGCCGACGCCCGCCGCGGCTATCCGGACCCACGAGCAGACGCCATCGATCAGTTGCATGCCAGCGAACACCGACGCGAGCGCGAAGTCCCCGTGCCTCTCGCTGAATTCCTCGAATGCCGTCGAGGCGCCAAGCGGCGGAGCCGTCAGGCAAACGTCGGTGAGTATTTCACTCGGCTCAATTAAAGTCATGAAGGGGCCGAGAAAGAAATCATCTGCGACAACTATGCGCTGGTTGCCGGCGCCGACGAGGGTGAGTCGGGCACCATAGCCGAGACACAGCACCGGGATCTCCGCCGATGGATCCGCGTGCGCGATGCTGCCGCCGACGGTCCCCCTAAAGCGGGTCGGGTAATGGCCGATGAGGGGCACAGCCTCCGCGATCGCGTCCCAGCATGATCGCAAGCTTGTCCTTTCCAAAGTTGCCTGGCGGGTGAGTGCTCCAATGCACAGCTCTGCCTCGTCCTCACGCACATAGTCCAGATCTTCGATGTGGTTAATGTCCACGAGAAGACTCGGCCGGGCGAGGCGGAAGTTGAGCAGCGGGACCAGACTCTGGCCGCCCGCGAGCAGTTTCGCGTCCTCGCCGCCTTCCGACAGGAGCGCGACCGCGTCTGCTGCTGAGGAGCAGCGCACATAGTGGAAAGGGGGAGGTTTCATGTGGAATCTAGGGTCGATGATATACCATGTGGCGGCGCGGAGGAACTGGCCCGCAGCAGGCCGAGTACGCGGTCGGCTCGCAGCGGGGTTGACGTGACGACCATTCGGTCGGGATCAAGGGCATCCGCGACAGCATTGGCGATAACCGCCATGGATCCGATGATTCCGGCCTCGCCAGCGCCTTTTGCTCCGATGAGGTTGTCCTCGCTCGGGAACTCCGACCAGGCCGTCTCGATGTAGGGCACCTCCGACAGGGTCGGGAGCATGTAGTCCATAAACGAGGTGCACAGAGGCTGACCGCGATCGTCGTACGCAAGCTCCTCGAGAAGAATGCCGCCGATGCCTTGTGCGGCGCCTCCTTCAAGCTGGCCACGTACTATGAGCGGGTTGACAGCGCGGCCAACGTCGTAATGGCCGACGTAGCGCTCTACTCGTACCCTGCCAGTCCCGCGGTCCACTGACACGGTGGCTAGGACGGAGCCGAAAGAGAAGTCAATGGCTGAAGTCTCGAACCTGGCCGACGCTTCACATTCCAGGGCGCGGAACGTGACGACGCGGCCGTCGCGTGCCCAGACCTCGTCCGCCCTTAGCTCGACCTCGTGCTCGGCTACGCCGAATCGCTGCGCCCCAGCCCGCCGAGCATTGTCCTTGAGCTGGCGCGCCGCGAGAACGAGTGCGCTGCCACCGACCGAGGTGGTCCGGCTGGCATATGCGCCCATGCCGTCCTCGATCGAATCAGTGTCGTGGTGCAGTATGCGGGCGCGGTCGACACTGACCCCGATTTCGTCGGCCAGTATCTGAGCGAGTGCTGTCTGGACTCCTTGCCCAACCGAGGCAACCCCGACGTATCCAGTAAACGTCCCGTCAACTTCGGCAACGACGCGTGCCTGCTCGAACGGCCCGATCCCGCCCTGGTCGAGGAAGCAGGCGACGCCTATCCCGACGGCCTCGCCTAGTTCTCGGCGACGTGCCTGCTCGTCTTTCAGCTCCTGGTATCCAGCATTCGCGAGCAGACGATCGAACATTGCGGGGTAGTTGCCCGAGCCGTACTCCAGCGTTTCGCTGCGAGGGCCAGTCTCGACCCGATAGGGAAGTGCTTCGGCCGGGATGAGGTTCCGCCGCCGGATGTCCGTGGGATCGAGGCCGAGCTTGGCGGCCAGAATGTCCAGCGCCCGCTCGCGCACGAAGGTTGCCTCCACCTCACCGGGACCACGGTAAGTGCCGAGCGGCGTCTTGTTCGTAAGGACGCCGATGACCTTCGAGCTGAACCCGCGCCAGCGGTATGGGCCGGACAGATGCAGACCGACAAGCTTGGCGACCGTCAGCCCGGTCGTACGGACATAGGCGCCGACCGAGCACCAGTCCGTGCAGCGGAAGCCAAGCAGTGTCCCGTCGGACTGGGCCGCGATTGTTAGGTCGATGACATGCTCACGCGAGTGATTCAGCGCGACGAAATTCTCGGCGCGGTCCTCTATCCACTTCACCGGGCGTTTGAGCCGAAGGGCGAGCCACGGGATTAGGAAATCCTCGGGGTAGAACTCGCCTCGCGGACCGAAGCCGCCCCCAACGTCGGGTTCGATCAGCAAGATCCTGTTATCGGGCAGGTCGAGCATCGAGGCGAGGACGCGCTTGTTAAAGTGCTTGACCTTGGTCGGGCCCCAGACGACCAGCCGGCCGGTCTGCGGATCAGCCTCGGCGACAAGGCCGCGTGGTTCCAATGGTGCTGCCGAGTGCCGGTGGATCGAGAAGCGCTGATGGAGGAGAACGTCTGCGTTCCTGAACAGCCCGTCGACGTCCTCGCCGTTGCTGGTGTCGATGTCGCCGACGATGTTGTCAGGCACCATCTCGTGCAGGACGGATCCGCCCGCACTGAGGGGATCCAGGTGAGGCGGCAGCTCCTCCATCTCGGCCCAGACGTCCTCCGCGACGTCTTCGGCCACGTACGGGTCGGTGGCCACCACGACTGCAATCGGCTCGCCGACGTAGCGCACCTTGTCGACTGCTAGCGGGGTCTGAAGAGCGAACTGGTCGAGGCGGGACGGCGTGATCCGGACCGGGATCTTCTTCTGGGCGATGTCAGGGATGTCGGTCGCAGCGAACGCGGCCACGCACCCAGGCCGCGCGCGAGCTTCTTCCAGGTGGACACCGAGCAGCTTCGCGTGTGCGACCTGGCTCCGTACGATGCGCGCGTATACCTGATCGGGACGGTTTACGTCCGCCACATAACAGCCAAGGCCTTTGATCAATCGGTTGTCCTCCTTGCGGAGAACTGGCCTGCCGACCGACTTCGGCTCGGCTGCAAGCATCGTGGTGGCGGTCACTGGCTCATCTCCCGCTGGGCGGACCGAACTGCACGCAGGATGGGCCGATAGCCCGTGCACCTGCATAGGTTCGATGAGAGGACGTCGCGGATCCGTCCTTTCGATGCGTCCGGCTCACGCTCTAGCAGCCCAACAGACAGCATGATGAAACCGGGAGTGCAAAAGCCGCACTGCAGAGCGTGGCTCTCATGGAACGCGCGCTGGACAGGATGGAGCTCGCCCGAGGGACACAATCCCTCGATCGTTCGCACAGAGCTACCTTCGACCTGCACCGCGAGCATCACGCAGGACCGAACCGGCTCGCCATCCACGATCACGGTGCAGGCACCGCACACGCCGTGCTCACAGCCAAGATGAGTCCCGGTCACGCGCGCTTTCTCCCGGAGCATGTCAGCAAGGGTCCAGCGCACCGAGCAACGCAGAGTGGTGGCGGTGCCATTGAGTTCGAAGGTGACCTCGACAATGTCGTCCGATCCAACCATCGCGACGACGGCAGGGTCGGTCCTGGAGCGAAGCGGCGAGTCTTGGTCGCTCATCTGCTCCATCGGCCACCTTCCTGATGTCGGCGTCACACGCGCTGGATAAGTCGTTCTCCCAGCGGGTGCACCTCGTGAGCTTTCAGCCCTCTTGGCCGATTGTCGTAGGCAGCGAGGGACGTCCGCAGGCGGGCTGTCTCCTCCGCGTCAATTTCGTATAGGAGGGCATCGGCGTCGATCTCCCGCACGCTTACTCCATAGACGTCCCTCGCCTTCTCGATCGTCACGTAGCCATCAAGTACGTCCTCGAGCACGGCCTCCTGGTCGCGCTCCCACGGCAGTCCGTATCCGCCGCCGCCATTGGACTCGAACCTGATCGTGTCACCGGGCTTGAGCTTCTTCTTGGTGGCGAACATGCCGAGGTTCTCCTCATCGGGTCGGCCCTCGTTGCGAACCATCCGATTCGGACCTCCGTTAGTGCCTCCGGCGAGCCCGAACGGCGTAAAGATCTCGCGGTCGCCGTGCACCGTAATCTCGGTATCCCCCCAGACTTCGAAGGAGCGTGAGAGGCCGACGCCGCCCCGGTACTTGCCGTCACCGCACGAGTCCGGCACCGCGAGTACCTCGGTGTAGTACATCGGGTACCAGCGCTCCAGAGTCTCGCATGGCTGGTTGGAGGCGCCGGAGATGAAGATCATCATGTAGTAGTCGTTGCCGTCGGCATAGGTGCGTGCTCCCTGACCGCCCTCGAGCCAGAGGTAGCTGACGAATCCTCTGCCGGTCTTCGGATGTATCCCGCCCGTGACCACATTCTGGAGGTTGACTGTCGCGGCGTGGACGCGCCGCGGGTCGACGTGCTGCAGGGCCTGCGCCCAGCAGGCCGTGGCGATGGCATCCGCCTTCTCGAATGAGCCTGAGCAGTATCCGGTCACCGGCGTGGGCTCTTGTACGTCCACGCACGTCCCAGGCTTCGTGATGACATTGACCGCCCGGACTATCCCGTGGTTGAGCGGAGCAAGCTCGGGGAAGCAGTGCATAGTTCCGTCGAAGTTCGCCGCTAGCAGGGCCGGACGCGCGAAGCCCCATGATGCGATCGGGGCCGGATCCGACCGTGTCCAGTCGAACGTGACCTGGTCGCCTTCGATCGTCATCGTGCAGTGCACGCGGATTGGCGGATGACCCTCCCTGCCGATGTCGTGGTCGCCGAAGTCCTCGAACTCGTAGAAACCATCCGGCAGCCTTGATACCCAGGTGCGGAACAGTCGCTCCGAGTGGTCCATGGTGTCCTCGAAGCCGTCGCGAATCTTCTCGACACCGAACTTCGCCACGAACTCAAGCAGTCGCCGCTCGACGAGGCGGCAGGCCTGAAACTGGGCGTAGATCTCAGCCTGCCGCTCGACTCCCACCCGGACGTTCGCCATGATGAGGTTCCAGATCTGGCGGACTGGCCGGTCGTCCTCGAACAGCTTGAGCGGCGGCATCCGCAGCCCCTCTGCGTAGCACTCCTCGGCTCGCGGGTTGAACGTCCCCCAGTTGGGGCCGCCAACATCGGGCCAGTGGCACAGGGCGATAGCGAATGCCAGCAGTTCACCGTCGTGGAAGATCGGGCGCATCAGCTTGACATCGTTCTGGTGCGACCCTCCGCTGTAGGGGTCGTTGTAGATGTAGGCATCGCCTGGCGCGAAGGTTTCCACTTCCCTCGTCAAGGTCTGGATCGAGGACTCGAAGGTCCCCATGTGAGGCGCCTGGTCACGCTGGCCGTGTGAGATCAGGCGGCCATCCGGCGTGAGGATGGAGACCGAATAGTCGTGGCCCTCGGTGATGGTGGGTGCGTAGGAAACTCGCTCGATGAGGGCGCTTGCCTCGTTGCAGATTGATCGGTATGCGTTTCGCAGGATCTCGAAGGTAATCGGATCCAGTCTCCTGGCCGCGTCGGTCGACGAGGTAGCCATGTTGCGCCGTGCCTGCCTTCCTGGT
>Ga0126373_10002165_pt1 | contig 14386 bp, 13 predicted proteins | sample PanSoiMetPlot_11_FD_92545 | JGI IMG/M metagenome (GOLD analysis project Ga0126373, IMG submission 92545) | Tropical forest soil microbial communities from Panama - MetaG Plot_11 | ecosystem: Environmental > Terrestrial > Soil > Tropical forest > Bulk soil | place: Panama | collected 2016-02-17 | reverse complement strand
CTTTCTGTTCTGCTTTCGTTCAAATTCGCTCAGAAAGCCGAAAATGTAGGCTAGGAGGAAAAGATAAATGCTGCGCATAATGAAAACGTCCATGCCGCGCCGTGTCTCCCACACAAAACCAAATCGAATGAGCCCATAACAGATCGTTCCAACGAAGGCGATGAGAAGGCCTCCCTTCATTCCATACCGCGAGCTGGCGGTGATAATGGGGAAGAGATAATACACAAAAAAAGGAGTTGCGGACCCGCCCGTAGAAAGAACGATCAAAGAAATACATACGAGATCAATGTATGTGGTAGCGAGCCCAATTTTCTTAGTGTTCGTTTTTCCTTCGCGAGTCAGATAGACAATGATCAGACTATAAACCAAGAAAAAGTCGATGGAGAGATTGGAAGCTAGTGGAAATCGCTCGTCCTTAGGCGACAGTTCGAGTTGAGTCACCAAGAGAGCCACAACGGCAAATCCTGCCCTCAACCATGCGAGAACTCTTTCCTTTTGCAGGACCCACTGCTCTTGAGGTGTCATGTCTTGCGTCGGGCAATTTTTGAGCGCTACGGAGCAGGATGAACTCCGTGCAGCTTCACTATTGACTCTTTCCTCTTCCGGGGGAGGAAGATTCTAGATTGCTAGCGTGACCCATGATCATCAGCGCCGCTTTGAAGCGGTTGTTGACCTTGAGTTTATCAAAAATATTCGTCAGGTGAGTCTTTACGGTTTTTTCGCTGATGAATATCTTTTTACCGATTTCTTCGTTGGTCAGCCCTTCCGCTACCAGTCTAAGGATTTCTCTTTCTCTCTTGGTCAAAGTGTCGATGGCCTCATCATATCTGGCTTCACTCGTCTCGCTCGTTTGACCCTGGGCAATTTCCTCGAACGCATCAGCGGTCGGCATCTCTTTGTCAATCCACAAACCGCCTCGGTGGATGGTTTTTATTGCCTGAAGTAATGTGGGGAAATCGATTCCTTTGAGAACGTAGCCCTTCGCCCCTCCTTTGGCGGCGTTTAAGATATTTTCGTCCTCAGAATACGCGGTCAGAACCAAGACTTTGGTCGCCGGATTCTTTTCGTGTACCTCGAGGAGAGTTTGCACAATGTCCCCTCTGGGCATTTTTAGATCTAACAAAAGAACATCGGGCCTGGTGCGCTCGATCACCTTGGTTACTTCATCCCCTCGCGAAGCCTCCCCCACAACCAAGATGTCTTTTTCCAAGGCGAGAATTCTTTTGACACCTTCCCGAAATAAAGTATGGTCGTCAGCAATTACGACTTTAATCGGTGGCATAAAACCGGCCTCCCTAAGTGTTAGGCCGTGCCTGTAAAATACATTAAATTGTTATGCCTTCCAACCCGCTAGAACTAAGACTTGAGACCTATTCGAGCCAATTTCGCGAGTGATGTGGGTGGAAAAATACTACCTAAAGACTATTGAGATGACAAGGCTCTCGGGATAATTATCCTCGTAGTTTGCGCTAAATTTCTTGCAGTGTTCGCAATGGAGGTAAGATGAAAGGTCTGGCTTCTCTAACAGCTATTATTTTCGGATATATCCTTTTCGCGCTCTCCTCATGCTCAATGGAGGGCGACAAGATGGCCACTACCGCGACACCCACTCCTGCGCCAGCAGCCAAAGCCGAAGCAAAGGACGCGCCGGCGGAAGCGAAAGCCGCGCCTGCGGAGAAGGCTGGCGAGGCGAAGGCCAAAGCCACCAAGGTAGTCGGTGATGTCGGCTTGTTGGACTTGGAGAAGAATTACATGATTCTCGTAACCAAAGAAGGCAAGCTGATCACGATTGATTTCGACCCGAAAATCACTCCAACGCAAAAGACTCAAGAAGAATCTAAAATGGAGGACGTCGGTCTCGGAGCTTCGGCAGTAGTGCAATACCAAAAATCGGGAGACAAGCTGAAAGCAACGAGTTTGGAGTACACGCCGGCCAAAGGCGAATAAACCCGGTCATTGCGATGAAACTCAACATCCCTTCGCAGCACCGATGATCGATGTTTGCTCAGAGGCACAAACCCGTCGACTTCGCTGCCGAAGGATCGCGCCTCGCGCTTTCCGTCGATCGCAACTGCGGAATCCGAGATAAATAAATCTAGAACCCGACGAACAGCTAGCTACCCTACGAATTAAGAGGAGACAGGTACCATGAGACATAAATTTAAAGTGTCAGCTACAGCGGCTCTACTGGTAGGTTTTTATTTGGGAGCGCCGTTGATCGCCCAGGAGCAAAAAGCCGAGGAAAAAAAGGCTGAAGAGAAAAAGGGACCACAGAAAGTGGTTGGAGACATAGGGCTTCTCGACATGGAGAAAAACTACATGATTGTAGTTACCAAAGAAGGCAAACTTATTACTCTTGACTTCGATCAAAAGACGAAAGTAGTTGTGAACAAAGAAGATACGGTAAAAATGGCCGACGTCGGCTTGGGCTCCTCTGCGGTCGTCGAGTACACGGAGAAAGGTGATAAAAAGAATCTCACCAAGATGGAATTCACGCCAGCGAAGGGCGAATAACTTCTTCGAACAATCGCTGATTTTGAGACGTGGGCTTGATGAAATATCAAGCCCACTTTTTTTGGCGCCGAATCTTTCCGCCGTTCAGCGACGGCAAAGTTCCCGGAACAGCGCCGGTGATTTATCTGGAGCCGATAATGTGGAAACAGATGACTTAGGAAAGGGCTTTTAGAATCCTTCTTCCTCGAAATCGTTAATGACCAGCTTGCGGTATCCTCGTTCGTCCTCGAGTGTCTTTTGGCGTTTGCTTTCTTTCTCGTTTTCTTCCTGACACTTGACACATAGACGGGTGAAGGGAAGGATTTTTAGGCGTCCTAGTTGGATTTCTCCTTCGCAGCTTTCACAAATGCCGTAGGTCTTGTCCTTGATGCGCTGGAGCGCTTCGTCAATGGCGAGAAGCTTTTCGCGTTCGCGGTCGTTCAAAATGAAGTTAATCTCCCGGTCGCGCTCATCACTTGCGAGATCGTAGGTGTCCCGACCTTCGTCTTTGACACCCTCGGTCTCCTCTTTGACGCGCCCCTGCATTTCCTTCAGCGCCTGCCTTTTGGTTTCCTGGAGCATCTCTGCTGCCTGCTTAAGAAACTCTCTGCGCTGTTTTTTTTCTTTTTCTGGTTCGGTTCTAGCCATGGGATATCTCGCTAATCAAGTCGTAGTCTAAGGCGCCGGTAATCTTTACGTTTACCATGTCTCCCGGTTGAAGATTTTCCCTTTCCCCACACGCCCCTTGAACGTAAACACTACCGTCAACCTCGGGCGCGTGAGCTTGGGTGCGTCCGTGCAATTCTTCCATGTCAGCTTCGCGCTCTTCGATCATAACCCGCTGAACTGTCCCAATCAAGGCCCTATTGTTTTCATGGGAAATTTTTACCTGGAGGTCCATTATTTCCTGCCACCGGCATTCCTTTTCCTGCTCGGGAACCTTTTCGGCCATAGTCGCCGCAGCGGTCCCCTCCTCCTCCGAGTATTTAAAGACCCCCAACCGCTCAAACCGGGTCTCTTCGACAAAATCCAAAAGCTGATCGAAATCTTCTTGAGTTTCGCCGGGAAAGCCGACAATCAGGGACGTTCGAACCGTTATACCCGGAATCATGGCGCGCAACTTTTGCACGACCTCCCGCACAGCGCTGCCGCTTTTTCCCCGCCTCATCCTTTGCAAAAGCCGCGGGCTGACGTGCTGAAAGGGGATGTCGATATAATTGCAGATTTTGGCGCTGTCTCGAATGAGGCGGAGCAAGGGTTCGTCCAGGAAATTAGGGTATGCGTAAAGGAGTCGTATCCAGACGATCTCAGGAACCTGTACCATTTCCCGAAGCAAAGCATATAGGGTCGTTCCGTCTCTCCGATCCCTGCCGAAGGCGGTCAGGTCCTGGGCGATAAGGTTAATCTCCTTGACTCCTCCGCGCGCCAACCGTGTGGCTTCCTCCACAATGGAATCAATGGGGCGGCTGCGATGCGGGCCGCGCAGCTGGGGGATGATACAAAACGCGCATTTGTGGTCACAGCCTTCGGAAACCTTGAGAAATGCGCTGTAGGACGGGGTGGTTCGCAGGCGCGGAGTCGCGTGATCATAGATATAGCTGGGAATGCCAATATAGAGCCTGGGGTCTTGAAGCGCCTCGCTGTCGCGGAGGATTTCAGCAATCCGGGGAACTTCGCCCGTGCCGATAAAGAGGTCCACCTCAGGCAACTCTTTCGCCAGTTCTTCTGGGTATCTCTGGGCGAGGCAACCTGCCACGACGAGTTTCTTGATTTTTCTTTCTTCCTTTAGCCGGGCGATTTCAAGGATCGTGTCAATGGATTCTGCCTTAGCGGCTTCGATAAAGCCGCAGGTATTGACCAATACCACATCGGCATCCGCCGGCTCCTCTACCATGTCATAACGGCTTTGTTGCAACAGCCCCGCCATAACCTCGGAATCCACTAGGTTGCGGGCGCAACCCAGGCTGACAATGCTGAATTTTTGCCGGCGATTCATTGCCCTAATTCCACTACGTCAGCTCCGTCCGGAATCTGCAGGTTAAAAAGGGAGTCCTTCAGCCCCACAGCTTTGCGCATTGCAGAAAAATTAATGGTTGTGAGATTACCAGTGGCATCGCGGACGCTTACCCAGAGAATGTCATAGGAAGGTTTGCCGACTCCAAGCAGGACCTCGCTGAACCCGCCCTTATCGTTCTTGGGCTCGAGTCGCAAAGTATATTGCTTCTCATCGGTGGCTTTAAGCGTGGCGTTAAAATCTTTTTTAAGATTTCCAATGCCGAGCAAAAAGGAAAGCGGGACATCAGAACGGAAGGCATTCTTTAGCGAACTCTTAATGATCTGATTCTGCTCCGGCTGAAAGAAGTAGAGGTACTTTCCATCCGCGAGCACGAACTGTCCCTTGGGTTCCTCGTAGCGCCAAAGCATCTTGCCGGGACGTTTAAAGGAGAGTTTCCCCCAGGCCTTTAACCTGCGGTTGAGCGTCTTCACTTCGGTCTCTTGGTGAAAATCGGCGGTAAAGTCGACCGTGGCGTCATAGTTTTTTTGCAGGCTGTCGACCACCGCATCCGCGTTTTTCGTGTCCGCCGCCAAGCCCCGCTCGTTCCCAACATACCAGAACGCAAAGAGCCAAGCGCAAAGAGCCAAGCGCAAATGCTTCGTCCTTTGCTCTTTGCCCTTTGTCAGAATTCGGATTGCGGGTGAAGGTTCACAGCATCTCAGCCCGCGCTTCAGAAAAAGGTTAAGGTTCAATTTTTCGCGCATAGACTTCGCGTGGCTTGGCACCGTCTGCGGGCCCAACGACGCCGTCTCGTTCCATTTGCTCGATCATACGGGCCGCACGATTGTATCCTACCCTCAATCTCCGCTGAATCATAGAGATTGATGCTTGTTGAGTTTCGGTGACGATAGCAACCGCCTGATCGTACATTTCATCGTATTCTTCATCGGCCACTGCGGCCTCGGTTTCCTTTTTAACTTCGAAGACACCGGGCCGGTAATGAGGACGTGCCTGCTGTTTGATGAATTTCATTACTTTGCGCACTTCCTGATCAGACACGAAGGCTCCATGCACGCGGGTCAGCCGCGCGGTGCCAGGAGGCAGATAGAGGAGATCACCATCGCCCAGAAGCTTTTCCGACCCGATGGAGTCCAGGATGGTTCGAGAGTCTACTCGGGAAGTAACCTGAAACGAGATGCGCGCGGGGAAATTGGCTTTAATGAGACCGGTAATAACATCCACGGATGGCCGCTGGGTCGCGAGAATCAAGTGAATGCCGGCGGCGCGCGCCTTTTGTGCCAGACGGGTAATGTATTCTTCAATATCTCGACCGACCGTCATCATTAGATCCGCCAACTCGTCGACAATAATCACGATCCTTGGAAGCCGCTCATGCACTAGCTCGGGATCGTTATCCAGTTTGCCTCCAATGTCGGTCGTTTCTTCACCGGGCTGGGTTTCTGTCAGTTCAATAACCGACTTTTTACCCGCGCTTTCCCTTTCCAGAGTCCGGTTGTAATTGTCGATGTTGCGCGCCCCCTTTTCCCTCATTAGACGATAACGGTGGTCCATTTCGTCCATGGCCCAGAACAGCGCCGCGGCCGCCTTTTTGGGGTCGGTGACGACCGGGACCAACAGATGAGGGATCTCTTCATAGACTGTGAGCTCGAGCATCTTGGGATCGATCATGATGAATTTGACGTCCTGCGGCGCCGACTTAAAGAGAATGCTCAAAATCATGGCGTTGATGGAGACGGACTTTCCGGTGCCGGTGGCGCCGGCGACCAATAGATGGGGCATCCGGGCCAAGTCGGTCACGAACGGAGTTCCGCCGATATCCTTGCCCATAGCGAAAGTGAGTTTAGACTCCGCGCTTTGAAAAGCCTCGCTCTCGATGACTTCCCTCAAGAAAACCGTTTCGCGGCGGGGGTTCGGTATCTCGATACCAACCACAGACTCGCCAGGGATTGGAGCCAAAATTCGCACGCTTACGGCGCGAAGAGCCATGGCCAGGTCGTCCGCTAGCAATACGATTCGCCGCACTTTTACACCGGGCGCCGGTTTGAACTCATACATCGTGATCACCGGTCCCGGGCGCACCGCGACGACTTCTCCCTCAACTCCGAAATCCGCCAGCTTCTTCTGCAGAATCAGAGAATTGGCGTGTAGAGTTTCTTTATCGATCTTGAACTGCTCTCCTGCGGGTGGGTCCAAAAGATCGGGCGTAGGAAGCTTATATCCTTCGTTTATTGCCGGCAGCTTGTATTGTTCCTGGAGGGTGGCGGTTTTTCTAGGCGTTTTCTTGGCTGTGTCCGGGCTGATCTCTTCTTTAACAAGGATGGGTGGCGGCACGTAGTCGGGGTGTTCTTTCTTGGTGTTTTCGCCTTTGCGCTTTTCCCGTTTTTCTTTCACCTCTTTGAAAAGGCTGGCCAGTGGGGGAGTCACCATTTTTCTCAATCCGTCGGCGCTCCTTTTCGCGCGCTTGGCGATATCGAAGAGCGAATGTTCACTGAGCAACATCACAGAGGCGAGCAAACCTGTCGCCGCGATCAGGATAGTGCTGACACGGCCGAATAGCGGGATGAGCACGCTTTCCTTCAAGAAGCCTCCGATGATTCCGCCGGACTCGCGCGCAATGTCTGAGTCCACGAAGAGATCTAAGATTACGGCGATGCTGAGGAGAAAAACCCCACCGCCGGCAAACTTGCTCACCGGAATTTTTTGGTAATTGGACCGAAACATTTGAAAAGCCACGATGCAGAGGAAAATTGGCAGTAAATACGAAGCCAATCCAAAGCCTTGAAGAAGGATGTCGGCTAGGTAGGCGCCTACGATGCCGACCCGATTCTGTGTTTCGATGGGCCGCGAAGACGTGTTTAGAGACGGATCTCGGGGAGCGTAAGAAAGCAGACTGATAACAATCAGCAGTGCCGTGACACTGGCGAGCACGCCAAAAAATTCACGGTTCAATCGGCTTCTTTCCATATCTTCTCCCAAAAAAGTGACGGGATCCGTCCTAGGTTTCAATTATATAAGGGAGAACCACGGGATGGCGTTCGAGTCTCTTGCGGAAGTAGCGGCGCAGCGCTTTGCGCACCTCTTCCTGAAGTTCTGCTGGGTCCGTACGCGTTTCCCGGTTAATCTCGCTAAGAGTCGTTAAGACCACCTTCCTCGCCTGTTCGAGGATCTCTTCACCCTCTTCGTCACGCATAAAACCGCGGGAAATCAGGTCCGGCCCGGCCACAAGCTCGCCGGACTGCTGATGGATTGCCATAACGGCGAGCACCATGCCATCTTCGGAAAGATGGCGGCGGTCCCGGATCACGACATCGCCAACGTCGCCGATTCCTTTCCCATCGACGAAAACCCGGCCAACCGCGACTGGCGTTGCCTTCTGCGCGCCGTGGGCGGTCAGTTCCAACACGTCGCCATCCTCCAGAATGAAACAATTCTCTTCCGGCACTCCGACGTTTTGAGCGAGGCGCCGATGCTTGACCAGATGGCGGTACTCGCCATGGATGGGAACGAAGTAGCGCGGCCGGGTTAACTGAAGCATGGTTTTCAGCTCCTCCTGGCTAGCGTGGCCCGAAACGTGAATCTCCGAAACCTTCTCGTAGTGAACCTCCGCGCCGCGGCGGTATAGATGATTGATGAGATTGGAAATCGTCTTTTCGTTTCCGGGGATAAATTTAGAAGAGAGAATGACGGTATCGCCGGGCTCGACCTTAATCGTCTTATGATCATCTAAGGCGACTCGGTGAAGCACGGATAGCGGCTCCCCTTGGCTACCCGTTGTGAGGAACGTTACATGGTTGGAGGGCAGGTTTTGCCAGCGCTCGTTCTCGGTCATGAAATTCCTGGGCAAGCGCAAATATCCCAACTCAGAAGCGACCTGGCTGTTACGGATCATGCTCCGTCCGCTCAGCACCATGCGCCGGCCGCAGCGCTCCGAAATATCGATGACCTGTTGAATACGAGGGATGCTGGACGAAAATGTAGAAACCAATACCTTGCCGGTGCTGTGCTCAATGATCTGCTCGAGATTCCCTCCTACCTCCCGTTCGGAGGGGGTATAGCCGGGGCGCTCAACATTGGTGGAATCTGACATTAGCAGGAGCACGCCCTTCTCGCCGTAGGCGGCAAATCTTTGAAAGTCGAACATTTCCCCCTCCATGGGGGTGTTGTCGATCTTAAAGTCGCCGGTATGGATCACGGTGCCGATGGGGGTTTCGATGGCCAGGGCCAAACAGTCCATCAAGCTGTGAGTTACCCGAATGCCTTCAAGCTGAAACGGAGCGATGTCCCAAGGTTCGCCGGCAGTGATCTCGCGAATATCGGCGTCGTCGCTGAGATCATGCTCGTTGAGCTTGTTATCGAGCAGTCCAAGCGTAAGCCGAGTGCCGAAGATCGGGACGGATAGATGCTTCAAGATGTAAGGAAGAGCGCCGACGTGGTCCTCATGGGCGTGGGTAAGAACGATGGCTTTGAGCTTGTCCCGATGCTCCAAAAGATAACTCACGTCGGGAATCACCAAGTCAATTCCTAAGAGATCCGCCCCCGGAAACATCAAACCACAATCAATAGCGATGGCGGAGTCTCCGTATTCGAGGAGCATCATGTTGAGGCCGAATTCGCCGAGGCCGCCAAGCGGTATGATCCTTAATGATTCCATTGTTTCCTCACAAGGTGCGGTTCTCGATCGAAGCGCGAGCCGCAACAGCCGGTCCACCCGGTCCCGCTTGCACCGTCGCGGTTTGCGGTGTTGACCAAAGCTGCTGCGCTACGCGTCCATAGACCTCTGCCGCGAGCTGGCGAATGGTTCCGGGCCGATAATTTTCCATATTGATGGGGTTGCCCACCGTCACCTCGATTTCGCCCCGCCGGATACGCCAATCGCCCTTGGGCAAGATCCGTCCACTACCGTTGATGGTAACCGGAACGATAGGCATCTTGGTCTTGACCGCAAGCAAAAATCCTCCGCGTTTGAACGGCAACAAGCGGCCGTCGCTGCTCCGCGTACCCTCAGGAAAAACGACGATCGATATTCCTTGGTCAATTTGCCGCCGCGCCTTGGCCAAAACGGCCAATGCATCGGAGCGATCAGACCGGTCCACCGCAATATGTTTCGCCGCCCACATCGCCCAGCCGAAGAAAGGAACCCAAAGCAGCTCCTTTTTCGCGATCCAACGAAGCTGAAATGCTGGCAAACCGTGAAGCAGCACGGGAATGTCAATGTTGCTTTGGTGATTCACCATGAAGATGTATGGCTGCTTTGGGCTAAGGTGGTGGAGCCCATGAACTTTAAGAGGAGCGCCGACGATGCGAAGAATCGCCCAGGACCAAAATCGGCTTATGCCATAAACGCGCTTGCCGTAGGGATCGAAAAGCCCAAAAAGAGTTGTTGCAAGAGCAGCCGGAACCGTGACTATCCCGATCGCCGCCAGCTTAAAGAAGTAAAACATCGAGATCGGCGTAATTTCGGTTAGAATAAATGATGGAATACTTTAACTCATATTAAATGACGGGGCGCTAAAAAGCAATCCGCTCTATGCAGGCAGGCGGGGCGAAATTTCGTTCCCTAGATCTCGCCCACAACTCGGTGCACTCGAAAAAAACTGATCTTTCATAGCACTTTGAATCCGGCCTTTAGGATCGCGCGTAGGAAATCATCAATGTGGGATTGGCTGGGATCGAAATCGATCACGGCCACGCTGCGCTCGAGGCTGAAGTCTATGTTTTCGACACCCGGGACAGCTTGCAGCGCGTGACGCAGCGAGGGCAGATCGTCAGTTTTCAAATTCTCAATCGAAATGATTGCGGTTTTTGCTTGTGCCATTGCGCGCAGTTTATTGCGCGTAATTCTAGCGCATAGGGCAAAGAAATCTATCTCCCAAGGGGATAGAAACTCTGGAGCGATTTTCCGAGCATTATTCTTGACAGTGCCACTTTCGGTATGCGATGTAGATTCATCACCCTGCCATTGCAACGACGTTTCTGCTTCTGCGAAAGTCAGGTTTTTACAGGCCGCAACTTAACCGGAGGATGGCCCATGCCATACGATGTTCCGCAGCTGATCAAAATGTCGCAAGCGCAACTCGATGAGCTTTTCACCAATAGCTCCGTCGGAGACATACCCAACGGCGAGGGGGAGGGCACCGCAATCGTCGCCCCGGGTACGACCTACACCAAAGAGATCGCTGACTGTATCAACCACTTCGCATGGCAAGGCAAAACATTCGATGCCAAAAAAGGTGTACTGAAAAACAAGATCCTTGCGTTCGGCTTAAACGCGATCATCGCCAAGGTCTACAAGGCGCCAAGTTGGCTCGATGGCAAGGAATGCATCGTTCTCGATTACTCGGAGACATCGCTGATTGCCCAACGGATTCGCGATGAGATCCGCCAGATCGGACCGGGCTTTTACCTGGGAAAAGTTTACTTGGGCAAAAAGCGACTCATTGATTTCGCTCTGAAGTTCTAAATCGTCGTCGTGGCGAGCGGCATCAGGCTCGATCACAGCCCTTCCGACATGAAGTTTAGGTTAAGCCTTGCTTGTGCGCAGCTATGACTCCGCAATCAAACTTCATGGTGATCGCACCGCTGGTTTCGGATAAGACAAGCGCCTTACGGACCCTGCTTGCCTCGATGAACCGCCAGCCAGGAGTTGTCGATCCGCAAAATAGTCTTGTCGCGTTCGGTGAGTTTGATCGCCTCCACTTCGCTCGCTTCATCGTTTTCGACGATCAAACGCTAAACGACATTGCCGTCTACGGCTTGCCGCGCCCCAATCTGCCTACATACCTTGCATTCCTGGGCGATTGCGATGGACCAGCCGACGAGTTTTTGGCCGAGTTAACGCAGCGCGCGGGCAGTGGACTGCGGCAGATTTTTTCTCATTGCGAGGGTTTTGCGGCCAACGGCGATCTGCTGCGCTGGATGCAGGACCATCAACAGCGGGCTGCCGCTGCTTACGTAAACTGGATCGGCCGGACGGTGCGGCAGGTCCGCGAGGAGAACGCGTTGCGGAATGCGTTAACCGCTTATCTGGATGGCAACCGCACCGCGATTGCGGCCAAGAATCCCGTGCAAATCCGGGATGACTTAACCAGGTTCGTAAACGGGCAAGTAGAAGCCGGACGGCTTACCCTAACGCCGCCGGCGCCGACGCCTTTAGGCTGGAAAGTGCGGAATTTTTTTCACCTCGTCGGCGTGCCTGTTGTCTTGCTGCTGCTGGCGCCTTTGTTGTTGCTGTACCTGCCCATTTTTCTTGTTCAACTCCGCTGCCGCGAACGCTCCGATCCGGAAATCTGTCCTCCGCCCGATCCCGAACATGTAAAAAAACTGGCGGACTTGGAGGACCACGACGTTACCAACCAATTCAGCGCCCTGGGAAGCGTAAAACCCGGTCTGTTTCGCCGCTGGACTGTAAGTTTTCTGGTTTGGATTTTGGACTACGGCTCGCGGCATATTTTCAATCGCGGGTTTCTTACTCGTGTCAACAGTATTCATTTCGCGCGCTGGGTATTTCTCGATAACAAGAAGCGGCTGTTCTTCGCGAGTAACTATGACGGCAGCTTGGAAAGCTACATGGACGACTTCATCAACAAAGTCGCCTGGGGTTTGAATCTCGTCTTTAGTAACGGCGTAGGTTATCCCCGTAGTAATTGGCTGGTTCTGAATGGCGCTAAGGACGAGCAGAAATTTAAACATTTCATCCGCCGCCACGAACTGCCGACGGAAGTTTGGTATAACGCTCATCCCGGTCTCACTGCGGTGGATTTGGAAAGAAACAGAAAGATCCGGCAAGGCATCGAAAAGCCGTTCACGACGGAGGCAGAGATCCAGGAGTGGCTTAGATTGTTTTAACGGTGATAGCTCATGGCTAACGCGGGAATCGATGTCAGTGACGTTCAAGGGTTGGTTCGCTTTGGTTATGCGCATCTTCCTGAGGCATGCTTTCTTCTGCTCGAAATAGAAAATGGCGCGGCGACTCGCTTTTGGCTAGCCACAATAACGCAAAGCTTAACGACTGCCGAAAGATTAGCGGAGCGGCCTAAGACTGCCCTGCAGGTCGCCTTTACCCGACACGGGCTGCAAGCGCTGGGTGTCTCGGAAAGTACGATTCAAGGATTTTCTCCGGAGTTCATTTTCGGCATGAGCGGGGAGGAAAGCCGCTCGCGCCGGTTAGGCGACGTGCAAAGCAACGCCCCGTCAGGCTGGCAGTGGGGCGGTCCAGGCAATGTGCCCCATCTGATGCTGATGCTTTACGCCGGGTCCGGCGGTCTGGAAAGCTGGCAAAAAAGCGTTGTTGAAAAATTACCTCAGGGCGGCGTGAAACTGTTGAGACAGCTGGGAAACTCCGTCACGGATGGTTATGAGCCCTTCGGCTTTAGAGACGGCATGAGCCAGCCGGAGATCGATTGGAAGCTTGAGCGCAAAGTGGGTAGCAAAGACCAACTCGAATATGGGAACTTGGTGAGCGCAGGAGAATGGTTGCTCGGCTATCTTAACGAGTACGGCAAATATACCGACCGGCCCTTGGTTGATCCGAAGGATGACCCGGAGAACAAACTACTTTTCGCAGAGGAGCAACCCGGTAAAAAAGATCTTGGCCGCAACGGCGCCTATTTGGTGCTTCGGCAGCTGGAGCAAAACGTGCCGGGCTTCTGGCAGTTCATGGACGCACAGGCTAACCATGATCCGAAAGAGCGGCGCAAGTTGGCGGAATCGATGGTCGGGCGCACGATAGAGGGCGAACCGCTGGTGCCTCGGGCAAGCAGTCCAATAGCCGGTGTCGGACCGGACCCGGACGATATAAGGCTAAATCAGTTTACTTACGAATCGGATAGCGACGGCATTCGCTGTCCGTTTGGCGCGCATATTCGCCGCGCCAATCCGCGCAACCCCGATCTGCCGTACGGCACAAAGGGATTTTTGTCTTGGTTAATTCGTACCGCCGGATTTGGGCGCAAAAGTATTCGGGATGATCTGATCGCTTCGACCCGGTTCCATCGTGTCCTGCGCCGGGGCCGGCGATACGGAAAACGATTGTCCCCGGATGAAGCCCTCCAAATGGGGAAAACCGACGGTGAAGAGCGCGGGATTTATTTCATCTCCCTCAACGCCAACATCGGGCGCCAATTCGAATTCGTCCAGAATGCTTGGATCATGGGCACCAAGTTCGATGGCTTGACAGAGGAGAGTGATGCATTAATCGGAAATAGAGAACTCATCGGCGGCTGCCCTGTTACGAACACCTTCTCCATTCCGCTGGAAAGCGGCGTCCGGCGGCGCATCACCCGCATGCCGCAATTTGTGACGGTGCGCGGCGGCGCTTACTTTTTTCTGCCGAGCATTCGGGCCCTGCGTTATTTTGCCGGCATCGCTAGCTGATCACGGATTCCGCAGTTGCACGATTATGCGTTGTAGTTCGAGCGCCAATTTGCCGGCTGCCTCCAAGCTCACGAAGTGACCCACACCGGGAAGCGGCCTGAATTCTACTTCGCAGCCGGCGTCCAGGGCGCTGTTCATGGCGACTCGGGCAGATAACGCGCCATCCTTCGCACCCCACACGAGGGTCACGGGAACGCTAATCGGTGTCGCATACACGGCGTCGAGCCGCGCACGCTTTTCCGGCACAAGCTGCGTCGCCACCATCCGCCGGTAGTAATTGATGGGGCCGTGGAGATCCGCAGGTGCCTGGAAACGTTCTACCAGTTCGTCCACCAGCGCCACATTCATGGTTCCCTTCTGTCCCTCCCGCAGCGTGAACGAAAGTTTCAACAGTTTTCTGCCGAGCGCGGTGGTCATGAACGCCTCGGGAAGCCACGGTATCTCAAAAAAAGGAACCCACGGGATGCGAATGGTTTGAAAGTCCTCGAAGCGCAGGACAGCCCG
>Ga0126373_10002164_pt1 | contig 14395 bp, 8 predicted proteins | sample PanSoiMetPlot_11_FD_92545 | JGI IMG/M metagenome (GOLD analysis project Ga0126373, IMG submission 92545) | Tropical forest soil microbial communities from Panama - MetaG Plot_11 | ecosystem: Environmental > Terrestrial > Soil > Tropical forest > Bulk soil | place: Panama | collected 2016-02-17 | reverse complement strand
GGCCCCGCTCTCCGCATCGCCGAGGTAGAGGTTGGCCCCCGCGGAGCCGTGCGTCGTCTGTGCAAGGGCCTGCCGCAGACCTTCGTCGAACGCATCGCTCTCCGCTGGACCCCAAGCGTCATCCCGTGGGACTTCGTCAATCTCATCGAACGCGACCCCGCCCGCCGCATCCGTCTCAAGATCGAGCAGGACCGCCTCGCCGAGATGCACCCCTCCGACATCGCCGACATCCTCGAAGACCTCGCTCCGCCCGAGCGCCACGCCGTTTTCACCAGCCTCGACGAAGAGGTGGCCGCCGAGACCCTCGAGGAGGTCGACCCGAAGCTTCAGAAGTCGCTCGTCCAGTCCCTCGACTCCGAGCAGGTCGCTAGCATCGTCGAGGAGATGGACCCCGCTGCCGCTGCCGACCTCCTCGCCGAGCTTCCCGAAGAAAAGTCTGAAGCGATCCTCGAAGAGATGGATCCCGAGGAGCGTCAGGAGGTCGAAGAACTCCTGGAGTTCTCTCAGAACTCCGCGGCCGGCCGCATGACCACCGAATACGTTGCTTTGCCCGCAACCGCGTCCGTTTCCGATGCCATAACGGCGCTCCGCGACTTCGAAGGCGACATCGAACCCATCACCGACATCTACCTGCTCGACGAAGAAGGCCGCCCCACAACCCTCATCCCGGTGGTCCGGATGCTTCTCGCCCCACCTCAGACGCCTCTCGCTGAGGTTCCCGAAGGCCATCTCATCACCGCCAGCATGGACGACACCGGCCGCAAGGTAGCCGAGCTCTTCGACAAGTACAACCTCCGCTCCCTTCCCGTGGTCGACAAAGACCACCATCTTGTAGGAGTTGTCCACGCCGAGCAGGTCATAGCCCTGCTCCGGGCTAACCAATAGCCTCCCTCGCGCGCACCTCGCGACGGCTATCACCCTGACCGTCAGGTCGGCCTCATCCTCGAACGAGCCGAACCCATCATCCATTCCTTGCGAAAGGCATAGAAACGCAACGGAGGCCAGTTCTCATTCGGGTATCTGTGCCTCAAGCTGGCTCAGTATCCTCGCATATCTCGCTCGCATCTCTGGAAGCTCCGCCGTCTGTGCAAGGTCCCGAAGCTCAGCCTTCGACGGCTTAAACTGTAACGGCAATCGCTTCCAGTAGTACTTCAACTCATCCGAGCGCCAGTTGGCATAAGTCTTCTCCCACGTCCTTCCACCTCCAGACGCGCCGGGAAATACCAGCGTCGACGGATTGAGCGCCCGGCCATAGTTCTGAAATCGACAATCCATCGAAATTCGCAGCTGGTTAGAGATGTTCGGTGAAGCCGCATGTACGGTGAGGCTGTGGAAGATGAGTACGTCGCCAGCGTTGATCTGTCCTCCAACCCAGTCATCCCCGCGAGCCGTCTCCATCGAAACATAGCCGGTGGCTGGATCGGCCTCCTGCAGGCCGTAGTGATGCGAGGCCTCCAGAATCTGCAGCGGCCCAAGCTCCGCCGGGCAGTCGTGAAGAGGTATCCATGCCGTGAAGCTCTCCGCATCCCCGGCGATGGACTGATGGTCCTGATGCGCATGGATCACCAGCCGCTCGCAATTGGGAAAGATCAGCCGGACGATCGGTTTAGGATGAACAAAAAGCTGCTCTCCTGCCAGACGCACCATCGCCTCCCGAAGCTCCGGAAGGTGCGCAAAGGCATGCAGAGATTCAAGGCTGAAAATCTCTTCGTAGACCCTCTTGAACACCGGATCTGGATCGCCGCAGGCCGCGCCGGAGTTCGCCATACGCTCAATCGGATCGCAATCAGGTAATAGCCATCCTGCTTTGGAGAGAATTTGCGTGATCTCTTCCAACAAAAGGTTAAGGGCATCACGAGGCAGCAACCCTCGAATCAGCTCATAGCCATACCGGCTCATCTCATCGGTCAGCGAATGCGGTTCCAACTCGTGTGCCGGTATCTCTCGAAACGTCTTCATATGTACCCGATCCCGCGCATACCTTCCTGCAATCGAATAGAAGCCCTCGTTCGCGGCACTGTCAAGTCAATAGACGGATAAGTGTTTGAAACTAAGCCACATCCATGGAGCGCGGTGCCTTCCGGGGCTTTACTCAACAGGCGGTCAGGCAAACGATCCCGCAGGCTTTTCTATAACTATTGAAAATTGAATACATTGCGAGAAATCGATCGAAAAAAAATCAATACTTTACGCGACGAGTCCGGACCAAAGTTCATATTAATGAAGACGTTGCGCAAAAAAGTACCTGGGGGCACCCGTCATTCAAACCCCTGCAATACATCTGAACGATAAGATAAAGATGAAAACCAACGTCTGAAAAGAAGTGCCGCATCGGCGGCGCGACAGAAATGAGCATCGAGTGAGCAATGCCCTCATCACCCAACGCCTGACCACAGACCAGCTTTACGCTGCCGTCCACGATCTAAATCCTTCCATTGCTGTCTTCGATTGCGATGGAACCCTTTGGTCCGGAGACGCCGGTTCCGGTTTTATGAACTGGTCCATCGAAAAGGGACTCGTCTCGCGCGAGGCCATCGACTGGATCGATCGCCGCTATCGCGGGTACCTGCGGGGCGAAGTCTCTGAACTCGCCATCTGCGGCGAAATGGTCCAGCTCTACCAGGGCCTCCGTGAAGAAGAGATGCGCCGTGCCGCCCGAGAGTTCTTTGCCGCAAAGGTCGAGCGATCCATCTTCGCTGAGCTACGCGGACTCATCGCCTCTCTCCAGGCGAAGGGCGTCGAGATCTGGGCTGTCAGTTCCACCAACGACTGGGTCATCGAAGAGGGAGTGCGCCGCTTTAACATTCCCGCCGATCACGTCCTCGCAGCTTGTGTAGATGTAAAAAACGGCATCGTGACGGATGTGATCCGCGATATCCCGACCGACGAAGGAAAGGTCGTGGCCTTGGCCCGCGTAGGCATCACATCGCCGGACGCGGTTTTCGGCAACTCCATCCATGACGCAGCGATGCTCGCCGTCGCCCGGCGCGCCTTCCCGGTCAACCCATCACCTGCGCTCCTCGACAGGAGTGCGCTTGATGGCTGGTCCGTTTACTATCCCGCCCCGGTCTCCCCCGCCTAAGCCTCCTTCGGCTGTAGGATGGTTACCAGTGTCGAGACGGGTAACCGGTGAGAGAGCACATTCGGAAGTTGAACAATCATAAAGAGGCTGCCTCGAAACCCGTACGATTTGTGGTCGCGGCATTGATCCTGCGCGACGCCGAAGGGGGTGCTGAAGTTGTCGTCTGTCAGCGAAAGCCTGATCAGCCCATGAGTCTCAAATGGGAGTTTCCGGGTGGCAAGATCGAGCCCGGTGAGACCCCCGAAGCCGCTTTGGCTCGCGAACTTTTTGAAGAACTCGGCATCAAGGCGGTCATCGGGAACCGAGTTGCACAGATCCGACACAAATATCGCAACGGAGGAACCATCGACCTGCAGTTCTTTGCGGTTCGGGAGTTCTCCGGAGAGATGGAAAACCGCATCTTCAATGACGTGCAGTGGGCTGCGTTGACGAGCCTGACAGGCTACGACTTTCTGGCTGCCGACCTTGGCTTGATCAAGGATCTCTCGGAGGGCAAACTGCTCTAGCTGGTGATGTTGTTCCACATCAGCATCAGAGACAATCCCGCCACGATCACGACCGTAAGCCATGCGAATACATTGAACCAGCGGGAATTGGTGTACTTGCCCATCAACTCGTGCTTGTTGACCAGCCTGAGCATAAAGATCAGCACGATCGGCAACAGAACCCCGTTGAGTACCTGGGATCCGATGATGACCCTGATCAAGGGAAAGTTGGGGATCAGGACGATCGCGGCCCCCAAGGCGAGCAGGAGCGTGTAAAGCCAGTAAAAGAACCGGGCGTCGCGGAACCCCTTGTCCACCCCGCTTTCAAATCCAAGCCCCTCACAGACCGTGTAGGCCGTCGAGAGCGGCAGGATCGACGCAGCAAACAAGGAGGCGTTGAACAGTCCGGCTGCAAACAGAATGAAAGCATATTGCCCGGCCAGCGGCTTCATCGCTTCGGCAGCGTCAGAGGCTTCCACGATATCTCGGATACCGTGGGCAAACAGCGTCGCCGCGCAGGCAACGATGATGAACCACGCTACGACGTCGGTGAAGATCGAGCCGACGATGACATCGAGTCGAGAATCCTTGTATTGGCGAACTTCGATACCTTTTTCAACGATCGAAGATTGGAGATAGAACTGCATCCACGGTGAGATCGTTGTGCCGATGAGTGCGATCGTCATGTAGACATAGTTGCGATCGTGCCAAACCTCGCGGCGCGGCAGCTTTACCGTCTCGACGAGCGCAAGATGCCAGTTCGGCCCGCTCAGAACTCCGGCAAAGATGTAGGTGATGTAGATAACGCTGCCGACAAGAAACACCTTCTCTACGCTCTTGTAATCGCCTTTGACGACCAGCACCCAGACGACAAGGGCGGAGACCGGCACGCTGATGTACTTGTTGATGTGAAAGAGCTGCATGCTGCCGGCGATGCCGGAAAACTCAGCCATAACATTGCCGAAGTTCACGATGACCAACAGAATCATGACGAAGAAGGTCATGCGCAGGCCGAACTCCTCGCGAATGAGATCGCTTAGGCCTTTACCCGTGACAGCTCCCATGCGGGCACACATCTCCTGCACCACGATCAGCGCTAGCGTGATCGGAATGATCGTCCACAGCAGCGAGTATCCGTACTGTGCTCCCGCCTGGGAATAGGTAAGGATGCCACCCGAATCGTTGTCGACGTTGGCGGTAATAAATCCCGGCCCGAGGACGGCCAAGAAGATCATTAACCGGGTTTTCCACCTACGCCACCACGTCATTCGAAGTCCTCGGCAAGAGTTCGACAATCACCGGGCAGACTACGGCCAGATGACAGTATCGGATGTGGTTGTTGTTACCGGTTGGAGTCCATGCTTCCGACGGAAAGCATCTTCTTAGTCTAGTTACTGATTCCCCACAAGGGGAACATGATACCGGGCAAAGTGCAATGGAAGGCCCAATTTTGCGAAAACAGTTCAGCGTCCACTCGAGAGCCGAGCGAACAGTTGACAACGAGAACTGCTGCAACTAAAACGCTTCAATATGTGTCAGGGCGAGTGGATGAGGAAAGCAATCGTCGTTTGTGCGATTGGGCTAGTGGTTGGAGTTGGTCTGGGAATCGCTCAGGCTCAGAGTGAATTGGTTCTGAACCGAGCAGAGGCAACGGTTGTCTTAGAGCCTTATGCGGAAAATGTCGTTCGGGTCAGCGTCAGCCTGCGCAAGGAGGAGGCCTTGGGCAAACCAGGCTACGGAATCATTGCCCATGCCCAGGGAGGCGGTTGGACGCGCCAGACCAATTCAAGTGGAGACGTGTTGAAGTCCTCGCGAATGATCGTCACGGTAAAACCCGAAGGAAAGAAATGGACACCAACCGGAACTGCAGGTGACATTGCGAAGTTCTTCAACGGATCAACACCAGGAGTTGGAATCACATTCAAGACCCCCGATGGGAAGACTCTGCTTGAGATGCGTGGTTGGGAGATGTCCGTACCCAACCACAAGGACGGCGATGCCAATGTCCTTTACGACCGACGGCCCAGCGACCCTGACTTCTTCCGAGTCGGGGCGACGTTTGGTTCGCCGAGGGACGAGCATTATTACGGACTGGGACAAAATCAGGAAGGCTATCTCGATCGGAGGGGCCACGTGGTGCATTGTGCCCACGACTACGACGCTCCCTCCGGTCAAAGCGTATGTGTGCCGTTCGTTGTCACAAACTATGGGTATGGCCTGCTATGGGACAATCCTTCACGAACAACGGTACAGTTCGGCTTTAACGATCAGACCCGCTGGACGTCAGAGGTTGGCAGGCGAGTGTCATTCTTCGTCATTGCTGGCGCAAGCTATGACGAGATCTACAAAGGTTATCGCCTGCTGACAGGCGACACTCCGATGTTGCCGAAGTCTGCGTATGGATACATTCAGTGCAAGCAGCGATATACGACGCAACAGGAGGTGCTGGACGTAGCGCGCGAGTATCGCAGACGTCATCTGCCTGCCGATGTTATGGTCGTCGATTGGTTCTACTACACGAAGATGGGTGAGATGGACATGGATCCGGCGAAATGGCCTGATCCTGTGGGGATGAATCGAGAACTCCACGACCTTGGATTTCACAGCATGATCAGCATTTGGCCGCGGTTCGTCCCAGACTCGCGATTCTACAATCTGATCAAACAGAAGGGCTGGTTCATGCACCTTGCTGACGGCACGCCGACCAATGGACTGCCGTATGATCGCGCCGGGTCTGACATTGACACGACGAATCCTGAGGCGGCTCGCTGGTACTGGGACACGGTGAAGGCCAATTTCGTAGAGAAGGGGTTTGATTCTTTTTGGGCCGATGAAACGGAACCCGATCTCCCTCCCAATGGAAGCTACTTCCAGGTGGGGCCAGGTACTGAATATTTCAACGTGTATCCGCTGTTCCACACGGCGGCGTTCTATGACGGGTTCCGCCGCGACCTGAAGACTCGGGCACTCATACTGGCGCGTGATGCGTACACCGGCGCACAACACAACGGGGCGATCTTCTGGTCATCCGATATCTCGCCCAACTGGGATACCTTGAAGCGGCAGGTTCCGACCGGAATCAATTTCGTTGCATCCGGTATGCCTTACTGGAGCACTGACATCGGCGGATGGCAGTATCTCCCCGCTACCCATGTACCGGAAAGGCCACCGCTCCTCGACCCGTCGGACGCGCGCGAGGAGATCGGCCGTTACGACGACTATCCCGAACTGTATGTGCGATGGTTTGAATATGGAGCATTTCAACCGAACTTTCGTAGTCACGGCAGCAGGAAATATAACGAGGTTTGGTCGTATGGGAAACAGGCAGAGCCCATTCTGGAGAAATATCTCCGGCTACGTTATCAACTCATGCCCTATATCTATTCGCTTGGATACATGGCGCACGAGTCAGGTGCGCCCTTCATGCGCGGTTTGTTCATGGATTTCGGCAATGACCCGAATGTAGTTGATATTGGCGATGAGTACATGTTTGGGCCGGCGCTCCTTGTGGCTCCAGTGACAGAGCAGGGAATGACCAGCCGTCGGGTCTACCTCCCTGCCGGCACGGATTGGTATGACTTCTGGACCAACGAACGGATCGCGGGAGGTCGAACCATTTCCGCCGAAGCTCCAATCGATCGGATCCCGCTGTTCGTAAGGGCAGGGGCGATCCTTCCGATCGGCTCAGAAGTACAAAGTACGAATGAGCAACAAAAGATTACAAAGGTCAAAGTGTATCCAGGAGCCAATGGGCAGTTCACACTCTATCGCGACGATGGAACCACATACGACTATGAGAAAGGCGCATCTGAAGTCACGCAGTTCCATTGGGATGATGCCGCCCACAAGTTGAGTTCGTCTGGAGCGAAGGTCGGGACGGAGTCTGATGGGGTTGAAGTTGTGGGGAGATAAGGGCGCGGAACCCAGCGATCCGCACCCTATGCCGATGGCCAACTATTTGCTGTAGCCCATTCCGGCGAGCACACCGCGCATATAGGCAAAGCTCTTGATAACGCCCGGCATGGGGTTGTCGCCATTGATCTCGTACTCAAGGTCGACACTCCCTGGATAATGGATGTCGCTCAGAGCGCGGAAGATCTGGGGTACCGGCATCACACCATCCCCGACCGCCACTTGGCTCTCTTTGACTTTGCCCTCGGCGAGATCTTTCATGTGCACGGCGAAAAGTCGTGGACCAACCTTGCGGATCGCTTCAACGGGATCCGTTCCCGCTCGCATGGTGTGGCCGACATCAATGCAGCAACCGATACGGGAGTCCATGGAATGGACGGCAGCGAGGATGTCCAAGGGAGACGGCCACTGCTTGTCTTCTGGCCCGTGATTGTGAATGGCGAGGCGAATGTCGTATTCCTTGACGAATTTCTCAACCCGAGGAAGGACCTCGCGGGTAGGGGCACCCACAATGATGGGGATGCCAGCGGCTTTTACATACTCGAATTTGGACCGGATGTCATCGTCGTTATCCTTGGTGAAGTAGATCGTACCTGCCGCCGTGAGTTTGAACCCGGCTGCGCGGTACTGGGCCGCGCGTGCCGCGACCTGATCGGCGGGGATCATGGGGAGATGAACATCCTTCAAATTGAGGTACGGGGTCTTGAGCTCCTTCATGAACTCGATAAGGTGCTGCTGGTCGAAGTTCCGGAACGTATAACTGGCGATACCAAGTCTGATAGGGGAAGTCGTGGCCGTTTGGGCTATTAGAAGACCGGCTCGTTTGGATAGAAGAGCTGCTGCACTGAGCATGCTGCTTCCATAAAGCAGGCTACGGCGAGAAATTGAGGCGTTCATGGACCGCATAGTACCTGTCGTTGCAGGTGGTCGTCCAGTTAGAAGGGTTGAAGCAAATGCTAGAAGCGACCGATTTCCCTGTTGACTACCTTCGATCGCAGCTGTTAGCGTTCGTTCGCTCTTCAAACAATAAGTTGAGTTGTGGGGGTTCTCGTTTTTCTGGAGGTTAAAAGTGATGAAACGCATAGGTACGATCTTTGTTCTGTTGGCTGTGCTGTTCCTCTTGGGACCATCCAGGATGTTCGGACAGGCAGTGAGTGGTACGCTTCTAGGCACGGTGCAGGACAGTAGCGGGGCGACTGTCGCAAAAGCCTCAATCACAGCGACGGAGACAGCGACTGGCACTGTATATCAGTCGGTGACGAATGATGCGGGAAACTTCACGATTCCAAGCCTGGCCCCGGGACGCTACACCGTTACGGTTTCGGCTCAGGGCTTCAAAAAAGTTACGCATGAAAATATCGATGTGCTGTTGAACTCTTCGACCCGCGTTGATTTTGAGGTGGTCCCTGGCAGCGTGAGTGAAGAGGTTCTGGTTACAACAGCGCCGCCTCTGCTACAGACGGATCGTGCTGATATCAGCACGAAGCTCGAGACACACGATATTGCTAATTTGCCTCTGACGACAAACAGGAACTTTCAGTCGCTGCTGAACCTGGTTCCGGGAACGGCCCCTGTGACGTATGAGCACTCGCAGTTTTTTAACGCGCAGGGGGCGCTACAGACGCGGGTTAACGGCATCCCGCGCCACGGCAATCTGTATCAAATCGAAGGCATCGACGATGATGAGCGCACGGGGTTGCTGCAGATCATCATTCCTCCGGCGGATGCGATCCAGTCGGTCGATATCTCCACGAACAACTTCGATGCTGAGCTGGGCCGTGCGACGGGTGCGGTGACAAACGTAATCCTGAAGTCGGGCTCGAACGCGTTTCATGGGTCGGCGTTCGAATACATCCAAAACAGCGCTGTGAATGCGCGGTCGTACTTTGGCGGGCCCCTAGGGCACCTTTCCTACAACAACTATGGCGGCTCGATTGGCGGTCCGATCTTCAAGGACAAGCTGTTCTTCTTTGGCGACTATCAGGGAAGCTCGGACCACGAGAGTATAAGCAGCACGTTTACGATTCCGGACTCGCGTTACTTCACTCCGAATGCACAGGGCAACATCGATCTCAGCTCTACGTTGGGAAGCACTCCAAATGCAAATGGATTCCGGAGTGGTCAGATCTTCGATCCGGCGACGGGAGACGGCACGGCGTCGAGCCCGCGCACGGCGTTTGCAAACAATCAGATTCCGATCGGTCGCGTGAACCTTGTGTCGCTGGACATTCTGAAGCGGGTGAACGCGGCGGCGGCGCAGTATGGCACGTTGACGCCGACGTCATCGTTGTTGAATCCAGGCAATAACTATAAGACGAACCTGCCTTTCACAAAGGGAACGAACAGCTGGGATACGAAGATCGACTACACGCTAAATGAGCGGAACCACGTCAGCGGCCGGTTCAGCTGGCAGCGGGTGAACACGACGCAGGCGCCGGCGTTCGGGCCGTTCCTGGGCGGCCCGGCTGGGGGTGGCGGGTTCCAGGGCACGGGTGTCCAGACTTCGTACAGCACAGGCGTGAACTACGACCACGTGTTTTCGCCGACTCTGTTTACCGAAGCGCGGTTTGGCGTGGCTCACCTGCGGAACAATGCGCAGCCGAGCAACTATGGTTCGAACGATGCGACCGCTCTGGGAATTCCGGGCGTGAACATCAACCAGTTCACTAGCGGACAGGTAGGAGTGTTCATCACAGGTTTCGGCGCGCAGGGCCAAGACTGGCCTGTGATCGGCTACTCGGCCTCGGTGCCGTGGATTCGCGGCGAGTCGAACATCGATTTCGTAAACAACTGGACGAAGATCATTCGGAACCACACGCTGAAGTTCGGCGGCGACTTGCGGCGTGTGCGGGACGATCTGTTGCAGGACCAGACGTTCAGCCCGCGCGGCATCTTCCGCTTCGCCGATCAGCAGACGTCTGACTCCAGGAACAATGGAACGAACCTGGCAAACAATATCGCGAGCTTCCTGCTCGACTGGCCGAGCCAGGTGGGACGCGATGTGAACACCTTCTTTCCTGCTTACCGGCAGTGGTGGTTCTTCGCCTTTGCCGCCGACAAGTGGCAAGTGAGTCCGAAGCTGACAGTGGATCTGGGAGTACGGTGGGAGTTCTACCCGCCGGCGACTCCGAAGATTGCGGGTGGCTTCTCGAACTACGATCCGGTCGGTAACAGGCTTGTCATCGCGGGTGTTGGAGGCAATCCTTCGAATCTTGGTATGGAGACGCGGTATCGTTATTTTTCGCCGCGAACCGGTTTCTCTTATCGTGCGACCGATGATACGGTGATCCGCGGAGGTTTCGGCATCAGCTACACGCCCTACCCAGATAACAACTACGCCTATAACTACCCTGTCCGGTCGAACAACGCGTACAACCCGTCTGGCTCGAGCCCATTTACCGCCGCGGTGCTTGCCGATGGCGTGACGGTGGCGACCTTCCAGGCAGGTTTCCCAGCGCCCGTACCAGTCCCGATCCCATCCAACGGCATCATTCCGACCAATACGCCGACGCTGGTCCTCCAACAATATTTCTACGTTCCCCTCAACTGGAAAAATCCGTATGTTATGTCATGGAATGTGGCGATACAGCAGGCACTGCCCTATGACATGTCGTTGCAGGTGGCTTATGTCGCGAACCATGGCGTAAATATGGGCAGTAATCTGGACATTAACAGCCCCAGCACCTATGGTGGCGGGGCCCAGTCCAGACCTGAATACAACTGCGTTGGGTGCCCCCCCACAGTCCACCGCGCCGCATCAACCCAGCAGATCTTCCAGGGTTTTTCCTCCAACTACCAGTCACTGCAAACGCAGTTGAACAAGCGTTTCTCGAAGGGGCTGTCGTTTACGACCGCCTTTACCTGGGGTAAGGGACTGAATTACTTTGACAGCGATGATGGAGGACTTCAATTCTTTATCAACCAACGGAGAAACTATGGTCCGACAGACTATGACCGGCTGCTGAACTACGAGCAGAGCTTTACCTATGAGCTGCCGTTTGGTCGCGGACACAGCCGTCTGAATTCAGGGATTGCTGCATACACGCTGGGTGGGTGGAGACTCGCGGGCGTGATTTCGGTTGTTTCGGGCCAGCCGTTTACGGTTCGTGCGAACGGTGGCTCTCTGAACACACCGAACACGGCGCAGACAGCGAACCTGACGGGACCCTACAAGGTGACCCATCAGGTGGGAGCAAATACGTTTTGGCTGGATCCGACGGCCTTCACGCAGCCGAGCGGCTGTCCGGCTCTACCAGCGCCGTGCCCGACACCAGGACTTGGGAATACTGGAAGAAACCAGTTCCGCGGACCAGGGTACATCCAGAACAATATCTCCATCTTTAAGGGCTTCCCGATCTGGCGCGAAACAATGTTGGAGGCGCGATTTGATGCCTTCCAACTCACGAATACTCCGCAGTTCAACACTCCGAACTCAGGGAGCGGAAATCCTATCGGACCGGGCAGCAACTTCGGACGCGTAACCAGCACGCTGGGTAGCGGTCAGGGCAGCGTGAACGGTGTTGGTGGCGGACGTACCCTGCAGGCCTCTGTTCGGTTTACGTTCTAGTGAGTGAAAGCTGTCGTAACCTGGCCGGCGGCTGTGAATCGCAGCCGCCGGTTTTCTATCATGAGTAGCAGTAGTTTGGAGTCAACTTAGGGGTGGATGATGATTGAGATTTCTCGGCGTAGGTTTTTGTCTGGCACGGGTGCCGCAGCGTTCGCGTACTTCGGATCGAGGGCGTTTGCGATGGTGGCGAATTCTCCGTTTAAGGTTGGGGTGATCACGGATGAGATATCGCAGGACTTTGATCATGCCTGTGCTGTTGCGGCCAACGAGTTCGGCATGCAATGGGTCGAGCTGCGCGGCATGTGGAACAAATCGTTGCAGGATCTTTCGGAGGCGGAACTAAACGACGTCCTGAAGATTCTTGCGAAGTACAACCTGCAGGTGACCGATATTGCGAGTCCGTTGTTTAAGGTTGACTGGCCTGGGGCTCCGCGGACGGAGCATGTCAAAGGTGACGCTCCGAGCGCGGAGGCCGTCTTCACGAAGCAGGATGAGGTGCTTGAGAAGAGCATTGCTTTGGCAAAGCGTTTCAAGACGGACAAGGTCCGGGGTTTCGACTTCTGGCGCATCGAGAATGTCGCTCCTTATCGCGACGCGATCGATCGAAAGCTGCAGGAGACTGCTGAGAAATGCGGCAGGCAGGGAGTCCTGCTGGTGCTCGAGAATGAATTTGAGTGCAACACGGCCACGGGGAGGGAGGCTGCCCGCACGCTTGAGGCGGTGAAATCTCCGCATCTTGCTTTGAACTGGGACCCCGGCAATGCGGTGATGCGGGGCGAGTTTGATGCTTATCCGGTGGCCTGGAACCTGCTTCCCAAGGCACGGATTCGGCATTGCCATGTTAAGAATGCGGTGAAGGGGGCGGATGGCAAGGTGCAATGGTCTCCGGTGGGTACCGGGATCATTGACTGGACGGCGCAGTTCCGTGATCTGGCGAAGAGCGGATACCGCGATGCGGTTAGCCTGGAGACGCATTGGCGTGGTGCGGCTACTCCCGAGGAGTCGACCAGGCAGAGTTGGGCGGGGATGAAGAAGGCCCTTCAGGATTCCGGCAACTGGTCCTAGGTTGCCGGGTACCCCCCCATCTTATTTGTGCAAAGTGTTCAAAACTAATCGTTAATATCTGGAAATCCTTTTGCCGTCTGGTGCTTTCCCGTGTCCTCCAATCCATTGGGCTGATCCTGAAGCGTTCAGCTCTTCAGTCTTAAAATCTAGCAACCCGATTTGAACCGTTTCCCATGAATAAATTGCTTGTTTTGTTGGAGTTTTCTTCTTCATGCGGTGGTCAAGACTGGTTGGGAAGGCGGGTTGGGCGAGTCAAGACTGCGGTGAAGCAGATATCATAAATATCAGTGAGAAGCAGTTCAGGGAAGTTCTTTCGTCGCTCGTGGGGGGCGTCCGGTCTTCGATGGCTTGGAATACTCGTCCTTGGTGTTTTGCCGGGGTGTGTGGCTAAGCCGTTGGCTCGTGCACAGGCCGTGGTTGAGCCTCCGCCACTGAAGCTGTTCCATGAGGTCCATCGGGCGATGGGGTCGGAGTTTTCGATCGACCTTTATGCTCCGGACCAAGAGACGGCAGAGCGGTGGATGGAGGCCTCTTTTGAGGAGATCGACCGAATTGAGGATCTGTTGAGCAATTATCGGCCGACGAGTGAACTTTCACGTATCAGTCGAGAGGCGGGGAAGGGGCCGGTGACCACGGATCCAGAGACGTTTGCATTTATTGAGAAGGCGGTTGAGACGAGCAGACGGTCGGATGGGGCCTTTGATATTACGGTAGGACCATTGATGCGGGCGTGGGGATTCTTCTTCAACAATGGGCGGATTCCTGATGCCGCTGAGTTGGCTCGTTTGAAGGGGAAGACTGGATGGCAGTCCATCCAGCTGGATGACTCGGCGCGCACGGTGTACTTCACAAATGGTGTTCCGATGGAGCTTGATCCCGGCGGGATTGGGAAGGGCTATGCGGTGGACCAGGTTGCCGCGTTGCTCAGGGAGAACGGGGTGAAGGCTGCGCTTATTTCGGGAGGATCGAGCAGTATCTATGGAATTGGAGCGCCTCCCGGGGCGAAGGGGTGGCAGGTGAATGTGCCTGATCCTGAGAATGCAGGGAAGGTGTTGAGTACGGTTTGGCTGAAGGATCTTTCCTTATCGACCTCGGCCTGCTCGGAGAAGTTCTTTATCAAGAATGGTCGTCGATATTGCCACATTCTCGATCCGCATAAGCAGAAGCCAGTCGAGGGTGTTTTGCAGACGACGATTCTTGCTCCGTCGACCGAGGACAGCGACGCTCTCTCGACAGCGACGTTTGTGATGGGGAAAGATGGATTCAGGCGGATTTTGGAGATGT
>Ga0126373_10002163_pt1 | contig 14396 bp, 15 predicted proteins | sample PanSoiMetPlot_11_FD_92545 | JGI IMG/M metagenome (GOLD analysis project Ga0126373, IMG submission 92545) | Tropical forest soil microbial communities from Panama - MetaG Plot_11 | ecosystem: Environmental > Terrestrial > Soil > Tropical forest > Bulk soil | place: Panama | collected 2016-02-17 | reverse complement strand
CCGAACGCGTTCTTTAGGGTGGAGCTGGACAACGGGCACAAGGTCCTGGCCCACATCAGCGGCAAGATGCGGATGCACTACATCCGGATCCTGCCCGATGACCGGGTCGTCGTGGAGCTCAGCCCCTACGACCTAAGTCGTGGGCGGATCGTCTACCGGTACAAGTAAAACGAGCAAGGTGCCGTCCGGCTGAGACCGGTGGCGCCGCAGGAAGAGACCAGGCAATGAAGGTCAAGCCGAGTGTGAAGAAGATCTGCAGCAAGTGCAGGATCATCCGCAGGCATGGCCGGGTCATGGTCATCTGCTCTGACCCGCGGCATAAGCAGCGTCAGGGCTGAGGCACTGGCCCGGGCGACAACTGAATAACTCACGCACTGCACTCCGCTGTCGGCTGGCCGCCAGCGGAGCACCCCCGGACGGAGGCCGGGGCGCGTCCGGGCAGGGACGCGGCGCGGCGCGCAGGACCTCCGCAGAATGAGAAGGAGCACTGCCCACGATGGCACGCCTCGTCGGCGTCGATCTCCCGCGCGACAAGCGGCTTGAGGTCGCACTTACATACATCTATGGCATTGGCCGTACCCGAGCTTTCGAGACGCTCGGCGCCACCCGCATCAGCGGCGACACCCGGGTACATCAGCTCTCAGATGACGACGTCATCCGGCTAAGGGACTGGATCGAGGCCAACTACAAGGTCGAGGGCGACCTGCGCCGGGAGGTGCAGGCCGACATCCGCCGCAAGATTGAGATCGGCTGCTACCAGGGCATCCGTCATCGTCGCGGCCTTCCGGTGCACGGTCAGCGGACGCAGACCAACGCACGCACCCGCAAGGGCAAGAAGAAGACAGTGGCTGGCAAGAAGAAGGCCGGCAAGAAGTAGTCCGCTGCGCGCGGCCGGCGCCCTGGCGCTGTGTCCCGCAGTTGGTCCGACCACCTCAGCAAGCAGAGGAGCAGAATGCCTCCGAAGGGCCGCACCGGCGTCAAGAAGGTTCGCCGGAAGGAACGCAAGAACGTCGCGCATGGGCACGCGCACATCAAGAGCACGTTCAACAACACGATCGTCTCGATCACCGATCCCGGTGGCAGCGTGATCTCCTGGGCATCGTCCGGGCAGGTTGGCTTCAAGGGATCGCGGAAGTCGACTCCGTACGCTGCCCAGATGGCCGCCGAGGCGGCTGCACGCCGGGCGATGGAGCACGGCATGCGCAAAGTCGATGTCTTCGTGAAGGGTCCTGGCTCGGGGCGCGAGACCGCGATTAGGTCGCTGTCCGCGACCGGGCTTGAAGTCGGCTCGATTCAGGACGTCACCCCGGTCCCGCACAATGGCTGCCGCCCGCCTAAGCGGCGCCGGGTTTGAGGAGTTAGCAACCCACATGGCTCGATACACCGGTGCGGACTGCAAGCGCTGCCGCCGCGAGAAGACAAAACTGTTCTTGAAGGGTGCCAAGTGCGACGGCCCCAAATGCCCCATCGAGATCCGGCCGTATCCGCCGGGCGAGCACGGGCGGAACCGGCCTAAGGAGAGCGAGTACCTGCTCCAGGTCCGCGAGAAGCAAAAGGCTCGTCGCATCTACGGCGTGCTCGAGAAGCAGTTCGGCAACTACTACGAGGAAGCCGCTCGTAAGCGCGGTAAGACCGGCGAGGTACTGCTGCAGATCCTGGAGACGCGGCTCGACAACATCGTCTACCGGGCTGGCTTCGCCAAGAGCCGCGACATGGCCCGCCAGGTCGTTAGCCACGGGCACGTACTCGTCAACGGCAAGAAGGTCGACATTCCGTCCTATCGGGTCAGCGAGAACGACATCGTCGAGGTCGCGCCGAAGTCGCAGAACCTGACGCCGTTCGTCGTAGCCAAGGCCGAGGCTGGTGAGCGCACACCGCCAGCCTGGATCGAGGTCATTCCTGACAAGATGCGGATCCTGGTGCACACCCTGCCAGTTCGCGCCCAGATCGACACCCTCGTCCAAGAGCAGCTCATCGTCGAGTACTACTCCAAGTAAATCGGCCCGGCGGCCAGCAGCGCCGGGTCTACAGCAGGACCGCAGACGGCCATCCGTCGGCGGAAAAGCGCGACTGTCATATAGCGGGCAGCGCGGAAAGGAAGAGTCATGCTTATCGCACAACGCCCCAGCCTTACCGAGGAGCCTGTAGATGAGTTCCGGTCCCGGTTCATCATCGAGCCGCTCGAGCCTGGATTCGGCTACACGATCGGAAACTCGCTGCGTCGTACCCTGCTGTCGTCGATCCCGGGTGCGGCGATCACCAGCATCCGGATCGAAGGCGTCCTGCACGAGTTCTCGACGGTGCCCGGTGTGACGGAGGACGTCACCGACATCATCTTGAATCTCAAGAACCTTGTCGTGTCCTCAGAGCACGACGAGCCGATGCACATGTACCTGCGCAAGCAGGGCCCGGGTCCGGTCACGGCCAAGGACATCGCGCCGCCCGCCGGTCTCGAAGTGCACAACGGCGACCTGCACATCGCCACGCTGAACGGCAAGGGCAAGCTGGAGATGGAGCTCACCGTCGAGCGCGGGCGCGGCTACGTCTCCGCGGCGCAGAACAAGCAGCCGGGACAGGAGATCGGCCGCATCCCGATTGACTCGATCTACTCGCCGGTGCTACGCGTCACCTACAAGGTCGAGGCGACGCGGGTCGAGCAGCGGACCGACTTCGACAAGCTCATCCTCGACATCGAGACCAAGCCCAGCCTCCGGCCCCGTGACGCGGTGGCCAGCGCCGGTAAGACGCTGGTCGAACTGTTCGGCCTGGCCAGGGAGCTGAACCTGGAGGCCGAGGGCATCGACATCGGCCCATCTCCGACGGACGCCGCGCTCGCGGCCGATCTCGCGCTGCTGATCGAGGAGCTGAACCTCACCGTTCGGTCCTACAACTGCCTCAAGCGCGAGGGCATTCACACCGTGGGCGAGCTCGTGGCGCGCAGCGAGCAAGACCTGCTCGACATCCGCAACTTCGGCGCCAAGTCGATCGAGGAAGTCAAGCAGAAGCTCACCGATATGGGCCTGACGCTGAAGGATTCGCCGCCTGGATTCGACCCGGGCACCGCGGCCGACAGCTACGGGGCCGACGACGAGGACGATTACGTCGAGACCGAGCAGTACTGACAGGCCAACGGCCTGCCGGTATTGCCGGCTAGCCAGCTGTGATGTACGAAGTCGTGATGCACGACAGAAGTGAAACGGGAGAATCCTTCGATGCCCACGCCCACCAAGGGCCACCGACTTGGCGGCAGCCCTGCCCATCAGCGGCACATGATGGCGAACCTGGCCACCGCCCTGTTCGAGCATGGCAAGATCACGACGACTGAGGCAAGGGCACGCAGGCTCCGGCCGCTGGCCGAGCGCCTGATCACCTTCGCCAAGCGCGGCGACCTCCACGCCCGTCGCCAGGTACTGACGGTCGTCACGGACAAGACAGTCGTGCACAACCTGTTCGCCGAGATCGGGCCGAGCTTCGCAAGTCGGGAGGGTGGATACACCCGGATCACCAAGGTCGGGCCGCGCAAGGGTGACAACGCCGCACTCGCCGTGATCGAGCTCGTACGCGAGGAGGCTGAGCCGAAGACGCGACGCCGCCGCGCTCGCCGCGCCCCGGCCGCACCGGCTGGTGGCCGCGCGCAGGCGGCCGCGGCGACCGCGACCGAGGTTGAACAGGCCCAGGTCGAGGACACTGACGCTGCTGAGACCGAGGCCGCTGACACCACGGCCGAAGTCGACGCCACGGCCGAGACCGACGCTGAGGCGGCTGCCCCAGACTCTGCGGCCGCGGCCGGTGATGACAACGCGACCGACGAGTAACGAAGCAGTTCAGGACGAGCCCGGCCGGGTGTCACCGGCCGGGCTCGTCTCGCTTCGGCTCCGGATCGACCTGTCGTACGACGGATCGGCATTTCACGGCTGGGCCGCCCAGCCAGGGCTGGCTACCGTCCAGCACACAGTTGAAGAGGCGTTGTGGCGCGCGCTCGCGCTTTCGACGCCTCCTGCCCTAACCGTGGCCGGGCGCACCGACGCTGGCGTGCACGCGCGCGGCCAGGTCGCCCACGCCGATGTGCCCGCCGCGAACTGGACCACTGCGGCTGAATCCGCCAGGCGGCGGCTAGCCAGGATCCTGCCGCCTGCTATCCGGGTCCAGGCAATAGGCCCGGCACCTGACGGCTTCGACGCGAGGTTCTCCGCGCTGTGGCGGCGGTACTCCTACCGGGTCTGCGACGTTCCCGCGCTGGCTGATCCGCTGCGGCGACACGACACCCTCTGGTACGCCAGGGGCCTCGATGTGGACAAGATGAATGTGGCGGCAGCGGCCTGCCTCGGCGAGCACGACTTCGCCGCGTTCTGCCGCAGCCGGGCGGGCGCGACCACGATTCGGGAAGTGCTGCGGCTGGACTGGGCCCGGGCAAAGCCCGGCCTGGCAGTGGCGACGGTGGTTGCCGACGCCTTCTGCCACAACATGGTCAGGGCCCTGACCGGGGCAATGCTGGCCGTCGGCGACGGGACCAAGCCGCCAGAGTGGCTCCGCCAGGTGCTCGCAGCGGGCGAGCGAGATCCCGCCGTGCAGGTCGCGCCACCGTATGCGCTGTGCCTCGAAGAGGTCGGCTATCCCGAGCCAGCCGCGATGGCAAGCCGCGCTATCGCGACGCGGCGGGCAAGAGCCCTTCAGGCCGGGAACGGGCCCGACTGACGACTCCGGCTCAGGGCGTACCGGTCAGCATTCGTTGGGTCAGGCTGACGTTCGCGGTGTTCTGGAGCAACTCATTCATGAACTGCTCAATGGTGTTGAGCTGCGCCGCAGTTCGCGGCTTGCGCAGGTTTGTGAACTCGGCCCAGATCAGGATGAGGTAGTGGCCTTTGGCTGCGGCCTCCTCGATGCCCGTTCCCTGTCCGATCTTGGTGGTGGCGCCGTGCTGGCCCGGGAGTTGGTTGATGTAGTCGTTCGCATCCGCAGCGCGCGCGACGGTCGTAGCAGCCTTGGCCGTGCTGAGATTCAGCACGCCGATCGTGCCCATCACCCCTGGTCCGGACGCTAGGTACGTCGCGCGTACCACCTGGTTGCAGCCGGCCGATCCGATGGCCGACGAGATACGTGACCCGACTAGCTCGGCGCCGCAGTTGGTGCCTTTACTGTCCGCGGTTCGGACGACCCTCGTGCTGCCGACAGTAAACGAGATCGGATAGAGCTCACTCATCTTCAGCGGTGTCGGGTCTGACGCGCGAGTCGCGATGTGCCCGTACCGGCCGAGGCTCGGCGAGGCGGACGGGCTTGCGCTCGGGCTGCCAGTCGCGTTCCTCCCCCCTGAGGCTGCGGCGCGAGGGCCGCCGTGGTGGAACACTTCGTAAGAAAGCGCGGCTGCGGCGCCGAGGACGAGAACGACGGCAGTGGCCATCGCCAGCCGGAGGCTTCCAGGGCGCTTCCGGCGTAGCTGCGGCCTGGCCGGGCGCTCTAGCTCGCCGGTTCCCGCCGACTCGGCAGCTCTGCGTTGCGAGCGGGGGGTCTGGTGCGGGCCGGTGTGCGCGCCGCTGTGGCTACGCGCGCCGCGGCGACCCTGCTCGGCCGATTGGGCGGGGTCGCGGCTGGCGGCGTCGGGGTCGGCTGCGGTGCGGCCGAGTGCCTCCGTTACCCCGGTCCGGCGCGGGAGCGCCGCGGTGGCATTGCGGTCTGCGCTGCCCCAGGGAGGCTGGGCCCCCGGACCGCCGTCAGGCCGGGCAGGAGCGGTCCAGACGCCCGTCGCCCGGCCCTCACCCGCTGGTCGCCACGTCTGCGTCGAGGTCACGTCCGCAGCCGGGTCGCTGACGGCCAGCATCGGGTACCCGGGGTCGGCCCCAGTGTCGGCGTCCTCCTCGTAGTACCGCGATCTCGTCGGGCCGTTGCCAGCGACGACGCGCGAACCCGGGTATCCGTTTGAGGGCCGGTCCGGGCCAGGCCGGCCCGCACCACTACCGCCAGGCCCGGTATGCGGGCCAGACGTCCTCGTCGGCTGGCCACCCGCCGACGGCCCAGGGCCCTGGCTGGCATCACCGGCCGGGGGCGGCCCAGGCTGCCGGCGATTCCACGCTGTGAACTGTCCCGGCGGGTACATGGGCGGCGGCTGGCCGGGCACCGGCGGATAGCCGCGGACCGGCCCTTTGCCGGCCGCGCCGCCGGCTGTCGATCCGTACCAGTTGGTCCCCCGGCTGCTGGGGCGGGGTCCGGTCGCGGCTCCATCGGGCGGCTCGGGGCGGTTCGTGTCGTAGCCGGGGGCGAACACCGACCCGGCCGCAGACCGACGGCCGCGCTGGCCATCGCGATCGGTAGCGTGGTCGCGCCGGCGGGTGCTCCGCTGGTCTGCACCGTCGCCGGGCGGGTTGCGCATGTCGTTGAGCGTATCGCTCTACGACGCCGCGTTCGGATGGTCTGAGTGTTTCTGCCCCAGCCGGACGTCTGGAGCCGCCTGCAGAGCTCTCAGAACGTGTCGAGCGGCCCTCTCGCTTTGACCGGTGCCTGCAACGGCCGGTATCCTGCTGAGGCGTCCATGCGTACTGGCATGCCCGCCCAGCCACGGTGTTCGATGAAACAGTGGCAGGTGAGCTGCAGCCGGTACCTGCGGATTCCCGCGCCAAGGCAGGATATGTCCCCGGCTCGGGCAGGATTCAGGACTCACACGCGAAGGCTTATGACTGTGCGCACATTCAGCCCAAAGGCCGCTGACATCCAGCGCCGATGGCACGTCATCGACGCATCTGACGTCGTCCTTGGCCGGCTCGCCAGCCAGGCCGCAGTGCTGCTGCGCGGCAAGCACAAGCCGATCTTCGCGCCGCATGTGGACACCGGCGACTTCGTCGTGATCGTTAACGCGGCCAAGGTGGCCCTCAGCGGCGCCAAGCTCCAGGACAAGATGGCCTACCGCCACACCGGTTATCCCGGCGGGCTGCGGTCGATGTCGTATGCCGAGTTGATGGCCAAGAGCCCCGAGCGCGCCATCGAGAAGGCGGTTAGGGGCATGCTGCCAAAGAACGCCCTCGGCCGTCAGATGCTGCGCAAGCTCAAGGTGTACGCAGGCCCTGAGCATCCGCATGCGGCGCAGCAGCCGGTGCCCTTTGAGATCACGCAGGTCGAGCAGGCCGGCGCCGTCAAGTAGCGGTAAGCCGCCGACTTCGAAGCCAATCAAGAGCCAAACGGAAGTACGAGGAAGACGACGTGGCCGAGTCCACCGAGACGCTGGAAATGGACCCCGAGGCCGACCAGGCCGAGGAGAACCTGTCCGAGTACACCACCCAGACGGGTGACAACCAGCAGCCGAAACCGGCCGCGCGCAAGCCGGTCGTGACCGGCAAGGCGCTGGGTACTGGCCGGCGCAAGGAGGCCATCGCGCGGGTCCGCATTCAGCCGGGCACCGGCCAGTGGAAGATCAATGACCGGTCGCTGAAGGAGTACTTCCCGAATAAGGTGCACCAGCAGATCATCAGCGAGCCACTCGTAACCCTGGGCGCTGAGGATCAGTTCGACGTCATCGCGCGCATCGACGGCGGCGGCGTGAGCGGCCAGGCTGGGGCACTTCGACTCGGCATCGCGAGGGCGCTGACGCTCGTCGACCCCGACAGCCGCCCGACGCTGAAGCGGGCGGGCTTCCTGACCAGGGATGCCCGGGTCACCGAGCGCAAGAAGGCCGGCCTGAAGAAGGCCCGCAAGGCGCCGCAGTACTCCAAGCGCTAACTACGCCCGCCAGCGCGGCACGGAGGATCTTGGCGGGCATGGGCCAGCTTTTCGGCACGGATGGAGTCAGGGGCGCCGCAGGGCGCGAACTGACGGCAGGACTCGCTGTAAACCTCGCGTCAGCCGCCGCTGACGTCCTCGGCACCCTCGACGTCGACTCCATGGAGGCTGCCGCACGCCGGCCCCGGCCGCTGGCCGTAGTTGGCCGCGACCCGCGGGCGTCGGGCGAGTTCCTTGAGGCAGCCGTCGTAGCCGGGCTGGCTGCCACCGGCGTCGATGTCGTCCGGCTCGGCGTCATGCCGACGCCCGGAGTGGCACACCTGACGGCAGCACTAGACGCGGAGTTCGGCGTCGTTCTGTCGGCGAGTCATAATCCGGCTCCGGACAACGGGATCAAGTTCTTCGCGCGGGGCGGCGTGAAACTCCCCGATGCGGTCGAGGAGCAGATCGAGGCCAGGCTCGCCGGCCTGAACGCCGGCCGCATGAACGGAGCCGACGCGCCCGCGTACGGGCCGACCGGCGTGCCGGCCTCGGGATTCGGCCGGGTCACCGATGCCGTCGATCAAGGCGAGCGCTACCTCGAGCACTTGCTGAGCACCTTGCCCGTCAGCCGGGATCATTCGGGTCCGCCGCTCGCAGGGCTGCGCGTTGTCGTGGATTGCGCGCACGGCGCCGCGGCGGCGTTCGCGCCTGACCTGCTGCGCCGGGCCGGCGCCGACGTCATCGCAATCGGAGCCGAGCCCGACGGACTCAACATCAACCAGGAGGTCGGGTCGACCAACCTCGCGGCCCTATCGGCAGCGGTCGTCGCGGCCGGCGCAGACGCCGGCATCGCGCACGACGGCGACGCCGACCGCTGTCTTGCCGTCGACGCCTCAGGCCACGTGATCGACGGGGACCAGATCCTGGCGGTGCTGGCGATCGCGCTCAAGGCGGAAGGCCGGCTGGCCGGTAACACAGTCGTCGCCACCGTTATGTCGAACCTCGGGTTCCGGCACTCCATGCGCGCAGCCGGCATCGACGTCGTCGAGACGCCGGTCGGGGACCGGTACCTGATCGCCGCGATGCTCGACGGCAAGTACGTCCTTGGCGGCGAGCAGTCTGGTCACATCATCATGCTGGATCATTCGACGACGGGTGACGGAATGCTGACCGGCCTGCACCTGCTCGCCGAGGCGGCACGACAGGGCCGCCCACTGGCCGATGTTGTCAGCGTCATGACCCGGTATCCGCAAGTGTTGATAAGCGTGCCGGGGGTCGACAAGGCGCGGGTGGCCGGATCGCGTGCTCTTCCCGCCGCAGTCGCAGCGGCCGAGGCCGAACTGGGCGACGCAGGTCGCGTACTGGTGCGCCCGAGCGGTACCGAGCCTGCGGTGCGCGTAATGGTGGAAGCTGCCGATGCGGCCCAGGCCGAGCGTCTGGCTGGCAGCCTGGCTCAGCTGATCAAGGAAGTCGGCTAGCTCGAAGGTCGGGCCTTGGCCACCCAACTCCTACGCGGCGGTCAGCCGTGGGAGGCTTGCCGCATGATCGTGGGCATCGGCGTCGACGTTGCCGATATCGCGCGCCTGGAAGACGCGCTCAAACGAACGCCCGCGGTTGCCACCAGGCTGTTCGCTGATAGCGAACTCAACCGGCCGATTCGCTCGCTCGCGGGCTGCTTCGCGGCGAAGGAAGCAGTCGCGAAGGCACTCGGCGCCCCGCCAGGGCTTCGCTGGACCGACGTGGTCGTTGGTCATGACGCTTATGGGAAACCCGCGCTCGAGGTCAAGGGCACGGTCGCGGCTGCGGCCACTCGGCTCGGGGTTACGGGCTGGCACGTGTCGATCAGCCACGACGCGGGCATCTGCGTCGCCATGGTGGTCGCGGAGAGATGAGAGCTGAGCGATGAGGCTGGCGCATACCGTGGCGGCCGTCCGCGTGGCCGAGCAGGCGCTCATGAGGACAGTGCCCGAGGGAGTGCTGATGCAGCGGGCGGCGGCCGGCCTGGCGGCTGCGTGCGCGAGCCTGCTCGATCGCGTCTACGGCGCGCACGTGGTCGTGCTGGCGGGCAGCGGCGACAACGGTGGCGATGCGCTTTACGCCGGCGCCCGACTGGCTGCTCGCGGCGCACGTGTCACCGCCATCGCCGTCGGGTCACGCCTGCACACTGCCGCTGCTGCGGAGTTGCTAACCCGCGGCGGCAGCGTGGTACCCGTCACCAGCGACGCCGGCGGACCCGAGGGGGACGACCCGAGCCGCAGCACCGAACAAGCGCGGTACGCGATCGCGACAGCCGACGTGATCATCGACGGGCTGACGGGAATCGGCGGACACGGCGGCCTGCGGGAGCCGGCCGCGACGCTGGCCCGGGTGACCGAGCTCGCCCGGCTCGACGGCGCTCTGGTCGTCGCCGTCGACCTGCCGAGCGGCATCGACGCCGACTCCGGCTCGGTCACCGGTACCGCCATCCGCGCCGACGTTACCGTCACCTTCGGGACACTCAAGCCGGGCCTCCTGATCGATCCCGGTGCAGACCGGGCTGGCCCGACCGAACTGATCGACATCGGCCTTGGCCCCTACCTGCCTGAGCCCGCCGTCATCTCGCTCCAGGCGGCCGACGTGGCCGCGATGCTGCCGCATCCGTCGGCGGAATCTGACAAGTACCGCCGCGGCGTTCTCGGCCTCGTGGCGGGCAGCGAGCAGTACACGGGCGCGGCCGTGCTCTCGGCCGGTGGCGCTATCAAGAGCGGCGCTGGCATGGTGCGCCTGGTTTCGGCCGCGCCGGCAATCGCCGTCGTGCGACAGCACTGGCCCGAAGCGGTGGTCACGACCTACGATCCAGGCCGGCCGGGCGAGGCAATTGAGGCCGCCGGGCGTGTCCAGGCGTGGGCGATCGGGCCTGGCATCGGCACCGGGGACACTGCGCACGAATTGCTGGCCACCGTCCTGGACACCGACGTGCCTGTGCTAATCGACGCCGACGGCCTCACGGTACTGACGGCACACCGGGAACTGTTGCCGCGGCGCGGACCGACGCTCATTACGCCGCACGCCGGGGAGCTGGCTCGGCTGCTGAAAGCCGACCGCGACGACATCGAGGCCCAGCGTCTGCACTATGCGACGGCCGCCGCTGCTGAGCTCGGCATCACGGTCTTGCTCAAGGGCTCCACGACAGTTATCGCCGAGCCCGACGGGAGCCTCCCGGTCTGGGTGAACTCGACCGGAACGAACTGGCTGGCGACGGCCGGATCCGGTGACGTGCTGTCGGGCCTAATCGGGTCGCTGCTCGCCCAGGGCCTGAACCCGCCGGAGGCCGCGGCCGCTGCCGCTTACCTGCACGGTATTGCGGGCCGCCTGGCTGCCGACGACGCGCCGATCGGCGCCAGCGACATCGTCACCGCGATCCCGGCGGCCTTCCGAGCTTCAACTGGCGGTGGCGACAGCACGAGGTAGGCACGGATCCAGCGGCCCGGTGTGAGATTGGTCCCGGCCGTCGCAGCATCGGCGGCTTCGGCCGGCCGTCTCCCGCTCGCGACCGGTTAACACGCCGAGCCTGGCAGACTGTGAGCCATGGACGGACATCCAGAAGCGCTCATCGACCTGGACGCGATCCAGGCCAACGTGGCCGCGCTGCGCAGCCGCGTCGGCGCTGCCCAGGTCATGGCCGTTGTGAAGTCCGAAGGCTACGGGCACGGAATGGTCGAGACGGCGGCCGCCTCGCTGGCGGGCGGTGCCACCTGGCTAGGCGTGGTGCACGTCGCCGACGCGGTAGCGTTGCGCCGGGCCGGTTTCACCGTGCCGGTGCTGAACCTGATCGGGAGCCCGGACGCGGCGCACGTTGACGCCATCCGGCACGACGTCGATCTGACCGTCGGTACAGCCGCGCTCGTCGATCAGATAGCCCTGGCCGCCGAGGGAACCGGCAAGCCGGCGCGCATTCACCTGGAAGCCGACACCGGCATGAGCCGTGGCGGAGCGACCGCGAATGACTGGCCTGGGCTCGTGCACGCAGCGCTTGCGGCCGAGTCCGCCGGCCGGGCGCGGGTCGTCGGGGTGTGGTCACACTTCGCGTGCGCCGACATCCCGGGACACCCGTCCATCGACACGCAACTGGCCGCGTTCCGAGAGGCCATTGCCTTTGCTGAGCGCGCCGGCGTCCGCCCGGAGGTGCGCCATATGGCCAACACCGCAGCCACCCTGACGCTGCCGCAGGCATACTTCGATCTGGTCCGGCCCGGCGGCGCCGTCGTCGGGCTGTCCACGCTGCCGGGCGGCGCACCGGCCTGGCTACGACCAGCCATGACGCTCCGCGCCTGGCTGATCCAGGTCAAGCGCGTGGCAGCGCAGACCGGTGTGTCGTACGCGCACCGGTACATCACCGAGCGCGACATGACGCTCGGTCTGGTTCCGCTGGGCTACAACGAGGGCGTACCGCGGCACGCCACGAACAAGGGCTTGGTGTTCCTGCGCGACAAGCGGTTCAAGATCGCCGGAACCGTCAACATGAACCAGATCATCCTGGAGCTTGGCGACGAGCCAGCCGAGGCCGGCGATGAAGTCGTCCTGTTCGGACCGGGTGACCGAGGCGAGCCGACTGCGCAGGAGTGGGCAGACCTGCTCGGCACCCTGTCTTATGAGATTGTGACCCGGTTTACGGGAAAGGTCCCCAGAACTTACTCTGGAGTAACAGCGGCCGAGGACGACGCTGCGGCGGGCAACAGAGCGATGCTCGGCACGGACAGGAGAACCGATGGCCAAGTGGCGGCGGCTATCTAGCGTCGCCGGACTCGCCACCGGGATCGCGGCGGCCTCCGCCGGAGCGATCATCGCCGCCGAAAAGGTGGCAGTGGGCCGAATCTGGCTGCGCCCGGATCCGGCCAAGGATGAACCATTCGGCGAACTGCGCGGGCATGGGGTCCAGATCGTCGCTGACGACGGCGTGCTGCTGCACGCCGAAATCTGCGGGCCCGCCGATGCGGCAGCCACGATCGTCTTCTGCCACGGCTACACGCTCAGTAGCGAGGTGTGGCACTACCAGTGGCAGGACCTTGTGTCCGACTACCAACTCGTGCTCTGGGACCAGCGCAGCCACGGCATGTCGGCTCGCAGCGACCCCGCGCACGTCAGCATTGACCAGCTCGGCGCCGACTTGGCGGCCGTGCTGGACGCGACGGTGCCCGCCGACAGGCCGGTCGTGCTCGTCGGGCACTCTATGGGCGGCATGACGATCATGGCCCTCGCGGCGCAGCAGCCGCAGCTCTTCGGGACGAGGATCGTCGGTGTTGTGCTGATCTCAACAGCCGCGCACCTGGTGGACGCCACAAACTGGCTGCCTGCACCGCTGCGCCCTGTCGCGCGCTGGGCCGGACCCTCGCTCCTGCGCGGCTCCGCGCGCGGCCGCCGAGCGGGGCTGACGGAGTGGATTCGGTCGAACGCGAGCGATCTGGCGTTCCTCACGACGAGGTTCTTCGCGTTCGGCGATACCGAGGTCAGTCCGACGGTCGTCAGCTTTCTTGAGCGGGTGATCCGGGCCACGCCCATCGACGTCGTCGCCGACTTCTATGTAGCCCTGCTCGAGCATGACAAGCGGCTGTCGCTGACGACGGTGGGGCGGGTGCCGACGCTCGTCATAGCCGGGGAAGAGGATCGGCTGATCCCAGTCGGTGATGCAAGCCGGCTCGCCAGCGCTATTCCAGGAGCGACGCTGCTACGCGTGTCCGACACCGGGCACATGGTCATCCTGGAGCGGCCCGAGGTCGTGACCGAAGCGGTAGCCGATCTGACGGCCATAGCGCTAGACGAGGCGCGGGCTGGGCGGAGGCCCGCTTGACCCCAAACGTCGGCACGGGCGGCCCGGCGCCGACCGTGGACGAGCAGACCGTGGTGTCGACGGCGGACCAGATGCGCGCGCTCGGCTCCCGGCTCGCTGAGCTGTTGCAGGCTGGCGATCTTGTTGTGCTGTCCGGCCCGTTGGGGGCTGGGAAGACTACGCTCGCCCAGGGGATCGGCACGGGACTTGGCGTTCGCGGCCACGTGACGTCGCCTACCTTCGTCATCGCCCGGCGGCACCCGAGCCTGCGCGGCGGCCCTGACCTGGTGCACGCCGATGCGTACCGGCTCGGCAGCCGAGCCGAGGTCGATGACCTAGATCTCGATGCTGACCTGGCGACCTCCGTCACGGTGGTCGAATGGGGCGAAGGTCTGGTCGAGGACCTGGCTCCGAGCTTCCTGGCGGTTGACATCCGCGCCGACGGCGAGATGACCGCGATCGACGCAGCCGGCCAGCCTGGCGAGGTCGCGGCAGATATCGACGTCCCGCGAACAGTTCGCGTGCGGGCCGTCGGCGACCGCTGGCGTGGTTCAGCCGCGGCGGCTGCGATTCGGCGAGCGCTGAGCGGGCGCTGATCGTCAGCCGCTGGCCGGGCCTCGGCGCGCAGGATGACCCGTTCGGTGTCGTGGTTGGGTTCCGAATTGTCCACCTGGCGCCGGCAGCCCTACTACACTTCGGGTCATCCAGCCAGTCTTGCCGTGGTAATCCGCGGTCCCGATCCGCCTAGCCAGGAGGCGCGCCGTGGCTCAGCAGGGCCATCCGCCGGGTCGCCATTCGCGGGACCCGCACCCCGGCGACGCGCCTTACGACGCGCCGTATGGCGACGAGACTCCGTACCGAGACCAGGCGCCCTACCGCGAGGCGCCGTACCGCGAGGCGCCGT
>Ga0126373_10002161_pt1 | contig 14405 bp, 17 predicted proteins | sample PanSoiMetPlot_11_FD_92545 | JGI IMG/M metagenome (GOLD analysis project Ga0126373, IMG submission 92545) | Tropical forest soil microbial communities from Panama - MetaG Plot_11 | ecosystem: Environmental > Terrestrial > Soil > Tropical forest > Bulk soil | place: Panama | collected 2016-02-17 | reverse complement strand
TGGACACGAGCGTGGCCAGGGCGCACTCGAACAGCTGACGCCTGGTGGTCGGGCGCACGAGCAGCATCGCCGCCGCGAACCGCTGGCTCCGGCCAGGACCGACCGGCAGGCCGGCTCGGCGCAACGCCGCCCCGAAGAGAGCCGCCACTTCAGCGACATCAGTGCCAGGCAGCTCCGAGCTGGCCGGGCTCCACTCGCGGAAGGCAGGCGCGTCAGGCATCGCCATGGCCGACGACTGCTGCGATATCGGCGGCGCGCACGCTCTGCAGGTCCTCGGCGTACTTCAGGACAGCGCCCATTGTCTTGCGCGCCGCGACTGCGTTCAGCTCGTGTGCGCCGAGCACCTGAAGCGCGCTCGCCCAGCTGATCGCCTCGGCTATCCCCGGCGGTTTGGCAAGGTCAAGCCCGCGGAGCCGGTGCACTCCGTTGGCTACCTGCGCCGCCAGCAACTCGCTAGCCGATGGCACCCGCCGCCTGATGATGGCAGCCACCCTGGAGGAGTCCGGATAGTCAATCCAGTGGTAGAGGCACCGGCGCTTCAGCGCATCGTGCAGGTCGCGGGTGCGGTTCGAGGTCAGCACCACGACCGGCGGATAGGTGGCCCGCCGGGTGCCGAGCTCCGGGATGGTCACGGCGGACTCGGCTAGCAGCTCGAAAAGGAACGCCTCAAACTCGTCGTCGCCCCGGTCGACCTCGTCGATCAGGAGTACGGCAGGCCGCGGTCCCGGATGATCCAGCGCGGCCAGGAGCGGGCGCTCGAGCAGGTAGTCGTCGCTGAAAAGGTCGGCCTCTCGCGGAGTCTCGCCGCGCGCTTCGGCCAGCCTGATGGCGAGCAGCTGGCGCGGATAATTCCACTCGTACAGGGCTTCGGCCGAGGTCAGGCCCTCGTAGCACTGAAGCCGGATGAGCGGCGTGTCCAGCACTGTCGCGAGCGCCTTGGCTGCCTCGGTCTTGCCAACGCCCGGCTCGCCCTCCAGCAGGATCGGCTGGCCCATCCGCGCTGCGAGGAACAACGCGGTGCCCAGCGCCTCGTCGGCCAGGTAGCTGACGTCGTCTAGTTCGGCCAGCAAGGTCGGCACGTCAGGCAACTGCTCAGCAAGATCGCTCATATCTCCATCATCCGGTACTAATGGGCCTTCCTCCATGCTTGGGCTGCGAAAGGCACCGTTCGCCAGCGTATCCATGCTTGCGGTAGCCGTCCTACTACGGCGTCCGCGCACATATAGCTCGGTGACGGCCCCGAAGATTCCGGCTGGCCCCGCAGCCGTGCGCCAGCGAGCAACGCGTGTACGAACGGGGCTGAATTCGCGCCCCAACCGCACACGCTTTTGGCGACGTCCCGCCGGGTTGAGAACTATAAGGTATAAATCCGACTTGCTCTGTGGCCCAGCTTGCACTGGGTAACGGGAAGAGGGCACGCGGCAGCGAGCGCACACCGCACCGCGAGAAAGCTCACTGAATCGCCAGATCCGGCCGGCCCTGGCGACCGTGGATGGCGCACCACACGTTGGCTGGTGTGAGCGGCATGTCTGCGTGCGTCACGCCGAACGGGGCGAGCGCGTCGATAACGGAGTTGACCACAGCGGCCGGGGAGCCGACAGTGGCGGACTCGCCGACGCCCTTCGCGCCGATCGGATGGTGCGGCGACGGAGTGACGGTGGCGCCGAGCTCAAACGACGGGCACTCCATCGCCGTCGGCAGCAGGTAATCCATGAACGAGCCGCCGAGACAGTTGCCGGCGGCGTCGAACACTATGGCCTGCATCAGCGCCATCCCTATCCCGTCGGCCAGCCCGCGGTGCAGCTGGCCCTCGACGATCATCGGGTTGATTCGCACGCCGCAGTCGTCGACGGCAATGAACCGCCGGACCTTGACCTCTCCGGTCGCTGGATCGACGTCCGTGACGCAGATATAGGCCCCGAACGGGAACGTCAGGTTTGGCGGGTTGTAGACGGCCGACGCGTCGAGGTGACCCTCTACTCCTTCGGGCAGCGCTAGGGAGGAATGCGCGGCCATGGCGATCTCGGCGAGGCCGAGCGCCTGCTCCGGATCTCCGCGCACGCGCCACTTGCCCTCGGCCCACTCCAGGTCATCGGCCGCCACCTCCAGCATCGCGGCGGCTACGAGCCGCGCGCGCTCGCGCACCTTGCGCGCCGCGATCGCCGCGGCGGCACCCGACACTGGCGTGGAGCGCGAGCCATACGTGCCGAGGCCGAACGGCGTCCGGTCAGTGTCGCCGTGCACGACCTCGACGTCGTCGGGCGACAGGCCCAGTTCGTGGGCGACTATCTGGGCGAACGTAGTCTCGTGGCCCTGTCCCTGGGTCTGCACCGAGATCCCAAGCACCGCCTTGCCTGTCGGGTGAACACGCAGGTCGGCGCCGTCGGCCATGCCGAGCCCGAGGATGTCCATGTGCTCACGCGGTCCCGCGCCCACGCCCTCGGTGAAAAACGACAGGCCGATGCCCATGTATTCGCCCCGCTCGCGGCGCTCGGCCTGCTCGCGGCGCAGCTCGTCGTAACCGGCTAGCTCCATGACCAGCCGCAACGCCCGCGGATAGTCACCAGAGTCGTACTGCCAGCCCGTCGGGCAGGTATACGGGAACTGCTCAGGCCGCAGCAGGTTGCGCATCCGCAACTCGGCCGGATCCATGCCAAGCTCGCGAGCCAGCATGTCCACGAGCCGCTCGACCAGGTACACGGCTTCGGTGATCCGGAACGAGCACGAGTACGCGACGCCGCCCGGCGCCTTGTTGGTGTAGACGCCGGTTACCTCGCAGAACGCAGCCCTCAGGTCATACGACCCGGTGAAGATGTGGAAGAACCCGGCCGGGTACTTGGTCGGCTGCGCCGTCGCGTTAAACGCGCCGTGGTCGGCGAGTACCCGCGCCCGCAGGCCGAGGATCCGGCCGTCCCGGGTAGCGGCGATCTCGCCGTGCATGTGGTAGTCGCGCGCGAACGTGGTGGACATCAGGTTCTCCGACCTGTCCTCTGTCCACTTCACCGGTCGCCCGGTCACCATCGACGCCACGATCGCGCACAGGTAACCCGGATAGATGGGCACCTTGTTGCCGAAACCACCGCCGAGATCCGGCGACACTATCCGGATCTTGTGCTCAGGAATTCCTGTCACCATCGCGCACAGAGTCCGGTGAGCGTGCGGCGCCTGGGTGGTCGAAAACAAGGTCAGGCGTCCGGCGACCGCGTCGTAGTCGGCAACGATCCCGCAGGTCTCCAGCGGCGCAGGATGGGAACGGGGATACATGACGTCGCCGCCGACACGCACCTCCGCGGCCGCGAACACTGCATCAGTCGCCGTCTTGTCCCCGGCGGTCCAGTCGAAGATGTGGTTGTCCGTGCGGCCCGGTATGTCGTCCCGGACGACCGCCGTGCCCGGATCGAGCGCGGCGCGGGCGTCGATCACCGGCGGCAAGGGCTCGTACTCCACGGCGATCAGCTCGAGGGCGTCCCTGGCCGCGTATCGATCCCTGGCAACGACGAAGGCGACCTCCTGGCCCTGAAACCGCACCTTGTCGGTGGCAAGCACCGCCTGCACGTCGGCAGCGAGCGTCGGCATCCAGGCCAGCCCCCGCTCGGCAAGGTCCGCGCCGGTCAGGACGGCTTCGATCTGGGGATGGGCGAGCGCTGCGGTCACGTCGACCGAGCGGATCCTGGCGTGCGCCAGTGGGCTGCGCAAGATCGCGCCGTACAGCATGCCGGGTCGCGCGATGTCGTCGACGAACGTTCCGAGACCGCGAACGAACCGCGCGTCCTCCTTGCGCCCGTGTGATCCGTAAGCGCCCGCAGAGTGCTGGGTTTCCGGCGGGCTCGTCATGCGTCACCTGCGTGGTGCGCGGCCCAGAGCACCGAGCGAACGATGTTCTCGTAGCCCGTGCAGCGGCAGATCTGGCCGGAGATTGCCTCGCGCACGTCGGCCTCGGTCGGGTTCGGATTGTGATCGAGCAGCCAGCGCGCTGTCAGCATCATTCCGGGCGTGCAGAAGCCACACTGCAGGCCGTGGCATTGCGCGAACGCGCGCTGCACCGGATCGAGGCCAGCGCCACTGGCCAGACCTTCGACGGTCTTGATCCGACGCCCGGCCGCCATCACCGCGAGCACAGTGCACGACTTCACCGGGGTCTCGTCGAGCCATACCACGCACGCGCCGCAGTTGGAGGTATCGCAGCCCCAATGCGAGCCGGTCAGGCCGAGGTCGTCCCGCAGAAAATGGATCAGGAGCAGTCGCGGCTCGACATCCCGGCTGTATTCGGTGCCGTTTACGGTCAGCGTCAGTCGGATCATGCTGGCCTTGACCGATCTTCCCCGCGGGCCCGGGCCACCGCGATCCGGAGCGCCCGGGCCGTCAACTCCCGCGCGAGATGACGCTTGTAGTCTGCCGGTCCGCGCTGGTCGGACACCGGCCGGCAACTCGCTGCCGCGATCTCGCCAGCTCGCGCCAGGTTCTCCTCAGTAGCCGAGCGCCCGCGCAGATAATCCTCGGCTTCGGCAGCGACAAAGTGATCCGCGCCGACCGCCGCGAGGCCAACACCGACGTCTGCGATCACGTCCCCGGCGAGCCAGACCGCAGCCCCCGCCGCGCCGACGGGCCAGTCCCCGGCCCGGCGCGCCACCTTCAGATATCCACTGCCGCCGCCGGGACGCAGCGGCAGCCTGATCTCTGTCAGCAGCTCAGCTGGTCGGACGACAGTCTCGTACGGACCGGTGTGAAACTCGCGCGCCGATACCTCGCGGGTACCGTCCAAGCCCCGGATGACCATGGTGCCCTTCATGGCGGCGAAAGCGGCCGACAGGTCCTCAGACGGGTCGGCCTGGCACAGCGACCCGCCGACTGTCCCCCAGTTGCGCACGATGGGATCCGCGATGACGCGTTCGGCGTCGTGCAGGATCGCGAAATGCGCGCCGACCAGCGGCGAATCCAGCAGCTGAGCGTGTCTGGTGAGCGTGCCAATGCGTAGCTGATCACCAGTTAGGTTGATGTAGCACAGGTCGGAGAGCCCGTTGATGTCGATGAGCACGTCAGGTTGCGCTAGTCGCAACTTCATCATGGGTATCAGGCTGTGCCCGCCAGCCAGGTCCCGCTCCTCGGGTGCGTACCTGGCCAGCAGCGTGAGGGCGTGCTCGACGCTCGTTGCCTTGTCGTACTCGACATGCGCCGGGACCTGCACGGTGCCGTCCTCCTCTGCCTGGCGTCACTTCGGGCCGCCATCCGTCCCGAGTGTACGGAGGCGTGCCGGGACTGCCTGCGCGGCCGATCCGCGACACTGGACGGTGCCATGACGCTGACGCAGCTGAACGCCTTCGTGCTGGTGGCCCGGCTCGGATCGGTGACCGCCGCAGCCAGCGCCCTCGGGGTCAGCGAGCCCGCCGTATCCCAGGCACTTGCCGCCCTGCGTCAGCACCTGGGCGATCAGCTCATCACCCGCGGCCCGACGGGCATGACGCTGACTCCAGGCGGCTCCCGCCTGCTGGCGACGGCATCGCAGATCGTCGTGCTCGGCGCCGAAGCGCATGCCGCTGTCCGCGCCGCGCAGGGCGCGCCTGAACAGCTCCGCATCGTGGCAACGTCGACATTCGCCGAATTCGTGGCCGGTCCCTTGGTCGAAGCGTTCACGCGTCGGTTTCCCGCCCCGGTCGAAGTGTCGACGGGAGTCGTTGCCTCCAGCGAGCAGGCCGTGCTTGTCGCTAACCGCCTCGTCGACGTGGCCTTCGGGGACGGTTCGGTAACCGAGCAGACGATGCCGGTGGTCTCCGAACCGATCTTCAAGTACCGGGTGGTCGTCGTCACGGCCGGCCAGTCTAGACCGCGGGGTCCAGCCCACCACTGGCGCTGGCTCGTCGATCCGGCGGGCGCTGATTCGGATAGCGAGACCGGCAAGCTGCTGGCTCAGATGGGGGTGCCCGAAAGCAACATCGGAGTGTTTCCGAGCCAGACGGCCGCGTGGGCCGCTGCTGCGGATGGAGTGGGCGTCGCGCCCGCGATCGAGCACCTAGTGTCGCAGCAGCTGCGCAGGGGTGAACTGTCACTTGTAGACGTACCCGGCCTCCCTGTCGAGGCAGTCTGGCATGCGACTCTGCTCGAACGGCAGCACAGGAGCGCCGCGGCAAGCGCATTGCGCCGTTTCTGTGGGACGCCCGAGGCGATGCAGTTGATGCGATCGCCAGGAACCGGCGTGCCGCCGTCGCGATTCCGGCCACCGGTGTACGTCACCATATGGAGTTGAATATCAGTTGTTGATAGCTTTAGACCCACCTAGCTGCCCACTTAAGCGACAGCTTATTGGCCCGTTGCGTAATCGAACCGAAAGGTGAAGTATCCAATTTCAGATCTAGTGACGGCGCTCGCCGGCTGAGGCGTGCCGTCCATGACATGGGAGCGTGCGCCATGCGGATCGAGTCGGACGGCAAGAGTAAGGGCAATCCGCGGCTCTATGAGCTTGTCGAGCACGCCCCGAAGACCGGTAAGAGCCCGACGGTATGGGCCTGGCCCGAGCTGATTGACTACCTCAAGATTGCCGGGCAACCCGTATCCGGGCCGTGGCCGCCGCACCAGCAGCCACGGCCCGATCCAGATTACGAGTCGGGTCCGGTCGCCGTGGCCGACCCGCATTCGGCCCGCTCGGCGCAGCCGACTCCGCCACCACCAGCTGGCTCGTCCGGCGACCCGGCCGGTCCGGACGCCACCGCCGGTGGCACCGACGCGATCTGATTCGCGCCCACTCGTCGTTTCCGCAGACCGGAGGAACGTATGTATCCATCGCGGTTCCGCTACGAGGCGCCGCACTCGCTGGACGAGGCTATCGGGCTGCTACGCGATGGCGGCGACTACGCCAAGGTCCTGGCCGGCGGCCAGAGTCTGGTGCCGCTGATGAAGTTGCGATTTGCCTCTCCCGAGCTGGTCGTCGACATCAACAACGTGCCCGGCCTGACCTACCACCGCGCAGACCCGGACGGCACGCTGCGCATCGGAGCGTTGACCCGGCACGCCGACCTGGAAAGGTCGGAATTGCTGCGGGGCACCCAGCCGACAATGGCCGCCGCCGCGCCGTTGATCGCCGACCCGATCGTGCGTAACCGCGGAACACTCGTTGGCTCGCTGTGTCATGCCGATCCACAGGGTGACTGGGCGTCAGTGGTGCTCTCGCTCGATGGCTCGGTCATCGCGCAAAGCCCGCGCGGGCGCCGGTCGATCCCGATATCCGGCTTTGTGACTGGGCCCTTCGAGAACGTGCTCGAGCCGGACGAGATTGCGGTGGAAGCCGTCATCCCGCCTGCCCGGGGCGAGCGAGCCGGCGGCTACCTGAAACTCGAGCGGCGAGTCGGCGACTTCGCGACCGTCGGCGTAGCCGTGGCCATCGAGATCTCCGGCGGCTCGGTGACCCGGGCGGGCATCGGCCTCACCGGGGTCGGCGGGTCGACGATTGCGGCCACCGAAGCGGCCGCTGCGCTCACCGGGCGGCCGCTGACACCCGAGTCGATCGGCCAGGCGGCCGAGCTGGCCGCTGCCGCCGCGCGGCCGAGGACCGATCACCGCGGCAGCGCGGAGTACAAGCGACACATGGTGAAGACATTCGTCGAGCGCATCCTGACCGGCAGCAGCCGGCGTCACGGCGACGAGGCGGAGAGGGCGGCCTGAAAAATGACGATGGTCTATGACGACGTCGGCGACGAGGCCACGGGCGACGTGCCGGTGCAGCGGATCAGGTTCACGATCAACGGTGAGAAGAAGGTCGCCGAGGTGGAGCCCCGGCTGCTGCTCGCCCACCTCATCCGGCACGGCCTGCGGTTGACCGGCACGCACACCGGATGCGACACGACCAACTGTGGTGCCTGCACCGTGCTCGTCGACGGCACGGCGGTGAAGTCATGCACGATGCTCGCGGTGCAGGCCGACGGGCACGACATCCAGACCGTGGAAGGGCTGGCAACGGCCAGCGAGCTGCACCCGCTCCAGGAAGGCTTCAGGGAGGAGCACGGCCTCCAGTGCGGCTTTTGCACGCCGGGAATGATGATGGCCGCTAAGGCCCTGCTCGACGCCAATCCCGACCCCACCGAGGAAGAGGTGCGGTGGGCGCTGTCCGGCAACCTGTGCCGATGCACCGGCTATCAGAACATCGTCAAGTCAGTGCTCTGGGCCGCGCAGAAGCTGCGTGCGCAGGCCGGCGCCTAAAGGCGCCCCGGTCGCGAGCCAGTGTGCCGCAAGCCAGTGTGCCGCAAGCCTGTGCAGCAAACCTGTGCGACAAAGACAGTGAAGATGGGAAACACGATATGTCCCAGGCAGTAGACGAGATCAAGATCGGCGGGCTGGGCGCAAGCCGCAAGCGCGTGGAGGACAACAGGTTCATACGCGGCAAGGGCAACTACACCGACGACATCGTGCTGCCAGGCATGCTGCACATGGAGATCCTGCGCAGCCCGCTGGCGCACGCACGGATCAAGTCGATCGACGCGAGCAAGGCGTGGGACATTCCCGGCGTCCACCTCGTGCTGACGGGCGAGATGATGGCCACCCGCAACCTGGCGTGGATGCCGACGCTCTCGTACGACACGCAAGCTGTGCTCGCGACTGACAAGGTGCGGTTCCAGGGGCAGGAAGTCGCGTGCGTCATTGCCGACGACCCCTACATCGCCAAGGATGCCTGCGAAGCGATCGTCGTCGATTACGAGCCGCTGCCGGTGATCGTCAATCCGAAGCAGGCTGTCGCCGACGGCGCGCCGGTGATCCGCGACGACAAGGAGAACCAGCCCGACAACGTCATTTACGACTGGGAAGTCGGCGACCGCGAGGGCACGGACCAGGCGTTCGCGTCGGCCGACGTCATCTCCATACTCGAGCTGCACTACCCGCGCTCGCATCCGTCGCCGATCGAGTGCTGCGGATCCATAGCCGACTTCAACCGGGCCACATCGAAGCTCACCGTGTACATGACCACGCAGGCGCCGCACATCATCCGCGCTGCGGTGGCCATGGTCGCCGAGCTGCCCGAGCACATGATCCGGATCGTGTCGCCGGACATCGGCGGCGGCTTCGGCAACAAGGTGCCCGTCTATCCGGGCTACGTCTGCTCAATCCTCGCCTCGATCCTGCTCGAGCGCCCGGTTAAGTGGATCGAGGACAAGTCGGGGAACCTGATCTCGACGGGATTCGCCCGGGACGTGTACCTCAAGGGCGAGATGGCCCTGCGGAACGACGGCAAGATTCTCGCCGTCCGGATGCACACCGACGCCGACCACGGCGCATTCTTCTCCGATGCGCAGCCGAGCAAGTTCAAGATCGGCCTGATGCACTCGGCCTTCTCTGCCTATGACGTGCCGGTCGCCCACCTCACCGCTCGCGGCACGTACAGCAATAAAGCGCCGGGTGGGGTAGCGTACCGCTGCTCGTTCCGGGTCACAGAGGCAATGTTCTTCCAGGAGCGCATGGTCCAGGAGGCCGCGAATGACCTCGGCATGGATCAGGCCAAGTTCCGGGCCATTAACTTCGTCCGGGACGACCAGTTCCCGCACCGGACTCCGTTCGGCTTCCTGACCGACTCGGGGCAGTACGCCAAGTGCCTCGAGGTCGGCCTCAAGGCGATCGACTACGACAACTTCCGGCATGAGCAGGCGGAGGCGCGCAAGCGCGGGCGACTGCTGGGTCTCGGGATCTCGACCATGACCGAGCCGCTCGGGGCCGGCAACAGCCGCGAGTACGACATCCTCGGTATCAAGATGTTCGACTCGGCCGACCTGAAGGTCCACCTGACCGGGAAGGCCATCTTGCGCACTGGCGCGAAGACCCAAGGCCAAGGCCATGAGACGACGTGGGCGCAGATCGTCGCGCACGAGCTCGGCATTCCGGCCGAGGACGTTGTCGTCGAAGAAGGCGACACCGACACAGCGCCGTTCGGCATGGGCACGTACGCGTCACGCAGCACGCCCGTGGCAGGCGCCGCCGTCGCGATGGTGTCGCGCAAGATCAGGGCGAAGGCCCGCAAGCTGGCAGCTCACCTCCTCGAGGTGTCTGAGGAAGACGTCGAGTGGGAGCTCGGCCGGTTCTACGTACGCAGTGCTCCGGATCGCGGAGTCACGATCCAGGAGTGCGCGGTCGCGGCCTACAGCAACATGCCCGACGGCATGGAGCCCGGCCTGGAGAACACCGCCTACTATGACCCGCCGAACCTGACCTGGCCGTTCGCTGTCTACATCGTCACCGTCGAGGTCGACCCGCAGACCGGTGTCTGGGATGTGCTGAGGATGGTGGCCGTGGACGACTGCGGCGTCAGGATCAACCCGATGATCGTTGAAGGGCAGATCATGGGCGGGCTGACCGAGGCGTACGCCATGTCGAACATGCAGTTCATTACGTTCGACGCCGATGGCAACTGCGTCGGCGCGAACTACATGGACTATCTGCTGCCGACAGCGTGGGAGACGCCGGGATACGAACTGCACAGCGAGGTCGTCACCCCATGCCCGCACCACCCGATCGGCGCTAAGGGCATCGGCGAGTGCGCGGCAGTCGGCGGGCCGGCCGCCTTCGTCAACGCCGTTATGGACGCGCTGTCGGGCACCGGCGTCCGCAACATCGACATGCCGCTCCTGCCCGACCGCGTCTGGGAAGCCATGACGTATCGCCGCGATGTGTCGGGCGCGCCACCGGTCAGGTCCGATGACTAACGAGGCACCCAGGGACGGGTGGGCCGTGCTGTCCGAGGCCGCCGAGCTGGCCCGGCGCGGCGAGCGCTTCGCCCTGGCGACAGTGGTATGGCGTCAGGGCCCGTCGTCGAGCCAGCAAGGCTCGCGCGCGATCATCACCGAAGCGGGCGAGCTGCGGGGCTGGATCGGCGGAGCATGCGCCGAGCCGAGCGTGATCCGCGAGGCTCAGCGCGTCATCGCCACCGGCGAAGCGAAGCTGCTCCTGCTCGGCAGCCCAGAGCAGTTTGCCAGCACGGGGCAGCTTGCCGGCACAAGCCAGCCCGGCGATGCCAAGCACCCCGGCGGCGACGTGCCCGCGGGGATGCTCATCGTCCCGATCTCTTGCTCAAGCGAGGGCGCGCTCGAGGTTTACATCGAGCCGGTCGTCCCCGTTCCCCATCTGGTGGTGGTCGGACGCTCGCCGATGGCCACCACCCTCGCTAACCTGGCGCGGACCCTCGGCTGGCGGGCCGATCTGATTGACGGTTCCGACTTCAGCAGCGGCGACGCCAACGAAGGATCCATGGTCGTCGTGGCGAGCCAGGGCCAAAACGACGAGGGGCTACTCGAGCGCGCGATCGCAGCAAGGCCCGTCTACGTTGGCCTTGTTGGCTCGCGTAGGCGGGGCGCGGCGGTGCTCGGCTATCTCGCCGACCGGGGCGTGCCGCAGGACCAGCTCGCGCGGGTCCGGGTGCCGGCCGGACTCGACCTTGGCAGGACAACGCACCAGGAGATCGCCGTCGCGATCCTGGCTGAGCTCGTGCAACTGCGGGCAGCGGGCGGATTCGCCGGGGCGAGCGTCGCCGACTCTCGCGCGAAGACTACGAGCCGCAAGCGGCACACGGTTGAACCGCAAGCGCCCGGCGTGATTGACCCGGTCTGCGGCATGACCGCTGCTGCCGGGCCAGACAGTGTTCAGCTGGAGCACGGCGGCGTCACGTACTACTTCTGTGGGATCGGCTGCCGCCAGGCGTTCGAGCGGGAGCCGGGCGCGTACGTGAAGAAGCTCATGACTACACGAGCGAGGCACGATGCTGATCAAGAGTGACTTCGAGGTCGCCGAGCCGGTCGAGAAGGTATGGCAGTTCTTCGAGGACATCCCGCAGGTAGCGACCTGCCTGCCAGGCGCGGAGCTGACCGAGGATCTCGGCGGGGAGAAATACAAGGGCCGGGTGGCGGTTCGCATGGGCCCGGTGCGGCTTCAATTCGCCGGCACCGCTGATATCACTGAACGAGACGAGGCAGCCAAGCGCGTCGTGGTGCACGCCGCCGGCGCGGAGGAGAAGGGCCGCGGCCAGGCCAGCATGACCGTGACCGCCACGCTTGCCCGCTCCGGACGCGGCACCCGGGTCGACGTCACTCAGGACCTGCAGCTATCCGGCGCGGCAGCCCAGTACGGCCGCGGCATGATCTCCGATGTGACGTCGGTGCTCATGAGCGACTTCGCGGCCAATATGCAGGACCGGATCAACCGCCTGGACCGCGGCGAGTCCGCCGAGCAAATTGCCGCCGCGACAACCACGCCAGCGAGTGGCTTCACGCTCGGCCTGCGCGCCGCCATGATGGCGCTGACCCGCGTGTTCCGCCGTTTCTTTGCTCCATACCAGCCAGCAAGCTAGGAGACACCCCGATGATCTTGTGGTGGATAGGCAACGCAGTGCTGCTGCTCGTCGTGGTGCCCGTTGTGATCTTCCTACTCAACCGGGTCCTCGCTGCCGTCGAGCGGATCCGCCACGCGACCGACGGCATCCTGTCGGGCGGCGTGGCCCTCGTGGGCGAGCTCGACGGCGTTGCGGCCGCGCTGGCCACGACCGACGCGACAGTCAACGAGATCTCCGTCGGTGCCGTCCGGTACGCGGGTTCCGTCGCCAAGCTGCTGGGCTAGCCCAGCTCCGACAAGCTCCTAGGCAAGCAGAAGGGAGAACGGTCATGCCAGCAGCTGCCTGGGTGACGCTGATCATCGCTGCCCTCATCATCGCGATCACCGCCGTCGGCCTACTGCGGGTGATCTTCCACCTCAGGGCGGTCCGCGCGACGCTCGTCGCGACTACCGGTGGCGTGCAGGCCGTCGCGCAACTTACCAGCAGCGTTCCAGAGCGGCTGACGTCGGTGAACGCGAGCCTGAAGCCCGTGCGGGACTTCTGCGAGACGGTCTGAGTGGGGGCGGGAGAGCCTGATGAATACACAATTCACGGCGACCGCGGCCGGGACCAGCAACTTCGGCTGGATACTCGGCTTCACCATCGGCGGCATCATCGTGCTGGTCGTAGTTGCGCTCGTGGTCCCGATCCTGCTGCTCGCGCGCTCGATCGGGGACGAGGCACCGAAGATCGACACGGCGCTACAGGACGCCGTGCACAACACGGCGCCGCTTGGCGCCCTGCGCACGACCATCGAGCACGCGACCATCATCATCGGCGGACTGCAGCGCGGCCGCGCAAGGCTGGGAGGGTAGTAAATGAAGTTCGCCCATCTCGTGGCGGCCATGCCCGCACATGAGCACACCCTCTGGGTCGCCGCTCTCATCGTCGGCCTGGTCGTGATCCTCGCCGTCGTGGCCTTGCTTAGCCTCCTTATCTATCTCGTGAAGATCATCGACCGGCGCGTCGTGCAAGTACGCGACACGCTGAAGGCCGCGGCGGCTAACACGGCCGACACAGTCCTCATCCCGCAAGTAGCCGACGGCGTGGAGGCCGTGCTCGCCGAGGGCCTCCAACACCACTTGTTCCTCGGCCGAGTGCTCGGAAAGGTCAAGTCATGAGGGTTCTCGTGGTGCTGACTGTTCTCGAGATCGTCCTGCTGATCGCCGGGCTTGCCTTCTACCTGTTCTGGGTCGGCACGCTGCTCAACAGGATCGCCGGGAACCTGGAAGAGAGCGACGAGCTCGTTCGCACGATCGTCGGCCACGCCAAGCTCATCGGCCCGGGCGTCGGGCACATCAACCAGACGGGCGGCGTCGTGGCCGGAGCACTGCCGCTGCTGTACGGGATGGCAGAGGAGATCGTCGCGGACGTGACGCCGCGACCGGCCGAGCCCGAATCTCCCGAGCCGGTGCGGCCTGCTTCTGGGACGCGCCGCTCGCGGTTGCACGACGCGGTGGGGTACATCCCGCGTTAATGCGGCAGCCTCTGGCGCTTAGGTATGCCCGGACTGGTCTGGGCCGCGCCGGGTGACTGGCCTCGTCGTCGGCGCGGAGTATTCGCCGATCCAGTGGTCTGCCCAGGCGTTGTCGTATTTCTCGTTGTTGCAGCTGGGGTGGTAGGTGGCAAGCAGCTCGCGGGCAATCTGCTCGCGATGCGGCCGATTGCCGCCGGGCACTACGTACGTCGCTATGTAGACCTTCCACTTCGAGCCGGCCCGGCTGGTCCAGCAGCTAGCGCGCGGATGATGAAACGGGAAACGCTCTTCGCGCAGGTCATCGGAGTACCCGACGTAGCTGACGGCGTAGCGTTCCGGCTTCGCCTCCGGGTCAGGCTTGTAGAGGATCGCGTAGACGGCCGCTTCGGCCGGAGGCGTCCAGCCCGCCAGCAGGCGCGGGCCTTCGAAGGGGTAGCCCGCGAGGGAGCCTAGGCGGATCACTGGAACTCGTCTTCTTCCTCGTGTTCACTGACGGCCTCGGTACGCACAACGCGCGCCGGCGGCAGGCCCGCAGCGACAGCAGCGGCAAGGAACAGTTCGGTGCCTACGTCGATGGCGTCTTCGCGGGTCTCG
>Ga0126373_10002160_pt1 | contig 14406 bp, 13 predicted proteins | sample PanSoiMetPlot_11_FD_92545 | JGI IMG/M metagenome (GOLD analysis project Ga0126373, IMG submission 92545) | Tropical forest soil microbial communities from Panama - MetaG Plot_11 | ecosystem: Environmental > Terrestrial > Soil > Tropical forest > Bulk soil | place: Panama | collected 2016-02-17 | reverse complement strand
TCGCCGTCCGGCTCGGCAACGCGCTGCCGATGCTGTTCGTGCGATCGGGCGCCGCGTCGGGCTGGTGCCGGCCGGTGCTGAACATGCGTACCGCCGCGACTCCCGCCACGGCGACCAGGGCAACAGCCGCCGCCGTAAGCAGCGGTGCCAGCCAGCCGTGCCGCCGCCGAGGCGGCCGAGGCCCCCGCAGCGGGTCGAACGGCGGCGGGCGGCGGGCGTCGTCGACCGCAGCGGTGGCCACTGCGTCGAGCGCATCGTGCAGCCGGTGGGCAACGTCGTTGTCGCTCATCGCGTACCTCCCAACGTGGTCGACAGCTTGGCCAGGCCGCGGCTGGCCGACGACTTCACCGACCCGGCCGAGATGCCGAGCGTCTCGGCGATCTCGGCCTCGGACAGCCCTGCCCAGAACCGCAACACCAGCACTTCCTGCTGACGCCGGGGCAGCTCGCGCATCGCGGCCAGCGCTTCGCGGTGCTCGGCGGAGAGCAGTGCGTGAAAGTCGGCGCCGTCGACGTGATCGGGCTCGGCCACCCGCAGGTGCCTGCGCACCACCTGCCGATGCCGCACCACCGACCGGGACAGATTCACGACCGACGCCCGGACGTACGCCAGCGCCGCCGCCGGGTCACGTAGCGCCTCGCTTCGCCGGTACAGCGCGACGAACGCATCCTGCACTACGTCCTCGGCTGTCGGCAGGTCGTCGACCAGCAGCACGGCGAGGCGCACCATCGCGCGCCAGTGCGTCACGTATAGCGACGGCAGGTCGACAGGGGGCCGCTGCAGCTCGCTGCGCGTCACCCCGATCCCTTCAGGTGCAAAACCCACCTCATCTAGTCGCGTCAGCAGGGCGCCAGGTTGCTCCAGCACGACGGCCAATGTCCGGCACCAGAATCCAACCCTTTGGTTATCACGCGCTTTGATCGCGTGGGCCACCGGCCGGGTTGTCGCGGTGGTCGTGATTGACACGATGCGCGCAGGAGAGTAGGGCATGTGGCATGCGCGCTCACCCGTTCGTCGCAGCCATCCTTGTCGCCGCGCTCGGCACGCCGGTCGCCGGCGCCGCGCCCCCCTACGTCAAGGAGCCCGTCGCCACCGGAACAGGTGGCGCCGTCGCCTCGACCGAGTTCAACGCCAGCAGGGCCGGCATCGACACGCTCAAGGCAGGCGGCAACGCGATCGACGCTGCGGTCGCGGTCGCCAGCACGCTCGGCGTCACCGAGCCGTTCGTCGCGGGACCGGGTGGTGGCGGCTTCATGGTCATCTACCTGGCTCGCACCCATCAGGTGGTGACAATCGACGGGCGGGAGAAGTGCCCCGCGGCGTGCACGACGCAGCTGTTCATCGACCCGGCCACCGGTAAGCCGCTGGCCTTCGAGGACGCCCGGCACTCGGGCCTGTCGGTCGGTGTACCGGGCATGGTTGCCACCTGGGCGAATGCGGTGCGCGCCTACGGCCAGCGAAGCTTCGCCGCCGATCTTCAGCCGGCGATCACGGTCGCCCGGCGGGGCTTCACGATCTCCCCCGACTTCGTCCAGATCGAGCAGGCATCGCTTCCGGATTTGCAGGCGTTCACACCCAGCCGGGAGCTGTTCCTGACGCCCGACGGCCAGCCCTTGCCGGTCGGCTCGACGCTGCGCAATCCCGATCTGGCCCGCACGTACCAGGATCTGGCCCGCTTCGGCCCCGACTACCTCTACCACGGACCTCTCGGCGCCGACATCGCCAACACCGTGCAGCATCCGCCGGTCTGGCCGGGGACGCCGCTGACGGTCCGCCCCGGCATCATGACCGCGGCGGACATGGCGAACTACACAGCTCCGCAGCGCGCGCCGACGCATATCACGTACCGCGGCCTCGACGTCTACGGCATGGCCCCGCCGTCGAGCGGCGGCATCACCACTGGCGAGGCACTGAACATCCTGTCCGGGTGGGACCTCTCCTCGGAGGACCGGGCGCAGGCGCTGTTCCAGTACCTGGAGGCCAGCCGGCTCGCCTTCGCCGATCGCGGCGCCTACATCGGCGACTCCGACTTCGTATCGGTACCGCCGGGCCTTCTTGACCCGGCCTTCGCCGCGACGCGGCGCTGCCTGATCGGCAACACCGCGCTCGCCTCGCCGGCCGCGCCCGGTAACCCGTTCCCGCCCTACACGCCGTGCGCGACTGCGGGGTCGGCGGCCGCAGACCATGAGGGGTTGCACACGAACCACGTCGTCACCGCGGACAAGTGGGGCAACGTCGTCAGCTACACCAACACGATCGAGCAACTCGCGGGCAGCGGCATGGCCGTCCCGGGGCGCGGCTTCCTGCTCAACAACGAGATGACCGACTTCAACTTCACGCCGGCGCTTCCGGGTGATCCCAACCTCCCGGCGCCGGCCAAGCGGCCGCGCTCGAGCATGGACCCGACGATCGTCCTGAAGAACGGGGTACCCGACTTCACGGTCGGCTCGCCCGGCGGCTCGACGATCATCACGACCGTGCTGCAGATCATGCTGAACCACATCGACTTCGGCATGTCGCTGCCGGACGCGATCGCAGCGCCTCGCGCCAGCCAGCGCAACACCGCAACCACGGTGGCCGAGCCCGACTTCTACAACTCCGCGCTGGCCCAGCAGCTGACGTCGCAGTACGGGGAGAAGTTCAGCCTCAATACCGGCCCGGTGCTGCCGCTCGATCAGTACATCGGTAGCGCGACCGGCATCCAATTCCTGCCCGGCGGGCGCTTCCAGGCTGCCGCCGAGCCGATTCGCCGCGGCGGCGGCAGCGCGCTCGTCGTAAATCCGGACGGCTCGCAGGACGAGCCCTAGTACGTGGTGGTCCGGCCTGATCCGGCACGGCTGGGACACGGCTGGGTCACCAGCCGTGTCGGCGCCGGGCCGGTCTTGGGCACGCAACCGGTAGACGCCAGCCGGTCATCGCCGAACCGGTAGGTGTGCCAGAACAGGTGGCCCTGGGCGAAGTTCGGCGTGTAGTCGCTGTCGAGCGCGACTACGTCGAGGTCACCGTCGCCGTCGAGGTCGCGGGCAAGCACGGTCGGCAGGTCGGCGACGACTGCCGCCCGCGCAGGAGCCACGAGCCGGCCACCCCGAAGCAGCATCACTTGTGCGACTGACGAGTGTGCGCCGTCGCCGTCGGTGAGCACGCACTGCTGGGCGCGGCAGGACAGCGCTCCGGACCACCCGTCTCCCACCGGCCACAGCCACCATTGCACGGCCACGCCGTCCCGCGACAACTCGACGACCGGCTTGGTGCGGAAGTCGCCAAGCGCGCCGGCGTGCCAGATGCTGATCGCGTACCCGCCGCCCACGCTGACCGTCTGCGCCTTGGTGCAGGTACCGATCACGCACTGCTGCGGCAGGGCGCCGGGTGCGGATGTGCTCGGCGGCGCAGACGTGTTCCCCATCGCGGCGCGTGTGGACGCACGCGGCGCCGCGGGCGCGCGGTCGCTCCCCAAAGCGACCGCGACGGACGCGCCCGCGGCCACCACTACCGCCCCGGCCGCGCCGATGATCACCCAGCGCCGCGCCGCTACCCGCTTGCGCCAGGCTCCCCCAGCGAGCACTGGTTCCTCCAAGCGGCAAGGCGCGGCACGACGCGACCGGAACTATCTCTGATAACGGGGTGGCTCACAATTCGGTTGCCATCTTTCTATAACGATCAGGTCAACGTCGAAACCCGATCCGGGCTCAGCGCGGGCCGAACTGGCGATCCCCGGCGTCGCCAAGACCCGGAACTATAAATGCGTCCTCGTTCAGCCCTTGGTCGATACTCGCGGTGACCACGTGCAGCGGCAGGCCGCTCTGCTCCAGCCGCCAGAGCCCTTCGGGTGCGGCCAGCGCACAGACGATGGTGATGTCGTCGGCACCCCGAGATGCGAGCAGCGAGACAGAGTGCAGCAGCGAGCCGCCGGTGGCGAGCATCGGGTCGAGCACGATCACTGGGCGGCCGGAGAGCGTGTCGGGCAGCGAAGCCATGTACGCCTCGGGCTCGTGCGTCTCCTCGTTGCGGGCCAGTCCGACGAAGCCCATCTGCGACTCGGGCAGCAGATTGAATGCCGCCTCAGCCATTCCGAGCCCGGCGCGCAGCACGGGAACGAGCAAGGGCGGGTTGGCGAGCGTGGTGCCGATCGTGGGGCCGATGGGTGTGGTGATCGGGACGTCCGTCTCGGCGCAGCCACGCGTTGCCTCGTAGACGAGCATCGTGGCGAGCTCGCGCAGCGCGGCCCGGAATTCGGCGTTGCTACTGGTCTTGTCGCGCATCACCGTCAGCCGCGAGCGGACGATGGGGTGGTCGACAACCATGGTGTCCACGACCGGAACCTTAGCGATGAACGCGCGAGCGCTGCCGGCGCTAGTGGTCGTGCGCCCGCGCCCGGTGTGCCCGCACCGGCTGCGCACGCCGCACGTGGCGTCCGAACACCACCGCCGGCGGCCGCTCTGGTCGAGGTACACGCCGGCGCAGGTTGGGTCGGCGCAGGCGCGCAGCCGGGACCGCTCCGGCCCCACTCAGGTGGTCGACAGCCTGCCGGGCGATGCGGCCAAGTGCATCTGCAGTGGTCTGGGGCGAGGACGTGCCACGGCGGTGGCGGGACTCGTCGTGGCCGCGGCCGGCGTCAAGCTCATCCAGCGGCGTCCAGCCACCGAACCGTCGGTGGGCGCGACCCGACGCGAGCCCGGCCTCCTTGTCGAGTGACCGCTACGTCTAGATCCGGAAGAACAGGTTCAGGTACCGATCTGCGACCGCTCGGTCTCCGCGGATCGTTCCGGCGTTACTCCGCCCGAACGCGGTGAGCACGAAGCTGCCCGGGTCGAACTCGAGAACCGTTCCGACGCCGCCGGCAGCCGCCTGTTCATAGGACATCCCGTCCGGGCCGACCGTCACGCGCGTGTCGCCCGCGTTCGGGCCGGACGTGATCCGAATCCCAAGCTCGCAGGGCTCCGGATCGCTTGCTGTCGTGTACTTCCAGAGCACGAACATGAACGGGACCAGCAGGTCCGCGGCGTCACCGGACAGCCCGTGCGCCCGACCGGTGCCCTGCCGGACGTCCCACGAGTGCACGCCGTAGTCCATGAGTTGAAACGCCGGGTAGAAGAACGCCGGCAGCGGACCCATGTAGAAGTGCGGTACCAGTAGGCCGGTCCAGTCCTCCTCGGTCAGCGCGTCAAAGATCTCCATCATCTTGTCGAAGTCCCCGTGCAACCGCTCGACCAGCGCCGTACGTGGCTCTAACCGGAAGGCCAGCGCCTGCTCGTCCACTCGTGCTGCCATACCCGGCAGCCCGTACGCGGGCGGAGCCTCCCCGTGTGAGCGAGCGGTGTCGAACGCGACGAAGTACGCCTCGGTTGTGTCAACCAGATGGCCCACGACATCGCGAACCTGCCAGTGCCCGGCGCCCGTCGGCGCTTCCCAGGCGTCGTCGCTGTCGACCATCTGGAAGAACTGCTCCGCCTCTTTCCGGACGACGGTAAGGATCGTGTCCTTGCCCGCATAGGTCATGGCGTTCCAGTTGCTCATGCGGACCTCCTTGGTGGTGGCGCTCACACTAATCCGATCGCTGCGCCCCGCCCCCTGCTCACGTCGGACCTGGCAGGTTTCGCCGTCGCGTCCGCCGCGAATCCGTCAGCCGGCACCGGCCGCTGCGCTCCTAGACTGATTGGGTGACCGCTGTATTGCCTGACGTGACGCGCTCGGACGGCGCGCTGCGCCGATTCCTTTTCGGGCTGCCGGGCGTCGACCAGGTCGGTGCCGAGGCCCGGGCCGCGGGGCTGTTCACCCGCAGCATCAAGACCACTGCTAAGGCGTGGGCCATCGACACCGCGATCCGCATGGTCGACCTCACCACGCTGGAGGGCGCGGACACGCCGGGCAAGGTGCGCTCGCTCTGCGCCAAGGCAATGCGACCCGATCCGGGCGATGCGACTGCGCCGCCGGTGGCCGCCGTGTGCATCTACTCCGATCTGGTGGCGACGGCGGTCGACGCGCTGCGCGGGTCGAGCGTGGCGGTGGCGAGCGTGGCCACGGCGTTCCCGTCCGGGCGCGCGTCGCTTGCGACGAAACTCTCGGACGTGCGCGACGCGGTGGATTCGGGAGCCAGCGAGGTCGACATGGTGATCGACCGTGGCGCGTTCCTCGCCGGCCGGTACCTCTCGGTCTTCGAGGAGATCGTCGCGACCAAGGACGCGTGCGGGCCAGCCCATCTCAAGGTAATCCTCGAGACGGGTGAGCTGGTCACGCTGGACAACGCGCGCCGAGCGTCGTGGCTGGCACTGCTTGCCGGCGCGGACTTCATCAAGACGTCGACCGGGAAGATCACGCCGGCGGCGACTCCACCGGTCGCGCTCACCATGCTGGAGGCGGTGCGCGACTTCGAGGCCGCCACGGGGGATGCTCGCGGAGTGAAGCTCGCCGGTGGCATCCGATCGAGCAAGGATGCTGTGCGCTACCTGGTAATGGTGAACGAGGTGGCCGGCGAGCGCTGGCTCGATCCGGCGTTGTTCCGTTTCGGTGCGTCCAGCCTGCTCAACGACCTGCTGCTACAGCGGCACAAGCTGGCAACCGGCGCCTACGACGGCGCCGACTACGTCACGGTGGATTAGCGATGAAATTCGAATACGCGCCCGCGCCGGAGTCCCGGGATATCGCCCGGCTCAAGGCCTCCTACGGCATTTTCGTCGACGGTGAGTTCCGCGCCGGCGCCGGCGAGGCAGTCAAGACGATCAACCCGGCCAACGAGGAGCCGCTCGCCGAGGTCGCCGAGGCGGCGCCGTCCGACGTGGACGATGCAGTGCGCGCCGCGCGCCGGGCGTTCTCATCGTGGGCAGGCCTGCCCGGCCGAGAGCGGGCCAAGTACCTCTACCGGATCGCCCGCGCCATCCAGGAACGCTCCCGCGAGCTTGCCGTCCTCGAATCCCTGGACAACGGCAAGCCGATCAGGGAATCGCGCGACGTCGACGTCCCGCTTGCCGCGGCCCACTTCTTCTACTACGCGGGCTGGGCGGACAAGCTGGAGTACGCCGGATTCGGCCCCGATCCGCGACCGGTCGGCGTCGCCGGGCAGGTCATCCCATGGAACTTCCCGCTGCTCATGGCGGCATGGAAAATCGCCCCGGCGCTGGCGTGCGGCAACACCGTGGTCCTGAAGCCGGCCGAGACCACGCCGCTCACCGCCCTGACGCTCGCCGAGATCATCGCCGAGGCCGACTTGCCCCCAGGTGTCGTCAACATCCTGGCCGGCGGCCCTTCGATCGGCGAGGCGATCGTCCAGCACGACGGCCTCGACAAGATCGCGTTCACGGGCTCGACAGAGGTCGGCAAGATCATCCAGAAGACGGCGATCGGCAAGCGCGTCTCGCTCGAGCTCGGCGGCAAGGCGGCCAACATCATCTTTGAGGACGCGCCGCTCGACCAGGCGATCGAGGGCATCGTCAACGGCATCTTCTTCAATCAGGGCCACGTGTGCTGCGCCGGATCGCGGCTGCTCGTGCAAGAGTCCGTCGCCGACGAGGTGATCGCCGCGCTGCAAAGGCGGCTGACCACGTTGCGACTCGGTGACCCGTTGGACAAGAACACCGACATCGGCGCGATCAACTCGGCCGCGCAGCTGGCCCGCATCCGCGAGCTGACGGCGTCCGGTGTGGAGGAGGGTGCCCACGCGTGGTCGCCACCGTGCGACATCCCGGAACGCGGCTACTGGTTCGCACCCACGGTGTTCACCCATGTGTCGCAGGCGAATCGCATAGCCCGCGAGGAAATCTTCGGCCCGGTGCTCTCGGTGCTGACGTTCCGCACGCCCGCCGAGGCCGTCGAAAAGGCCAACAACACGCCGTACGGGCTGTCGGCCGGCATCTGGACGGAGAAGGGCTCGCGCATCCTGTGGTTCGCGCAGCAGTTGCGGGCCGGCGTCGTCTGGGCGAATACGTTCAACCGGTTCGACCCGGGCGCGCCATTCGGCGGGTACAAGGAGTCGGGCTTCGGCCGCGAAGGTGGCCGGCACGGCCTGGAGGCCTACCTTGACGTTTGAGCGGCTGCGGGTCCGAAAGACATACAAGCTGTATATCGGCGGGGCGTTCCCGCGGTCGGAGTCAGGACGCTCCTATCCGGTGACCGCCCGCGACGGGACGGTGCTGGCGCACGCCGCGCAGGCGTCCCGCAAGGACGTCCGCGACGCAGTGGTTGCCGCCCGGAAGGCCTTCGCCGGGTGGTCGCGCGCGACGGCGTACAACCGCGGCCAGGTGCTCTACCGAGTTGCCGAGATGCTCGACGGGCGCCGCGAACAGTTCGCCGCCGAGGTGGCCGCCGCGGGTGACGATCCGTCCACCGTGGACACCGCCATAGACCGCTGGGTCTGGTACGCCGGTTGGGCCGACAAGTACGCACAGGTGGCCGGCGCCAGCAATCCGGTCGCCGGGCCGTACTTCAACTTCTCGCTGCCCGAGCCGACCGGGGTGGTGGGCGTTTTCGCCCCGCAGGAGTCGAGCCTGCTGGGGCTGGTCAGCGTGATCGCCCCGGTGATCGTCACCGGCAACGCCGCCGTGGTGGTCGCGTCGGACGAGCGGCCGCTGCCGGCGATCTCGCTGGCCGAGGTGCTCGCCACGTCGGACCTGCCAGGTGGCGTGCTCAACATCCTGACGGGTCACGTTGCCGAGCTGGCCCCCTGGCTCGCCAGCCACCGCGACGTCAACGCGCTCGACCTCACCGGGGTGGCCGCCGAGGCGCGCCCGTCCCTCCAGCAGGCGGCCGCCGACAACGTCAAGCGGGTGTACCTGCCGCGTCACGACGACTGGGCAGCCGACCCTGGCACCCGGCGGCTGGCCGCTTTCGTCGAGACCAAGACGGTCTGGCATCCCATCGGGGTCTGACCCACCCGATTGCGCAAGAACCGCTCGCCTTAGACGAGGGATTCTTGCGCAACCCGGGGAAGGACGCCGTCCGGGTCCAGGCGCGCCTTGAGCGCCGACAACCGCTGGTACGACTCGGGGGTATACGCCGACGAGAGGCGGGACGGGTCGCGCAGGAAGTTGCGGTACGAGCCGCCCGTCACATACGGGACGAGCGCCTCGGCGGCCTCCGGCGGTCCCTCGACGATCACCGACAACGGCACGTCCCGGTGACCGATCGGGCCGGCGTCGTGGGCGGGACGCGCCATCGCCCCGCCCCAGTGCCGCACCTCGACGGCGCCGACCCGGCTGCCCGGTGCGCGCACCGCGTCCACGACATGCTCGATCACCGGGTCCGGCAGCGACTCGATCATGTCGAAGTTCAGCGGCGCGATGCCGGGCATCCGCGTGGCGGCGAATCCGGCCTCCCGGAAGTCTTCCCACAGCGGCGCACCGGCGACCCGGCGGAGCGGGCGCAGCGCGGCGGCCGGGTCCTGCGCTGATCCGGACGAAAGCGCCCGGATAGCGAATGCGGGTCGGCCCGTCGACGGCCATGACGGCAACAGCACGATCGCGGTGCTTAGCTCGTCCGGTGCCGTGGCGATCCACTCGCGATACCGGGCGAGCGTCTCGGCCGCCCGCTCGATAGGGAACGCGACGCTGCCCGACCACACGGTGGGCACCTCGTACAACCGAAACTCCAGCGACGTGACGATGCCGAAGTTGCCGCCACCGCCGCGCAGTGCCCAGAACAGCTCCGGGTGCTCGTCTCGGCTCGCGGTCACGATCCGGCCGTCGACGAGCACGACCTGGGCGCGCAGCAGGCTGTCCGCGGCGAAGCCGAAGCGGCGCGACAACCAGCTCAGCCCGCCACCGAGCATGTAGCCGGCGACGCCCACGTCCGGCGAGGACCCGGACAAGGGCACCAGCCCGAACGGTGCCGCCGCGGCGAGTGCGGCGCCCCACCGAGCCCCGGCGGCCACCCGGGCCACGCGCCGGTCGGGGTCGACGAGCACCCGGGTCATGCCGGACGTCTTCAGCAGCACGCCGCCGTCGGTGGCCAGGTGTGTGCCGTGCCCGGTTGACTGCACGGTGAACGGCAGCTGCCGTTCGCGTGCCCAGGTGAGGGCGACGCTCACGTCCAGAGGGCTCTCCGCCTCGGCGACGACCAGCGGGTGCGCGTCGACGCTGGGGCTGAGCGCGGACCGGCCCTCGTCGTAGCCGGGCTCGCCGGGCACGCAAAGCCGCCCGGCGAAGCGGCGACGCAAGTCTCGCCGGGCGGCGTGGGCGTCCTCGGGAATGGTCACGATGTGCGCTGTCATGCCAACTGAGACGTCGCCGCGCACCGGAAGTCATCGCGATGATTTCGGTTGCCCGCTGACGTCCTCACTACATGGCCACCAAGCGCGTGGCCACGGTGGTGATCGTCCGGGGCACCAGCGAGCTCGCGAGCTGGGCAGTCGAAGGCGCCGGCCTCACCGTCGTGGAGGAGCTGGCCTGGCTGGCGCTTGCAGTCCGCCGGGCCGGCTATGCCGTGCGCCTACGTGACGCCGACCCGGACCTGGTCCGGCTACTCGGCCTGGCAGGGCTCTCAGAGGTGTTCGGGCAGCCCGAAATACGGGAACAGCGTGGTGTCGAGGAAGTTGTGGTGCCCGACGATCCGGTCGCTCCGCATCTCGATGACCTGGATTGACCAGGGTGCGTGACCGCCGGCCGGGTCGAGGTGGTACGAACCGAACGCGGCACTCCCGTTGGCCGTGACGGCGAGTAGCCGGGATCCCCGGCAGACGCTGCCCTCGCCGAGGAACCACTTTCCCACCTCGACCGGCCCGGAAAGCCAGAATGGGAACGGCGGCATCGACATCACCACGTCGTCGTGCAGCAGTGCCACGAGCGAGTTGATGTCGTATCGCTCGAACGCGGTGACGTACTTCGCGAGCAGTGCCCGCTGCTCGGCGTCGAGCGGCTCGTGGTGCCCGCCACCGTCACGGGCGGCGAGCGTCGCACGGGCGCGCTGCAGCGCGCTGTTCACCGAGGCGACGCTCGTGTCGAGGAGCTCGGCCGCCTCACCGGCCTGCCAGCGCAGCACCTCGCAGAGGATCAGGACGGCCCGCTGACGCGCCGGCAGGGCCTGCAAGGCGGCGACGAACGCCAACCGGATGGTCTCGCGCTGCGCGGCGAGCTCGGCCGGATCGCCGTCGTCGGGCACCACCCTGGAGTCCGGAATCGGCGTGACCCATACGTTCTCCGGCAGCACCTTTCCGTTGAAGGCGTCGGCACTGGACGAGCCGCCGAGGTCCATCGGCTGCGCCCGCCGCTGCCGTCCGCGCAGCATGTCGAGGCAGACGTTGGTCGCGATGCGGTACAGCCACGACTTCAGCGCGCCGGCCCCCTGGAGCGAGTCGCTGTGCTGCCATGCGCGCACCATCGTCTCTTGCACGGCGTCCTCGGCCTCGAACGACGAGCCGAGCATCCGGTAGCAATATCCGGTCAGCTGGCGCCGATAGGGCTCCAGCTCGTCCGGATGCACTGCGTCGGTGTGAGACAGGTGATTCACGTGCGCAGACACTCGGAGAGCGTATATGCGAGCCCCGACGACGCGGTCCAAATTGCTCATTAGCTATGGTTCGGTCGGTCTGCGGGATGCGCGTGGGCCGCGCCGCAGAGCACTCAGGGGGCCGACATGACGCACTACTCGGAGCCCGAGTGGCCGCCCCAAGGCGGACAACCACCGCAGCAGCCGGGCGGCCCGCCTTCAGCTGGGCAGCCCGGGTATGAGCAGCCGTCTTACGGCCAGCCGCCCTACGGTTACCCAGAGCAAGATCAGCCCCCATACGGTCCGCCTCATACGGTCCGCCCTCATACGGTCCGCCCTCATACGGTCCGCCCGGGGGCTACCCGCCCGGACCGGGGGGCCCCGGTTCCGGCCCGTACGAACCGCCGCCGCGCAACCGCAAGGCGCCGTGGATCGCCGGGGGCATTGCCGTCCTGGCGGTGGCCGGGATCGCGGTCGCGCTCATCCTCACACTGAGCAGCAACAACAGCTCGGGCAACGCGACGACCGCTGTCGCTATCCTGCTCAGGGCCGACGTCAACAAGGACCTGAAGACCGCCCAGAACATCACCTGCGAACCGCTGCACAGCCAGATCAACGAGAGCTTCGTTCAGAACCCCGACAAGAGCTACAGGATCGGCAAGGCTACCGAGAACGGCGACACAGCCACGGTCGCGAGCACGATCGTCGACGCGAACAACAACACTCTCAACGTGGTCTTCGATGTGGAGAAGCAGAACGGCACCTGGAAGGTCTGCAATGTCACCGAGGGCGGTGCGGGCGGCGGCGGATCGGGCGTCCCGGGCAGCACCGCCTTCCCCAGCCTCCCGACAGGGCTGCCCAGCGATGGGGGCACGGGTAGTTTCTGCATCACACCGAACGGCTCCACACCGATCTGCGTCCCGAACTGACGGCCGAGGAGCATGCACATGACCAGCGGCGAGGCAACAATCGTCCCCATCACGCTGACCATCGGGGGCCGCACCGGGCTCACGCTTTGGGCTCCGCCGTGGGAGGACGAAGACGGCGAAGAGTGGCAAGGGTTCCTCGGTGACGGCGCCAAAATCCTGCTGTACCCGAACGCGCGCGAACTAGCGGACTTCGTCGCCTCAGGCGAGGAGAACGACCTGTCGGACCACCCGGCCTGGGGGCGGGTCATGAAGCTCCCACCCGACGATCTGCGGCCTACGACCGACGATGTGTACAACCTCGACCGGGTCTACGAGTGGGCCGCGGACGAACCGGATCCGGCGACCATCTCTGCACTGGCCAATGTGGTCGACATGGTGGAGAAGATCGCCGATTCCTGCGACGACGGCGCGCTGCGCCGCCTGGTCGGCAGTACGCCGGAGTACGTCGACCTGGTCAGCGACGACGTCAGCTACCAGGGCAAGGACGGGCGCAAACGGTGGAACGAGCTCGGTGACGTCATCGCTGACACATGGGAGCGCGCTCTCAGCCGTGTGGAGAGCTGGCTGCGCTGGGAGGGCGACTTCTCCGAGTCCGAGGTGGAGACGGAGACGGTCTGGGAGCGCATCGGCGCCGAGCCGATCGAAATCGTCCTCGAGGACGCCACCTACCTGACCGTGCGCGGTGAGGTCGACGGCAAGCCTGCGTTCATCGGCGAGGACGACGACGTGGTGGTCTTCACCGAGCCGGCAGACCTCGCCCGGTACTGCCGCAACGCCAAGGAGCATGCGCTGGTCAAGCTCGACGGATGGTCGGAGTTGGCCGACGCGAGCGACGACGCGTTCGAGCCCGAGGCGAGCTACGACCTGCGCGAGCCGTCCTCGAACGGAGCGGGTCTGCTTCGCGACCTCATCGCGTTCTGCGATCTTTCGGCCGATGCCGGCGACCTCGACGATCCGATCGACCCCGATCGGTGGGCCGACCTGGTAGCCGAAGTAGAGACCTGCTTCCGCCAGCTGTAAACATCGCCGGATGTGTCGCTCCGGCACCGCCCTGAGGGGCGGTGGTCACCTTGCGACGGCGGGGGATCCAAGGTCTGCCAGATGGGCTCGGACCTCGGGGACCGCGGTGCGAACCGCGTCCGCCGCGGCGTCGTCGCCGGTGGTCTGCGAAGCTCGCTCGGCCTCGACCCGGGCTGTGTAGCGTTCGATCTCGCGAGCCCGCGCAGCCGCGTCCCAGCCGAGGATGCCGGCCATCAGGTCAGCTACTGCTGCGGCCGACCCGACGCCGCGGTGCGGGTATTCGATCGAGATCCGGGTGCGCCTGGTGAGCACATCTTCGAGGTGCAGCGCGCCCTCGTGCGTCACGGCGTAACGGATCTCGGCCAGCAGGTAGTCCGGCGCGGTCGGCACCGTGGAGAGTAGGGCCGCGGCGGTGAGCCCGGGTTCGAGTACGTCGCGGATCATCGAGCCGTAGCGGTCCAGGACGGAAAGCACCCGGTACGGATGTAGGCCGTACTCCGCGGCGAGGGCGTCGACCTGGTTGCGCATGGCGAAGTAGCCGTCCGCGCCGAGCAGCGGCACCTTGTCGGTACACGACGGCGGGACGAGCTTGGGCAGGTCCTCGGCTCCCGCGTCGACGGCATCGGCAGCCATGACCCGGTACGTCGTGTACTTGCCGCCCGCGATCGAGATCAGCCCGGGGACGACGCGGGCCACGTCGTGCTCCCGGGACAGCTTGGACGTCTCCTCGGATTCGCCGGCGAGCAGCGGCCGCAACCCCGCGTACACGCCCTCGATGTCGTCGGGGGTCAGCGGCGAGACGAGCACGGCGTTGAGCCGTTCGAGCAGGTAGTCGATGTCGCTGCGGGTAGCGGCCGGGTGGGCCAGATCGTGCGTCCAGTCCGTGTCCGTCGTGCCGATCAGCCAGTGGTTCTGCCACGGAATGACGAACAGCACGGACGACTCGGTACGCAGGATCAGCCCGGTGTCGCCGCTGATCTTCTCGCGCGACACGACGATGTGCACACCCTTCGAGGCACGCACCTTGAAGCGTCCGCGCCCACCG
>Ga0126373_10002159_pt1 | contig 14407 bp, 15 predicted proteins | sample PanSoiMetPlot_11_FD_92545 | JGI IMG/M metagenome (GOLD analysis project Ga0126373, IMG submission 92545) | Tropical forest soil microbial communities from Panama - MetaG Plot_11 | ecosystem: Environmental > Terrestrial > Soil > Tropical forest > Bulk soil | place: Panama | collected 2016-02-17 | reverse complement strand
TGCGAGCCGGCCCAGACTCTTTGAGGCGTTCCTAGCGCCGTAAGTGGGTTCCTGATCGGATCGAAGCCAAGATAATTGGCGGTGTTCCTTGCTCCGGTGACGCACTGGGCACACCTCACCCTTACCCCTTTTCACATTTTGGGGCATTACTAAATAGGTGGCGGCAGACCTTAGTCGGTTGACTCCGCACAGAACCCTACACCAGTCAATGCAGGTACGGTAACTGTGCGATCACAGGCGGGAACCGCCGTGACCTCCCCCGATCCTTCGACGGTTCACCGCCACCCACCTCTGTGCTTGCTGGTGGGCCGTATCAGCATGATGCCGGCATGGAACGGGCGAGAAGAGAGCAAACAGCCGAAGGCAAGCCGTCTCTATAGCCAAATCGTGTATGGCCTAACGACTGGAGAAGGCAATGCGGCGCCGAATGAAGCACGGGGCAGAAAGCGGGCATTTGGTCGCGCTCCTCGCATTACAGAAGTCACCACCTAATTTTAGTGACCCGCACGAGATGCGCGCTTTGTTGCAGTCGCCTACGTCATAAGTTGCACGCGCAACGCATTGTGGGGTATCCGCAGCTTTATTAGCATTGTGATATATGCCACTCCCATTCATCGTCAAAAATTCTCGGACAACGGGAACGGAGTGCGTTGCCTGCCACAATTTTCGCCCCGCAGAACGGCTTGTACCATGCGTCTGTGGAAGTCCCATCTGTGACTGCGGAGTGCCCTGCCCGGATTGCGCCGAGCTTTTGGCCTCCTATAAGGCGAGCATGACCCGTCACAAAGCCAGACACATTCACTTGGTGCGTGAAACGAATTTCCGCGACTTTATGCGGCAAGCCGTACACGTAGACGAAAAAGCACTTGTACGAGTCTTTAAGAATCTCGGTTGGCTAAATTAGTTAGCGTCCTGCGCAACGCCAAAAGATACGCACCCACGCTGTCCACGCCCTGTAGCTGCTGGCTCGACCAACGCGCAGTCCTTCGATTGTTCCCACGAAATCGCACGCGGACGGATTGGTAACTCTCACCGCGTTGGAGCACCAACCGACTCACCGTAATGCATCGAACCATCAAGTTCCCCCAGGGGAAGGGTTAATTAGCCATATGAGCACAGGGTAAGGGTGAGGTGTGCCTGGGCACCTTACTCGCGGAACGCGAAGAGGACCAAACTACACGAACATGTCCAAGAAATATTCTTGGCCTCCTTCGGAAGAGTTGGCACTCTTCGGACGAAAGTTGCGACGACGGGTAACCACGCGGGGTCGCCCTTTTAAGGGGGCGTCAGGCTTTCCCTCTATTGACTTTCAGCCAGCAGGAGCTTACCTTTTGTCCCGCAAAAAACCTCGGTATCTCTGGATAACCGAAATTCACAGGAGGCGTTGTATGTTTTCCAAGGCGATGCGTAAAGGTGCCTGGGCAATCACGATCCTCGCGCTTTCTGCTTTTGCCGTAGCGCAGAACCCCAACTCAGCTCCGACCAAATTTAACGAGGCAACAATTCAACAGCTCGAGGGGATGATGGCGAACGGTAGCCTCACCTCCCAGCAACTGGTTCAGTTCTATCTCCATCGGATCTTCGCGCTCGATCAAAACGGCGTGAACTCAATCATCCAGCTCAACCCGAATGCTCTTGCGCAAGCGCGTGCAGCCGACGCTGCCCGCCGGGCCGGCAGCCACTTACCGCTGTTAGGAATCCCTGTGCTTTTGAAAGACAACATTGACACCAGCCCTGCTTACGGAATGGCTACCACAGCCGGTTCGCTCGCACTGTGCTTTCAAGAACAATGTGCATCGGCGCCGTTTAACTCCACGCTGGCGCAAAATCTGGTGAATGCCGGCGCGATCATTCTTGGCAAGACAAACCTTTCTGAGTGGGCGAACTTCCGCTCCCTCTTTTCGACCAGCGGATGGTCGGGACGCGGCGGGCTCGTTCACAATCCCTATTCGCTCGATCGCAACGCCTGCGGATCGAGCTCCGGCTCAGGAGCCGCTGCTTCTGCGAACTTCGCTACCGTGTCGTTTGGCAGCGAGACGGATGGCAGCATCGTGTGCCCTGCCAGCATCAACGGCGTAGTCGGCATCAAACCGACGGTTGGCCTCGTAAGCCGCAGTCGCGTGGTTCCGATTTCCCACAATCAGGATACCGTTGGCCCGCACGCGCGTACCGTCGCCGATGCAGCTATGGCGCTGAATGTACTGATCAGCCGCACGGCCGATCCCGGCGATCCCTACACGGCCGGCGTGCCTCTGGGCTGGGAAGCATGTGCCAATGCTTCAGGAGTAGCTTGCGACCCAGGCAATCCGCTGCCGGGTAAGAGCCGACCGGACCTGCATAGCATCGATTACACGAAGTTCCTCAACCCCAAGGGGCTTTCAGGCGCACGCTTGGGAATGACGCGCTCTGGCGTCGACTCTGCCCCTCCTCAAGTCCAGGCCGGGTTTTTTGATGCGGTTAATGCAATCGGCGCAGCCGGCGCGCAAATCCTCGATCTCGACGATGGAGGGTGCGTTGACGACACAGGCGCTGAGCTGACGAATTGCACCAACGTATCGCCGGCCGTCAACCCGTTCGCCAACAATGCAGGTGCCGGAGAGTTCTTCGTTTTGCTCTACGACATCAAGAATGACCTGGCCGCCTACCTTGCTCCGCGTTCGGGCGTGCCGATCGGCGGAGGCACGCTGCAGGACGCAATCAACTTCGACAATGCTCATGCAAACCTGGAAATGCCGTATTTCGGCCAGGAAATCTTCCTGGCGGCCCAGGCTCTCAACACTGCCGCCCCGAACCTTTGCCAGCCGGCCCTCTTTACCCCCACGACTCCTGACTGCACGGCAACAGGCGGGACCACCTACAACGACGCTCTGAAGCTGGACCAACAATTGGGCGCCAACATTGACGCGACATTGAGCACGTATCGCCTCGACGCACTCCTCGCGCCAACCGACAGCCCAGCCTGGACGACAGACCTTGTGCTTAGCGACCACTTCCTGTTTGCCAGCTCTGGGTTTGCCGGGCCGCCAGGATATCCAATCATCAACGTACCGGCGGCGAAGGTACTTGGCCTGAGTGCGCCAGGCCCGAACAATCCAGGGCTGCCGATGGGCATCAGCTTCATCGGAACCGCCTTCAGTGAGCCGACGCTGATCACCTTGGCTTCCGGGTTCGAAGCAGTCACGCAAGCGCGCTTCCAGCCAACTTTCGTCGGCGATGTGACCACGGCAAACACTGCCGGCACGACGCTTACACGCCCATCGAAGGCCGTGCCCAAGAATCCACCGCATCACCTGTAGCCTTGATTTTTGCTAATGGGGGCGGGAGCGCTTCGAGCGTTTCCGCCGCTTTTCTGTTTTCGGCTCGGCGTCGGGCGCGTCGTCGGTGTTGAGTGGTCGGGATTTCGTTCTCGGACTCAGCGAGGACGGTACACGTAATCTATGTCGGCAACCCGAGTGAATCGGTGCCCGTGCAATGGACAGGTCACCGTTGCTGCGATCTCTGCTTCCACCCGCCATTGGAACTTAGGTGGTTCATCCTCAGGGAAGCAAATGCACTCATCGGGGAGAGCGTGTTGCCGGGAGTTATTCTTGGTCTCAGCGGCCTCCTCCAGCCGGCTAATCCGCGTCTTTAAGTTCATTCGTGGCCTCCAGTCGTTCCAATCGCTGTTCAATGTCTGACGTTTCGATGGCCTTCAGCAGTGACGTACCGAGATAGCCGAGCTTGGTTCCCAGCTTCGGGTCCATCTTTCCGGCGCGTATCTCGGCCATCGCCTCAGCCAGCAGGTTCTTCACGTCTAAAGCACTCTGGGGCGCTGGTTTGTACGATCCGGCGAGCGCCCATTGCGGTCGGATAGTCACGAAAACAGTAACCTCAGCAAAACGTTGTGTTGTCGTGCCCGAAGAGTGCCAACTTCCTCGAAGGGGGCGAAGATTATTTCTTGGACATGTTCGTGCTTGTTTGGCCCTCTTCCCGCCTTTGGCTTGGTGTGACCCTGCAATAGGCGCTAAACAGATTCCTTAAACACCGCCAAGTACAAGAAAAGCAGCAGCGCCAATCCGCTGAGCACGCTGCGTACAGCGTGCAGTTTGCCCCACCGTGTGAGCAGACGTGCCGCTTCGATTGAGCGCTTATCGAGTGTCGCACTGAGTAAGCGCTTGTTTGTAGGCAGAATCACGATCAGCGTGAACGGGATGACCGATCCTAACAGGACTCCGCCGACCATCCACCAAAGAACCCATCTTGAATAACCCTGATAGGCTGTTTTAGGTTGTATCGTTGTGCTGATCAGAGAGCCGAGAACTTGGCTTTCGACCTCAGGAAGAAATCGTCTTTACGACTGCGCCTACTGCACGGTCTCCGTCACGAGTCCCTCCAACCGATCCCCTCTTCCGCAAGCCCGCAACACCAACGCATCATTGCACCGGCAGGCAAAGCCGGCACCCTCGAGCGACTTGACGATTTCTCTTCCTGCCCTGTTCAACTTTACGGTTCCCTGTATGAGGCAGTTCCGGCACCCACTCAGGCTCCTTCTTAGAACAGGTCCTCTTGGCCGGGAAGATTTAGCGATTTAGCTCCTTCGACCGGGATTTCGTCTTGAAGACCTGCCTCGTGCTGCTTGGACAAGGAGCGCGCTATGAGGTGCAGAAATTTAGGAAAGATGGCGCGCGCCAGGACATTGAGAACGAAGTGGGGCGAGATTTCTACAGCCATACAGGACGTGCTGGATTTTGTACATTCCAAGACATTCATCCAATGCGACAAGGCGTTGCCCAGCTATTTGGTCTTGATTCCACTCATCTACGTCCGGTATCACTTTGTCAACGCATGGAATACGGCCAAAGATGTGGACAGCTATCTGATCCGTTGCTCTCTTGCCGGTGCATTCAGCGGTCAGCCGGACAATCTGATCGATGCGCTCGTGAAAAAGTTCTCTGACGAGAAGGCGTTCAACCTCGACGATGCCTTCGAACTCATTCGCAATCAGGGTCGAAGCCTTGAGTTGACGGAGGAGCGGTTCTGGCAAAGTGGGTACGCCTGGCGATCGTTCACAGAGCTGTATTTGGACTCAACCGGGGCCTTCCGCGACGCCGTGATCGGAATCCTGGCTGCTGTAGCCAACCAGGAGCGAGTTCGTCGAAGCGAACGTACCCGAGCCGGCTTGGAACGGACCCGCACCCAAGGCAAGCGGCTGGGGCGGCGGCGAGTTGATGTTGACGCCGAGCAGGTCCGATCTCTACGGAGTCAGGGGCTTTCCTGGGAGGCGATCTCGCAGGCTACGGGGTTCAAGCGGTCAACCTGCCAGCGAGCAGTTCGAGGTTAGTCCAATTATTGGACGACCAAGACCCTTGCCCGTCGCTCTAGATTTACTTGAACACCCCAACACTTTCCAAACGCACGACTCTTTTATCTTCCATGTTGATGCGGAAACTGTCATGCCCACGTCGTAGGTTGCTGATTCAGTTGCCACAGACACCGTGTACTGTATGGGCACCGCTAACCGCTTGGAAGATGTACGATTCAGAATGTATGATGCGCGCCGCGTTCGCGCTCCGATGTCGCTGCGCGATCATGAAAGCGGCAAGCTTCCGCGCTTCCTCTTCGGAAAACGTAAATCTCACCTGCCCTGTCTCCTGTATGAGACCTGCCGCAAGGCCATATGCAGCGGTGCCGTTAGGTTTCAGCGTGCGTGGCGGGCGTATAACGCCGACGACTTTTTGTCCGTCGTAAGTGAGCGCCTGTGAGTCGAGCCAGCGCTTATCCGCCTCGGACCGACCAAGGGCAGAATTCTGCATGTCCACATCGCCTACTCGGTAAATATAAGAGTGCAGTTCGGCGATGTGGCGCCATTCGCGCTCCGGCGTGATGTAGGCGGCGTTCCATTTTAGCTCTGCATCGCCGAGAGGCTGCACACGGGGCCGCACGTCGCGTAGCGCTACGTAAGACAGTGCCGTTGTGTGTGACTGACCCTTTCGACCGTCAGCGAAAACGGGCCGCAGCCCGATGTCGATTCGCTCGCAACCCTCGGCACCCTGAAAATTCAATGTTTGGAGTGCAAATCTGTACAGGAAGCTGTTCTGAGGGTCGTTGGCGATCGGGCGCAGTTCTGGAGGCAGGCCATCTTCGCGCACTGGGATCCCGTTCACCCGGACGCCGACTTCGACGCTGTTGATTTCCGAATGGCGAAATACATCAGTTTCGAGAGTGAATACCGTGTAGCCGACGCCTTCGATATTGCCCTCGGCAAGCGCCGCCGCGGACGGGACACTCCAGTAAGGTCCATCCGACATTGCGGCGTCCGTCTGTTGCTGAGTCGCAGCGTAGGCAATATCGACAAAGAGGGGCGCGATCCAAGCAGTCTGTGCCTTCGGTTTTGGCGAGCAGGACTGCAGCCAACCTGTGGTGCGCGGGGATGCGCCGCAGGCCGTCCCTTCCGTGCAGTCGAACAGATCGTAGTCCGTTGTACGGGCCGCCGGCATGCTAGACGGCCGCTGAAAACAGACATCAGTAACAATTGGTTGCCTAGACGTCAATCGCGCCTCCGGTTTTCTCTCGGCAACAATAGTGCCAGAGTCGATTTCACCGGGTTGCGGATACCCGACGTACATCTTGTAGTACCCAGTAGCCTGTGGATCCTCCGGTGCTAGACGCCCGCTTTTCGGGCCTGTTCGGGTCTGCAACTCTAGACGTACTTTCTCCGTGTACGTGTTGGAATTCTTGCTCGGTCCTCTGATGAAATTGAACCGGAAATCGATGGGTTCTGGCCATAGGGTGTTCGTTTCGGTTGGCAGATAGTTAATGACAGCCGAAAGAATCGGCTGCAATTCTTTGTTCATGCAGTTACGGATCTTGTCGTTCTCGATCAACTGCGTGTTGTCAGGCAGAGAGCGTGCCGCTCCGCGAAGCACTTCGGTTTTCTTCTCGATGGTGGTGGTTCCTGAGATCAAGGCCGTGAGTTTAGTGCGCCAAGTGACGAGGAAAGATATATCCTCCTGCGAGGATGTATTTGAAAGACACACCTTCTCGGCCGCATCAACCTGATTACGGAGGAGTTCCTCGTACGCGGTGACCGAGGCAGCCTGACGTTCAGCCGCAGTCTGTTGCGCCACCAGCTCTGTGGCGCGGCCGAACGTGAATGCCACCAGGAGGAATCCCAGAAACAGGTCACAAGGGATACCTGTGTTACGGGTAGGCAATACGCCCATCACGGAACTTAGGTTGGCGAACGAAGCGGGCGCCAAACCTACATTTTGCTTGCCATATCGCGGATTTGCTTGGCCCATGGCTCCATGCACGTACGAATCTGATTGTTTTCGGTGTTTTGAAGTGTTTCATCCAAAGCTTGGGCAGCGCCTCGCACAGAACTCCGTTTTTGGTCTATGGCAGCACTAGCTTGAACATTCTTTCTTACCGCCTCCAAGCTGGATCGTATCGTAAGGGAGGATGTATCGCTCGTGTTCGACAGGCACGTCCGTTCTGCCAATTCAGTAAGGTCCGCAAGCCGCTGCACGGCTGGGTCTGGCTTGTGCTGGGTGGCAAAGTAGACAGCTATGAGGACCGCCAGCAGGACTCCGGCTGCGATAAGTAGGTTTTTCATTATGGCGCAAGATTCTATCACCGATACGGCGAGCGGCGCGAACAAAACCTGTACCGGAAGAACAGCACAACCGCGTCGCGGGGCAACGCTATAAACTCCTTGGTCACGTATAGGATCCACTTCGCGAGCGGGAGATACGGGCGATCCATCGGCATCTTAGGCACTCGCACTTTATAGCCAAGGATGCGAAACAGCAAAGCGCAGCGAGGTATGTGGTACCTACTGGTGCAGGGCACGATTACCTCGACGTCCTTGCGCGCACTCAGGATCGCGTGACAATATTCAGCGGATTCGAGCGTGTTCCGAGCCCGATCCTCCAGGATGATGTCTTCTTGCCTTACGCCATCGCTCATCAGCAATTCCCGCATCACCTCGGCTTCTGTAGGACCGTTCTTCCCCAACCCACCAGTGGGGATGAACTTAGGTGCCCGAATCGTGCGAGCAAACCCAAGCGCGCCTTCGACACGGCGGGCCAAGCTTCCGCTTGGCGACCCATCCGCACGAACCGCAGCCCCAAATATGATGAGGTAAGCCGACATGCCAACGTTAGCCTTGCCAGCCGAGAACACGGCGAACCCATAATAAATCCAGGCAAAGGGGATTTCGGAGAAAGCTTAGCATCAGACTTTGCTCGCAAACCGGTTACTCCATAATCGGTTCCGGCCATCTGAGGCCATGACGGTCGGGGTCTATCAAAGATCCTGGACTAGAGACAGTTCTTGGCAGCTGTCCGCTTCAGAGTGTTAGGTCTTTAGATGGAGAGGTCAGCCTGTTTATCGGTTAGGGTTCCCAGTATCTCTAACTTTGGGAGCCTTGGTACCGTCTGCTAGAGTCACAGTGCTGTCAAAAACAGCGTCCCATAGCCCCGTATTATGCAATGACAAAGCATTGTGAGAGTTGTCTCGCAAAGCCGGTGTTGTCCCGGTTGCTCTAGAGAGGTGACCGCATAAGGCGGGTTATCGATTTACGCATGACGCTCAGAAAGGAATGAGTATTCATTTTGTTGCTGTGCCAGACGGCGTATCGCAGGAGAAATGGGCATCCTGGCTCTCCGGAAGTCCGTAACCATCAAATGTTTCAGCCAGCCGGAGCGCTCTGACTTTAGCTCTTAAACTGCCCATGAATTGTGGGCCGGGGTCTGGCTTTCTGTCGAAGTATTTTGGATCTTTTTCCCGCCATAAGGGAGTGCCGCGAAACCTTAGATATTCGTTGTGGCCGATCAAGTAATGGATGCCTGGATACGTCGATTTCAGATATCTCACTAGCCACTCATTGGCCTGTAACTGGTCCGGTGTAAGAGGATGGTCGTCGCCGCCAACGCCGACATTTTCAATGCCAATCGCGACAGGATTCAAGCCGATGGTGTGTCGTGCCATGAACATCACTGGCATCAATTGATAGATACTGCCGTCCGTATCTACCATGAAATGTGCCGAAACATTTACCTCTCCCGCTTGCATTAGCTTGCGTCTGGTTTCAGAAACTTTGTCGGCATGGAACTCACGAAGAGCGCTATTCAAGGTCGGCGAACCAGTCCAATGGACTACGATTATTTCGGGGACGATACAAATATCTGCTGCCTGAGGATCGTAATGTCGCCGAATGTATGACAGAGTCAGTTGCCGGCGATCAGGACCAAACGGTATCGGCTTGCTCAGAATACGCCTATCCGAATCAGTGTGCTGTAACCCGAGAACGGAAATCGTACACTGGCCGATCCAGAATACGGCTAGCAGCGACAACCCGAGCACTCTTTCATTGCTCCTCATCAACCTAATTGTCTCCTCCACATTCAGGCTTGAGCACGCGGTATTTTCGCACGACCGAAACTGATATCAGCGCCCTCGCTCGCGTTCGGGCCGCCGGATCAGTCCCTCTTCGACTTGCGATAAGGATGCTGCACCAAGGATGTTGACCAAGTACCTCGTGCTGGGCGTCCGAACCTATTCGCTGCGGCTTCAGATCATTTCTCTCGCCAAGCGGCACCTCAGATGCGCTCTGGGGGTCGACCTAGGATGCACCTTCGTTCGGTTATGCGCCAGAGACGGGTTCTGGAAGTTGCGTTTTTGAGGTCGGCTAGCCGAAATGCATCGGCCCTGGTTCTCCCACGAGTTACAGGCCGACCGGAATTGGAGAGTTGGTTGAAACGTAGTCCTACAGCCCATTCTGGTCTCTTTCATCGACTTTTTCTCGCGTCGGGTCAAGATACCCGTCTCGGATCAGAAACGCTTGGCGCCAGAAATTAAATCACTCGCTCTGCGGTCGTTTGCGCCGTCGTTTCTTCACGGTCGGCTTGGGCTCCGCCCAAGCGGGCAGATCGGGCGGAGTGACGATCTGTTGCCGGCGTTTGCCCGGGGTCAGTTGGATGCGCTTCCTTTGGAGTAGCAGCTACCAAACACAGAACGGCAAGATCAGCGCGTACCGCACCCGCGCCTTGCTGTCATTCAAGTACGAAGGCTGAGTCGGCCAGCGTCTGCCTTCAAGTTTCATATCGTTCTTTGCCGTCTAACAAGTTGGACAAACGGATTGCGTGAGGTTCGGTGGCGTCGTTCAGTCACCTCGTTGCCAGCATACCTGGCTCGATAGGAGAGACGAGCGCAGGGGGCTTTGTGCAAAAACGCAGAGCCTCATTGCCGTTTCCGTTACCCATTTAGTGGCGTATTGAATCAGCCTTTCCCGGTTACAATAATGCAACTTCTCATCGTGTTTCAGTAGGTTGCCATCGGTCTGGGTGCGCGCCGGGAGTTCCAATTGCCCATCGACCCGTCCACCGCGTTCGTCAGTTATAGCCGCGAAGACTTGGAGTTCGTCCTGCGCCTCGCCAAAGACCTCAAGGCAAAGGGCGCAAAGGTCTGGATGGATAGGCTCGACATCCGTCCAGGTCAGCGTTGGGAAGTTGAGATCGAAGCCGCCGTTGACGCCTGCTCCCGCATGCTGGTCATCCTCTCTCCTGCCGCTATTGCTTCGAAGAATGTGTTGGCGGAAGCCTCTTTAGCTATCGACGAAGGGAAAGTCGTAATCCCGGTTCTCTTCCGCGATTGCAAGGTGCCATTTAGATTGCGCCCGTTTCATTATGCCGATTTTCGTGGTGGCTATGACACTGGGATCGAGGAGCTGCTCGGGTCGCTGAGTGGTGGGCAAGAGGCATTCGCTGTTGACGTCGCCGAGCAGGCGCGGCTGGAGGAGGAACGTAAGCAAGCCGAGGCTGAACAAGTCCGCCGAGAAGAAGAAGAACGCGAGCGCAAGGCCGCCGAAGAGAAAGCTCGCAAGAAGGAACTGGAACAGCAACGCATCGCCGCAGAGCAAGCCCGGCTGGAGGAAGAACGCAAGCTAGCGGAGGTTGCACAGGCCCGCCGAGAGCAGGAAGAACGCGAGCGCAAGGCCGCCGAAGAAAGAGCTCGCCAGGAAGAACTGGAACGGCACGCATTGCTGCTGAGCAGGCGAGCTTGGAGGAAAAGGTAAATCGGGCTCCCACGGAAAAGCCCAGCATCATCATCGAAAAGGATGTAGTGCATATCGGCTCCGTGACTGTTCCACGAAGGGTGGTGGAGAAAGAACCGCAGGGCGAGCTAGACAGCCAACGCAACGCTGCAGTAGAAACTCCGCCGCAACCCAGGCCTGAGCGGTTCGAGGACGCGAGCCCAGAAGTACTGGGCACAGACCACAAAACGGCAGCTGCTCTGAGTCTCTTTTCGCACTCCCGTAAGCGCATCGTAGTTATTGCATCTGCAGTCATCGTATTGTTATTGAGCCTGGCGACATATTGGGGCCTGAAGCCAAGCTGGCACTCGCAGGGCAGCGGCACACAAGAGCCGCTGATTTCCGTTGCCTTTGTCTCCCCCAAGGTAGGCGGGGCGGTGGGCGACCGCGGCATCATCCTACACACCGCCGACGGGGGTAGCAATTGGCAGACGCAGAACCGCGACACCCAACAGTGGCTGAAATCGGTGGCGCTTGTCTCACCGCAGGCGGGCTGGGCGGTGGGCAACGGCGGCATCATCCTACACACCGCCGACAGCGGACAGAGTTGGCAGGCGCAGAGCAGCGGCACCCAACACGATCTGTTGTCTGTTGCGTTTGTTTCTCCGGAGGCGCGCTGGGCAGTGGGCGGCATCGACGGCATCATTCTGCACACCGCCGATGGAGGCAACAGTTGGCAGGTGCAGAGTAGCGGCACTCGAGGGTACCTCGATTCGGTTGCGTTTATCTCCCCGCAGGCTGGCTGGGCGGTAGGGTCCGACGGCACGATCCTGCACACCGGCAACGGCGGGCAGACTTGGCAAGCGCAGAGCAGCGGCACCAAGCAATGGTTGCGGTCGGTTGCGTTTATCTCGACGCAGGCGGGCTGGGTGGTAGGCGACGACGGCACCATCCTGCACACCGGCGACGGCGGGCAGACTTGGCAGCTGCAAAACAGCGGCACCAAACGAGGTTTGTCATCGGTTGCGTTTATCTCCCCGCAGGCGGGATGGGCGGTAGGGTCCGACGGCATCATCCTGCACACCGGCGACGGCGGGCAGACTTGGCAAGCGCAGAGCAGCGGCACAAAACAAGATTTGTCATCCGTTGCGTTTATCTCCCCGCAGGCGGGATGGGCGGTTGGCTACGGCGGCACTATCCTGCACTACGGCCGCTAGCCGTTATTGATGTGGCTATTTCACCTCGGCCACAGCCACCCAAACATCCCCGCCGTCAGCAACCCGTAAATCCACAACCTGCCCCACGGCTCGTCCTCCAGATGCCGATTGCCAAGTTCGCTACTGTCATACATTTTGGTGTTAGTTCTGGTGTCAGTTGGTTTGGCTAGCCGCGGCAGAATCCGGCAGCTAGAGACGCTGTAGGCGAGTGGAAAAAGACCGTCAATATGCGTCTTTGGCAGGAGATGGCATTACGTGACAGTTCAGTGCCACCCACTGGCTTCAAGCTGGGACAACCGCCGACGTACTACAATCTGAGCACGACAGCGACGTACTCCAGCCCAATCACGATTTGCATCAACTACTCTGGAATCAGCTTTACTAATCAGAACAACATCGCCATTTGGCACTATGACCCTGTGCCGAACCAGAATGCCCCGTCGAACCACAGGATTAGTAGTTGTGGCCAATCTGGTCCTCAGGAATCCGTGGTCGTTCAGTTCGCGGCACTGCTTTGCTCTGCTTGAGTTCTGGCATGGAAACCCCCGATGTCCTTTGCGGAGCGCGAGCGCGAATCCTGATGGGTAACTACCCAGCGGATTGTATCGGATGCTCGGCTATGCCGCTAACTTTGACAAATCGCCGTTCACAAGTAACCACTCAACGGATCAATGACGATCCACGCGGAAAAGCTGGCCACTTGCGACGGCAGCGCACAAGGATTATTGCGTGATACCGGCCAACGTCACTGGGAATTGGGCTGCGTTGGCAAAAGTGGTGAAGTGACAAGCCCTACAGTGACTGGACAACACCGCGATCCTCGTCTCCGGTGAACACAGCCGGGCCAGCGTGCTTCTCCGATACGAAGGGGCCCGGGGTTCCCCCGCCGGGGGGTGACACAGGGGGAGGTTGACACCCTAGTCTTGGTGTCAGTTTTGGTGTCAGTTGGTTTGGCTAGTCGCGGTAGAATCTGGCAGCGTTGGGCAGTGCGGAGTAACGCAGAAGTCAGCAAAAAAGGGGCATTTGGCAGGAGCTGGCAGCAACCGGCATTTCCAGGCAATTGGCTAAAAACTCATTTTGAGTCCGCTGCGTTTGCCAGTTCCGCCGTGCCGGCGTTTCGTGGAAAGGCCAGAAGAACTTTGGGTTATGGCGCCAATCGAAAACATCAGCCCTCGAAATTGAAGCTCTGCGCAATGCTTTAAGCATTGATGCTCGCGTCTTCGGCACACGCATTTTGTGTAGTGATGTCCACTACAGCCTTACTGCAAGACTGGGAGCAAGAATGGCCTAGGATTGGGATTGTTTCCTTTGGAGGGCAGACGAATGGCTCATCACATATTCACTGCCACCGTTTATGGCGCACGTAAAACATTTCTGTGTTGGGCATGCGTTAGAGCTCTATCTGAAAGCGGCGTACGCCAAGATGACAGGGAATGTCACAGCCGCCATCAAGAAGAGCCATGAGATCGACCAACTCCTAAGGGCTTGCAAAGCTGAGGATTCGAGCTTCCTGCCCGGGTGGGAACTTCGTCCTTCTGTGATGAAGATTGACCTTTTAACCGACATTGCACAGGTCAGTCTGGGCCCAGATGATTTCGGACATTTCTTAAGTTTCAGGAGTTCTACGTCGCAGCACAACATTTGAAAGATCTAAAGTATTTGGGCGCTCCTCGAAAAGGAGCGAAAGATGGATACACGCTCATGTCGTTGTTCACGAATCCGTTGTGGGAAGACCTTTTCAGAGAATTGCGACAGTACCTCAGGCTGGCCCGGCGCTAAGAACAATATGCTTCAATACTGTTCGACTAATTGTAACTTGCCAGCCATTTCGGCTGCGTTCATAGCCAAGATCGCCACATAAGTCTGTCCGCTGGAGCCATTGGCCAGGCATTGAAACATATGCAGAAAAGCCCCGAACCTAGTGCGAACGCATCCAAGAGTTGGACAAGCTTGTAGAGTCCCGTGTAGTACTGGCTCGACCTTCTCAGTGTTCGAGTATCACTGGCTTTCGTTTCATGTCGCTCCGCCGCAACCGTGAACATTGTCCTCGAGCAATGGTCTGTCTGGAACCGGATGGCGCCACAATTCTGGTTTGACCCGCAATCGACGATGTCTTGATGCCAGAGTGGACAAAACGAAACAGACTGAGAAGGAACTGGCGGCAAAGGCCAGGCTC
>Ga0126373_10002157_pt1 | contig 14411 bp, 8 predicted proteins | sample PanSoiMetPlot_11_FD_92545 | JGI IMG/M metagenome (GOLD analysis project Ga0126373, IMG submission 92545) | Tropical forest soil microbial communities from Panama - MetaG Plot_11 | ecosystem: Environmental > Terrestrial > Soil > Tropical forest > Bulk soil | place: Panama | collected 2016-02-17 | reverse complement strand
GCGCCGCGCCAGAGATGTGGTTGAGCAGCTTGCCAGACAGGACTCTGGTGTTCTCCTACCTTTCGCAGGCGAATGTTGACGTGAGTGCTGGAACGAGCGATGAAGGCCACTGGCGCGGATATGGGGAAAGTCCAAGTCTTCGATCCGGCCGACGCGTCGCTGCGGGTCGAGGCTTATCGTGGATTCGAGCGACCCATTCTCGAGTACTTTGATCGCGCTCGGCACCGGGAAGCTGCATGTGGCACGGCGCTGGAGAGCCGCCGGCGTGTGGTCGTGGAAGATGTGACTGACAGCGTCGTGTTTCAAGATGTCGCAACTTTGGAAGCGATGCTCGATGCTCGTGTGCGATCCGTCCAATCCATTCCATTGATCGGGGAGTCTGTGCGGAGGTAGGGATTCTTTCCGTTCATCATCGGAAAGTGCAGCGCGATGCTCCCCGGCACGCCAGATCGCTCGATTTACTGGCTGCAAGGGCGGCGACTTGGATCGAGCAAACCGTAGACTCACAAGGATCTACAGCCTCAACTTTCACAGCTTGGCAAGCGCTGCTTGCTTCCGGTGTGATGCTGGAATTGCCAATCTTGGAGGATCCTTCGCCGTATTGGTTACCTGTGGGTGTTTCCACGGTCAATCTTGGCGGAAGGAAACGATTCTGAATGGCACCACCTCACCTCGACATTCTCATGATGATGGTCGTGTCGCGCACAGCCGTCCGCAAGTCCGGCGATCGAATCGAGAAAACCGAAAGCGCGCTGCGTCAGCTGATCGTCTTTCACCGTCTCCGACGAAGTGATCCGAACGTCCTGGATTAAGCTACTACCGAAAAACTCAGATGAGACGTTGAAAGAAAAAGGTCGAAAAACCGTATTTGTGATTGATTGACCGGCCACGGCGATGGTCAGGCGTAACGTTGCAGCACGTCTGAATATCCGCTCAGCAGCAACTTCCCAGACTTTGGAAAAATTGCAGCTTCCTAACGCACGCGTAACACGCGTTACCTGCGGCGCATCAACACGGCCAAAAGCCAACAGTAGCAACGTGTTCGTCGAACGCGTCCTGGACCAATGGCGTTACGGCCCTACGCTTGCTCTCTAGGTGCCCTCCAGCGCGCCCACGGTAACGGCGCCGGCGAAAAAGGAACCCGGATCTTTGGACGACTTTCGAGACAATTCACGATGGCGGCAGCGTATGGATGCGTTACGCCATGTTCCGCCAATCCTGCGTTTGGTGTGGGACGCCGCGCCATCCGTAGTGAGTGCCGGCATCGCGCTGCGTGTGACAAGCGCGTTGATTCCGGTCGCAGCACTTGCTGTCTCCAAGTGGATTATCGATCTGTTGGTCGGTGTGATCAAGCATCCGGGGCCGATTCCCCACGTTATCTGGTGGCTGCTCGCCGTGGAGTTTCTTTTGGCGGGCGTCAATAGTCTGTTGAGCCGAGGCATTGACTACACCGACACCCGCCTGGCCGACGAATTCACGCGAGAAGTCAGCATGCGAGTGATGGGACATGCCTCGCGCCTCGACTTGGCATGTCTCGAAGACCCCGCATTCCAAGACAAGCTGGACCGCGCGCGATTGCAAGCTACCGACCGCATCGGGATGTTGCATTCGTGCGGCAGGTTGATTCTTGAACTCGTGACGCTCGTATCGCTTTCGATTGGCGTGATCGCCTATTCGCCCTGGCTCTTTCTCTTGCTGGTGGTTTGCGTCGTACCGGCTTTTGTCGGCCAAAGTCACTTCGCATTTCTCGGATTCACACTGGCCCACAGTTTAACCCCGATTCGCCGCGAACTGGACTATCTCCGGACTTTGGGTACGAGCAAGGAGACTGCAAAGGAAGTAAAGATGTTCCGCCTGGGCTCCTTCCTGCGGGATCGCTACGCGGAGTTGACTGGCGAAGTCATCCGAAGAAATCGCAACCTGGCCCGCAGGCGCTTTTGGTACGGCTCGGCGCTGGCTGTGGTTGCGTCCACCGGCTACTACGGAGCGTACGCCTATCTAGTGTGGCGGGCGCTGTTAGGAGAGATCAGCGTTGGCACGCTGACGTTTCTCGCTGGGGCGATTGCGGGCGCAAGCAACCAATTGCAATCGGTCTTTTCTCTTTTTTCCAGTATCGCGGATCAAGCTCTTTTTCTTACAGATTTCGCGGATTTTCTTGCGGTCCAGCCGATCATCCGCTCGAAGCCTGGCGCACTGCCACTCCCGCGGGCCATCCAGCACGGCTACGAGTTTCGAAACGTATCCTTCCGATATCCCGGCTCGGATCGGCTCGTGCTGAACGCGCTCAATCTGCGCATTGAAGCGGGAGAGCACCTGGCGCTGGTCGGCGAAAACGGGCAAGGCAAGACCACGCTGGTCAAGCTGATGGCCCGGCTTTACGAGCCAACCGAGGGCGCAATCCTGCTGGACGGTGTCGATCTCAGGGACTACCAGCTCGAGAACCTTCAGAGTCAAATCGGCGTCATTTTTCAAGATTTCGTGCGCTACGATCTGCCGGCGCGGCTCAATATTGCCGTCGGGCGGATCAAGGACCTGCGCCACGACTCCGCGCTTTGGGAAGCGGCCAGGAAAGGCCGCGCCGATCGGATGCTGGAACGGTTTCCCGACGGGCTCGATCAGATGCTGGGGCGCCGGTTCGAGGGCGGATTGGATTTGTCCGGCGGGGAGTGGCAAAAGTTCGCTCTCGCGCGCGCCTATCTGCGCGACGCACAGATTTTGATTCTCGACGAGCCTACCGCGGCGCTCGACGCAGTGGCCGAGTACGAGGTGTTTTCACGCTTCGCGGACTTGACCGACGGCAAGATGGCGCTGCTCATCTCGCATCGCTTTTCCACTGTACGCCGCTCTCACCGGATCGTAGTTTTGGAAGACGGGAAAGTCAGGGAACAAGGAACCCATGATCATCTCGTCAAAACGGGCGGACAATACGCGCGGCTCTTCAGACTTCAGGCGGCCAACTACCAATGAGCGCGCCAGCCATAGTCAGTAAGGAACAACCCGCGCCCATCTTTCCGCCATTGCTTGGAGAGCGCGGAGCCGAACAGCGTCTCGCTGCTTGCTTTCGCGCCATTGAGGAGCATCTGCGAAGCCTGCAGTCCGACGAAATGCTGTGGCATCCTGCTCACAGCCGGCTGCGAGAGAATCACTCGTTTCTCCAAGCAGAGATTCGGGAGGCTCGGCGCGAGTTGTCATCGGCGTTTACTCGCAGCTCGAGCAAGGACGGAAGGCGAATCGAGCGCGAACCGCGTATTTATCGAATTGCCGCGGATCAAATCGCTCGCAGCGCCCAGTTCGACCAAGCAGCTGCGGAGGCTCTCGCGTCCGAGCTGCGGCGAAACAAAGAGCTGAGATTGTGCGAACTTTGGGCCTTTCCGGTGATGCTCAGATTCGCGCTGCTGGAACGCATGGGCGCCGCGCTGGAGAGCGAGCCGGGTGTCTCGTCGTGCATCAAGAGCTTGCGCTTCTTAGGCTCCCTGGCTTGGCGTGAGCTGCTGGAGTCGTCTTCGGCGGTCGACGAGGTCTTGCGCCGGGACCCGCCGGGCGTTTACGCGAGCATGGATTTCGAAACCAGGAACCGCTACCGGCGCGAAGTAGAAAAACTGTCGTCGCGATCTGGCCAGACCGAAAGGGCAGTGAGCGAGGCGGTTCTTATGTCGGCGCAGACCGCGGCGGCGTCAAAAGGGGCGCAACACGTCGAGGCCCACGTCGGCTACTACCTGATCGGCGCCGGTGCGGCCAAGTTCTCCGGCGAACTGCATCGCCGGCCGTGGCTAAGGTCTACATTGGCCCGCGCCATCCAACCCCGGCCCGAACTACTCTACGGGGCGTCTTTCCTGGTCGTCTGCGCACTCATCGTGCTCGCTTTTGCTCTCTACACCGGACCCCTGCCGCTCTGGATGTTGGCTCTGCTGGTCATTCCGGCCAGCCAGGCTGCGCTTGAAATCGTGAACTCGCTGGTGTGCCATTACGTCCGGCCGCGCCCGCTCCCGAGCATGGATTTTGCGAACGGAATCCCCGATTCGTGTCAGACCATGGTTGTGGTTCCGGCTCTGTTGCTATCCCCTACGGTCGCCGCCAGACTGATTGAGGATCTCGAGATCCGTTACCTGGCGAATCGCGACGCAAATCTTCTATTCGGGTTGCTGACAGACTTCCCCGACGCAAACGAAAAGAAGACCGGCGCCGATTCAGTATTGGATGCGTGCGTGGAAGGTATTCGCAGGCTTAACGCTCGTTACGGTAACGGGCAAGCCGGACCTTTTTGTTTGTTTCATCGCTCGCGCGAATGGAATCCTAGCGAGTCCAAATGGATGGGGCGTGAGCGTAAACGCGGAAAATTGAACGACCTCAATCGGCTACTGCTCGGCCGCGGTAACACGTTCGAGGTCACGATCGGCGATGCAGCCCGATTCCGCAAGATCCGTTATGTGATCACCCTCGATGCCGATACGCAACTGCCTCGCGATGCCGCGTCGAAGCTGGTGGCTGTAATGGCTCATCCCCTCAATAGAGCGGTGGTTGATCCAGTTACTCGAACTGTGAAGGCCGGCTGCGGGTTGATTCGGCCGCGCGTGTCCATAAGCATGGAGTCGGCCGGACGCTCGATATTTTCGCAGATCTTCAGCGGGATGGCCGGATTCGACCCCTATGCGACGGTGGTCTCCGACATCTATCAGGACTTTTTCGGCTTAGCCAGCTTTACGGGAAAAGGAATCTACGATGTAGCCGCCTTCGACGCTGCGGTAGGCGAACGATTCCCCGATAACACGATTCTCAGCCACGACCTGATCGAGGGAGAACATGTCCGCACCGGCTTCTTTGCCGGAGCTGAGCTGGTGGAAGACTATCCGGCCACATACCAGGCGTCCTGCCGGAGAAAACATCGTTGGACCCGCGGCGATTGGCAGCTTCTCCGTTGGCTGCTCGGTATTCCCGGCAAGCACCGCGTGGCGAACCCGCTCGGCTGGCTCTCGCGATGGAAGATGTTTGATAATCTGCGCCGCAGTTTGACCGAGATCGCCCTTGTCCTCCTTCTGGTAACGGGCTGGATCGCGGGAGATGAGGTGCGGCAGTGGACGCTGTCGGTACTTGCCCTGCTTCTGCTCCCGTCCCTCGTGGACATTCTGCTGAGCTTCCCGCTCACCTTGAAACGCGATTCGTGGCGGCGCTTCGCGCCCAACCTGGGAGCAGAAGTCATCCGCAAGCTTCGCGACATCCTGCTGCATCTGGCATTTCTGCCCCATCAAGCCTGTCTAATGGCCGACGCGATTTCTCGAACCCTGTTTCGCCTCTTCATCTCGAGGCGAAGGCTGTTGGAGTGGGAAACCATGGCGCAGTCGGAAGCCGTCAAATCGGCGCGTCTCGGGATGGTAGAGATCTATTTCTGCTTTTCGAGTTTCGTAGGTCTCTTGGTCTTGCTGACAGCTAGAATCGTCAGCCCTGGGATGTGTTTGATTTGTGAGCTATGGATTGCTGCGCCGCTGATTGCCTGGGCGCTGAACCATCCTTTCCGCTCGCCAGTCGCTCTGCCGGCGCGCGAGCGCAAGTTTCTGCGGGAAACAGCCTTGCGGACGTGGCGGTTCTTTGCGGATCACATCGAAGCGGACCAGCATTGGCTTGTTCCCGACAACGTGCAACAGGACCCGCCGCTGGCCGCGCATCGCATCTCGCCGACGAACCTGGGGATGTCTTTGACTGCGCACTTAGCCGCGCGAGACTTTGGATACGTATCTCTCAGTGAGTTCGCTTTGTCCCTGCGGCGCATTCTGAATACGATGCAGGAGATGCCGCGTTACCGGGGACATTTCTACAACTGGTACTGCACCGAGACTCTGACTCCTCTGGCTCCTCGCTACGTCAGCAGCGTGGATAGCGGTAATCTGGCTGCGTCGCTCTGCGCTCTTCGACAGGGCGTGCGTGTTTTACTGCACGAGCCCTGGCTGGGACTAGAGACGCTCGCGGGACTGCGCGACCATATTCTGCAACTTCGCGGCGAACTGCCTCCGGGTCTTTGGAGCTTATCGATGATACGGAGCATCTCGAGCGCGCTCCGCCACACCGATAGTGAGCCAGATGACTTATTTCACTGGGAAGGCGTCCTCACCGAAGCGAGCAGCCTGATCGAGCGCATCGAGGATTCAGTGAAGCATGCTGGCGCACAGCTAGACTCTCAACGCGGCGCGGTTTTCGAAGAAGCTCAGTATTGGAGCGCTCTCGCCGGCCAGAGAATTCGTACCACTTTGTCTGAGGTCTACAATCTAGCGCCGTGGCTCGCGCCTGAGTTTGAACTAGACCTGCGCGTCTTTTCCCGAGACCCGGGTTTAGCCGCCCTCATTGCGGAGATCAGTTCGATTCCCACTCTCGTTGACCTTCCGAAGCAATACGAGCGCGTTCAGATGCTCTTGACGGAAAGGCTGACAGGGGCGGAGCCGCTCCATCCATCCTTGCGAGATACGCTAACGCACCTGCTCGAACGACTCCCTAAGTCCCGAGCTTTCGCGCTAGACCTGATTCAAAGCATGGAAAGCATCGGTTCGGACGCATCCCAATATTTCGATGAGCTTGATTTCGGTTTTTTGTTCGACCGAAACCGCAAGCTTTTGCGCATTGGATACAATGCCAGCTCCGGGCAGGCCGACGAACCCTGTTACGACTTACTGGCCTCGGAAGCCCGCACCACGGTATTTCTGGCGATCGCCAAAGGGCAAATTCCGCTCGAATCTTGGTTCAGGCTGGGAAGGAAACTCACTGCTTATCGGAATCACAGAACTCTGATTTCCTGGAGCGGCACTATGTTCGAATACCTGATGCCTTTGCTGCATCTTCGAACTTACGACAATTCTCTCCTACATCAGGCGCTTCGAGGAGCAGTTCGAATTCAACGCGCATACGCCCGAGAGCAGAACATTCCGTGGGGCATTTCCGAAGCGGCATACTCGGCTCGAGATCACCTGCTGCAATACCAATATCGGGCATTTGGCGTCGCACCGCTGAGCGCCTGTCCGGACCGGCCGGCGGGCGATGTTGTGGCTCCGTATGCCAGCATGCTCGCGTTGATGTTGGAGCCGGCTCAAGCGACCGCGAATCTCTTGAAGTTGAGCGCCCTCGGCTGCACGGGCCGTTATGGATTTTTCGAGTCCCTCGATTATTCTCGAAGCGGCCGCCCGCCTGAACTGATTCGCTGTTTCATGGCACATCACCAAGGTATGGGACTGCTCGCGATCGACAACACTCTGTTCGGCGGGCGAATGCAGGAGAGATTCCATCTCGATCCGTTAGTGCAAGCGACTGAATTTCTGCTGCAGGAGCGCATGCCTGCGGTGGTCGATGTGACGCCCGAGGAGGAAGTGCGCTCGGTCGCTTGACCGATCAATTTAGGTGTACCGGCGCCGCCGTAGAAACGCGCGTGATGCGGTTCGGTCTACTTTTCGCCGCGGCGGGAGACTGCGCCGAAGGCGCTACGTTGAAGCCGGCTAGTTCCATGCCTCTGGCGATCGCCTCATTGGTCATGAACCACCGCCAGACGTTGCCTGTCAGCAGGTTCTCGGCGCTCAGCAGCGTAATGCCGACGTCAATGCCGACAACGTCAGGATCGAACCATTTCAGCGTGGGATTGTAGCCGTCAACAAACCCATAGCGGCTATAGACGCGATCCCCAAAGCCTTCCCGGATTGCCTCTAGCGCCGGAATTGAAATATCGGGCGTAAACATGAGAGATCCGGCAGCTGCGCTTGGTGCTACGGTTCCATCGACTGGATCGAAAGCTTTCAGCTCACCATAGATCCGATACCCTTTGGGCCCGTCGGATGCCGTGACCCCCCAAATATGCGGGCCGAACGTGTTCTGAAGTTCGCCGGTAAGATTTGCACAATATACGCGATTGGCGCGGGTGGCGTTCACGGAGTTCCTGTAGAAATCAACAAAGCCTCTGTCGCGCCGGTTCCGGAAGTCGACCCATGCGTGGGAATACTGGTGTGTGAACAAAGGTCCACCGCTAATGAAATCGAACGAGCTGTACGAATAGAATGGGCGTTGCCACGCGTACCAGGATTCGCCGCTGATGGGATGCGTCTTGGATCCGATCGCCAAGAGATATAACAACGACGCTTCGTTGTAGACATCCCACTTATATTTCAAGAAGCCTTTGCCTGGCTTCCAGCCGTGCGATAACAAGTACGGATCGCCCGCCAGCATCCAGTTAAAGTCGACTCGATCGAAGATCTCCTGAGCAAGCTTCGGAATTTCAGGGTCGGTGGAAAAATAGGCGCCGCTAGTGAGTACGCCGGCCAGGAGGAACGCAGTGTCGACGGAAGACGTCTCACTGTCCCACTTACGTTCACCGCTGCTGATGTCCATCCAGTGGAAAAACCAGCCCTGCATCTGGTCGGCCTTGCTCGCAAAAAAACGAAGCGTGGCGCGAACGCGCTCGATCCCTTGGTCCCGAGGAATCCAGCCGTGTTCGATACCGATGCAGATTGCGGTCAGGCCGAAGCCTGTTGCGGCGATGCTGGCTACGTCGCGGCTAGAGCCCTTGGCTCGCCCGCCGTCCGCGCCGGCACGGTCGGATACCAAGCCGGTTCCGCGATCGCCCTGCTCCCAGAAGTAGAGCACGGCGCGACGCTCCATATCCTCCACGAACTCCCGGTCGTGCGGAGAGAGGCTAGGAGAAACGATCAGACTGTCGGCGAAGAGAGGGCAAACGGAAACTGAAAACGCCGTGGCAACCGCAAGCACGGAAGGGGATTTCATGAGGCTTCTCATTGAGGCGCTATTTCAACCAAAGCGAGCGAATGTGCGGGAAGACTAAAGGACGAGCCATCTAGCTCTCTGGTTGCAGTTGCCTCCTGACGCAGGTACTGGTACTGCTCTCGCGAAGGGAATTCGGGGCTCCCCATGGCCCGCCATACCGACAACGCCGAACCGTGTTCGGGATCTACGATTCTCACGTGAACCTTAGGCGAACCGGTCCAGCCCTCTGTACGCAAGTGCAGAGAGTGGGCAGTTCCGCTCGCGCCGGGCTCGGCATAATTCCATACAGCGACGGCTAACGTCCCATCGGATCTCTTGGTTATAAGAGCATCCTCAAGATCGGAGCGTAAACGCCGGTCTCCCAGACGATGTAACATCGCGAAGGCATTGAATCCCGCTTTGGGGATCCCGCCTTCTGCGATAAGCCCGTAGCCGCCGTAAAACGGAACCTTCACCACGCCTTGCTCTTCAAATACGTCGGAGAAGGTCCAGTATGACATAGTTGCCGTAAGTCCATCGCACACCCGAATCGTATTCGCCAGCCAAGGCCCCATGAACGCCGAATCAGTAACTTCTATTTCGTTCTTGTAACTGGCATTGTATTCGGTCCAGTGAATGGGTAGATTCGGCAGCGCAGAGGCCTTCACCTGGTCGTAAACCTTCCGTACTGCGCGACCAACCATATCAGCTCTTGAAATCTGCTCATGCGTCGCGAACACATCTTCCGCGCTGTCGTTGGCATACACGTGTGTGGAGACGAAGTCTAGTGGAACTTTGGCCTCTACTGCATGAGCAATCATCGCCGGGATCCAAGCAGCTTGCGCTGTCGCCGGCCCTCCCACGCGTAAAATGGGATCGGCGCGTTTGATTGCTCGCGCGGCGTGGTCATAGAGTTCAAAATAGGTCGCCTGTTTCGGCTGGCCGGTCCAAAAATCGATGTTCGGTTCGTTCCAAACCTCGAAGTACCAGCGCCGAACTTCGTCAACTCCGTAGCGATCGATCAAGTGCCGCGCGAAGCGATACACCAATTCCTCCCACTTTTCGTAGCTCTTCGGAGGGGCGGGAAGGGGCTTGTACCAGAAGGCGTGCGGCTCCGTCGATGCAGCGAGCTTACGCGGCATGAAGCTCAACTCGACAAACGGACGGACACTCTTCTCGAGCAAGCCGTCGTAGATCTGGTCGATGTAGGACCAATTGTAGATAGGCTGTCCGTCGCGGCTCTCGTCGTAAACCCCAACATCGTCATGAAAAATCGCATGAAAGCGCACATAGTGAATGTCGGTAGAATTGCGCAACAACTGTAAATCGCGCCGGTAACTTTCTCGTAACGAGAGGACCGCGCGCCCGGACCCGAAGACCTGCTCCCAGAAGTGGGGAAAGGGTCTTTCTGGCGCGTTGGCATTTACTACAATCTCTTCAACCGTATCGGGGGGTGATTGCCCGCCAAGGCCAGGGAGCAACAAGGCCGCCCAGACCAATGCCTTTCGAAAGATGCGGTGTGTAAAAGTAATTTTACCTTCCTCTAAACCATTATCGACGCAAGTGAGGGTCCAACCTGTCGTCCTCACATTACGTTAACGGCATCCCGATCGCAATATTGGTTATACTGCGTCTCACGCCGCTTCAATTGACGAGAGGAACAATAGTGAGACTATTCCTAGGATTTATCTGTATTGCCACGTTGGCGCAAGCTCAGCCAGCGTCGTATCCGAACTATCCGAGCGAGACGCCCTCGAACTTCCAGCCTTCCACAAATAGCTTCGATTACGTCAGACGACAGGTCATGATCCCGATGCGCGACGGCGTAAAGCTCAATACCATCATCCTGATCCCCAAAGGCGCGAGCCATGCTCCCATCCTGCTGACGCGCACGCCGTACAATGCGAAGGATCTGACCGGTCATGCTGCCAGCCCGCATCTCGGGCCGATTCTGCAGGGGTATGACAATGCGGTCGACGTGATCGTCGATGGCGGGTATATTCGCGTCGTCCAGGACATCCGCGGCAAGTACGGCTCGGAAGGCGACTACGTCATGAACCGGCCGATCAGCGGTCCACAGAATCCGACGGCCGTGGATCACGCCACTGACACCTACGACACCATCGATTGGCTGGTCAAAAACATTCCTGAGAGCAACGGAAAAGTCGGGATTCTCGGCATCTCGTACGATGGGTTTCTTCCGCTGATGGCGTTAGTGAATCCGCATCCGGCGCTGAAAGTTTCTGTACCGATGAATCCGATGGTGGACGGCTGGATGGGCGACGACTGGTTCCATAACGGAGCTTTCCGTCAGCAGAATCTTCCTTACATCTACGAGCAGCAAGCCACGCGCGGCAACGACGAAAGATGGTGGCGCGGGCATCTCGACGACTACAACCTCTACATGGAGGCCGGTTCGGCAGGCGAACTCGGCCAGCGTCATGGAATGGAGCAGATCGGTTTCTGGCGAAAGATTCTCGCGCATCCTTCGTACGACGCGTTCTGGCGCGATCAGGCGGTGGACAAGTTGCTCGCGGCGCGTCCGCTCGCAGTGCCCGTCATGTTGGTTCACAGCCTTTGGGATCAGGAAGACATCTACGGCGCAATTGCGGTTTGGAAGGCGCTAAAGCCCAAGGATACCGCTAACAACAAAGTGTTTCTGGTATTAGGGCCGTGGCATCACGGCCAGGAAATCGACGAGGCCAGCTCGCTCGGCGCTCTGAATTTTCACTCCGACACCGCGCTGTATTTTCGCCAGAATATTCTCCGGCCGTTTCTCGATCATTATCTGAAAGACAATGCGCCGCCCAGCGGGGTGGGTACGGTAACCGCGTATGAAACAGGCACCAACACCTGGCTGAAGTTGCCCAGCTGGCCGGCTGGTTGCGCGAGTGGCTGCGTCGTAAAGCCTTCGCCGCTGTATCTAAGCGCGGGCGGGAAGGTTGGTTTCGCGCCGCCTCAGTCTCAGGACACCGCCTACGACGAATACGTCTCCGATCCCTTCAAGCCGGTTCCTTTTCGCGCGCGGCCGATTCAACCCGTCGGCTACAGCAACGGCATGACGTGGGCACAGTGGCTGGTGGACGATCAACGCGAAGCGTCGGGACGGCCGGATGTGGCTGTGTTTATCTCCGATGTCCTGAAGGATCGCGTAAAGATCAGTGGCCAGCCCGTTGTGCATCTCATCGCGTCGACCAGCGGCACTGATTCCGATTGGGTTGTCAAAGTAATCGACGTTTATCCTGACCAAGTGGCCGCGGAGCCTCAGATGGGCGGGTATCAGTTGATGATTTCGGCCGACATCTTTCGCGGGCGCTATCGCGAGAGCGTGGAGACACCCAAAGCGATTGCAGCCGGTCAGCCGCTTCTGTATTCGTTCGCGCTGCCGACTGCCAACCACGTGTTTCTGCCGGGCCATCGAATCATGGTCCAGATACAGTCCAGTTGGTTTCCGCTCTACGACCGGAACCCGCAAAAGTTCGTGGCGAATATTTTCTGGGCAAAGCCGGAGGACTATCAGAAAGCAACGCAGCGAATCTATCATACGCGCGAGCTGACGAGCTTCGTGGAACTGCCTTTGGTCTCCAAGTAAGACCCGGCCGCTTCGTCTAACGTTGACGCGCGCGGACACGCGGACTATTTCTAACGTTGATTCGAGCGGGCGCGAGCTGCCGCGCGTTTGGACTGGGAATTGCAACAGCCGAATCGATTCAGGCCCTCACGCCGTCACCTCCAAAGCTATGAACAAGCTTTTTGAACCTCTGCACCTAGGCCGCTATTGACTGCGGCATCGCATCCTGATGGCTCCCCTGACGCGATCTCGCGCGCGCCGGCCCGGCAATGTAAGAAATCGAGTGGCACCACCAGATATTCCGGGAGTGGCAAGAGCAGAAGGAACGCGAGTAGCGGCGTATCGCCGATGCTGCTTCGGCCTGTGTTTCCAACGATGCTGCGGCGTCCAGCGATATCAGCGTCACGCGGCTTCTCGATAAGAACCCGCTTCCGCGAGACAGCGTAATCAACGCTTAAGTTGCAACAAGATCTTTGCCGGCACGTACACGCGCCGTGTGTGCGCTCACGGGATTCGTGTGCCCCGAGTCTCCGCGCCGCTGCTGCTCCACGGCGTTACGATATCGAGCTTGCAATACTGCACGATACTTCCCGGGCGATAACTGGCGCGCTGCCGCATCCGTCCTCAATTCTTCCGCGGCCTGCCTGATGGCTTCCCACAAAGGACTGGACTCCCTGAGCGTGGCATCCGGTTCGAAGCCGAATAGCCGTACGCTCGCGAGCGGCCGCTTGTAGTTGTTCGTCAAGCCCAGCCCTTCGAAGGGCAGTTTAGCGATTCAATCGACGTGGTAGCCGGCCCTGCCATTGTCCGGATTCACGGAAACGTGCCCCGTGACCGACACAATTTTCGGCGCGAATCGAATACCGTCCGTGCGGCGTCTCCAGCAGGATGCGCGCTGCGTAAACTTGGGCGGATTCACCGGAATCTCTCCGCCCTCGGCGTTATTCTTGGCCTCAAACGCCGCACTGAAGAAACTCTGATTCAGGTTGATGGAGATCTGCTCATCGTCCTCCCAAACTGAATTCCCAGCATGATTTGCGTAGTCGTTTTCTTTCACGATGCGAAACACCCGCCCGAACCGGTCGATCACGAAAAGATACGATCGTCTCCGGCTGCCAAATTCGAGCAGCCCCTCGCCGTTCCGCCGCAGCTCGCTGTTCTGTTCCGCTTCGAACGGCACGATATGACTCTCGGTAGTGAAACAATTCCCGCGGATGTGTGCTCCACTCGTCGTGCCGACCGCTGGTCGGAGATCTTGTGAACGCGAGATGTTCGCGAGGAGCAGTCTCGGCCGCGAATCGATTTTCAACACGCAGCCCGTTCCTGTAGAGATCCGAGCGCTCAGTGCTCTCAACCAGCCCCACACTGGAAACGCACGCGGCCGGATTAGGAGGCTGGGCGCACGATAGCGTGAGAATGACTCGGTTTCTGCGCGTTCGGCTGGCTAGCCCAGGGGCGAAGCAGCGCCGCCCCGAGGAGTGCGAGTCAGCATTGCGGCCGGGATTCGCGTCTGCATTATCGCTTTCCCGCGACTGACTGGCGTGCCTCCGATCTGACGCTGAAGAAACTGGAGCCGCGCCACCGGATCCGGAACACGGCTCGCGCGCCACTCCAGAAGGCGTAGCGCGACGTTTTGAAGACTCTGCGAGTCCAGCACATGTTCATAGTGCAATACCTTACGCAACTCTCTCGCCCGTTGTTACGTCTAGGTTTTTTTTCATCAAGAAATCATATCCATATGCGAAAAAATAAATGATGCTAGAACGAGAACGCCGCTCCCGAAGACGTTACCCGCTTCAACTGAACCTGCGCTATAAATCTATAAGCAGTCGCATTGGCATTTCTGGCACAGGTCGTACCCTGAACGTTAGCAGTGGAGGCCTTCTGATCGCGGCCTCGCACGATTTGATGGAAGGTGTACGGCTGAACCTGACTGTAGAGTGGCCCTGGCTGCTTGATCAGTCTACCCCGCTGCAACTAGTGGCCGAAAGTCGCGTGGTGCGGACCGGCGACTCGCAGTTCGCCGTCGAGCTGGTTCGTTACCAATTCCGGACCAGCAAGCGCCAGTCACATCCGGTGGATCCTCTGGTCTGGGCCATGGCCTAGACCCGTT
>Ga0126373_10002155_pt1 | contig 14419 bp, 16 predicted proteins | sample PanSoiMetPlot_11_FD_92545 | JGI IMG/M metagenome (GOLD analysis project Ga0126373, IMG submission 92545) | Tropical forest soil microbial communities from Panama - MetaG Plot_11 | ecosystem: Environmental > Terrestrial > Soil > Tropical forest > Bulk soil | place: Panama | collected 2016-02-17 | reverse complement strand
TTCCACCAGTTACCGCGTTACCACGATTTGGGTTCTGTTTCATCCCCTTGGCATTGAGGTACCTGAGGACCACCCCGAAACTCGGCGGCAGAAAGGGGTGCCGCGATGAAACTCTCAGCCGCGACAGCAAGATTGGCCCTCGGTTTCGTTTTGTTTGGGTCTACGCCACTCCAGGCAGCAGGTGGTGGGCAAGGCGCTCCAATCCAGCTTCAGGTGTCCGTGTTTAACTCTTCACCGATTTCGTCCTCGACCATTGAACGGGCGGAAAGCCATGCCGGCCGCGTCCTCCGAGATGCGGGCGTCGCAGTCATTTGGCTAAATTGTCCGCAGGATGCCCAGCATGAAGCTTCGCTCGGCCCTTGTTCAGAAGCCTCTTTCCCCTCGCATCTTCATTTGCGGATTGCCCGAGCGTCCCGAAGCCTGAAAGCCACGACGGTCGGAATATCGTTTGTAGCGGAAGATGGCAAGGGATGCTACGCCGATTTGTTCTACGAGCCAATCCGGCAGTTGCAGGAAGAGACCCATGTCTCGCCTTCGGTGATTCTTGGTCACGCCATGGCGCACGAACTGGGACATCTCCTGTTGGGCACCAATTCGCATTCGTCGAGTGGACTCATGCGTGCGCACTGGACGGGCGAGGATCTCTCCATGGCCTCAAAGGGAAATCTTCGGTTCTCGCAAGAACAGTCCTTACGCATTACGAATCGCCTCGCTCGGAGAACGCCACCAGATTTGCAAACATCTGTGATGGCGGGGAACTAGCTGCTGGGGACGCGGAGAAATTTCTCGAGCGGCGAACCGCCCGAACTCGATCAGCCGTGTCTTGTCCGCATGTAACTCCAAACCGAACTTGGCCAGCCGCTCCCGAAACTCCCGGAGAAAACGCTCGGCTTCCGCTCGGTATTGAAAGCCCAGCACAAGATCATCAGCGTAACGGACGATGATTATATCGCCCTTCGCGATTTTCATCCCGTACAACATGCCCGGTTTATCCCGGCGCTCTCCGAGTCGCCCGTCGCTCGGGCAAAATACAGCGAGTTTGACTGAGCGGGCTTCCTCGGCTCGCAAACCGGTCTAGTAATCCGTCCATTACTTCAAGACGATAGTTACTTCCAACCGGTTTCGTTTACCGGAAGTTCTCGACAAGAATGATGTCGTTATTTAACGTGTCGAGTTGCGTGTAGAGGATGGTCTTTTTGTCCGGGGAAACTGCCAATCCCGGCGCTCGCCTGGCGGGACGGTGCTCCAGATCAAACACTCGCGAAACTCGATGGGAAGCAATATCGAAGAAATTGATTCCAGGAGTCTTCTTCAGGTCAAGATAATAGATGCCCTTCTCGACCACTGCCCAATAGCCCCAGTAGCCTGCTTCAAGACCGGTTATGATCTCGATTTCTTCGCCACCCTGAGTCGGGATACGCCATAGTCCGGGAACCGTGAGACCTTTTGCATAATATAGGAATTTTCCGTCGGGCGATTCGAAGGCTGCGGATCCACCATGCTGCGTTACTTGCACGGCGGGTCCGCCTACCGAGGGCATCTTCCACACTTGCCCACTCCCACTGCGGTTGGATGCGAAATATATCCAGTGCCCGTCTCGCGACCAACTTGGCACGCAATCGATTGACGGTTCACTGGTAAGCCTATGAGGCGAGCCGCCCCGAGCATCCACGACAAAAATGTCTACATTGCCGCCCACACCAGAATCAAAAGCAATCTGTTGTCCGTTGGGCGACCAACGCGGCGTTCCAGTTACGGAATTGAAGTGGGTCAGCTGAACGAGGCCACTCCCGTCGCTCCGGCTCATCCAGACTTCATATGCTCCGCTGCGGGTAGACTCAAAGGCAATCTTACTCCCGTCAGGCGAGAACTGAGGACCACTCTCCATCATGGTGGAAGATATGAACCTATCGGGAGAACCGGCGGCGACCAATGAGTTAAGGTTCCTTCTCCAGATGTTGAGATTGGCAGTCTGGCGTACATACACTAATCGGTTTCCTCGAATCGCAGGTTCGATTCCCTCTTGACCGAACTGTAGTCGTTCTGGCTCACCACCCCCACGAAACGGTACCTTCCAAAGCCAACCAGCATTTACGGGCCAACCAGCATTTGCGAAAACGATATTGCGAGCATCGGGGGTCCACGCTAGCCCCCAGTGGTCTGTACCATCCGAGACAAGACGCCGTTCCTCTCCTCCCGAGACCGGCACCGTGTAGATCGCATCGAAGGCTTGGGAGACGGAGACCTTGGTGAAGGCCAACGTTTGACCATCGGGGGAGAATGCGAGATTCGAAGCATCTCGCGAATGCAGCGGTGAAGTGAGTCTGCGAACTTCCAGAGAATCGAGCGATAATAGAAAAATAGAAGAACCTTCGTCATCTGATGCACGGTCAGAAAACGCGAGTAGCTTGCCATCGGGCGACCACGAGAGGCGGCCTGCGGACCAACTGATTTCATCGAACTTGCGTTCTTGCCAAAGCGTCTCGCGCACTCTGCGCTCAGCACCACCCAATGCTGGAATAATGTAAATGCCCGTTTCGCCTTCCAGGATGCGACAAAATGCGATATAGCGGCCATCGGGCGATCACACCGGATTGAAGTCGATTGACGATTCCCGATTCGTGAGTCGCAGCAAATCCTCCGTGCCGACAAGCTTCACATAGATGCTGAAGGCAGGGCCGGAGCCGCCGTTCCACGCGAACGCTAAGTGCTGGCCGTCTGGAGAAAGGCTTGGCGTATATTTTTCGCCGACATTGGTAACGACAGGGATCACATCCGGGGCTGCAGCCGGGCGACGTGCCTTCGAGCTGGATGAACGGCTGTAGTAGACAAAGGACAGCGCCAGCGCACACGCCGCTATTCCGCCTAAGACAGCAGTCCTCCCAGTGAATAGCCATTGCCAGGGTGTCGGACGGGATGAGACAGAGGCGGCGGGCACCTCAACATTGCCGATGAAGCGATATCCTCGCCGAGCCATTGTCTCGATGAAGATGGGCTTTTCGGCCGATTCGCCCAACGCGTCCCGTAGCCTCTTGATCGCAGCATTGAGACTATGATCGAAGTCGACGAACGTATCGGCTGGCCAAAGCTTGCCGCGTAATTCCTCTCGTGTAACCACTTCTCCGGGACGCTCCAGAAGCGCGGCCAGTATTTGAAAGGGCTGATCCTGCAGCTTTACTTTCTGTCCCTTCCTCGGGAGTTCGCCGGTTTGCAAATTCACCTCGAAGACGCTGAAACGGAGAATTGGGGAGGTGTGGGTTAACACCGCAGGCCTCACAGTGAGCGAATTTTAGCACCGTTTGCATGCGGTCCTGACAACGTGCGGGCTTTCACCCACACAACACCGAAGGTTCTGAGTGGATAGTCGGAATTCGGCAGTTAATCGCCTCTAGGGTCTTTGTCATCGGGCACACCCGTGCGCCTGCGCGGTAGTCCTGACGGACCGGGGGGCCGCTCGGAGATTGACCCGGCCGCAGGAAGACGGTCACTCAACGGATTGCCGACCACTCGCCCAATATGACGGGTCTTTACCTAAACGCGCAGTAATATGGCAGGCGGAGTGTGGAGAGGGGGGGACATGTTCGGACGCAATTTTGTGCGACTTGTGTGCATTGGGTATTTCTCGCTGCTGTGTTGCGGAGTAATCGCGGCGCAGGCGAAGACGGTAACCGCGCGGGAGGTCGTCGCGCGGATCCAGCAGCATGTTGGAGTGGCGTGGCACGCGGAGACGGTAGATACATTTAAGGCCGGCGATCCGGACACCCCGGTTACCGGAATAGCGGTGACCATGATGGCCACACTGGACGTTTTGCAACGCGCCACTGCCGCAGGGAAGAATTTGATCATCACGCATGAGCCGACGTTTTACAACCATCTCGACAAATTGGATGAGCTTCACGACAAGGAAAAGGACCCGGTGCTCGCCGCGAAGCTGGCGTTCATCGCCGACCACAAACTGGTCATTTGGCGATTTCATGATCACTGGCACGAGCGGACGCCGGATGGGATTGAAGCTGGAATGGCGCGCGCGCTGGGTTGGGAGAAATATCAGGGCCAGGGTCGCGAAAACCAATTCTTGTTTGCTATCCCCGAGACCACTCTCAAGGAACTGGCCCAGGAACTGCGTGAGAAGCTGCAGTTACACGTGTTGCGCGTTGTGGGCGATCCACAGCTAAAAATCAAAAAGGTCGCGCTCGTGCCTGGCGCCTCAGGCCTCACCTGGGAGACACGCGCGCTGGAAATCGACGACGTGGATGTGCTTGTTACCGGAGAGCCCCGCGAGTGGGAAACCGTCGAGTATGTGGCCGATGCGGTCACGGAGCACAAGAAGAAGGGGTTGATCATTTTGAGCCACATCCCCTCTGAGCAGGCCGGGATGGAAGAGTGCGCGCGGTGGTTGAAGACCTTCGTCACCGAAGTGCCGGTCGAATTTGTCGCGACGGCGGATCCATTCTGGAAGAATTGAAACAGCGGCTAGGACGCGTCCTGACAATACGGTGAGTCTAGAAACGCAAAGCACCATTCTTTAAACACTTAAGTATCCAAATCATTCCTCTCAAATCCTATGAAGGGTATGAGGCGATTTGGGCTCACGATAAATGCAGCCCGATTGGTTACCAAAGTGAGCGGATGCGGGACTCATTGTCCAGTTCGCCGACAATCCATGGAACGGGCGTGGCTTATGGTCACAAGGGCGTTCGTCGGCACGGATCTGCATCGCAGTCGGTACTCCTTTGGGCATCAGTTGGATGTTGCCACTGGGCGACCGGCCTGCAGCGCCGAGACGAACCGCTCGGAACCCGATACCCAGCCGAAAAGGGTTTGGAGGGTCAAGAGCGAGGCTTCGTGGTTGCTTCGAGCCAAGTCATTACCTATCGGCTCGCCGGCACAGTCAGTCAACAATACACAGCGGTAGTCTCGGAACATCGCATCTCGAATCGTTGAGTCCACGCAAACGCTCGTAGTACATCCGGTGAAGATCAGGTTCTTAATTCCGAGACTGCGCAAGATATCGTCCAGTTCTGTTTGGTAAAGGCCGCTGAACCTGTGTTTGTAGAGCACAACGTCTTCAGGTTGAGGTCGAAGCTCCTCGATGACGTCCGTGTTCCACGTGTCGCGAATCAGCAATCGTCCCGGCCGACCATCAGGAGCGCTATACGGCTGACCGACACCCAAGTCAAGGTGACGTATACGGTTAGGCGAGTCGGCGTCTCCAAGGTCCGACAAATCAGACCGAAACCCCATCTTTAGATAAACAATTTTGATCCCGGCCTCGCGCGAGGCGGACAACACTCTCCGTGTCGGCCCGACTGCTTTTTGGATCGCCGAGATGTTGACTCCTGCCCGGTCAAACAGTCCACCCTTTGAACAAAAGTCGTTCTGCATGTCCACAACGATCACCGCGGTCTGCGCGGTGTCGATTGTGATGGGCTCAGGTTTAGCTTCGATGGCCATGTGCCAACCCCGGCCGCAAAGAGCCTGACTATCGTGCATGGTGCAGAAGCCCGGTCGCATGTAGCTCGCTTTGATCGTTTGGCCGAGATCTACGGCAGGACGATGATCTTTCCATTCATTCCCAGGTCGTCATGAAGGGCGCAAATGTAGGGGTAGGTGCCTGGATGCGTAAAGGTTACCCGGAATCGCGTGAAGAACAGCGGTGACTGGGGAAGCCCTGTGCGGTCCTGAGGAGCAGCGAGAATGAATCCGGAATGCACGCTATCCGAAGTTGAGTTGATGACCGCGTGGCGCGCTCCATCTGCATCCACGGTAACGTTGTTCGAAGGCGGAAAGGGATCGCCCGCTGGCTCCTTCCCAAAGGTGATGGTATGGGGGTCCTCGGGGTCTTGGTTATCCCATTCGACGGTCTGCCCGGCATGGATGACCATATCGTGCCCCATGAAACGCATCACCGACAGCGTTTGGGTCCCCGCGGCAGTGGCGGAAATCTCGCCGACACCGGCGATCACGCGGCCCGGCGTGGGCACAACGTCGTCTTCCTCGCCGTCGCGGTCAGAGAGCAAAGCCTGAGCCTGAGCGGCGGCTTCGGCATCATAGAAAGTCTGGTCATGCGGCAGCGGCTTGGCCTTACCGAGGACATGCACAACGCCGGTCATGTCGGGATGAACGAGGCACACCAGCTTGAAGTTACCCACGGCTGGAAATGCCACCTTGAACGAACCTCCTTTCACCAGCGGGGGAGTGCTGATGCATGCTGTTCCATCGAACATCGCTGGTTCGCCGGAAAACCCTGGGCAGCCAACCTGAAAGGGCGGGCGCACTTGGGCAGCCGAGCTAGTGGCCAGAAACGTCACGGTGTGGATTTCGCCTGCCTGAAAGGTCCAGGTGACGTCATCACCGGCATGAATCCAAAGCTCATTCGGCAGGAAGGCCAGCACCTGGCGCGCGCTGTCCCAGCTTTGCGCTCCCACCGTGGCGCGCCATTGCGCTCTAGCCACGTTGGGCGCAATCAGAACTGCCACCATGATCGTGAGCCGAATATAGAGCGAGGACATGCCGAAACGAAGTGATCGCATCCCTTTTCTCCTTCCAGAATTGTTGCTGTCGATCGGCCAACCGACCAGATGACAGCCCTTCTTGCGGGGAGCGCGCTGAGTGTCATTGGAAATCGATGGTAAAGTCTTTAGAATGCCCTGAAAGTTTCTGAAGAATTCTGAAAGTCGAATGGAACAACGTCTGAGGTATATCTACGAATTCGACGATTTCAGTGTTGACGCCGGAAGACGTTTGTTAGTCGGGCGAGATGGTCGTCCGCTGCCCTTGACCCCTAAAGCATTCGACACACTGATTTATCTGATCCAACATACCGACGTAGTTCTCGACAAAGAAACGCTCATGAGGGCTATCTGGGCCGACACTGCTGTCGAAGAGAACAACTTGAATCAATGCATCACCGCGCTGCGCCGCGTGCTTGGCGAGAGACGAGGCGAGCACCGTTACATCGTTACGGTTCCAGGACGGGGCTACCGGTTCGTTGCACCCGTGAACAAGCACAAGCCGCCTGCAGTCGCAAGTAGCACTGAGCCCATCGCGAGCATTGCTGTGCTTCCTTTCCAGCCGTTGACACGAAATAACCGCGACGAATCTTTGGAAATGGGGATGGCGGACACGCTGATAGCCAGGCTCAGTGGGATCCGGGATCTCGTCGTGCGTCCCATGAGCTCGGTTCGTAAATATGCTGATTTGAAGCTAGACGTACTTGCAGCGGGACGGGAGCTGGGAGTGGAGTCTGTGCTGGAAGGAAGCCTTCAGCTCCAGGCAAACAGAGTCAGGGTCACACTCCGCTTGCTGAATGTCTCGAATGGCGCCTCGCTGTGGGCGGGAACCTTTGACGACGAACTGACCGACATCTTTGCGCTGCAAGATGCTATCTCCGAGCAGGTAGCGCAAGCCCTGTCACTCGAACTCAGCAAGGAAGATAAGACACGTCTCGTCAAGCACTACACACAAAGCACAAAAGCCTACCAGCTTTACCTGAAGGGGAGATATTACTGGTGGAAGAATCCGCCGGAAGAATTCCAGAAGAGCCGCGACTATTTTCATCGCGCCGTTGAAGAAGACCCTTCTTACGCGCTCGGATACTGTGGACTGAACAGCTTTTATGGCTACGGAGCGGCATGGGGCATCGTGCCGCCGGACGAAGGCTGGCCGAAGGCAGAGTGGGCAGTTACAAAGGCACTCGAACTCGATGACCAGCTCGCCGAAGCACACCTCGATCTCGCTGCACTCAAGATGGTTTACTACCTCGACTGGGTAGGCACAGAGAGGGAAGCGAAGCGCGCGATCGAGTTAAGTCCAGGGTTTGACGAAATACACTACATGTATTCCTTTTTCTTGGTTGTGATGCGTCGATTCCGTGAAGCCGTGGCAGAAGCCAAGCGGGCGCTGGTGTGCAATCCGTTTTCGGTTCGCATTAGCCAGCACTTGGGTTATGCGCATTACTGCGCGCGCAGCTACGATGAGGCAATCAGACAGTACCGGAAAGCGCTCGACCTCGATCCCAACGACGCATCCGTCTGTGAAGCGCTCGGCGATACCTACGAGCGGAACGGTGACTACTGGAAAGCCATCGAACAGTGGAAGAAAGCCATGCTGATGGCCAACGATACCGAGCTTGTCGCCACTCTCAACGCGGCCAACACCAAGGAGGCCGTCGGCAGGGCTGTACGCGCTGTAGCTGTGAAGCAACTCGATCGGCTGCGGCGTAAGCGAAAGAGAGGCGCTTACGTACCGGCGATAAGATTCGCGCGCCAGCATTTGCGGGCAGGTCATCAGGAAGAAGCACTGAAGTGGCTCACGCTGGCCTGCGAAGAGCGGAACGCATACTCGCTGTTGATTGCCAGCGATCCCTTCTACGATCCACTGCGTGGCGACCGGTGTTTCGCCAAATTGGTATGGCGCATGAAGCTGGACGTCAATCTTCCCAAAACTCTTTTCCGCGGGCGGTAGGTCACGCCGCCCGAGTCACGGGCAAGCTCTACGCTACTTGTGTGGGTGATTCGACGATGATCCCGCTTTGCTGCCGCCGTCGATAGACTTCAAAACCGCCACCAGTGAGATTGTCACGACCGGTGAACCGGTCAACAGAATGCAGGGAGAGAATCTACTTGTCTCGCTTGTACGCCAGTATGCAGATCTCGCGAATCCCTGCGTTGCCGATCTCGCTTACTACCGCCGCGGCATCGCCGTACGCTACTCGAGCATCCACATGCAGATATACCTTGTTCTCAGCGCCGCCTTTTACCGCTTCACGAACCAGTTCGGGTAGATCCTCAGACACAATGCGCAGATTTCGGAAAAACACTCGGCCATCCCTCGTTACATAGACGGTCATGGCGTCTTCAGCCATTGCCTTCGGCTGCGCTGTTGCATGAAAACCACCTGGCAGATCCACCGGAGGGGAGTGGTGAACATCAGGCGTTGGATCGCCGATGAGTAGGAAAAGCAAGGCGAGCATGACGCCCGCAAACGGCCAAAGGTTGAGGTACGAATAGAGAAGCGGTTTTCTTTTTGCTTCTCTCGCGCCGCTGCCTGACTAGGCGACCACACCGGGCAACCTCCGCGACTATGAGCGGATCTGTCTTCCTCCATTAGACACCGCCGCCGCCCTCAAGTCTTTGGGGGAATTTGCCCAAGCCGCCCAAGAGTCAAGATGAGGCTGCCCCGCATCACTCGCATCTACGTGCGGAAATCAACCTGGCGCTGGCGGTTTCGAGACATCTATTCCTGACGATAAACTGATATTCGACCGCGAAAGGCACGTCTTTGACTATGAACACGCGGCGGATGTGCTCCTCCTGCGCATGCAGCGCCGGGAGAAAGAGAGCTAGTACCTAAGTTTCCGATTGCATATTAGGAGTTCGGTTCGGACGGTAGTGTTTTCAAGACTCCGCGAGTACGATCAAGGGCAAGGCAATGTGCCCAATCGCAAGCTGCGGCTTGGATTGCAACACACAAGAAGGGAAGCGCATCCGCCGAAAGCGAATAACCGGTCGCGGAATTTGTCCGGGTCGTGCAGTTAATGAAGTGACTGGCCGGGGAACTGATATCATCGTTCCTCTCCTCCGCGTTGACTTGGGTTTGCCGATAGCCTACTATCCGCGAGCAGAACGGGGGTGGAGAGCCAGGGAACGTGTAGATGAGCGACTGGGTGCACATACAGGCGAATTCCGCAGAGCAGTTAATGCGACTGCACCATTTCTCGATAGTGAAAGGCCGCCTAGCGGTAACGTAACCTTCGCGATAACAGTGAAAGAATTTGCGGTGCCCCCTCCTGGACAGCGCGTGCGGTTTTACGCGGAGGCAGACAAGCCGGTGAACCAGAAGATTGCTCCGCTTGTGCCATGCGGGTGGGGGGCATCCATATTTTCGGCGCTCGGAGATTGCGTTCGGCTGATCCGGCAGTTTCCCTACGAGGGCGAGGAACGCACAGCATCGTGAGTCTTGAATTCACGAAACGAGCTATACAGCCAGGGCTGATCGCGCTGCGGATAAGAGGGAACATCCACTGCGGCCCTGAATGCGCGCGGCTGGAGCGAGAAGTGGATGGAATGATCGCGGCTCGGGAGACTCGGGTGATCTTTGACATGGCTGGCGTGACGCACATCGACAGCGCCGCCATTGGAGCGATTGTAAGATGCTTAACGAAGCTCACGAGTGCCGGAGGCGGGCTCCGCATCGCTGCGGTCGAGCCGGTGATCGACTATAGCCTTAAACTGACTAAGGTCGACAAAGTGATCCAGATTTTCCCTACAGTCGATCAGGCAGCGCAAGGGTTTTCTGGGCCAGAGCCAGGTGTCGGCCAACGAGCCTAGCAAAAAATATATCCGACAGGTTAGCAAACAGAGAACAGAAGCCTGGAAGGAGCACAGAGGGGAGCACCGTAACTTTCATCGGGATTCTCAAAGCCCTCGCAGCAGACTGCCAAACTCCTCGATGCTCGAAACGGTGCCCTGTAGTTCCTGAATGCGTTGAGTTAAAAACCAGCTCCCACGAAGCACGCTAATGGCTGACCTTCACCGGAACTCGGCCCTTGAGGAGCGCGAAGTTTTCCTGCTTTTTGGTGATCGCGGTTGCGGCTAGTTGGCTCATTGCGGCCGGCTGAGGTGAAAGCGATAAAGACCCCGCTCCGTCTTGTGCGTTGTTGTTGTCTCCCTGCTCGTGGTGGACGAAGAAGCCGTTGCGTTCCGTGCCCATCTCGCCGAAATTGCCTGACGAATCGAAGGTGCCCGACGCTGAGAACGTCCCGTCGTCGTAGGCCACCGAGAATGACCCGGAGTTGGTGGCATCCGACATTTTGCCGCCCCAATTCAGCGGGCTAAGCGGATCGTCCGTTGCCGGCAGAATCTGGCGCGCGGTGCCCTTTGTCTTCGTATAGGTGACGTCGAAGGAAACCCTCGCCCGAATCAGTTGGTATGGCGAAATGTTGACTTCGTCAGGAGCAATGTTGTTAGGAACAAGAGGAGGGAAGGTAAACGCATCCACGACCGGCACATTCTCCAAATGAATGGTCAGAATGTTGCCGTCGGGGCTGATCTGTACGGCGCTATCCGGAACTTTGACGATCCAGAAAAGACCGCTTGGCGAAGTCCACGGGCTGAAGTCATGAACTTGCTGAATGAGCGACCCCGAACTGGGGTCGTATGTCCAGAAGTCGATTCATATCTCGACAAACGTGCCGTGCGCGCGTGCTGATCTGGTCGCGCCCGCGCTGTTGGGGTCCGCTACTTCGCCTCCGATGTAGTCCCCTTGATACACGCGGATGTCCGTGACGACGGCGAACGTCTTATCGCTTGTGAAGCCGCTGGTATACCCCATGGCGGTTACACCGCGGAAATTGGTGATGCCGTGGGGGTCTGCATTCACTGGGTCAAACGGCGGTGTTTGGTTGGGCGGACCGGGAAAGAACTGGTGGTAAAGTCCGTAAGCTGGCGTTCCTGGTGGTGGTAACGTTATGTCTCCACCGGGAAGCGGAATTGGCTGAACTTGGAGATTAGCTATCGGTTCGATCTGCGCCTGCAGTGGGACGCTGAAGGCCAGAAGGAGGATCAACAGCACTAACGGGTACCCGAGCCTCGATCTCATTGCGTGCACCTCCTGTGAGATCGGAATCCCTTGGGTGCGAGAAGAATTGCCCGAAATATCCGGAGAAGTCAAGAGCTTGGGCCAAAGACCTGCTTCGACTTCTTGTTCTTCTGAAACCGCTCTCGTATTCTTATGGTCTTTCAGACTCCTCCGTCGGACGGGCACGCGCCTGATCAAAAACGAGAGTCGATTGCTTGCTTATGCAGTACAAAGTCCTGAAGTGACACCTCCGGAAGCTCAAAGTCCGAGTGAAAATGGCTGAAGGGTCTTGCGGTCAGCATTAGAGCACCGCTGATCGGCCCCCAAGATGCCGTAAACCGCGTTGAATGTAAGGACAAGCGGGCTGACTCCTAATTCGGCAGGGTAGGGAGAATAAGATCCTCCGATCGGGAGCGCCTCGTTGAACTTACGAATCCCTGACGATGCTGGCTACCAACTCATCCTGGCTGCCGACCTTTGCAGCAGTCCTCACAGGGTTGCTGGCCTAAGGTCTCTCACCCTCTTCTGTGATTAGCTTTAGCACCACACTCTTTCTTTCGCCCTCCTCTAACTCCACCTTTTGCCCTTTTCCTTCATATTTCTTTGCGAACTCTGGCAAGCGGTAGTTCTCACGCATCTCCTCAAACGCAAGTACCAGAAACCGGCCAGGATTCATTCCTCGAATTGCGAAATGTCCGCTTTCGTCGCTCATCGCGAGTTGGTATGCATCCGGCCGTCCGAGCTTGCCTGTACTCGGAACCGTCACCACGGCCGCCTCACGCGCAGGCTTACCCTCTCGGTCAACGACCGTTCCTTCAATTCCCGCGCCCTTCGCGCTAACCAGAACATCCAGCACCGTCCCGGGACTCACTGCAAACCCCGTGTCAGCGACTTCTTGTCCGCCGAGCTTTACCGATTTCATATAATAATCGCGCAATTTCTGCGAACCCGCTCCTACGGCCAGTTGGTAATTGGCTCCGGGCACATCCTTGATCTCGAACGAACCGTCTTCATTAACCCTTGCCATCCCTGCCTGCTCCATAATTTCGAGGCCCGCCTCTTCCTCCTCGCTCTGCGGCACCATGAGCAGGTGCACATTCAACTCCTTCCAATCGATTTTCTCGTCGCCATCGAGGTGAAATTTTCCGCTCAAATCTCCGCCTCTGTCCACCTGCAGTCGCAAGCCGACCACGTCCGATCCATTCACCTCGATCGGTGTGCTGATCGTTTGGATTTTTATGGGGGGCGTCTCTCCGTTGAAAAAGCCCGAAAATACAATCACCTGTGCCCGGTACGTCCCCGGTAACACATTCGGAAATTCAAATTTCCCGCCTTCGCCCAAATTCTGCTCTTCGTGTTGCCCGTTCTTTCCTATCAGTAAGAGCTGGCCTATTCCTATTCCCTGGCTCATTAAGGCCACTCCCTGACTCGTTACCGCCACGGAACCCTCATTCGTATTGTGGCTGGGCTTTGGCTGGGCGGTCAGTCCCATGACAGTTCCGCTCACAAGATAGGCTCGACTGGACCGCACTCCAAAGCTCGCGATGGCGGTTCCCCCCGCAGACACGTCTACTGCGGCGGCCTGCCGCTGGTCTAAGGTTCCGGGGAAATAAGTGGTCACGTAAACCAGCCGCCCGTTTGTAGTGTTCTTTTCGTTTTGGCTATGAGGTGGCACTTCGTTTCTCGGGGGAGCAGCCTGGACGATGTACTTTCCAGGCGGCAAATCCGCAATCCGGTATTCTCCCAAATCGTTCGTTGCTCCACTTCCCGGTTGTGTCTGAGAGCCCTGCGATGCTCCGCCGGCTTCGACTATCGCGATTACGCTCACATTCTGGAGTGGGTCGCCGTCCGCATCCACAATTCTTCCCGTGATTGCGCCCGACACGAGCATCTGAAACAAGAGATCCTTCGCGTCCTGCCCTGCGACCACCCTAATCATAGTTTTGTGGCGGTTCGCTTTTCTGTCCGCGGCATAACCTGATCGTTGCAACTCCACCAAATACGTTCCCGGCTCCAGACCCTCGATTTTGAACCCACCCGTTTCGTCTGTCGTTGCCTCAAACTGGTCGCGCCCTTGATTGGAACCGCCTCTCAGAATCACTCTGACTTTGCGGATTCCCTGCCCGCCCGGCTCCTGCACCACTTTACCCTGGACAAAGCTCTTTGGTTCATTTGCTGAGCGTGTAGTTGGCCCTCCCGGTGTCGCCGACTGTCCGGCACCTGTTCCTGGGCACACTCCCGCGCAAATCATCCCGATTACAAGCGGGCCTAGGCTTTTCAGAGCGACCTTCATGGAGTTTGCTCCCCTGAATGGTTTATGAATTCACTTTATAGCTAATGCCCCCTGATACACAACGCTCGCTTGGTTGAGGATGGATGTCGCGGTCGGCGTCTTTCAAGAGGCGAAGAAATCCTAGTAAGTGGCTCTTGCTTTTGAGGCATCACCTTCGACATCATACGCGCGTCTAAAGCCCAGACGGGTGAGCGCCCCTAGCGGATAATTCTGCACAACGCCGCCTTGGTCAAAGGACTTCTGGAATTCCGTTCCAGCCTCGGCCCCCGTCTGAGCAGAAAGTTCGCCTGCCCTCGCAAATTGGCAGGGGAGAGGTTGCCTATGTTGACGTGTGTGAGATTCTCTGTTCTGAAGTATGTCGTAGTGATGGCGACTGCGCTGCTTCTGACCGCCCCTGATTTGTTGTGGGCGCAGCAGCCTACCATCAGTCCTGACGTCTACGGCCAGCTCAAGTACCGCTATATTGGGCCCGAAGGGAACCGCGCCACGTCTGTGGCCGGAGTTCCTGGAAAACCCAACATTTGGTACGTCGGAGCGGCATCCGGC
>Ga0126373_10002154_pt1 | contig 14422 bp, 9 predicted proteins | sample PanSoiMetPlot_11_FD_92545 | JGI IMG/M metagenome (GOLD analysis project Ga0126373, IMG submission 92545) | Tropical forest soil microbial communities from Panama - MetaG Plot_11 | ecosystem: Environmental > Terrestrial > Soil > Tropical forest > Bulk soil | place: Panama | collected 2016-02-17 | reverse complement strand
TTGCGCCTGTTACGCCCGCGCGTGGCTCGCTATTCTCCGCCCGCCGCCGGCTCGGTATGCGAGAGGGAACGGAGCCGCCGCCGGGAATCCCGGAAGAAGAGCTCTATCAGGCGTGAGGCCTGGGCAACGGTCAGCCGGAGGTAGCGCCGACCTGAGAGCTTCTAGCCGCAGACCTTCGGCTGCGGTTCTCCGGGCGCGTACTGCCGCCACACTTGCGGTGTCGGCGGGCTCACAAAGGCGCAGAGCGTGGCGTAGGGATGCGTGAACAGCGACACCTGCCACAGCCGCGCGGTGCCGTCCGCCCCAGCGCTGGCCAGCAACGTGCCGTCGGGGCTGAACGCCACCGCGGACTCGTTGTTCTGGCCGGCTTGGATGGGCGCGCCAATGGGTTGGCCCGTGACCGCGTCCCACAGCCGGATGGTGCCATCGCCCTCCGCGGTGGCCAGCAGCTTGCCATCGGCGCTGAATGCTACGCCGTGAACGCCATACCGGGCGCTGGTGGTGGCGTGGCGCGGCGCGTCAATGGGCTGGTGGGTGACCGGATTCCACAGCCGTACCGTGCCGTCGCCGCCGCCGATCGCGAGCAACTTGCCGTCGGGGCTAAACGCAACCCAATGGACGCCGATGTTAGGGCCGGTGCGCGTCCGCAGGGGAGCGCCGACGAGCCGGCGGGTGGCCAGGTTCCACAGCCGCACGGTGCCGTCGGCGTCGCCGCTGACTAGTAGCTTGCCATCGGGGCTGAACGCGACAGCCGACGCGGCCTGCATGCTGGCGCGGCGGAGGGTGCCGACGCGGCGGCCGGTGATCGGATTCCACAGCAGCACCGTGCCGTTGCCCCCGGCGGTGGCCAATAGCCGGCCGTCGGGGCTGAACGCCACCGCTGACACGCCGTTTTGGGCGCTGGCGTCGATGGGCGGGCCGGCGGGCTGACGGGTGGTTGGGTTCCACAGCAGCACGGTGCCGTCGCTGTCGGCGCTGGCCATCAGCTTGCCGTCGGGGCTGAACGCCACCCCGTACGCGCTGTTCGAGCCGGCACCTGCGGGCAGCGGCGCGCCGACCGGCTGCCAGCTGGCTGGCTTCCACAGCCGGACGGTGCCGTCGCCCCCGGCGCTAGCCAATAGGGCGCCGTCGGGACTGAAGGTCACGCTGGATACGCCGTTCTGGGCGCTGGCGTGCAGGAAGGCGCCCGCTGGCTGGCCGGTGACGGCGTTCCACAGCCGCACGGTGCCGTCGCCGTCCCCGCTGGCCAGCAGTGTGCCGTCCGGGCTGAACGCCACCGCGGTCGCTCCGTTCAGGGTGCTGGCGGCTGCGAGCGGCGTGCCGACCGGCTGCCTGGTGACGACGTTCCACAAGCGCACAGTGCCGTCACCGCTAGCGCTTGCTAGCAGCTTGCCTTCGGGGCTGAACGCGACGTCGAACGCGCCGCCAAGATTTCCCGAACCTGTCGGCAGCGGCGGGCCAGCAGCGCGCCCCGTGTCTAGGTTCCACAGCTGCACGACGCCGGTAGCGTCGCCAGTGGCGAGCAGTTTGCCATCGGGACTGAACGCAATCCCGAAGACGCCGCCAAGAGTTCCCGAGCCGGTCCGTAGCAGCGGGCCCGCGAGGCGGCCGGTGTGCGGGTCCCACAGCCGGACTGTGCCGTCGGTGTCGGCGCCGGCCAGCAGCTTGCCGTCGGGGCTGAACGCCACCCGGTTCAGGCCGCCATGAGCGTCATGGCCTGTTCGCAGCGGCGGGCCGGCTAGGTGGCCCGTGTCCGCGTTCCACTCCAGCACGGTGCCGTTGGCGTCACCGCTGGCCAGCAGCTTGCCGTCGGGGCTGAACGCCACGCCGAACGCGCCGTCGTGGGTAGTCATGCGGAGGGGCGCGCCGATGGGCCGACTGGTGGCGGTGTCCCAGCGGCGGACCGCGGCGTCGCCCCCGGCAGTGGCCAGCAGCTTGCCATCGGGGCTGAACGCCACGGTGATTACGCCCGGCCCGGCCCGAATCGGCTCGCCGACGAGGCGGCCGCTGGCCAGGTTCCACAGACGGACCGTACCGTCGCCGGAGGCGCTCGCCAGCAACCTGCCGCCTGGGCTGAACGCCACGCTGAGCACGCCGAAGTTAATGCCGCCGCTGGTCTGCAAGGGCGGAGCGGCGGGCAACAAGCCTTGTTGCTGTTGCTCGGCCAGCAGGGTGGTCATGGCGGAAGCTGCCTGGTCGGTCGGGAAGACGGCCCAGGAGGCGACGGCGAGCTGGCGCGCAATCACTGGCTCGGTGGCGTCGATGTTCAGGCTTTCGGCGGCGAGCTCGCGTGAGAGCGCAATGACGTGCTGATGGTCGGCACTAGCGGCGTTGTGTACGGCAATCGCGGCGGCACTGACGGCTATCAACGTGAGTGCGAGCAGGCCGGCAATCGCTGCCTGCCGCATGCGGACGGTCCGCCGGTAAGCGCGGCTGCTGGCATGAAGGAAGTCGCGCTCTGCATTGCTGAGCGGCAACTCGCGGATGCGATCGGTACCGATACGCGTCTCAGTGTCGGTAGCTGCCTGCAGCAGGCTGCCGCTGTAGAGGTAGGAGCGATCGCGGCCGTGGCGGTCCCATTCGGCGGCGGTGCTCCGCAACCGGGAACGGACGATCCGGTCGGCATGGGTGTCGGCTAGCCAGGTGTCGCGCAACACCGGCCACGCCGTCAGCAGCGCCTCATGGCTGAGTTCGACGGTATCGGCGGCCAAGGTGAGCAGCCGTTCGGCCGCGAAGGCCTCCAGCACTTGCTCAACATCCTCGGCCTCGGCTTGGCTCTTGCCCGCAGTCAGTTCAGGTCTGGTCACCCGGTCGGCAGTGTCTACGCCGTCCTCGCTGATGGCGGTCAGCCGCAGGAACACCTGCCGGGCAGCGGCCCGCTGGGCCGGGGTGAGACCGTCGTAAGCGCGCTCGGCGCTCGCGGCGACGGCGCCTTCGATGCCGCCAGTGCGCTCGTAGTCGACGATGGTCAGGGCCTGACCGCTCCGGTGCTGCCACGCCTGGTCCAGTGCATGCGACAGCAACGGCAATACCCCCGCGCCGAAGGTCCCGGGCTGACCAGTACGCACCTCGGCCAGCAACACGTCCGTGAGCTCGTCGTCCACCGTTGAGCCGGCCTTTTTGGCAGGTTCGGTGATGGCCATCCGCAACTGCCGCTCGGTCATCGGCGTGACGAGGTATCGGTCTTGAACTGACTCTGCGAGCTGCGGATAGTCGGCGCATCGAGATTCAAAATCGGCGCGCACGCCCAGCACCACGACTGCGGCTGGGTTCTGATGGTGGCCGTGCCCCGCAGTCGCGGATGCGTAGAGCGCTGCGATGAACGCCTGACGCTGCTCCTCGTCCGAGCACTGCGTGAACAGCTCCTCGAACTGGTCGACCACCAGCAGCAGGCGACGACGCCCTAGGTGATCTCGCAGTGCCGAGTGGCCATCCGCTTCCTTAGCCGGATCGGGCTGCCGCGTCAGGGCGGCTTGCCGGACCGTGAGCGCGAAGCCGTCCGGATCGGTGGCCAGGCCTCGCCGGATGGCCGCGGCGTCCGCTCCCGCCAGCGGCGCCACCCGCAGCGCCAGCTCATCCAGCGGCGCCCGGGTGGGCGTGAACACCTCACGCGGCCACGACGCTGCATCCGGCGCGGCTGCGAGGCCATCCACCTGGATTCGCGGCAACACGCCGGCTCGAAGCAACGACGACTTCCCTGCACCCGAGGCCCCGGACACGACAAGCAGCCCCGTTCCCGCCAGTAGCCGTGACATGCGGTCCAGCAGTGCGTTGGCAGCTGCTTCCCGGCCGAAGAACCATGCCGTGTCCTGCTCCTCGAATACGGCCAGCCCGCGGTAGGGGGAGGCGGTCACCACGCCCCGCCGCGACGCCGCGCCATCGGCAGCCAGCACCTGCGCCGACGGGACGTTGCCGCGCGCCGCAGCCACGAACAGTTCTTCGGCCCGTCCGGTCAGGCCAAGCGCACCGGCCAGCAGAAGCGCGGTGTCCTTGTGCGCCGTGCGGTTGATGCCCCGCTCCAAGTTGCTGACCGACCGCACGGACACCCCGGCCGCCGCGGCGAGTTCCTCTTGGGTCAGCTTCGCCTCGGTCCTTAGCCGTCGCAGCAGCCCCGCGAAGGTAAGCGAAGGCTGCTCAGTCAGCATTCGTTCCCCCCACAACCTGTCCGCCACGGCTGCCGACGCCGTGCAGAGCCAGCGCTGACGCAAAGAGTACGCAGGTCAAGCTATTTCCGCCATTACCGGCCGCAACAACTGAGCCACGCTCAAAGGTGTCCGAGGCACCTTCGTACGACTTTTAACGCAGCCGCTGGCGGAAACGGTCGGGAACAGTCGGGCAGGCTCGGAACTCCGGAGGCTCGGCCATTAACAAGCCGCCTGGTGCGGGGCAAATTCTTGTGGGCTCTTGTGTGGGTCGTGTTGTGGGCGGTCATGCGTGGTGGACACCGCCGTTGGTGCCCAGCGTGAGATCTGCCATGTGAATCCCAGGCAGGCCAATCACTGACAGGAAGAGCCCAATGTCTCGCAAGCTTTCCACGCCTGATCGTCACCACCGAGGTCGCAAGGCCGCGCCGGCCACAACGGCCAAGGCGAGCCTAGTGACCAGCGCTGGTCCCATCCCAAAGCGGCAGCTGGAGAAGTCTGTCTCCTGGTCCGGCCTCGAACGTCTCCGGTGCCTTTGGTACCAGTTCCGCCTGGACCTCGCGGACATCCATTACGCAAACAGGCGGCTGATCGAGCTGCAGGCCCCGTGGGTGGCTGATCCTCAATGGCATGCGAAAGCTGAATACGTTGCCCTCGGTCAAAGGGCGCGGAAACGTTCAGCGGCCGCCGACTGAGACAGCGCCGCCAACGGGGACGAGGGCTGCCAGTTGTGCTGGTAGTCCTCGGCTCGGTATGCGAGGGGAACGGAGCCGCCGCCGGGCATCCGGAAGAAGAGCTCTATCACTCATGAGGCAATAGCCCTCGCGTACTGCAGCCTTGCCTCCGCGCGGTGCTTGAAATGGCAGGCCACTTTGCGGTAAGTAAGGCACATCAAGTTCACTAGTGACAAATTGAGCCGTTACGTCTATCATCACGGCAATCTCGTGTTGTGGGGGGCGCGATGAATCGACCGCCAGAGCTTTCTGACGATGGCAGCCTCATGGACAGCGCCGCGACGCCCGAAACGAACCAGGTCATGCGCGGTTACATGGTGCTCCGCAACGCCATCGGGCTTATTGCGGTTGCCTTACCGTTCGCCGTTTACCTCGGCAACTGGATTATCTTCTCCCACCACCGGTTCGCCTGCCTGCTGCCGGTTGGAAATCAACTGCCTGACTCCCTGAGTGGCTACTACTACTCGCACATGAGGAACTTCTTCGTTGGCTCGATGTGCGCGGCTGGCGTGTTCCTGATCTTCTACCGCGGCGATGACCGCCTAGAACGCATTGTTACGAACATCGCGGGTGTGTTCGCCGTAGGGATCGCCTTCTTCCCCACTTCGCCGCCGCACGTCAGCCGAGGTTGCGGTTCAGTGCCCACTATCTTGCCGGAGCCGGCGCCGCATGCCAGCATCATCGCTTGGGTTCACACCGGGTGCCTGGTCGGCTTGATGGCCTCGATTGCGCTTATGGCTGTGCGGTTTGCTCGGGAGCACTCCGAGGAGCAGAAGCGCAACATGGTCGCCGAGGATCAGGAAGTCGAGCGGGACAGTCGACTGAAGGGCCGCAGCAAGAAGCTCTATTACGGGTGCATCGGCGCCATGCTCGCAGCTTTCATCTTCGCCGGGGTTCAGCAGCTTTTCAAAGGCCATCTCAAGGCTCAGGCACCGTGGCTTTACTATGCGGAGATGGTGGCCTTTCTGGCGTTCGGCGGCGCATGGTTCGTGAAGGGCCGCGCCATTGTCCAGTTCCTCAACACTTGGCGATCCGCTAAACAACGATTGTCTGGCGTGATCCATCGGCGGCCGAGCAGGGGATCGGCCGACCTCCAACTTGGCCCTGATTCTGAGCCGACGGCCGCGGATTAGCGGCCACCCTGCGGAGGCTCCACTGGCTGGCGAACGGTGGCCGTCCCACCAGGTAAATGAGAGATGAGTAACTGGGGAGGACATGATGCCCGAATTACGAACCAATCCGCAGCTTCATGACCTGGCCGTGAGAGCAGAGAGATTGGCGTCGCAAACAAGCAACGGGCGAGTCCTCGACACTGCGCTGAAGAACCTTCGCGACAAGGGCAAAGCTGTGCTCGGCGATCTGAAGTCCTCCACCGACCTCGCCACACTTGCGGCGGACTACCAGGACACGCCGGAGCATCGCGAAGAACTCGCTCGCCGCGCGCGGGAAGTTCTCGAGAAGACTGTGAATCACATGTCCCGCAGGGTCATCATCGGGGTCGGTTGCTACCTGGCCGTGCTATCCGTGGCGGCCCTCGCGATTACGCCGTGGGCGTGGTCGCTGGCCACGAGTGGTGTCACCAGTCGAACAGCAGGCCGGGCCCGATTCCTTAGCCTGTCATTTACGCCCACCGCCGAATTCAACCTGATCATCATCGTGATGCTCATGTCAGTCCTCGGCAGCCTCGCGGTCATGATCATTACCTTCGCCAACAGGGCGGGTCACGAGACGCTGGAGCACGGATTCCTGTGGTGGTACCTGACCCGGCCTTTCGCGGCTACCGCCATTGGCGTGCTGTTCTATATGGCGATCATCGCTGGTTTCTTCAACAAGGCGTCGGCGACCGGCCGATCTGCCCTGGTTCTGGCCGCAGCCATCGGCGGACTGGCAGGGCTGTTCACGGACGCTGTCCTGCAGAAGATGCGTGCTGCGCTGCTCGGTCTGAGCTCTTTCGACCAGCCCGCCCCCACTGCCAAACCAAACGCCAGTAAACCAGCCAACGGCTCTTGACCGTTCCAGCCCACTCAATCGGGGCTGCCGACGCGCGCGGCTCAAGGCCATTAGCTGACTAAATGATCACGTCAATCCTGCACTGACGCGAGTTGCTACGGTGACTGTTGTTTTTGAGGGCTATTGGTAGGCCTTCGCTTGGATTTGGTAGAGCTCGGCGTACCTGCCACCGAGCGCCATCAACTCGTCGTGGCTGCCGACCTCGACAGCCCGCGCGCCGTCGAGGACGACGATGAGGTCCGCCATCCGGACCGTGCTGAACCGGTGTGAGACCAAGATGGTGATGTTGCCGTTGGCTTTGCGTTCCTGGGCGCGGCTGGCGTAGCGCTCGAAGAGCTGGTGCTCGGTCTCGGCGTCGAGCGCCGCCGTCGGCTCGTCCAGCGCTGCGACTAGCGGTTCATCACGCATGAAGCCACGTGCAAGTGCCAGCTTCTGCCATTGGCCGTAGGAGACGTCGACGCCTTCGTGCCACGTCGGCCCGAGCTGCGTGTTCAGGCCAGCTGGCAAGGACTCGACGACGTCACGGGCGCCCGCGCGGTCCAGCGCCGTGACGACAGACGGCTCGCTGTCGACGCGAGGCAGATCGCCGAGGCCGATCGTCTGAACGGCCCGCAACTCGAAGCGGAAGAAGTCCTGGAACGCCCCGGCCAGGTGTTCGCGCCATTGCGTCGTTTCGATGCGGGCGAGGTCGGTGTCATCGATCAGGATGCGTCCCGAGCCCGGGTGGTAGAGCTTCGCGAGCAGCTTGACCAGCGTGGTCTTGCCGGCGCCGTTCTCTCCGACGATCGCGACCACCGCGCCCGCCGGCAGGAAGAAGCTGACGTCATCGAGCGCGCGGTTCGCCGACCCTGGATAAGTAAACGAGACGTGCTCGAACCGGATGCCGTCAGCGACACGCGTCGGCACCGGGAGGTCGGCGTTGCGCGTGACCGCGGCGGCGTAGTTCTCGAGCCAGACGAGCCGCCGCGACCCGTCGATCCAGACACCGCGCAGGAATCCGATCTCGCCCACCGTTGCGCCGACATACATCGACAGCCGCGCGCCAGCTGTCAGGACGAGGATCGCCGCGGCCGGCGACGCATTTTTGCCGGTCGCCGTGAGTGCGATAGCGCCCACGTAGCCCAGCGCAAAGACCGCCCAGCCGACCGCGTACCAGACCGACGAACTTGTTCGCGTCGCCGCGACCGGCCCGTACCACTGCTCCCAGGCGGCTCGGCGGCGGTCCGCAAGCCGATGGCTGATGCCGAGCACGCGCAGCTCCTTGGCTGGCGACGCGGTGGTCGTCAGCGTGAACAGGTGCCTGGCCAGCCGGTCGGCCTGCGCGCCACGTTCCTGAGCAGTCCGTTCGACCACCGGGCGCCAGGCCGTCGCCGCGACCGTCGGGATGGCGAAGAGGAGCAGCAGAACGAGCACCGGGTTCACGGTCATCAGCAGCGCCACGGTGATAATCAGCCGCAGGATCCACCCAGCGGTCGAGAACACCGACATGTACATGTGGTCGAGAGTGAAGATTTGCTCGCGCAGGACCGATAGCCGGTCGAGATACTCCGGGCGTTCCTGATGGGCGATCGTCGAGATGCTTGCCTGCAGCCTGGCCACGTGGGACTCGAGCGCGATCGTTACCTTGTCGCGGAACCGGCGCTGCATGCGCGTCGAAACTGTCTGGAGTAGCCACGTGCTGACGGCAGACACGGCGAGGGCGATGATGGCGAAGCGCAGCAGGGCTGCATTGTGCTCGAGCAAGCCCTTGCCGAGCAGCGAGAACCAGACGGCCAGCAATGCGTCGGGCAACGCCGCGAAAAGCGCGAGGACGAACGCGACGCCCATCAGTGCTGGTTCGTAGTGAAACCCGAGCTTGCACAGGCGCCACATCGAGGACAAGGCAGGCGGGAGCTTGTCAGCATGCTCATCACAGCGTGACGGAAGATCGCGCTTGGCGTCCCGAGCGTCGCCCGGATCGAACGCGGCGTCCAGGCCAATGGCCGAGTCAGGTGAGGACATCGAAGATCACCTCTTCCTCGCCTTCCTCGGGAGTGCCCGACTCGAACCGCTGAGCCTGGAGCGTGAACATCGTCCAGTAGCGGCCACGCAGCGCAATCAGCTCATCGTGGCTGCCAAGCTCCACGACCACGCCGTTCTCAAGCACGGCGATCCGGTCGGCGTGCCGTACTGTCGAGAACCGATGCGAGACGAGGATCGTCGTGCACGACCTCGTGGCGGCGAGCACGCGCTCGAAGATTTCTGCCTCGCCGCGCACATCGAGTTGCGCTGTCGGCTCGTCGAGCAGCACGAGTCCGGCGCCGAGCCGGACCGCGGCCATCGCCCGCGCTAGGGCGACGCGCTGCCACTGGCCGCCGGACAGCTCGGTGCCGTCGGCGTACCCCTTTGCGAGCACCGTGTCGAAGCCGGCCAGGCCGCCCGCGCCCGCGTCCTCCAGCGCGCCGGCCAGGACCCCGTCGATTTCGGCCTGGTCGAACCCAGCCGCAGAGTCATCCGCTGTTCGCGGGATCACGTTCTCCCGCAGCGACAATTCAAAGCGAACGAAGTCCTGGAACACGGCCGTCACCCGGCGACGCCACGACTCGAGATCGAGGTCCTTGAGATTGACCCCGTCCACCTCGATCGAACCGGACTGCGGATCGTAGAGGCGGCACAGCAGCTTGGCGAGCGTCGTCTTGCCGGCGCCGTTCTGGCCCACGATGGCGAGCGAACTGCCCGCCGGGATCTGCAGATCCAGTCCGCGCAGCACCAGACGGTCGGGCGCGGCCGGATAGGCAAAGGAGACGTCTTTGAAGGCGATCTGCTGCGCTGGCATCCCGTCCGCCGAACGCGAACCCGACTCAACAGTGTTCGCCCGGCCCATCGCCGCCTTGAGCCTGGCGACCGCCGCAGCCGGTGCTGCCGCACCGTCGAGCGCCCAGTTCAGACCGCCGAAGGCGATCATCGATGTGCCGACCGCCGCCTGGGCGTAGACGACCAGCCCACCCAAGGACAGACGGTGGTCGAGCGCCGCCGACGCGAGCGTCCATAGCACCAGCCCGTTGGCGGCGAGCACTATCAGCAGGCTGGCGAGCACCGAACGTTCGCGCATGCGCGTGGCCGCGTACTGCAGCTGATGCAGCCGCCGCCGCGTCGTGATGAAGCGCTCAAGCACCCAGTCGGGCAGGCCGAAGATCCGGACCTCTTTCGCGGCTGGCGGATCCACAGCCAGCCGGTAGGCGTACTCGGCGTCGCGCTGAGCCTGGCGAACTTCCTCGGTGTTGCGGTCCTTCCAGACGCCGCTCTCCCTGAGCAGCCAGTGCGTCGACAGCCACGCCAACGCCAGCACCGGCGGCGCCCAGAACGAGAATCCGAAGAGCACGACCGCCTGCGCGAATCCGGCGACCATGTCCACTAGGCCCGTCGCAATGAAGTCAAGCGAGATCGACAGCGGGGGACCGGTCATGCCGCGGTCGAAGTCACGCGCTACCTGCAGGTCAGCGGCAAGCTCCGGGTCTTCCAGATGCCCGATGCCGGGAGGCGCCAAGCACGCGTCGGTGAGCTCGTCGTAGAGCCAGGCCGCAGTCCGGTCGCCGAGGTTCGCGCTCAGCGCGGTATGAAAAGGGCCCAGCACCTGCAGCAGGATGAACAACACGCCCACCACCGCGAGCGCTGCGCCCAGATTCTGGTGAAGTTGTACCGCGGCCACCAGGACGCCGGTCGCGATGGAAAAGGCGGCAGGGAGCAGCCCCCGCAGCGCGAGCAGGGACCACCATCCCGTCGCCATCGCCGGATCGGCACGCTTGACCGCCGCCGCGAGCTGAAACTCCTGCCGCGCGCGCAGCCGGGGAGCTGCCGTTCGCATGGAGAGGCCGACTGCCATGACCCCAGCCTGCCCTCCAGCTCCGACAGAGTCTCGGAATTTCCGGCGCGCGATTCGCGCACCGGCACGTTCCGCGCGAAAGCGAGCTCACCCTATCCCGGCGAGAACCGAGATGGACCAGCTACCGCGCCGATCCGCCCGCGCCCTCCCCTCGCCAACGAACAGTTCCGCGGCGATGCCGGCGATTAGAACCACGCCTCCACCCACGGTTAGAGACGTTTACCGGATGAGGTGATGACTTTCCGCCGGGCCGTGATTAGTGTCCAAAGAGGGAACGGGGCCGCCATCCGCGCGGCAACTTCCGGCTGCGCGGCCGTCCAAGCGACCAGATGGTCGCCCGCAGCTAGGAGAATCCCCGTGGCATACGACATAGCGGCTGACCCACGCCTGGACCCGAGGCTCAAGGCGATCCTGTCACTGATGCCGGCGGAAGCCGCCGACGACGTCGACAGCCGCGAAACGCTGATCGCCGAGGCGAACAGCGAAGAAGCCAGGCAGCAGGCCGAGCTGTTCCGCGGCTGGATGGAGTTGTGCGCCACCGAGGAGGTCGCTCCGTCGGCCGGCCTGCGCATTCACACCGAGCATGTCGCCTCCCAGCCGGATCGCAACACCATTAACCTTCAGGTGATTCGACCCGACGCCGACGAGCCGGTCGCCTGCGTTTACTACATCCATGGCGGCGGGATGATGGCGCTGTCGTGCTACGACGGCATGTACCGCGGCTGGGGCAAGATCATCGCAGCGAACGGCGTGGCCGTGGTGATGGTCGATTTCCGCAACTGCGTTGTCCCGTCTTCCGTCCCCGAACTCGCACCTTTCCCGGCCGGGCTCAACGACTGCATCTCGGGCCTGAAGTGGACAATTGCGAACTCGGCGTACCTCGGCATCGATCCGGGCCGGGTCATCGTGGCGGGCGAAAGCGGCGGGGGCAACCTCACGCTGGCTACCGGCCTCAAGCTCAAGCAGGATGGCGAGCTCGGCCTTATTCAGGGTCTCTACGCGATGTGCCCGTACATCCGCGGTGAGTGGCCAACGCCCGAGTGCCCGTCCTCGACAGAGAACAACGGCATCCTGCTCGAACTGCACAACAACCGCGGCGCCGTCGCCTACGGGATCGAGGCGTTCAAGGAGCGGAACCCGCTGGCCTGGCCTTCGTTCGCAACTCCCGCCGACGTCGAAGGGTTCCCGCCGACCGTCATCAGCGTCAACGAGTGCGACCCGCTTCGCGACGAGGGCATCAACTTCTACCGGCTGCTACTGAGCGCCGGGGTTCCTGCTCGTGCGCGCCAGGTGATGGGCACGTGTCACGCGACCGAGATCATGCCGATCGCCTGCCCTGAGATCAGCCGCGACACCGCCCGCGACCTGGCCGCGTTCTGCAAGGGCTAACCGCGCCGCTGCTTCCCATGAATGCACCGTTACTAGCGTCATAGCGGCAGCCAAGTCACATTCATCGGGACTCACATCCGTGCGCGCGGCCCCCGCGCGCGGCGGACTACGGCTGCCAGTGGTCTAGCGGCAGCGGGCCGCGGCTGAGGACCGTCCGGATGGCGAACGTGCTCTGCGCTTCGACGACCGATGGAATAGTCAGGATCTGGCCGAGCAGGAGCTGCTCGTAACTCGCGAGGTCGGGGACGGCTACCTCGATGAGAAAGTCACTCGTCCCGGAGACTAGGTAGCAAGCGACGACCGCGGGAGTCGCCAGCAGGGTCTGCTCGATCCGGGACGATGTCTCCTGCGAGTGACCTTCGACTTTCAGGCCGATGAAGACGGTCAGGCCGAGTCCGGCCCGCAGTCTGCTGACCTCGGCGCGGTACCCGGCGATGATGCCGTCGGCTTCTAGGGCCTTCACGCGTCGCAGGCAGGCCGACGGTGATAGCGAGACAACGTCCGCGAGATCTACGTTGGCGATCCGGCCGTCCCGCTGAAGCTTCGTCACGATGGCACGATCTACCCTGTCCGGAACATGCTCTGGCATGAAATCAAGCATAGACGTCATGTTGCGCAACAATGTTGCCTAGAGTGACGGAACCGGCGCCATATTTGCCATCGCGTGCAGGACAAGTTCAGCCAGTGTAGAGCTATGTCCCTGTCATCCACGAACGCGGCCGATGAGCCCGGCCTGACGACTGCGCGAGGTGCCGCCCTCTACATCGGAGCGCTCCTCGGCCCTGGTCTGCTGCTGTTGCCCGGCCTAGCCGCGGCCGAGGCCGGACCGGCCTCGATCCTTGCCTGGCTGGCCTTGCTGATCCTGTCCGGCCTGCTGGCCGCGGTCTTTGCCGCCTGGGGCCGGCAGAGCCCGTCGGCCGGCGGGGTCATCGGGTATGTGACCACCGGCCTGGGAGCTCGTGCGGGCCTGGCTACTGGCTGGACGTTCCTGGCCGGAGTCGTGTGCGGTGCTCCGATCGTGTGCCTTATTGGCGCTCGCTACGTCACCGACCTGACCGGCGGCGGCCAACTCGCGGGCGCGGGGGTGGCCGCGGCGCTGCTGCTGACCGTCGTTAGCCTGGCCGCCCGCGGGCTGCGCGCCAGCGCCACGGCTCAACTCGTCCTTGTTGGCGTGCTGACCGTTGTGATCGTGGTGGCGTCCGCCGGATCGGTGGGCAGTGCGCGAGCCGGAAACTGGACTCCGTTCGCCCCGCATGGCTGGCCATCAGTCGGGAGCGCGGCGGCGACGTTGATGTTCTCCTTTGTCGGCTGGGAGGCCGTCGCGCCGCTCACCACGCGTTTTGCCAACTCTCGTCGCCAGCTGCCGCGCGTAGTCGCCATTGCCCTGGCAGCCACTTCCGCTATTTATCTGGGGCTGGCAGTCGCCACCATCAGCGTCCTCGGGCCGCGTGCAGCCACGGACGTGCCGCTGGCCAGTTTGCTGAGCGATGCCATCGGCACGGCCGGCCGTGACATCGCCGCACTGGCTGCCGTCGTCCTTACGCTCGGCGCAACCAATGCCTACATCAGTGGCGCTGCAGCCATGGCCGGGCAACTGGCAACCGCCGCACCCGATAGGCGAGCCGCACGGCCGGTGCTCTGGCTGCTCGGGGCGATCACCGCAGCAGGCCTCTTGCTGATCTCGCTGTGGGGGCTGCGAATTGCGAGCACCGCCGCGCTCGTAACGGTGCCAACGACGTTGTTCCTTGCTGTCTACCTGGCTGCCATGCTCGCGGGCGCGCGAGTGCTGCGCGGCCCGGCGCGGCTCGCGTCCCTGCCCGCCGCAGCTGCGGTGATCATCGTCCTCGGGTTCTGCGGCTGGGCGCTGGCCGTACCGGCCGCAGTCGGCCTGGCGGCAAGCTGGCGCCGCCGCTCGCCGTTGGTGCGGCGACCCACCACCCGGGCACATCCTCTGCGCGAGAGTGCGCCGACCCGCGCGTCGCAACCTCACCCTGGCCAATGTGACGCGCTAACCGGCAGGAGTCTTCACCGTCAGCAGCGCCGGCCGGGGCCAACTCGCCCCATCCGCGCGGCGGTGCTCTCGGGCCGGGAAGCACGGGATCTTAAGCTGCGAATGCACACCTTGGACCCGCAACGGAGGAGGAACGCCGATGTCTTATCCGGACGACCCGAGCGAAGTGAAGGCTCGGATGCGGACCGGCGAGGACGTTGAGCGGCTGACTATGCGATCTGGCACTGTCGCGCGGCTGGTCGCGCCCGGCTCCGTCACCCAAGGCCAGTTCGGG
>Ga0126373_10002153_pt1 | contig 14422 bp, 12 predicted proteins | sample PanSoiMetPlot_11_FD_92545 | JGI IMG/M metagenome (GOLD analysis project Ga0126373, IMG submission 92545) | Tropical forest soil microbial communities from Panama - MetaG Plot_11 | ecosystem: Environmental > Terrestrial > Soil > Tropical forest > Bulk soil | place: Panama | collected 2016-02-17 | reverse complement strand
ATCGGGTCGGCAAGTGTCTGGTCGCTGCCTTTGCGGTGCGGTGGAGCTAGAGATCGACTTTCCTGCTTTTTGGGCCTGGCACGATCATTCGGCGGCTAGCCGTCGCGCGCACGGCGCCGCGTATGCGACCTATATCGGCTGCTGGCGCAAGCACGCCCGAGTGGTGAAGGGCCTAAGAAGCATGACTCGCTTCGAGGATTCGGAGACAGAGTCGACCCGAAGCTTCTGCTCTCGGTGCGGGGCGCCACTGCTCTACGAGCTCAAGCGCTCGCCGCATATGGTCAATATCCCGCGGGCACTTTTCACCGACCGTACCGGCCGCGAGCCGCGCTATCACGTAGCCATCGACGAGCTGCAGGATTGGACCTACACGGGTCACCGGCTGGTCCCGCTTAAGGGCTATCCAGATGTCGTCTGGGAACGCCCGAAACCGCGCCGGCGCCGGCGCGACGTTTATGACGTTGCGTTCGTGGACCGCCGCGTCCCGTCCGCACGCGGCCACATCGTCCGGTGAGGCATCTGCGTGCTGAAGAATTGTGCGGGCGCCCATTGGGATGAGGCGACAAAATACGAGATGATTCCGGACCCCCAGGGAGCCTGCCACTGACTATGGTCGTGTAGGCGGGAGAATTCCATAACGCCGATTCGTGGTCGGATCGACCTTGGTCGCCTTCTGCCGCGCCGAAGCTAGCCACCGGTGGTAGGCACGAACCATCGCCGGACTTACAGGATCTATTAGCGGCGGATCGCCCTTGGACTGGCCTTCCATCCATTCGACCCAGGCGTGTTCGGCTTCCGTAATTTCGTTGCTGCTCGGATCGGGCCGTTTCAGGACTGATCCCACCCACGTATAGGCGGAGCGAATTCGGGGAGGCAGACTCGGACCGACGTGATCGGCGCCACAAAACATGTGGTACTCGTGTGGAATATCGAGATCCCACAGGACCCGATGGAGAAACTCTGCGCCGTCGTGAAGATTGAATACATCCTGGTCGGCCGCCTCGATATAGATCGCGAGACCGCTGGCGCGGATCGCCTCGGCGTTGGCAATCGCAAGATTGGCAGGATTGTTGGCCTTGAAAAGCACCGGGTCGCGATTCGAACCCACAAATTGATCGGCACTGGCATCGCCGCCCGCGTCCAGGACTAGAGGATAAAAGAAATGGTTGCGTTCGGTGACGTCATCAAGTTGCAGCGCTGGATCAAGGGCCGGCTCGAGTGCGGCAACCGCTGCAAACCTGTCGGGGTTCTTGAACGCAATCCTCAGACTGCCGTGACCGCCCATCGATGTGCCCGTAATGAAGGTCGAATTGCGATCGGCCACGACGTTGTATGTGCGGCGCAGATGGGCGATGAAGTCACGCGCGATGAAAGTTTCCCAGCGGACCATGCTTCCCGGATGATCCAGGTAGAACCCGAGCGGGCTGACACTAGCCGAGGCGAGCACCATGGCCGGCATTGCCTCACTTTTCCAGAGCTCGTCGAAAATCGGTTTCGATTCGACCAGGTTCTGATGGTTCCCGCCTCCGCCATGCAACACCAGGCACAGTGGCAGAGGGCCGCTTTGGTCGGAGACCGGCGGCGAAATGACAGCATATGGCACGCCGTCCGGTGCGAAATCGACCGACAGTGTCGATATCTCAACGCGCGAGTTTTCCATTTCCCGACGATGCTTGGGATCAAAGCGCGTCGTCAAGCTGAAGATCCTGGTTGCAGGCTCTCTTGCAACCGCGGCACGCGTATCTCGAGGGCCTGACCGGCACGCCCGGGACCCGTGACCATTTGGCACGCGCCGGATTCTCCGGTGCTTCGCTCCCGATCTGAGCGGTGCCGAAAACGCCGGAACGCGGTTCCTCGGTTCGGGCTGCACCAATTAGCCACGAGCTATGGAAGCGCGTGTAGTAACCGCTCTGGGGGGGGAGCCCCGCACGGGACCCCGAGAAGCTGTCCTTTCGGTTTCTACCTGACCCCGGCAAGCCGGTTCATGAAAGTCGGGTCCGCGGACGCTGACGATGAGGTCGGAACAGCCGAAGAATTGAGTCAGCGAGAACCCTCGACAAACGTCGCCCGAGGTTGAAGAAGGTCTGTGAACGCGTCCCCTGTATAGGGATTTAACACTGTGACTTCGGCTCGGTTGCCGATATTGGTGATTGTCAAGTTGATTGCGACGCTGCGAGGTCGCTCTTGTACGTGGAGCTTACCCGGAGAGCGCGCGCCACAACGTTCGACGACGGAGATTCTTTCTACCCGTCGCAGAGCAGCGCGGGTCGGAGAAAAGACTATAGATTTCGGTCCAGGGCGCGAATCAGCAGGTCGAGGGATTTTGCGAATTCCCTGAGCTGCTCAGGGCGCAACTCTCTTTCGAACAGGGCTCGATTGCTGCGCGCCAGCGCGGGATAGAGCTTGCTGAGAAGCTCAACGCCCTTGGCGCTCAATCGCACCCTAACGCTACGGCGGTCGTCGCGTGAGGGTATGCGCTTGATTAGGCCGCGGGCTTCGAGACGATCGAGGATGCCGGTGATGCCGCCCTTGGTGATAAGGGTTCTCTCGGCTATTTCCGAGCACGTGACGCTTGAGTCCAGCGCATCGGCAAGAACCGAAAGAACGTCCATCTGCGCGAGCGACAACTTATAGGCGTGAATCGCGCGCTCGGGATGATTGGAGAAAAGGAAAGAAGCCTTGAGCAATGCCCGCGAGAGGTCGAGGAACGGTAGATCGGCCGGGGCTGTGACCCGCGATCTGAGGGAATTTTTCTCGGACGGTTTTGACGGCATGACAAGCTCCTGTGCGATAGGCATGGGCCTAAGTAATTTATCTCTAAACTAAAGTAAAGAAATGAGACTGCCACATTTCGCGAAAAGATTCGCAATTGGGTGAGCGCTCAGGTACTCCGGCAGGTGAGCGGGTGCGGAAGGTCGGAACATCCGGTGCGCGGCGGCGAACCCGCCGCGTGCACCGGATGGGTAATGCAGACGATCAGTGGCTTTGAGCAAGGCGCATCGGGGTGAAAGACGTCTTGTCCACGGTGCCTGAATTAATGTACCAGCCTTCGCTGCTACCTTTGGGTGGTGGCGAATACAGAGTAGTCGAGAATCCCGTGGTCAGATCTTCGTCGACCTGGGCGGTCTCAAACATCCGCTTGTACGGCCAGACGGCGACCCGGGCGTTGGGCGTGGCCCGATCGCTGTAGGCATGAAAGTTTGCAATAGTCTTCCACAGCTGTCCGTTGGGGCCGTATAGGTCTGCCGCAGTGATGAACCATCCTTCGGAGTCGATGTACAAAACCCGCCGCGGAACGATCGTGTTGCCACCCAGGAAAGGCCGACGCTTGGCGGTGGCTTCGATTACATAAAGACGGCGCATCTGCCAGTTCTCGGGACACACGGTGCGGCCGCCGTCCTGGGCGCATGCAATTGCCGGGGAGTTTCCGTTCACGCTTGCCAGCATCGAACGCTCGCCGACCAATCGGTAGTCGTAGTCGGTAGGTTTTGCCCCGAATCCAAACAGGGAGTCGGGATCGAGGGTCGAAGCATAAGTCGTCGCGCCGGCACCCCCGCCCTTCGTGCCAGCACTGCTCGCTGCTGCGACCCCGAACGAATCGGACAATTCGGTGGCCGGCAGACGCCGGAGCCGCCGGCTTTGAGCGCTGTATTCCCACGCGCTGTCTTCAACGCCCGGCAGGACGGAACCTGCGCGGACGATCCCGCCGCCACGCATCTCCGCGGGCTCGAGGACCGGGAAGGCACCGAACCGGTAAGCAAGGCCGGTCTGATAGATGTCCTTGTCAATCGGAGTCGGCTCCACCTCGGTGCGGCCGATGCTCTTGTAGTAGCCGAAGTGACCGAAGCTCATCACTTCCACTGGTTCCGATTGGCCTGGCCCGCGACTCACGGCCTCGATGTGGGGCGCGTCGAGATCATCCGTGTTAAGCGGGCGAAATTCGAAGTTCCACATGATCTTGGTGGCCGCTTGCGGATCGTTCACATCGACCATCGGAAACGGCAGTCCAGCCTTATAGTTCATGAGATTTCCGCCGGGCGTGAGCACGACCTGGGGCGAGTATTGCTCGGTGGCCGCCTTGTAGGGTGGGGGCCACTCAAGCTGTGAGGTCGGAACAATCTTCATGACCATGCCCTGGCGCACGAGCTGGTAATTTCCGGGGCTCACCAAATTGGCGACTTTTGCCGAGTTGCTGGGGGTAATTACGTCGCCGGGCTTTACCTGGGCGTTCGCGGCGGGCGCAAGAAAAAAGACCGCCGCGAGTGCGAGAATACTTAGCGAACGAGATGCTCTCATAACAGTTACACTTCCTTTGCGTGGGTCTCGCCGAGATATCGGCGCAGACCAGCGCGGGTGGGAATTAAAATTCCAGCACCCCATTTAGAATTGGCCTGCGATAGTCATACTGTAAAAAATTTAATTCTGAACTAAATGATGTCAACCCCCCGGCGGCGGTTTCAAGCAAGGGTCGCGAACGCTTCGCATTTGGCGAATTCCCGAAATTCAGGTGCCTAGGCGACAAGATCCGGGCGGGTTTTCTGGAGGCGCATACCGACGTTGGAGAAGATAGACGGTGCCGACTATGAGGGGACTTTGCGTAAGCAAGTCGGCGAAAGGTGGAGGGAGCGGTTAGCCCGCAAGACGTTTGGAGCGTGCAGATGTCTCAAAACTCATTCCTTGACTATGGTTTGGCGTCAGAACGGCTGTGCCAAGGAAGCGTCGCTTCATCAAGCCGCCGGTGGTCTCTGCTATGCACGTCCACGGCGCCGCTAACTCAACGGGCGGAGACGACCTGCCTTCGGCCGTCAAAGCCAGCAGGTTCCAGTCCGGCGGAAGGCGTTTCGTGTTGGAACTCACGACGCGGAACGAGGCCGTCGCGCCGGGCCGCTAAGATGCTCTCCCCTCAAACTCGACCTCTGAGGCCTAGGTAACACCGAACAAACGCAGGTCCGCCGGGGGCCAGCATCCCAATTGCCGCGCCGAGTGACGCACCTCCAGACCGATTCCAAAATCAGAGGGAAGAAGCCGCGGACAATCCGGTCCCACTGCGACCCGTTCGGCATGACGTTCGATGCGGCATACCAGCTCGCGATTCTGCGCGACGCCTTCATGGGTTAGAATCGATGTAGCGCGACGGAGGAATCATCGACCTGCCGTAAAGAGTGGGCGAAGAGTTCGCAATGAATCCCGGTTCCGGCTACAAGGAAAAAAGCGCGTAGCCGGGTGCGAAGGAGTCGAGATGGCGCTCAAGCTCAGGAAGACCGTCAAGCAGATGCTGGCCGAAGCCAACGCCGAGATCGAAACTATCAGCGCCGAAGACGCGATTAACCTTAAGGACGATCCCGGGATCGTGTTCGTTGATATCCGCGATATTCGCGAGCTCGACCGCGACGGGCGTATCCCGAGCGCGGTACACGCGCCGCGCGGGATGCTCGAATTTTGGGTCGATCCGGAAAGTCCTTATCATAGGGAAATTTTCGCCTCGGGCAAGAAGTTCCTCTTCTTCTGAGCGGGTGGTGGACGATCTGCGCTGGCAGCGCAGACTCTACAGCGCATGGGCCTGGAGCCGGTCTGTCACATGGGCGGGGGATTCAACGCCTGGAAGGGCGCTGGCGGTCCGGTCGAAGCCGGCAAGACCCCCTCGTCCACTTAGATCTTCTCTTTCGATCACTACGCGCTGAGGCTACGTTTGTCACGGTCCTCTCTCACTCCGGCGCATTCAGAATGGCAAGGATCTTCCTGAGTTCGTCCGAACGCATCGTTTCCAAGAGCTCCTGTTTCCGTTCGATCACGATTGGCAGATTGCTCGCGATTCGGTCCGCGATAACCGACGCGTCCTCGTTTCCTGTCAGGTAGATTGATCTGTTCGACGCCAGCGACTTGAAACGACTCGCAACGAACGATGAAGCCACGAGTTCGAGCCGCTTCTCCAGTCCTTTCGCGGCTGGGGTTTCCTCGCCAATCTCTTTGATTTCGGCATTGAAAGCTTCTTCATCTACAACGAAGCGTGAGATTCTCACCCGCCTTTTTCCCTCAATCAAAACCTTCAAAGTTTGGTCCGGCAGGGACTCGACGCGTATGAGCGCCCCCAGGACGCCGATCCGGTAAACGTCGTCGCCGCCCGGATTGTAGACCCTGGCATCTTTCTGCCCGGCAAGGACGATGGGAACCTTACGCTCTCGGGCCGAGTGAACCGCTTTAATCGAGAGCCCACGCCCGACGAAGACGGGATATATCACGTGGGGAAACGCTATCAGTTCCCGAAGCGGCAGAAGCGGGAGGACATTCGCGGCTGTCCCGGCTTCCGATGTCGAACGGAAGGCTTCTCCTTGCGAGGCATTCGCGCCCAACTTGACCTGCGCCATCAATTGGGCCCAATTCCGATAACCATTTGCGATGGGATTTTCAGCAGGTCTCGAAAATTCGTCAGGCTAAGAAACTCAGAGAACACAAAGCCTTCATTAAACTCATCGACAGTCGATTCTGAGTCTGGTGCAGAGACTGATCAAACGCGCCAGAAGTGCGATCCGGTGTAGCCGTTGACCGCGATGCGGTAATCTGGCGTCGCCTGCATATGGAAGCAAAACCCTCTTTCGTCAACGCGACCGAGAGCGGCGCCATCGAGCCCAGGGCGCATCAGCAGCCCCACAAATGGCTGGTGGCCGCCTCCGTATTACTCGGCGCGATCCTAACCCTTTTGGACGGATCCATCGTAAACGTCGCGCTACCTTATATGCAGCGCAGCTTCAGCGTCGGCGTCGATCGGATCAGTTGGGTGGTCACCAGCTACCTGGCCGCGGTCAGCGTGATGATTCCGATGAGCGGATGGATCGCGGTGCGGATGGGGCGACGGCGCTACCTGCTGATTTCGGTCGGGATGTTCGTGGCGGCCTCCGCACTCTGCGGTCTCGCGCGGAGCATCGGGCAAATAATCGTGTTCCGCGTGATGCAAGGCCTCGCCGGCGCCGCGATGATGCCACTTTCACAGGCGATTATGCTCGAAACGTTCCCCGTCGAAGAGCACACGCTCGCGATGACGACCTTCGGTATCGGAATGATGGCCGCACCTGTAATCGGCCCGACTCTTGGTGGATGGATAACCGAGGCCTTCAGTTGGCGCTGGAATTTCTACATCAACGTTCCGGTGGGTTCGCTCGCGGCGATAATGGTCTATGCGTACGTACACGACCCACTCTATCTGAGCGCCCAACGCCGGGGCGCCAGGGTTGACTACCTTGGGATCATTCTGATTACGGCCGCCCTCGCGACCTTCCAAATCGTGCTCGGCCGCGGTGGTCATGATGGTTGGTTCGCCGCGCCATGGGTCAGATACACCGTTATGGTGTCGGTGGTATCGACGCTAGCCCTCATTGTTCATGAGCTGCATTACCCGGAGCCCATCGTCGACCTGCGCCTGTTCGGCATTATGAGTTTTTCGGTCGGGGTGGCGTTGCTATCGCTACAGGGTCTGGCCCTTTGGACCATCAACCTCCTGAACCCTTTGTTCCTGGAAAACGTCCTGCATTACGATGCCTGGAGCGCGGGCCTCGCAGTCGCACCACGGGGGCTCGGAGTGGTTATCGCACTGCTGGCAGTTGGCCAACTATCGCGCCGCTACAACGATATGCGACCCATCGTGTGCGTTGGATTTCTCATCGGCGCCTACCAAGCATATCGGATGTCACAGTGGACCTTACACACGCACGAAAGCGAGGTGCTGTTGCCGATCTTTCTGTTCGGAGTCGGTCTGGGTGCGATTTTCCCGATCGTCACGGCCCTTGGCGTCGGGCAGATCAACCGCGAGCGAATTGGGTTCGCATCGAGCCTGTTCTCGATGATGGTCAACACGGGTGCTGCGGCCGGAATAGCCATTGCGACCAACCTGCTGACAGCCAGTCATCGACGCCACGAGGCACAGATCCTGACGCCGGTATTGTCGTCGGCGCTGCACACGGACATCCTGAAATCGCAAGCGTGGCTGCTCGCGTACAACGATGTGTATCGAATCACTGCAATCTTGCTGCTACTGCTAAGTCCGTGGGCGTTCTTTCTCAGGCGAGCCCCGGAAAATGCCGACACAACCCTCGGGGTCGAATGAGGGAGTAGTTCAGGCGCGTCTTTCTGAGCCAGCAACCATTTTCGGTGCGCCGTTACGGCACAACTCGGGTTTGTCCTCGCGATGAAGTTTCTCAATCATGATACTCAAGATCGCGAACATCAGTCGCTTAGCCTTTTCAGCATCGCGCCGGACAAATTTTTCGGCCCAGTCGGGCGACCGCGCAATAAGTAATTGTCTCCGGCGCGGCTGAAACGTTTCACAGCCAAGTGCCTCCGCTAGGATATGGGACCAACTTATTGCAGTCTTAGTGTAATTACGAGCCGCGGTAGAGAAGGAGCACTTCTCTCGGTAGAAAGACCGAATGCTGAAGGCGGTAAAATTCCCCCCGCCTCCACCACGCCAAACTTGCCGCATCGCCTGCCTGGCGTCCCTAGGACATCCTGGGTTTCTGCAGGTCGCGCGCAAGCGTTCGCTTCATCCCTTCAAAGAAGTCGTCCAGCTCCCAGGGTCCTTTGTTGTAAAGGGTTTTCTCCGGGCTCATGTGCTTGTAGCGCGTCACGCTGTAGCCAGCCGAGCCGAACACCTGACCGGTAATCTCAGCCGCTTCATCGCTGGCCAGAAAAATCACGATCGGCGCGACGTTGACCGGATCGAACGGTGTTCCCTGCGCCTCAGCGCTGGGGGTAATCCGCCACTCGGCCTGATGGATCGTATCCGTCATCCGCGTTGCTGCGACGGGAAAAATCGCATTGCAGGTGATTCCATAACGGCGCAATCCTTGCGCGGTGCTGAAGGTCAGGCCCAGGATTCCTGCTTTGGCCGCTGCGTAGCTGGGCTGACCGGGACTGCCCAGCGCGGCGTTGGAGGAAAAATTGATGATACGGCCACAGCGGCGCTCACGCATGTGCGCCGACGCATAGCGGCTGGTGCAAAACGTGCCTTTGAGATGGCTGTCCAGCACGCGATCCCAATCTTCTTCTTCCATGTTGAAGATCATGCGATCGCGGATGACGCCGGCGAGGTTCACCAGAATGTCGAGTTTGCCGAATTCCCTCACCGCTTGATCGACGAGCCCCTGGCCACCCTCCATCGTTGAGATGTCCATCAGGTTGGCCACGGCCCGCCCGCCTGCGGCTTTAATCTCGGCGACCGCATCGTTAGCGGGCGACGTCGGCGCCCGATCCCCAGCGAGCGTTGTACCGAGGTCGTTGGCGACGATGCAGGCTCCCTGCGCAGCTATCGCCTTCGCCAGGGCGCGTCCAATTCCGCCACCCGCACCAGTGATGGCCGCAACTTTTCCGTCAAGCTTGCCCATAAACTGTCCTCATTTCCCTTTGGATAGCGCGCACAACGAGGTGCTGCGCTCCAACTCGCTCTTGTACACGATGCTCCCGCCAGCGACGTCCACTCGAAACCCTTCGGCTACGAACGCATGCCGCGCCGATCGCCGTCGCGATTCTCGAGTTCGATCCGGTCGTTCAGCAATGGCAAGAGGAATGGATTCCCTCCCCTGCCAGTCACCCAGCCGCCGTCGAGAAGCTGCCGATGAACCAACCCGCACACCTTCTGAACGATATCGACTTGACGCTCTATCGCATGAATCGAGACCAGCTCTTCGAGAAGCGACGCATAACCAGCCGCTTGAGGCTGCTTCCGGAACTCGAAAGATAACCACTTCCAATACGGCGTGAAATCGCGGTCCATCAAGAGCACAATTCGCATCACACCTGTAATGAACTCCCCCAGACAAATGGCAATAGCCATTGGATCGCGACGAGGAGCCATCCTTTGAACGAAATTGTATTCGCCATGCTGCCAAATGCGAAAGCACTCATCAGCCAAACGCTGGCGTAGGATTTGATCGGGATACTCATGTAGCGAGGAACGCCAGGCGCTCAACTCGCCGCTACCATCGACCCATATTTCGCCGTGGCGCAGAAAATAGAGCGTGGACTCTTCCGTAGTCGCTGGCCAACCGGTCGTGCCCGTCGGAGGCTGCGCAATCTTTAGGTGCTTTTGAAACCACTCCGGAATGCTTTGTACCTGTACACTTTTATCCCCGGCGCCAGCGAGTTTGTGACCTTTCCATGGATTGGGAGCGGCGACGTTCAAAGCCTCGGACAACTCGCTACCTGAGGTAGCGTAATCCTCGGCGGACAGGAACAGGTGGAACTGCGGTCCCCAATCGTGATCCCGAGAAACTTCGTCATCGCCGCCAAGAACATCTGATCCGAGTAGCCGCCCGGCAGCGATTCTGTTCGCGAGATCAGGAAATCGCTCCGTAAGAAAGGGCCACCCCCAGGAAGAGAAGAATTCCCGGGCAATCTCCAAGCCTTTCATCGACACACCATAGAATTGATACGATCTTCAATCTTCTTAGCGGGTATCGCTCCTTCAAAGTATCACTGAAGCGATTGCAAATCTCCGCTCCTCGTTCGGGTCCGAACTTTGGGATCACGGATTGAGCATGGGCTTTGGTTGTCACGATTTCCCGAAGCCGTATGGATACGTATGCAACGTTTACGCTGGGGTGCGTGTGGTCGCCGGTTCAAATCCGGCCACCCACCAACGATGAATCCTTTCTTTTCAAGGGCTTTGCGTCACAGCGATGAGATGCCTCCTGTCGCCCGACCGCTAATTGTGCCCATATATGGAACGCTTCCTGAGGCGCAAGGGTGTGGATGGAGAAAGCGGGTGAGGATGATCCGGTTGCAGCCATATATTGAGCCGTCCGCACAGTGATGATTGAGCGGATTTTTTAGGAGAGTGACAACCGTCACGCGATCAAGTCGAGCAAGAGAATAGCGGCAGCGGCATCGCAAATCGATTGGCGGAGAGAAAATGCGCAACGTCATCGCCTACGTGGTTTCGGGAACAGTTGCCGCCAAGTGACGCCCGTGAATACACATACACAAACTGCCGGACCAGCGATTGCGATAGGTGGCGGAAGCGCAATCGATAGCGATCACACCTAATAGCAGAACGGTCTACGTGCCCAATGGCGTGCTCAACACTGTCACGCCGATCCGAACAGCCACCAATAAGGCCGGACCGCCAATACCGGTCGGAGACGAACCCTTTGCTCTGGTTGTGACACCCAATGGAAGAACCGTTTACGTCGGCAACACCAGCTCAGCCTCAGTGACGCCAATCCGCGTCTCGACCAACAGTCCTCTGAGCGCCATCCCGGTGGGCAACGTACCAGCTCGCGTGGTGATTTCACCCAATGGGAGATTCGTCTACACCATAAACGCAACCGATAACACCGTTACTCCGATCCGGGTGTCGACCAACACCGCCGAGCCCGCCATCCCAGTTGGTAATCTGCCCAACTCTGCCGCCATCACCCCAGACGGTAAGACGCTTTATGTCGGGAATCGCAACGATGGCAGCGTTACCCCGATCCAACTTCTGACAGGTACGCCAGGACCTCCAATTCCGGTCGGCACCGGCCCCGCCGCTATCGTCATCACGCCGAACGGCAAGACAGCTTATGTATCCAATCAAGACGATGACACCGTGACGCCGATTAACTTCGCCACCAACGCGGCCTTACCTACAATCCCAGTGGGACATCGGCCCTTCGATATGGCCGTCACGCCTAATGCGCGGACGGTCTACGTCCCTTAACTCAGGTAGCGATAACGTGACGCCGATCCGGGTGTCGACCAATACGCCGCGCGCCGCTATTCCTGTTCCGCATCAGCCGTTCACTCTTGCCCTCAGCCCCGACGGGAAGACGCTCTACGTAGGCGGCGGCGCCAATCTGCTCACCCCTATCCGCACATCGACCAACCATCCTCGAACGCCTGTCCTCGTTGGGACGTCGCCCAGTGCTATCGCTTTCGCCATCGTTAGACACCGACGTACAAGAGCATAAGCACCGAATTCGCGTGCTTGTCGCGTGACTCACCTCGGCAACGACCGGGCAGGGCGCCGCCGCTCGTGGTGGCATATAGGCGCTGAATTTTTTCTTAATAGCGACTAGGATTCGTGGCGGACCTCTTCGCGCATCCGCCACGAATCGTTTCGGAGTCAACCAGATGAATGAACAAGTCGCGCCGACTTTCGAACAGATCATGGCTGCAGTTACGGCACTGGAGCCGGAAATCAAGGCGGCATCGGACACCATAGAAGCAGAACGGCGACTTCCCGCGTTGCTAGCCCATAAGCTGATGGAAGCGGGCGTATTCCGTATGGGGACACCTCGCGTGTACGGCGGCGGCGAGCTCGACCCGCTGAGCCAAGTGCGCGTGGTCGAAGAACTTTCGCGAATCGAGGGCGCGGTCGGCTGGCTCTCGATGATCTCGAGTGCGGGCAGCTTCCTTCCTGCATTCCTCGAACCGGAGGCTGCGCGGCGTCTGTTCGGCTCCGTCGAAAGCGTGCTGGCGGGGCAAATTCGTCCGCCGCATCGCGCGGATCTAGTCGAGGGCGGCTATCGCATCAGTGGCCGGTACCACTTCGGCAGCGGATGCCAACATGCGAGTGTCGTGACCTGCGGCGCGATCATTCATGAAAATGGGCAGCCGCGCCACCATGGACGGCATTTGGAGTTTCGGGTGCTTTTAGTGCCCACGTCCAAGGTCGAGATCATCGACGTATGGGACACCACCGGCATGCGTGGAACCGGCAGCAACGACTTCGTTGTCGACAATGTCTTCGTTCCCTTCAGCGACAGCGCCACGATGCTGGAGAAGCCCCACACACCGGGGCCGCTGTACAGTTTCCCGCCGCTCTACCTGGTTTCGCACGCAGGCGTTCCACTAGGAATCGCGCGCAACGCACTCGACTTCGTCGAGGAGCTCATGCTCGAGAAGAAGATGATCCCGAGCGATCGTCCGATGCGGGAAGACGCCGTGATACAGGAGGCGATCGCCTCGTGCGAGGCGCAGCTCGGGGCGGCGCGCGCGTACGTTTACGATTCGCTGGAGGATTTGTGGGCGACACTATGCAAGGGCGATCATCCCTCGCCGCGTGCGCGTGCAACCTATCGCATGATGATGACCTATTCGCATCAGGCAGCGAAGGACTTGATCTCAACGCTGTACAACTTGGGTGCGACCAGCTCGATCTTCCGTTCCAGTCGCCTCGATCGCGACTTGCGTGACATTATGACTGCCTGTCAACATCGGATGGTGCATTTACGCATGTACCGTCCCGCCGGCCGTCTGTGGCTGGGCCTCGACCCGGAAGAACCCCTAGTTTGAAGCTCGATGAGGGTGCAATCAGGGGCCATGGAATAGAACCGATTGGCAATCAGCACAGATAAGGCGTCATAGAGCAGCATAGCGCAGCTTGAATTCACTCACCGGAATTGCGATGTACTCATTTCTTCTCAAAGGTGAGGGCATAAAGATCGTCGCCCTCTCAGGGTTTTCGTTGTTGAATTTCGCGCAGAGCGTTTATGCATCGCTCTACGCACGCAGCTCTTCGAGTAGCGCCTTGGCGTCCGTTAGGTCGGCGGTGTCGAAGCCCTCGCTGAACCAGTTGTAGATCTCGGCGAGCATCGCGCGCGCCTCATCGCGGCGATTGGTGTCGCGCAGCAGGCGCGCGAGGCTGGTCGTCGCGCGCAGTTCCCAGAACTTGGCTTCCTGATTGCGTGCCACTTCGATGGCTTTTCTAAAGTACTGTTCGGCCTCTAATGCGCTGTCGGTCTTTAAGCGCGAAGGTTTCCGCCGCAGCGTCATTAATCCTCTGAGTCGGTGCACCTCTGCCTCATCTCTGCGCTCGCCGGTCTTCTCGACTGCGGCTAGGGCGTCCTCGATCGCCTGAAGGGCTTGAGCGACCTGTCCCAGACACCCGTGAACCTCTGCCAGAGGGATGAGAAACTGTGGCCAATTTATCCCGGATCCCGTCGTTCTATAGACGTCAAAGCCGTGGAGTATCTCGGTAATCCCCTCCCGGTTCTGTCGCTGTTGGGCCAAAGCCCATCCTCGAATGAGAGTTGCAACGCCCAGAAAGAACGGGAAGCCATGCTTCGAGCAGATCTCGATTGCAGCCTCCGCAGCCTCTCGCGCTGCCTGCTCTCGTCTACAAAATTGTTGAATCAGGGCAGCGTGACTGAATACGTAACCAAGGGTGTAGGGATGCGAGAGTTCCCGCGCCAGCGCGATGGCTTCGTTGATCTTCCTGCGAGCCTGGTCGGCATAGCCCAGATACCAGAGCGTCAGAGCCGTGAAACTAAGGCAGTCCACTCCCGGGTCCTGAATAGCGCGAAAGGCCCGCGCACGCCGTTTCCGTGGATCGTAAAAGCTGCTCCCTTGCTCTAGATGTTGCCGAGCAGAAGCGAACTCACCAATCCATAGCAAAGTGGTTCCCAACGCCTCGTGGGCCGCGAGTCGAAACAATGAGTAAGGTGTGCTT
>Ga0126373_10002152_pt1 | contig 14425 bp, 8 predicted proteins | sample PanSoiMetPlot_11_FD_92545 | JGI IMG/M metagenome (GOLD analysis project Ga0126373, IMG submission 92545) | Tropical forest soil microbial communities from Panama - MetaG Plot_11 | ecosystem: Environmental > Terrestrial > Soil > Tropical forest > Bulk soil | place: Panama | collected 2016-02-17 | reverse complement strand
CCGGCAACGCACAGACCGAAGCGTACGAAAAGATTTATCAGTCGAGCGCGGTGGGCGTCTCGATCGACGATTTCGTCGCCGAAGTGCAGCGCCGTTTCGCCAATGCAACCTCGGGATTAAAAGGCGAGCAAGTTGTGGGCGTTGTTGTTGCATACGGCGGCGAAATCGCCTGGAGCGACATCTTTGCGTCGGAAAACCTGTTCGATCATTACTGGCACAAGCTTTTGCGCAGTTATGCCGTGGAAGCACTCGCGCGGCCCACGGTTCGATCCGTGGCATCGCGGGAAGGCGCCAGTGAGTTCCTGCGCAGGCTGAATGGCCGCGAAACCACAGAAACCGAGCCGGGAGTTTACAGCTGGAGTGAAATCACCGAAGGCCGTCTCGCAGAAATCGAACTGGAGGCGCTGTCGCCGAAGCCGATGAAGCTCCATCGACTCCTGCTGCACCGCACAAGTTGAGGCCCGAGTTAAGACCGCTGCATGTCAAGAAAGGGGCACGACAGGTCATGCCCTAAGCCCCTGCGAGTTTTCGCACGACACTCGCGTCACCCAAGTCTGCCAGCAGCCGGCTCGCGGTTCCTTGCCAGGAAGGATGCTTCAGAGCGGGAGCGATTTCGGCAAGCGGCGCGAGAACGAACTTGCGCAAGAGCATGCGCGGATGGGGCACCTGCAATTCCGGCATATCGATGGTCTCGTCGCCGTAGAGGAGAATGTCCAAGTCGATCAGCCGCGGCCCCTTGGGCACGACTTTCTTACTCCCCATTCGGGATTCGATTCCGCGCAGCGCCTGCAATAAATCCAACGACGGTAGTTCGGTTATCGTCCGCACCGCGCAATTGAGGAACCAAGGCTGCTCGCGCAGATCCACAGGCTCGGTTTCATAAAAAGAGGAGACCCGCGTCACAACCACTTTCGCAGTAGCAAGCGCGGCCATCGCCGCCCGCAGGTTCTTTTCACGATCTCCTAAATTTGATCCGAGCGAAAGATAAACCGTCGTTTCCGCCACTTCTCACCGTTTTGAAACTTTCTCGACGAGAATTTCGAGGCCGCGGCGCTAGCCGCCCTAGTTTCTTCTTTCGCTACTTTGGCTCCGCAATCTCAGGTTTTGGGTAGACCTTCTGCAGCCCGGCCTGATACTCCCCAAAAAGCGCCTGGATGCGCGTGAACTCGGTTTTTACGGCATCGCGCAACTCGGGATGCGTGGCGTAGTCGTAGAGAATCGCGGCTTCCGTCTCGGCATCAATCAGGAAACCTTCATGACCGAGTTCCTTGAGCGCGTCTGCTTCCATGCCGTAAGTATGGTTGGAAAAACTGGAAGACTTCGCCGACACGCCAATGCCGGGAATCTGGCTGGAAACGCTTCCTGTCTCTTCAAAACCTTTTGGCTTGCCTGGCTCCTGCTCGACTCCCGTTGCACCAAATTGTTTCATGTAAGCAAAGGACAGCTCCTCGAGCGTGGAAAGCGAGATGCCATCGCGGTCGTGTCCGTAATGGTCGATTTTCACTTTGGTTCCAGTAGCCATCGCTGCGGCGCGCGCAGCGTCATCCACCCATTGGGTGACTTGTTCGAGATAAACTCCGTCTGGATAGCGAATGTAAAAGTCCGCGGAAGTTTTGTCCGGCACGACGTTTGGCGCCGCGCCGCCTTCGGTGATTACGCCTTGAATCCGCGCCTCCGGCCGGATGTTGCTGCGCACGCTGTCAATATTATTGAAGAGCTTGATTACCGCTTCCAGAGCGTTGCGCCCGTTCCAGGCCGTCAATTGGTGCGCCGGCGCGCCGTAGAACGTGTACTTCACGCCGTCAATGTTCATGCAGCAAGTGCCGAAACCTGCGGCCGACCGGGAAGTCGTGGATGTGGAATGACTGCGAACGATGATATCCGCGCCTTTGAACACGCCCGCTTCCATCATCACCGTTTTGGCTTCGGGGGGCATCATCTCCTCACCAGGGCAGCCGTAAACCGTGACGGTGCCAGGAGTATGCGTGCGAGTAATAAATTCCGCGATGGCGACGGCGGCAGCAATGCCCACCGGACCCTGTGCGCTGTGCTGATCGCCATGAAAAGCCCCTTTGGTGCCTCGCAACGCGTCGTATTCCAGGATGACGCCGAGGTTGGGACCCGGCGTGCCGCGTTTGTATTTCGCGATGAACGCCGTGGCCAGTCCGGCCACCGGCATGGTCACTTCGAAATCATGCGCTTGAAGATATGCACTGAGTTTTGCCACGGACTGTGTTTCTTGAAAGCCAATTTCAGGGTGCTGTGTGATCCAGTCACTCATAGGCAGAAGGTCTGATTGCATCAATTGCTTGACGCGCGCTATGACTTCGTCACGTCCTTTGTCCGTGGCAGAGAGCTTCGCCACCATCCCCGGAACACCGAGAGATTGGCTGAGCGCGCCAATTTGCTTGACCACGTCGCGCGCGGCTTCGCGTTCCGTAGGCGTTTCCTGCGCAGGACAGGACGCGCCGAATGCCAACGTAATCAACGCGTACGCAAATATCTTCCGCATGACCACACCTCCGAGGTTCGCGAAGCTCATGGTCCTGGCAATGCAGCCTACTTGATGGCGTCCGCTCCGGCTTTGGCGCACTGCGCGTCTTGCGCGCTGGCCGCGCCCGAAACTCCTATGGCTCCAACTATCTTTCCGTCCATCACGAGCGGAATGCCGCCCTCAACCGGCACGGCACCCTCTAGGCGAAGAATGCGCAACGCCTCTCCTCCTGCCGCCAGTGCATCTTGCATGGCCTTCGTCGGCCGCTTGTACAGAGCTGCGGAGCGAGCCTTGTCAATCGCGACGTTGGCGCTGCCCAGTTGCGTATTGTCCATTTTCTCGTAATAAACGAGATTGCCCGACGGGTCCACTATGGCCACCGCCATATTCCAGTGATTCTTCTCGGCTTCGGCGAGGGCCGGCGCGGCCGCCTTCTTGGCGTTTTCGAGGCTGATGGGCGCCCCATACGGATTAGGCATCTGAGCGAGCGAACTTGCCAAAAAGGCAGCGGCACACAATCCCATGATGTTCACTCTCACCACAGCTTTTTTCAACATGACTATCCCTCCTTCAACGCAATGAGCATCAACTTTTCTCCGGCTTATTGACTTGGAGACGCACAGACGAAATTCCCGGCGTCATTGGGATCGCCAGTTCCCTTGAATTTTGCCACTCGCGGATAAGGACAAAGCGGCCGGGTAAACTTCACGCCCTTGGATGGATCATCATCCACAAATTTCGTAGCCACAATCGCTGACGGGGCAATGCCCTTCTCCACCCATTCTTCAAGCGCCCTTTGCATGTTGTGCTGCGGATCCGGCGCCCCTTGGCCGAGCTGCCCGAAAGAGTTTGCTCCTGGACCGCCACCGCAGTGTTGCAAGCCCGGAACCATATACAGGCGCGAGAAGGCTTCGGTTTCGGCCTTACTCATTTTCGATTCCACGTCGTTGTAGTAATCGATAGTGTTCAGCGCGGAGATTGCCGCATCATTCCAGCCGTGATAGAGAATCAGCTTGCCGCCTCGCGCCTTGAACGCCGCCAGGTTGGGATCTGTCGCGTTCAGGATTTTCGCGGTTTTCCCTTCGGCGGCCTTCAACCCATCGTCCACCCTGGTTTTCTTGTAGTCCCAATCGGATTTCTCGTAAACCATGTTGGAGAAATATCCGCCGCCAAAGGCGAAGAGCAGGCTCTTGCCCGGTGCCACTCCAGTAATCCACGTCGCCCAGCCGCCGGGTCCTTCTTCTCCTCCTGGCAGATAGCCGGGAAAAATCAAATTGCCATTCGCATCGTGCGGCCCTTCGTATAACTCCTTCAAAGCGGTGATTTGCGGAGCCGTGAAGCATTCGTTTGAGTCGCTGGTCTTGCAAAGCATGGACGCCGGATCGAACTTACACTGCCTCGGATCGTTTAGGACGCCGTCAGTCACTCCATCTTGCGCGTCGCATGCGGCATTCACGGCCCGTGAGAGCGCTGAAAGCTTGCTGGAAGGGATATAACTTGCAGGATCAAGGGTTGTCGCCCGCGCATCCGCCACGGCTTTCGTTAACAAGTGCGTCCAGAAATTAGCGGGCGCTCCTGCAAGGATGCCATCGTAGTCCGCCGAAAACCGCTGCGCCTCCATCAGTGCTTGCCGTCCGCCATTCGAGCAGGAAGCAAAGTAAGCATGTTGCGCGGGATTGCCGTAGAACGCTTTGATAAGGGTCTTGGCAATCTGCGTCATTTCGTGGATGGCACGGTATCCGTAGTCGACGACCTTCTCTGGATGGCCGAGCGCCCAGCGCGCGTCAGTTCCTTCCGCCGAGTGTCCCGTGTCCGTCGCAGCGCCGGCATACTTTTGCTGAACAGCCACCGCGAGCCCGCGATAATCAATTTGCCCGGCAAATCCCCCGTTGCCCTGCCCGCGAAATCGGCCGTTCCAGCCTTCTGTGGGCAGCCAGACTTCGATCTTGATATCCGAATCTGCGGTGGGCGTTGCTTCGACCACCACCCGGCAAAACGGTGCGAGCGATTTGTAGAAGGCAGGATCACCTATCAGCCACGGAGTGATGTTTGCAGGCGGCTGGAAAGCTCCAGCTTCAATCGTCTGGGCCGATACAACTTTCGCCTTGGACAAAGTAAGCTGCGAAAGTGTTTCGCAGGATTGTGGAGCCGAAGGCGTGTCTTGAGCCGAGGCAGTGCCAGCCAGAAAAAGAACCACCGCGACACCAAAACCTCTGAGAATTTTGGTCATGGCAAACTCCCGCAATCACATTGTAGGTAGTCTAAGCGTGAACAGCTATACCACAGCAGGCCGTGCTCCGCCTATTCCGCAGCAACCTTTGTTTTCTCGGCAGCCGGTGCAATGGCCTCGACATTGTTCTTTTTCATCAGCTCATTCAAGGCAGCCAGTTCTTTGGATTGCACGTCGCGCCACGCGGCCAGTTGCGTTTCCAATCGCGCGTTCAGTTCGTCGAATACAACATAGGACTGCGCTGTCGGAGCGGTATCGGCGCTTTCCACGGTGTCCTGTAAGTCCGCCATTTGGTTCGCCACCTGGATTGGATAATTGAGCGGATCCTCGCCGCTTTTGGATTTGGGCTGAATGATCTTTTCTTCCACAGCATCGATTCTCTTTTTCAGCGCGTCCGCGGAATCCACCACGGCCTTGGCCCCGCTGTCATTGCCGAGCCGCTTTTTCAGCCCTTCTACTTGCTCACGCACGCTTCGCATTTGGTTCACTGCTTCGTTTCCCTCGTTGACGCGATCACGAATGCGCGTCGCGAACTCGTATTGTTTTTCCAAATCCGCTTGCGAGACGTGCGCGCGCGGATCTTCCTGGATCTCCGCGGAAGCCGTCAGCGTTTTGTCGTCCACCTTTAGCTTGAGCTGGTAGGTTCCCGGAACCACGCGTGGGCCGGCCGAACGCCCTCCCCAGTTTATGGCTCCGGGCACGCGCGCCGCAGCCTCGCTGCGCATGTCCCAAACAAATCGGTTGAGCCCTTCTTCTGCCGGCAATTTGTCGCCCGGCCTCGAAATGCCGAATTCTTCTTCTTCCGGCGAAGCGCCTTCCGCGGCTTTTTTACTCGAAAGCTTTCGCACCACCTTCCCTTTGGCGTCGAGAATCTCCAAATCCACCGCGCCTTTGGGCTTAGCCTTTAGAAAATAATCAATGATGACGCCCGTCGACGGATTTGCGCCCACAGGAACCGTCGCTGGCAGCGCGAATCCGGCTCCGCGAAATCGAATCGCTGCAGCAGGCTGATAAAGATGTGCATCTTCACTCGCGGTCGTCGCGTTCATTTGGCGCAATGGCGAAATGTCGTCCAGAATCCAAAACGCTCGCCCATGCGTCGCTACAATCAGGTCCTGGTTCTTTACCGTCAGATCGTGAATCGGCGTCGTGGGGAGGTTCAGCTTCAGCGATTGCCAGTGCCCTCCATCGTCAAAGGAAATGTAAATTCCATTTTCCGTTCCCGCAAACAACATGCCTTTTCTCTTGGGGTCTTCCTTCACTGCGTGCACATAACTGTTGTCAGGCAACCCCGTTGTAATCTTGGTCCACGTCTTCCCGTAATCCGTGGTCTTGAATGCGTACGGCTTGTAATCGTCGAGTTTGTGCCGGTCAATCGCTACGTACGCAGTTCCCGCCGAGTGAGGAGATGCATCAATCAGGCTCACCAGGCTCCAATCGCCAAATTCCTTTGAGGTGACGTTCGCCCAGTGTTGTCCCCCATCGCGCGTGACGTGCACCAACCCATCATCGCTGCCCGCCCAGATCACTCCTTTTTCGACGGGAGACTCTACAATCGTAAATACCGTGTCGTAATATTCGACGCTGGTGTTGTCTTGGGTCAGCGGCCCGCCGGAAGATTGCTGCTTGCTCTTGTCATTGCGCGTCAGGTCTCCGCTAATTGCCGTCCAGCTCATTCCTCCATCGTTCGTTTTGAAAACGGCTTCGCCGCCGTGATACAGCGTGTTGGGGTCATTCGGCGAAATCGCAATCGGCGCGGTCCACTGGAAGCGATGTTTCAATTCCGCGGCTCCCGCACCCATCGGATTCAGCGGCCACGAAGAGATGTCTTGCTCCTGGCCATTAGATTTGTCGAAGCGAGTGATCAAGCCGTCGTAAGAGCCCGCGTATACGATGTTGGCATTGCGAGGGTCGGGAACCACGTATCCAGACTCGCCTCCGCCAACGTCGTACCAGTCCGGGCGGTCAATCGCAAAACTGTCGCTGCGAGTAGCGATGGCCACTGTGGAATTGTCTTGTTGCGCGCCGTACACCTTGTAAGGCACGGAATTGTCTGCAGACACGTGATAGAACTGCGCCGTCGGCTGGTTCCCTTCCGTCGTCCAGCTTTTGCCGGTATCGTGCGAGACGCTGGCTCCGCCGTCATTTGCAACGATCATCCACTGTGGATGCGTCGGATCGATCCACAACCCATGATTGTCCCCGTGGGGCGCACGAATCGCCTCGAAACTCTTCCCGCCATCGGTCGAGCGCGAGACACCCGTGTTAAGCACATACACCGTGTCGGCGCTCTTGGGGTCTGCAAAAATGTGATGAAAATACCAGGCGCGCTGCGTGAAGCGATGGTCCGGATTGATGAGATGCCAGCTTTCTCCCGCATCCTCGCTGCGGTAGATTCCGCCCTTTTCCGCTTCGATGATCGCGTAAACACGATTCCCATCCGCTCCGGAAACCGAAACGCCGATGCGCCCCAGGACACCGCTCGGCAACCCATGAGCTTCGAGACGCTTCCAAGTCGCGCCATCATCGCCAGAGCGATACAAACCGCTTCCCGGCCCGCCGCTGATCATCGTCCACGGCGTGCGATTCGCTTCCCAAAGCGCGGCAAACAAGATGTGCGGATTATTCGGATCGAACACTAAGTCAATCGCGCCGGTCTTGTTGTCCTTGAACAGAGCTTTCTGCCATGTTTTACCGCCGTCACTTGAGCGAAATACACCGCGCATTTCGTTTGGACCGTAAGCGTGCCCGAGCGCGGCAACGTAAACGATGTCCGGATTCTGCGGATGCACGACGATCTTTGCGATGTGCTGCGTATCTTCGAGGCCGATATGAGACCAGGTCTTCCCGCCATCCACGGACTTGTACATGCCGTCGCCATAAGAAATGTTTCCGCGGATGCACGATTCGCCGGTACCCACGTAAATCACGTTTGGATCGGAAGGCGCCACCGCAATCGCGCCAATGGACATGATTCCGGTTTTGTCCGTCATCGGCGCCCACGTTTGCCCGCCGTTTTGCGTTTTCCAAACGCCGCCAGCAACGGCTCCGAAGTAATAGGTGTCCGGATCTCCTGCGACGCCTGTAACGGCGAGCGCGCGGCCTCCGCGAAACGGCCCAATCTGCCGCCATTTCATGCCCTTCAGCGCCTTGTCATCCAGCGTTTGCGCGTGAAGCGAAGCTCGCCCCAATCCCACAAAGCTCGCAATTAGCAAGAGAGCGGGGTAAACCGCAAATCTTCTTTGACCACTCATTGTTTTTCTCCCAGCAGAAAATGCTATGAAAGGACCACCAGCCTGCAACCGACCTGTCTTTCACTCGCAAACTATAGACGACAAGCCTCTCCAATCCGTTTCGCGCACACGACTCTGGAACCGGCGGAATCCTAACCCCGCGCTCCCGCGCGGTCAATCTTGCTCTTTTTAGTGAGATTTTTGCTGCTGGGTCTACTCATACCGCAGCGCTGCTACAGGATCGAGACGCGAGGCACGCCGCGCCGGCACAAAGCCAGCGAGAAGCGCCACCACAACCAGAAGCGCGCTTGCCCCAAAGAAAGCCCACGGATCATCGGGGCGCAGACCATAAAGCAGCGTGGCAGCGCTACTTGCGGCGGCCAGCGCAAAGGCTGCGCCGATGCCAACGCCCAGAACCAAGAGAAGCACGGTTTGCCTCAATATAAGGCTCACTACGCTGCCCCGGCTGGCTCCGAGGGCCATGCGAATCCCAATTTCGTTACTCCGCATCGCTACGATGTAGGAGATCACGCCGTAAAGACCGATGGCCGCCAGCGCCGCCGCCAGCACGCCAAAAAATCCGGAGAGCATGGCCATAACGCGTTCCATCACAAGCCCATCGGAAATCTGCTTTTGAAAGTCTATGAAGTCGGAGAGGACGTCGGAATGCTTTTCGGCCATGCTCCGCTTTACCGCAGACACAACGGCGGTCGCAGGCAATTTCGAATAGACCATCACAAGGCACCACGGACCTTGTCCGGGGAATTGGGTCGCGGGCGCAAAAGTCATGGGTGGAGTTTCGGCGCGCAGGTTGTTGTACTTCGTGTCCGGAATAACGCCGACGATTTCATACTTCGTCGCGGGATAGTCCGGCTCCGGACTCGTCAGCAGAGTTTGGCCAAGAGGGTTAACGCCTGCCAAAAACCGCCGGACAAAAGTCTGATTGACCAGCGCAACGCGTGGCGATGACGCGGTATCGTCTTTCGCGAAGCCGCGCCCCTTCACAACCGGAATCCCCATGGTTGTGAAGTAGTCCGGACTCACCCAGGTGAATTTCGACGAGCCTTCCTGCGAGCCAACGCGGACGCCGTGCTCCCAACTGCCTCCGTCCAGGGGAATCCGCGTTGTGGTTGCGGCGTTTACGACGCCCGGGACCGCTTGTACTTCCTCTAGCAATTCGCGTTGGAACTCCGCCCAGCGTTCCTTCGGCAATGAAGATTGCCAGTATCCGAGAAACGCCGAAGTAATGCCGCGCTCCCGCATCCCTGGATTCAGAGTCACTAAGTTGCGAAAGCTGCGGACAAACAGCAGCGCTCCCACCAGCAACATCAAAGAAACGGAAACCTGGATCACGACCATAATCCGCTGCAAGGAAAAACGACTGCGGTCAGCTGTCGTCCCGCGGCTTCCCGCCTTCAGCGCTGCGCCCGGTCCCATGCGGGATGACCGGAACGCCGGCGCTAGGGCAAAGAGGACGCACGTTATGGCCGCCACCGCTGCAACAAATGACAGAACGCGCCAATCCATGTGGAGGAGGTCCAGCAACGGAATATTCTCCTCCGTGCTGAAGAGAACAACGAGGCCTCTGCTGAACATCCCGGCGAGCCACATCCCCGCTACTGCCCCGGCGCCAGCAAGGACGACTCCTTCAGAAAGGAGTTGTTGGACGAGCCTCCAGCGTGGCGCTCCCAGTGCAAGACGCACGGCCATTTCGCGTTCCCGCGCGCTCGCCCGCACCAGCATGAGATTCGCGAGATTGGCGCACGCGATCAGCAAAACAAGGCCGGTAATGCCCAGCAGCAACCAGAGAGACGTGTAGTCCCTCTCTCGTAGCGAACTTACGCCTCGCGATGCGGGATAAGCCGCCAGGCGAAAATGTTTGTACATCTCGGTGCTTTGAGTGGAGCGCCCGGGGGGAACCGTGGCCTCAAAGAGGCTAGGGCTCAGCGCGTCGAGTTCGGCGGATGCCCGTTTGACGTCCCAGCCCGGCTTCAACCTGCCCATCACGGCGACGTCAAAGATGTCGCGCCGTACGCCGTCAGGTGGCATACAAAGCGGAAGCGCGATGTCGAAGCTGTCTCCCACGACCATGCCGAAAAATTCCGGTGGCGTTACGCCGATGATTTCGACAGGGGAATTATCGACCACCAGCTTGATCCCTTTGGCCGGATCCCGCCCGCCAAGTTCTCTTTGCCAATAGGAATAACTCGCCACGCCGACGCTCATGGGACAAGCCCCTTCGTCTTCCGGCAACAACAAGCGCCCGCGGAAGGGCTTAATTCCAAGCACTTGAAAAAAATCGCCGCTCACCCAAAGTCCGTAAAAGCGGCGCATTTCGCTGCCGCGCCCAACATACCTTTCTGCAAAGCTCCATGCGAAGATGCCTGAAAACGCCTGCTGTTTCTCCGGTATTTCCTGCCAGAGCGGCCGCGTTAAATCGCCGTAACTCTGGTTAAGCCCCATGCCATGGTTGCCGCCAACAATGCGGACCACCGCGAGTTGTTGCGGGTGAGCGATCGGGAGGCTGCGCATGCGCACCGCATCCAACAATTGAAAAATAGCGGTGTTCGCACCGATTCCGAGCGCAAGCGTAAGCACCGCAACGGCAGTGAAGCCGGGGCTCTTGCGCAGCATGCGCAGTCCGTAGCGCACATCTTGAGACAACGTTTCGAGGAATCGCACGCCCCGCTCATCGCGGCATTCCTCTTTCGCCAGTTCCACTCCACCAAATTCCTTGCGCGCCCGCCGCCTCGCTTCTTCCCGGCTCAACCCGCCCTGCACATATTTCTCGACTTGCCGTTCCAAGTGGAACCGCAACTCGTCGTCGAGTTCGCCCTCCACTCTTCCGCGCCGAAAGAGTGCCCGCATCCGAATCCACAGATCGTTGAACATGGCTTACTCGCTCATCCCATGCTTCGAGTCTTCTCTCCCGCTCCTTGCTTTCCTAACTTCGTCAAACTCTTCGCCGCGTTCCTCATTCATACCGCAGCGCCACCATCGGATCGACCTTCATCGCCTTCCGCGCAGGGACGTAGCATGCGAGCAGACTGACAATAGCCAAAATGAATGTCATCGTCGCAAATGAAAACAAGTCGATCGGGTGAACGTTATAAAGCATGGCGGCGATCAGGCGAGCCAAAATAAATGAAACCGGCAGACCTAGTGCCACGCCAACGAGTACGATCCGCATTCCTTGCCAAGCAACGAGGCTCATGATCTGGCCATGGTCTGCGCCAAGGGCCGCGCGGATACCAATTTCACGTGTACGCTGGGCGACAGAGAAAGACATTAGGCCATAGAGGCCAACGGCCACGAGAGTCAGGGCTAATGATCCAAATGTAGCCGCCAAATCACTCACCAGTCGCTGCTGCGCCAGCTTATCCGTAGCGCGGTCTTGCAAAGTCTTAACATCAAATATGGGCACGCCTTTATCGATAAGGTCGAACGCGCGACGAACCTCCGAAACCACGGTTCCGGCACCTGCGGATGCCATTCGAACGTGGAGCGTCGGCATGTACGGCCCCTGTTGTTGAAGATTGAAGAAGATCATCGGTGGCGGGGGTTGATTCAGGTCGTTATAGCGGGAAACGCGGACAACTCCGATGACTTCAAATGTAACGTCGTTCTCTTGCACAGGTGTTCGGACCAACTTGCCGATGGGGCTGTCACTCCCAAAGAGTTGCTGGGCCAAATTTTCGTCGACAACGGTGACCGGTTTGGAGGTTTGGTTGTCCTGAACCGAAAAGTCGCGCCCATTGAGCAACGGGATTCCCAGTGTTGCAAAAAAGCCTGAGCTGACAATGTCCATATCGGCACTGATCGTTCGTCCGTCCAAAGAATGAACGGTTGCATGCATGGCCCCGCGGCTTCCGTACGGGCCCTCTTCCGCAAGAGCTGCGGACTTGACTCCGGGAAGCGCCGACATGCCCCGGAGCACTTCAGCGGTTAGCACCCGAATACGCTCGCTGTCGTACAGCTCTTTCTGCGGCTTCATTCGGAACAGTAGTACGCGATCCGGACGGGGAAATGGATCGGCGGCCTCGAGGTTGGCTAGGGATCTCTCGAAAAGCCCTGCTGTGGTCAGAAGCACCAGCGACAACCCGACCTGGCCGATGGTTAGGCTTTTGCGAAACACAACGCCGCGAGTATCGCCGATGGAGGCCGCAGAATCGCTCTTGAGTCCGAGATTAAGGTTGTTTTTCGTTGCCTGAAGAGCGGGGACCAGGCCGATGATCACGCCCGCGAGCAAAGTCAGGCCGACCGTGAACCACACAGCTCTAAGGTCGGGACTGAGATCCAGCACTACGTTTATGTGGCCTTTGGGCAGAAGACTGCGAATCGTGTTACCGGTTGAGGACATGATGAAGAAACCGGTAACTCCCGCCGCGATCGCCAAAAGCACGCTCTCCGTGAACATCTGCCGAACCAGCCGGCTTCGACTTGCGCCGATAGCAGCGCGAACGGCAAGCTCCCGGCGCCTTGTCGTCGCACGCGAAAGAAGCATGGCAGTGAGGTTAAAAGAAGCGGCCAGCAAGACAAGGCCGGCGAGGCCAACTAAAATCAGCAGGGAAGTGCGATACTGAGCTAAGTCTTCCTCCCGCCCCTTGCCGCCCGGCGACAAGCGGATACTTCGAGCCGGATCTACTTCGCGCTGGTTGCGCTGGTCGTCGCGAAAGAACTGCTGGCATGCTGCATTTGCAGAAGCTTCGGCCTGGGTAATTCCAACGCCAGGCTTGAGCCTGGCCATAATTTCTACATCAGGCGCGCTCAACAGCTCACTTTGGCTGAGGCTCTGTCCTGGCGCCAATTCCGGCACACGCAGCTCTGGATCGAACCCCACAACTAAACTGTAGAAATCTCGCGGTGAAACGCCAACGATGGTAAAGGGATAATTGTTCAACCGGATGGTCTGCCCGAGGACCTGCGGATCACCGCCAAAACGTCGTTGCCAAAAGCGGTAGGAGAGAACGGCTTCGGGCGCCCACTGCCCCTTCTGGACCGCTGCTGAAAACCCTTGGCCAAGCGCAGGCCGAATTCCCAGAAAAGTAAAAAAGTTTGGTGAAACGACTTCGCCAACAATGCGCTCTGCTGAGCCGCCGTTGTAGGAAAAAGACAAACCGTCGTCGTTCGTCGTGATTACATCCGAGAAACGGTTGCCACCGCGACGCAGTTCCTCGGCTAACTCAACCGGGAGATAGTTGCTTTCATGATGGTCTTGTCGGACAGCGATCAAGCGAACGAGGCTCTGTGGGTCATGCACTCGCAGCGTCCGCCAGAGGATCGCTTCCGCCGTGTTGAATATGGCAGCGTTCGAGCCGATGCCGAGACCGAGGATAAGCACGGCGACGGCTGTAAAACCGGGATTCTTGCTCAGCGTCCGAATACCGTAACGAACGTCCTCCAGCACAGTTTCGATGAAATTAACGCCCCGCGCGTCGCGACATTCCTCTTTCGCTAGCTCGATTCCGCCAAACTCCACCCGTGCCCGCCGCTCGGCCTCTTCACCGCTCAATCCAATCTGCACATATTTCTCAACCTGCCGCTCGAGGTGAAACCGCAACTCGTCGTCCAATTCCGTTTCGACTGACTTACGCCGGAACAGTGTCCGAACACGAATCAACACATCGCTCCACATCTCGCACCCCTACGCCGTCCCCAGCACCTGCGCCACCGCCGCCGTCAGCTTGTCCCAGGCGTCCTTCTCCACTTCCAGCTGACGCCGCCCCGCTTTCGTCAGCTCGTAATATTTCGCCCGTCGATTATTCTCTGAAGTTCCCCAGCGCGCCTTGATCCATCCGCGCCGCTCCAGCCGGTGCAGCGCCGGGTACAGCGAGCCTTGCTGCACACGCAGGACGTCGCTCGAAATCTGCTGGATTCGCTCGGAGATGGCCCAGCCGTGCTGCGGCTCGAGCGCCAGCGTTCGTAAAATCAGCAAATCCAAGGTTCCCTGCGGAAGATCGATCCGTGGCACTTCACGCCTCCCCTTTTGCTTCTACAGGGGACGCTACCACTTCTCTTGTCGAAGCACAAGGGGAAGTTGCTGCGCCTTCAAATCGGCGACCTGGACCTGAAATGAAAAGACTGAGAAATTCAGAAAAATTCTTCCCTGTGATCCTTGTTCCTGCTCTCCTACACCAAACGGCGAACCGTAAATCGAAGATCCCGATCTCATCGGGACCGCTAACAGCAAACGGTTGAAGGCCCCATACTTAACTGCCAACTGTCGTCTGCCTTCCCCTGTATGCCCGCCCGCTCTGGTGTCCGGAAACCTCCTTGACATCTATTAAGGAATGGAATTACCTAAGAGAAAGCCCGGCTCGTCATCAAAATCTTGCCAGGAGGCTAAATGCCCGACGAAAAGAACTTCTTTGCGGGTCTCGTTGACTTCTCGTTCCAGCAGCAGCTCTTGCGCCGCCTCGTGAAGGTTCTTTACATCATAGGTATTCTCGGTGGTGGCATCTGCGTCGT
>Ga0126373_10002151_pt1 | contig 14427 bp, 16 predicted proteins | sample PanSoiMetPlot_11_FD_92545 | JGI IMG/M metagenome (GOLD analysis project Ga0126373, IMG submission 92545) | Tropical forest soil microbial communities from Panama - MetaG Plot_11 | ecosystem: Environmental > Terrestrial > Soil > Tropical forest > Bulk soil | place: Panama | collected 2016-02-17 | reverse complement strand
GCCATCGAGCGGCTGACGCGGCCGGGTGCCCAGGGGCTGGCTAGCCACGGCTGGACCCCTGAGCAGGCCAATGCGTTCGCTGACCGATGCCGCGCGCACGGCTTCAGCGACGCCAGGGTCAGCAGGCACGGCGACGGCCGCAGGCAAAAGGTGAGCGTCACCGCCACTGTGCCATAAGGGCTTCAGGCGCGAAGCACCGAGCGCTGCTGCTGGCTGGAAAGCGCGACGGCTCGTCGGCCATGATGTTCCCGATGACAACCACAGCACAGGAGCCTGGCGACGGACCTGAGCCTCGGAGCGGACTGACAGGCGAGCGGCAGTTCGGCTGGCAGGATATGTTCGTCGACCCGGATGCCGACCGGCGAGGGATCGGCGGCATTTTCGTCCATCACGGTGACGAGCGCACCGTGCTTGCCGGGTATCTGCACGACTACCGGCTGACCCTGGAGCTCAAATGCGCGGGCCTCGACGCCGCTGCCATGGCCCGCCGCTCGGTCGAGCCGTCTGACCTCTCGCTGCTCGGCCTCGTGCGGCACCTGTCGGATGCCGAGCGATACTGGTTCCGCCAGGTGATGGCGGGCGAGGATGCCCCGGCTCGCTACCGCCGGAGCGCCGGCGACGAGCACGACCCGGCGTTCAGCGAAGCCGTCGCCGATCCCGCCGCAGTCTCGCTGGCCTGGGAGGAGTGGAGAGCCGAGGTTGCCTTCGCTGAGCGTTTCGTCAGTGAAACCAGCGACCTGAGCCTCACCAAGGCCTACATCGGCCGCGGCGGACATCAAGGCCAGGTGTCACTGCTGGAGGTCCTCGTCCACATGATCGAGGAGTACGCCCGCCACATCGGCCACGCCGACCTGCTGCGGGAACGTATCGACGGAAGAGTTGGGCTGTGACCCTACTGGACCCGCAGGCGCGCGCCGGCCGCACTCCTAGCCGTCGGTACGGCTGTCCCAGTGGTCGTAATACGCGTGCTTGCCGGCGATCTTGGCCAGCAGCCATAGCGGCGGCAGCAGGATGTCCTGAACCCATAGGGGCGGCGACGTAGGCCGACTCTCGTGACGGAAATGCCAGAACGTCGCGCCGAGCTGCAGCGGGTTCCTTGGCGCGCCGCGGGCCGTGCACGTGAAGTCAGCAGCGAGACCGGCTAGCGCCTCGTGAAATTGCCTCGTCTGGAGGGCAGGACGCAGCTCGACGGTTCCTCGCACCTCGACGCTCCCGGGGTTGCCTTCTGAGTGCGGCACGCCAGCGGGAACAACGACCGTCTGACCAGCCTCGGCGACGAGCGGCTTGCCGTTGACGGTAAACCGGGCCTGTCCCGACAGGATCGTGAAGCGCTCGTCCTGGAGCGGGTGAATGTGTTCGCTGATGATCCCGCCAGGACTGCTGCGCCAATCGAAGCGAGCAAACTCGCCGCCAGTTGTCTCCGCCGTATCGGTGAACACGATGTGCTCACCAGTGAACGGGTTGCTCAGGACACGGAACGTGGTCACTACACCCCCATAGACCGGTGACCTGCACCGGCAACCGGATTCGAACCTGCTGCCTGGTCACGGCTGCCGCACGCTCGGCTACGATGAATTCTCGGCTCGCCCGGCTCGCACGGCAATGATCACCGGTCATCCCGCAGCCAGAATTCCCATGAACGGCTGCCGCGCAGCCGATAGGCAGTCGGCATCCAGACGCGAGCCGCCCCCTCTTTGCAACGGCTCGCGCCTGCTCAATTACGGTTGCAACCGCCCGGCTAGCCCCGTCTTGTCGAGAAACTCAGCCTCGGTCAAAACGCCCGCTCGGTACAGCGCAGCCACCATGTCGCCCAGCGACATTTGCTGCTGTTGCCGCGGCGCGGCTAGTTCTTCTGTCGCGTTGGCGATCCGGCGTTGTTCTTCCAACTGCCCGTGCCCTTGCAGGTGGCTTGCGCTCCCCATTTCTCTCGCCCCCTCACAGTTACCATCCTGTACCGGCCGGTAACTTGTGGCATCGGGGCAACGGTCACGGTGTGTAGGGCCAGATGTCACACAGCGTGACAAAGGACTCTGCTCTCAGCCGCCGCCATGTCCGTTCACCACTCTTGCAATGCCGACTGGTCGATCCTAAATTTCGTCAGACACCGCCATCCGCAGCTTCGGCGTCATTGACCAAGGAGGAACCGGTGGATCAGTCGGTGGAAGAGACGACGTCAGTGTCGGCCGACGTGGCCATGCGGGATATCTACTTCGGCGAGGCGCCGCGATGGCATGACGGCCGGCTGTGGTTCTCAGACTTCTACGGCCATTGCGTTCATGCGGTCACCCCTGACGGCCGCGACGAGGTGATACTCCGAGTCGATGGGCTGCCCTCCGGGCTCGGGTGGCTGCCCGACGGGCGGCTCCTCGTGGTCTCGATGCTCGACCATCAGGTGCTGCGCCTGGAGCATGACGGGACGGTCATCGTGCACGCGAACGTCAGCGCATTCGCCCGGCACATGTCGAACGACATGCTGGTCGACGGCATGGGGCACGCCTACGTGGGCAACTTCGGCTACGACATCGGGGCGCCTCTGGGGCTACTGCGGCCCCCGATCCCGACCAGCCTTACCCGGGTGGATCCCGATGGCTCGGTGGCCGAGGCAGCGAGCGGGCTCCTGTTCCCGAATGGGATGACGCTGACTCCGGATGGGCGCACCCTGATCGTCGCGGAATCAGCCGGTCCCCGCCTCACGGCATTCGACGTCGGTCGCGACGGCACCCTGTCCGGGCGCCGGGTCTGGGCGGACCTGCACGGCACGAGCATTTTCCCTGACGGAATCTGCCTGGACGCTGACGGCGCCGTCTGGGTCGCTACCGGCGGTACCAGTTGCGTGCGAATCCGCGAGGGCGGGGACATCGTCGCAGAGGCCCGGACTAGCCAGAACTGCTACGCCTGCGTCCTCGGCGATCCGGACCGCCGGACGCTGTATGCGATGACCGCGCCTAATCCGGCACCCATGTACGCAACGGCTGAGCCGAGGGGCCGAGTCGAGAAGGCACGAGTGAGCGTTCCTGGCGTAGGCCTGCCCTAGCAAAGTGCCCACCTGCGGCAGGAAGCCTCGGGCTCCGGCCAGCGGAAATGCGCTGTCTCGTCAGTGACCGCCGACGGTAACGTACGGCTGTGGTGTCGGTAAGTCAGCTGCTGGAATTCGCCGGGCTGGCAGCGTTGATGATCGCGGTCCCCGGGCCAAGCGTGCTGTTTACCGTGAGCCGGGCGCTCACAGTCGGCCGTCGGGCCGCCCTGTTCACCGTGGCCGGGAACGAGCTCGGTTTGTGCGCCCAGGTCATGGCGGTAGCGTTCGGCGCGGGCGCGCTGGTGCAACGATCGGCGGAGATCTTCTCGATCGTGAAATGGTCCGGTGCCGCCTACCTTGTCTACCTGGGGGTTCAGGCGATCCGGCACCGGCAGTCAATGGCCGAGGCGCTAGCGGATCGGGTCGCGCCGGTCCGTCCGCTGCGCGCCTGGCGGGATGGGCTCGTCGTCGGCGCAACCAACCCCAAGACAATCGTGTTCCTTGTCATTACCTTGCCGGTATTCACCAGCCACGCCCCCGGGCACCTGCCATTTCAGCCGCAGATGCTGATCGTCGGCAGCCTGTTCCCGCTCATTGCGCTGGCTCTGGACAGCGGATGGGCAGCGGCCGCGGGCACCGTCCGCCAGTGGTTGACCGGTTCCCCGCGTCGGCTGGCCATGGTCGGTGGTGCCGGCGGGCTGGCGATGATCGGGATTGGCGTCAGCATCGCGGCAGCCGGGCGCAAGGACTGACTGACCGGGTCCTGACCTTCGTCCGGGCCGGGTGACTGCTTTTCAGGGACCCGCGGTCGTTGTAGCCGATCGGCAGACCGCACATTGAGTCACGGGGTGGTGGGTCATCTTCTGCACTCGCGGAAAACGGCAGGTCCATTGACAGTGCTACCAACGGCACCGAAGATGTCTGGACGAGTTAACCGTGTCACAACATTTCCGAGATGTGTGCAGGATGGCTCGAAAGATAATTAAGCGAGAAAATCGAGCCATTCTGGGGAGAAAGAGGGACGCAGTATGGCCTACCGGCTCGGCAAGAACCGCCCAGTGGTCGACGCCAGAACGATGCGCTTCGGCGCCTATCTCACGCCGGCGCTGCCACCTGCGCCGCCATCGGTCGACTACGGCGCCAAGGTCAGCGCGTGGCCGATGTACTACAACGACCAGTACGGCGACTGTACGTGCGCGGCAGCGGCACACCTGATCCAGAACTGGACAGCGAACGTCGGCAATGAGTTCACGCCACCCGATTCGAGCGTGCTGTCCTTCTACGAGCACTTCGTGGGCACCCCGCCGCCACCCGACGAGGGCTGCAACATGCTCTCGGTCCTCAAGTACTGGCGCAAGACCGGGCTCGATCAGCACAAGGTGACGGCATTCGCCAGCCTTCAGCTGAAAAATCACGCGCAGGCTATGAATGCGATTTACCTGCTCGGCGGCATCTATATCGGCGTGGCCTTGCCGGATTCCGTTGTGCCGAAGGGCGGGAACTATCTGGAGATCCCGTGGGTGGCCCCGCCGGACGGGCCAGTCGGTGAGGCTGCGCCGAACGACAACAATGGCCACTGCATTCCTGCAGTGGCCTACGACGCCGCCAACCTTTACGTGGTGACCTGGGGCGCGATCAAAGCCATGAGCTGGCAGTTCTACGACGTCTATGCGGATGAATCCTTCGCGATAGTGAGCCAGGACTTCGTCGATCTGGCGGGAAATGACCCGGCCGGATTCAGCCTGGCGCAGATGATGAGCGACCTGAAGGAGCTGACGGGCTAGTCCTTACGGGCGCGGTAGGGTGCGGTCAGTGTCAGGCTGGCTTCCGCCTGAGGGGTTGGCTCGTAGGGTGCCTGCCTTCGTGGCTGCCATGAGTCTTGCCGCCCCTCAGGCTTGGCGGACCAGCTGGCCTGGCTTGATAGGAGCGTGGCATCGCCCCCACTGAGGTGTGCCGGCCAGCCGGTCCGGGTCACCATCTGATCAGGAAGGCGACATGGCCATGGTGGTACTAGGGATTGATGCGCACAAGCGGACGCACACGGTGGTGGCGGTCGATGAGGCGGGACGGCAGTTAGGGATGCGGGTGACGAAGTCGACGTCGACTGGGGCGCACCTGGACCTGGTGCGGTGGGCGGATCAGTTCGGGTCTGCGCGACGGTGGGCGGTGGAAGACTGCCGGCATCTGTCGCGGCGGCTGGAGGCTGATCTGCTGGCGGCCGGGGAGCAGATTACCCGGGTGCCGCCCAAGCTGATGGCGCATGCCCGGGATTCGGCGCGGACCTACGGCAAGTCCGATCCGATCGACGCGCTGGCGGTGGCGCGGGCGGCGCTGCGCGAGCCGGGCCTGCCGACTGCGCGGCTGGATGGCCCGGAGCGGGAGTTGCGGCTGCTGGTCGATCACCGCGAGGACCTGGTCGCCGAGCGGACCCGGGTGATCAACCGGCTGCGCTGGCACCTGCACGAGCTGGATCCCGGCTGGGATCCCGCGCCGCGGTCGCTGACCCGCAGGAACACGATCGCCGCGATCACCGCGCGGCTGGCGGCGCTGGACGGGCTGGTAGCCCGGCTGGCCGCAGACCTGATCACCCGGATCAGCGAGCTGACCGCTCAGGCTGATGCGGTGGAGAAGGAAATCGCCGTCCTTGTCCGCCAGCTCGCGCCGTCGCTGCTGGCCGTATGTGGCGCTGCCGAGCTGACCGCGGCGAAGATCGTCGCCGAGACCGCAGGCGTCAGCCGGTTCAGATCCAAGGACGCCTACGCCCGCCACAACGGCACGGCCCCGCTGCCAGCATGGTCGGCCAACCGGACCCGGCACCGGCTGTCACGGACCGGGAACCGGCAGCTGAACTGCGCCATTCACCGGATCGCCGTCACCCAGATCCGCTGCCACCCCGACGCTCAGGCCTACCTCACACACAGGATCGCCTCGGGCGACACCAAGACCGAGGCCCTGCGCGCCCTCAAAAGACGGCTCTCAGACATCGTCTACAAGGCTCTGCACGCCGACGGCACAGCCGTCCTCGCCGCCGCCGCTTGACATAGGAGAGACTCATGCTCGCCGGGCCACGCCTTCGCCAGGTCGCGCTGGTTGCCACCGACTGCGACACGACGGCCGCGAAGCTGCAGGAGGAGTTTGGCTGGCCGGAGCCGTTCCACGACCCAGGAGTCGGGCGTTTCGGGCTCACCAACGCCGTGTTCCCCGCCGGTGACACATTCGTCGAAGTCGTGGCCCCGATTCAGGCTGGCACCACCGCTGGCCGTTATCTGGAGCGCCGCGGCACCGACAGCGGCTATATGGCGATCTTCCAGATGCCGGATCTGGCCGCAGCGCGACACCGGGTGTCTGCCGCGGGCGTGCGCGTGGTCTGGACGGCTGACTTCGCCGACATCGCGGGTACCCACCTGCATCCCAAGGACGTGCCCGGCGCCATCGTGTCGCTGGACTGGGCAGACCCGCCGGAGTCGTGGCGCTGGGCCGGCCCGGAATGGACCGGGCGCGCCCCGGCACACCGGCCCGGCGGTGTGCGAGGCCTCACGATCGAGGTGATCGATCCGGCTAGCGCCGCCGAGCGCTGGGCCGAGGTGCTCGGAATGACCGTCACGCAGCAGCCCGGTGCGGCTGTCATCGAGCTGGCGCATGCCGGGCAGGACCTGCGGTTCGTGCCAGCAACCGGCCGCGGCGAAGCAATCACCGAGGTCCGGCTCACTGGCGAGCGCCATGGCCAGCCGGTCTGCCTCGCCGGTGTGCGGTTCGTCCGGGAGCCGCGACCGGGTACCGCCGAGTCGGACGGGTGACGGGGAGCGACGTGAGGCGCGATCGCATCGCCGTGGTCGGCGGTGGCATCGGCGGACTTGCCGCGGCCGCGTTCTTGCGCCGGGCGGGCCTGCCGGTCACGGTGTACGAGCAAGCCACCGCACTCGATGAGGTAGGGGCGGGGCTAGTGGTGGCGCCCAACGCGGCCCGGCTGCTCAGGCGCCTGCCCGCGGTGCGGCCCGAGGACGTCGGGGTGGCGCTGGAAACCGGCTGGGAGTTCCGGCGCTGGGCGGACGGAACCGTACTGTTTGCTCAGCAGCTCGGCGAGGCTTGTGTCCGCAGGTACGGCGAGCACACGTGGACGATGCACCGCGCCGACCTGCTGAATCTGCTGGCTTCCGCGCTGGGAGAGGACGTGATCCAACTCGGCAGCCGCTGCACCGGCGCGTCACAGGATGCCGACAAGGTCACCCTGACATTCGCGACAGGCGAGCCGGTGCACGCCGATGTCGCGATAGCGGCCGACGGCATCCATTCCGTACTGCGCGAGCATGTCACCCCGGCCAGCTTCCCCCGCCCGTCAGGCCTGTGCGCATGGCGATCGCTCGTACCGGCCGACGCTGTGCCCGACTTCGCACGCCGGCTCGTGCAGACGCTGTGGCTCGGGCATCGCCATCACCTTGTCCACTACCCCGTCCGCCGCGGGCAGCTCGTCAACATCGTGGCCTTCAGCCCGGCCCTGCCCGGCGAGGTCGAGGAGTCCTGGTCGGCCGCCGGCCGCCCGGAGGACCTCGCCGCGGAGTTTGCCGGCTGGGATCCCAGACTGGCTGCGCTGATCGATGCGGCCACACAGGTTGGCCGCTGGTCGGTGCTCGACCGGGCACCGCTCCGCCGCTGGGTCAACGGGAGGATCGCACTGCTCGGCGACGCGGCCCACCCGATGCTGCCGTTCTACGCACAAGGCGCCGGGCAGGCCCTCGAAGACGCCGTGGCGCTCGCTACCCTGCTCGCCAGCGGATCAGATGACCTGCCCTCGGCGCTGACGCGATACGAACGACTTCGGCTGCCCCGGGCCAGCCGCGTCCAGGAAGCCAGCCGGGGTCGGACGGCTCACCACCATCTGCCAGACGGCCCGGAGCAAAGGGCCAGAGACGCGGCGTTCGCTGCCGAGGACCCGCTCAGTCACAACGACTGGATCTACTCCTACGACGCCGAGGATGAGGCGGCTGCCAGTTACAGCGCGGCGACGATATCGAGCAGCTCCTCCTCTGACTTCGACAGGTCGATCGGGTCCCCGTAGGGCTGCGGCCAGTCCTTGCCGGTCTGCCAGTAGACCTCGACCACGTTCTCCTCCGGGTCACGGAAGTAGCAGCCGATCGCATTGCCGTGGTTGACGACCATCTCGACGGGGAATCCCCGATCGACGATCTCGGCGTAGAAGGACCGGAGGTCGGCCAGCGAAGCCACCCGGAACGAGATCTGCTGCGGCTCGGACTTGCGGTCATCCGAACGCACCATGGCAAATTCGTGGTGCTCAGCCGCCGGGTTCGCGCTGAGGAAGACGATCCAGTCATCGGGCCCCCGGTCGGTTACCGACATGCCGAGAAAGCCCGAGTAGAAGTCGATCATTAGCTGCGGGTCGCGGACGTAAATCCCGACGTGGCCTAAGCCGGTTACCTTCGGCATGCGCAGTCCTCCACTCGGCGCTCGAGCTGCCGTCCGACCGACTTGCCGGTGAGCTGTGGCGCTGACCCCGTTTTACCCCGCTCCTGGTGGGCGTGGCGAGCCCCTGGCTGCCAGGTTCGCTGCAGATCGTCGCCGCGCGCCTGTGCGGTTACGTTCGTGGCCGCTCCTTGATCCCGGCCGCCAGCAGCTCCACTACTTCAGCAATGCGCGCGGCCCGTAGATCGGGCCGCCGGGTCGTCGCGTCGATCCAGCGCAGATAGGCCTTGCGGTAGAACTGGGCCAGGGTGTCGAAGAACGCCGCGGCTTCATGGTTGGCCTCCAGGGCCGAGGCGATATCGGCGGCGAGGTCGCCGCGCTGCGGGCCTTCCGGCTCCAGTTCGACGATCACCTCATCGCCGACGGCGACACCCGTGGACTGCATCCACATCGGGTTGATGGTGAACACCCAATCGCTGCCGTCTGGCGTGACCCTCCCGCGCAGACGCCGGCCGCAGTCGCCCCCCGCTACCGGCTGGATCGTTCCCCCCACGGGATGGAAAGCCTTGGCACCCCAGGTCTCATCCGGGTCGAACGGAATGGTGATCACCGCCCGGCCCGTGGAATCAGACGTGACGTGAGAACGAAACTGCTGAACGCGCATGTCTCATAGTGGCACCGCACGCGGAATGGGTGCCGCGCCTCCCGGCTGACGGCAGCGGGGGTTACGTCTCCGCACTCGGCTGTTGCACGATGGGCACGAGCGCTGCGCCAGGCTCGAGGAGGATGCCGTGCTGTCGAGGGAAGACAACGAGATCCTGACGCGAGTGGGTCCCGGCACGTTGATGGGAAACCTGCTCCGCCGCTACTGGATCCCCGCATGCCTGAGCTCGGAGATTCCCGAGGCGGACGGGCCGCCAGCCAGGGTCCGGCTGCTCGGCGAGGACCTGGTTGCCTTCCGCGACACCGACGGCCAGATCGGGCTGCTCGAGGAGATGTGCCCGCACCGAGGTGCCTCGCTCTTCTACGGCCGCAACGAGCAGTGCGGGCTGCGCTGCAGCTACCACGGCTGGAAGTTCGACGTCACGGGGCAATGCGTGGACCAGCGCAGCGAGCTGAAGAGCTTCGCGCACCGGATCAAAACCACCTCCTACCCCGTGCACGAGTCGGGCGGAATCGTCTGGGCTTACCTCGGCCCGGCCGACACCATGACTCCGTTCCGCGACTTCGGCACCGAGACGCTGCCGGCCGAGCACGTCGCGGCCGTCAAGGAAATCATCTACTGCAACTGGGTGCAGTCCATGGACGGCGACGTTGACACCGCCCACATCTCCAACCTGCACCAGTTCGACGCCATCGACGACGTGCCTGACGACGGCACCGACGAGCCGGGCTACCCGTCGGGCTACATGTCCATGAAGTTCTGGCGGCACGACCCGCGGGCCCTCATCGAGGTAGAGGACACCTGGCACGGGTTCCGCTACGCGGGGATCCGGCAGACCCCGAACGGCTACCGGCACGCCCGGATTACCGCCTACATCTTCCCGGCCAGCAACATCATCTCCCAGATCCCGTTCAGCACCCGGCAGATCTTCGTCGTCCCTTCCGATGACTACACCACGTACCGGTACAACTTCACGACCCAGCCACCGGCCAATCCGCGGGGGCTCGGCGGGCCGCCGTTCTTCACCTTCGAGAAGTACCCGTTCGAGATGATGCCGCGCAACGGGATCGCTACCCGGACCTACACGCGTGAGAACGACTACCAGATCGACCGGGTCGCGCAGAAGGGCACCTCCTACAGCGGGATCCGCGACTTCCGCAGCCAGGACGCGATGGCGACAGAAACCGCCGGGCCGATCTACGACCGCACCCGCGAGCACCTCGGCAGCACAGACGTCGCGGTGATCCGCCTGCACCGGGTGCTGCTGAGGGCGGCCAAGGGCCTGGCGGAGGGCAAGGAACCCCCAGCGCTCGGCGGCAGCGGTGACTTCCGCGCCATCCGCGGCGCGGAAAAGGTGCTGGCCGACGGCGAGGACTGGCGCGTGCTCGGCACCGACGACGACCCCATCGTTGCGGAGGCCCTGCTCGCAGCAGACAGTCACGCCGGCTTGACCGAGGTGAGCGGCGACAGCGGGCTACGATAAGCGCGAGCCGAGCAAGGAGGCCTGCGCGATGCGTTGCGGCGGATCTGCCGTGCTCTGTCTTTCCGCGCTCATCCTGGTGGCAGGCTGCGCAGCCGGCCAGCCCGCCAGCCACGGTGCGAGGCACTCGGCATCCGCGGCTGCCGCAGCTTCCGCGTCAGCCTTAGCGAACGCAACGCCAGCACCCGCCGGCACACCTGCGACGGTTCAGATAGGCCAGTACACACAGGAGTTCGCCGGGGCGGTGCCGTCCGACCCGGCGCAGGCGAGCGTGATTGATGGGTTCCGGCAGGCCGAGGTGCTGTGGAACAAGTCTGAGCAAGCCTTGCAGCTGGTCGCGCCGGTCACCGAGTTCATCATCGGCAACGCGCTCTCGCATCTCAACCAGGCCATCGCGGTCGATAAGCAGCAAGGGATCGTCATCGTCGGCACCGATGAGTTCTTCATGACCGCGGTCACCAGCCTCACCGCGAACAGCGCGACCGTGACCACGTGCGACAACGGGAGCAAGCTCACCGGCATGCAGAAAGCGACGGGGCAGATCGACAACACGTATGCGCCGCCAGCGAATGAGGCTTACCTCCTGGAGCACTGGAACATGGTCCGGCACTCGGGACACTGGGCCATTAGCACGTACTCCGTCATCAGCCTGCCCGATCCGCGTGCACAGTCCTGCCAGCCGTGACCTGGCCCGGACGTCCCGATCGCTGAATACGGCTCAGTCGCCGGGGCGGACGAGGCCGGTCTCATAGGCGAGCACCACTGCCTGCACCCGGTCGCGAAGCTGCAGTTTCGCGAGGATCCGCGCCACATGGGTCTTGACCGTCGCCCCGCTGAGAGTCAGCTGCTCAGCAAGCTCTGCATTGCTCAGGCCACGCGCCATGAGCCGGAGCACCTCGGCCTCGCGCGGCGTCAGCTCGGCCAGGCCGGCCTGCGCGCCTGCGGGGCCCGGCGCGGGCGGCGGCGCGAACCGCTCGACCAGCCGCCTGGTGATCGAGGGCGCGAGCAGCGCGTCACCGGCCTGGACCAGCCGCACCGCGGCGACTAGCTGCTCGGGCGACACATCTTTGAGCAGGAAGCCGCTGGCACCCGCGGTAAGCGCGGCATAGACGTAGTGATCGATGTCGAACGTGGTCAGGATGATGATCCGGCAGCTGCGCCCGGCCGGGGCCGCCAGGATCCGCCGCGTCGCCTCGAGGCCGTCCATGTCCGGCATCCGGATGTCCATGAGCACGACGTCGGGCTGGTGCTTGAGCACCGCCGCCACTGCTTCCTGCCCGTCGGCAGCCTCGGCGAGGACCGGGATGCCGGCCGCACTGAGGATCATGCGGAAGCCGCCGCGCACCAGGGCCTGATCATCGGCGACTACGACGCTGGGCGCCGCCAGGGCGACCTCGGTCACCGCCCGGCCGCCGGGGTCAGCCCTGGCGCGTTCACCCGGACAGGCGCCGGAGCTTCCACCGGGATCCGCGCCCGGACGCGCCACCCGCCGCCCGGCTGCGGCCCGGCGTCGACTTCGCCGCCGTATACGGCCACGCGCTCGCGCAGGCCGAACAGGCCGCGCCCGGACCCAGGCACGGCAACGGGCCCGACCGACGGCATGGACCGGCCGGCATCGGTGACCTCCAGGAGCAGGCTGCCGTCGCTGCAGTCGACGCGAACGGTGGTCGCGGGCTTGCCGGCGTGCTTCAGCACATTGGTAAGCGCCTCCTGGACGACCCGGAACGCGGCCAGGTCCAGGCCAGGTGGCAGGCTCGGCGGCACCTCGCCGACCTGCAGGTCCACCGGGAGACCGGCGGCCTTCATCCGGGTGACCAGGCTGGGCAGCTGGCCAAGGCCGGGCTGGGGTCTCAGCTCGGACTCGGCAGCTGGTCCGCCCGCCGGCGACACCTCCGCCGTCGCCTGGCCAGGCTGTGCCGGGCTGAGCAGGCCGAGTAGGTGCCGAAGCTCGGCCATGGCGGCCCGTCCGCTCGACTCGACAGCGAGCAGCGCCGCTCTGGCGTCCTGCGGCGCCGCGTCCAGCACCTGACGCGCCGCGCCAGCCTGCACGATCATCACGCTGACGTTGTGCGTCACCACGTCGTGCAGTTCGCTGGCGATCCGAGCGCGCTCGGCTTCGAGGGCCCGCTCGGTCGCGGCCGCGTGCTCGGCTTGCAGCCGCCTGATGCGCTCCCGCGCGTGCCCTGCGGCGCCCACGATCGCGATGCCGACGAGCGCCACCAAGGCGACCAGGGCATCCAGTCGCCAGCGCGCGCCCTGTGGCACGAATACGCCGCCCGGGCCCGGCACGATCCGGACGCCGCCCGGCCCGAGGAGCTTCATGGGCACGACGGCGATCGCGCCCGATTGCCCCTTCCAGAACACGTACGCGACGAGCACGCCGGCCAGAGCCACGCAGAGCAGGGAAAGGCCGCGGAACCGGCTGTGCACCACTGCCGAGTACGCGGCCAGCAGCATGGTGAGGAAGCTCAGGTCAGTGGCGGCCTGTCTGGCCGCAAAGACGCCGACGACCAGCACCAGGAACGCGGCCAGCGGAAACCGTCGCCGCGCGGCGAGCGGCACGGAGGCGAACATGGCGGCTGCGACCTCTCCTCCGCTCAGGTCGCTATAGGTCCGCTTGGCCACAACTAGCGCGAGGATCAGGGTCACGAAGGCGAGCGCTATGTCGGCCCGGATGGCGCCGCGCGGAACAGGTTCGCGCGGCGTCGACCACCGGACGAATGCCAGCACGCTCGCCAGCCAGGCGCGCGGGCCCTGGCTGACTGCTTCCTCGTTCACTGAGCCATTGTCGCCGATCCGCGGCGATGCGGCGTCGGTCGCGCTGCGTAGGCCGCTACATCGCGAGGATGACCGGCGATCGACAGGCGTTCAGAACGGGAACGGGGTTACATCCGGCGGCTGACGCTGCCTCGGGCCGCGGCACCCTAGCGTGCCCTGCATGGATGCTCTAGTGCAGCTCAGCAACGTCACAAAGCGGTACGACAACGGGGGCCCAGCCGCCGTCGACGACGTCAGCCTCACCATCGCTGCTGGCGAGGCCGTCGCGGTGATGGGCCCGTCCGGCAGCGGGAAATCCACACTGCTGAATCTGATCGGCGGCCTGGACCGGCCGACCAGCGGTGCGGTGACCGTAGCAGGGCAGCGGATCGACCAGCTCGGTGAGACCGGCACCGCCCGGTTCCGGCGCACGCAGGTCGGCATGATCTTCCAGTTCTTCAACCTCCTCGAGGACCTCACGGTGCTCGACAACGCCATGCTGCCGGCGCAGCTCGGGGGCATGCGCCGGCCAAAGGCACGGGCCAGGGCCGGCGAGCTGCTTGCGGCTCTCGGCATCGAGCGGCACGCAAACGCCTATCCGGCCCGGCTGTCCGGCGGCGAGCGGCAACGCGTTGCGATCGCTCGCGCGCTCGTCAACCGGCCCGCGCTCCTGCTGGCCGACGAGCCGACCGGAGCCCTCGACACGGCCACGGGCGACCAGATCGGCCGACTGCTACTCGAGCTCAACGCCTCCGGCCAGACGCTGGTGCTGGTAACGCATGACCCGGCGCTCGCCACCCGGTACGCCCATCGCACCGTCCGGCTCACCGACGGCGCTGTCGCGTCCGACGAGACCAGACCGTCAGCGAGGGATGCCGCGGCAGGGGTCGGGCGATGAGCGCCGGAGGGCCGCTGGCGCTGGCAGGTCCGGTCGGCCGGGTGGCCGGCGGCGGACTGACCCGACGGCGGCTGCAGACGATCGTGATCGGGCTGGTGCTGCTGGTGTCCTGTGCAGCATCGGTACTCGCGCTCGGGCTCGTGGTGGAGTCCGAGTCGCCGTTCGACCACGCGTTCGCTGCTCAGCACGGCGCT
>Ga0126373_10002150_pt1 | contig 14428 bp, 13 predicted proteins | sample PanSoiMetPlot_11_FD_92545 | JGI IMG/M metagenome (GOLD analysis project Ga0126373, IMG submission 92545) | Tropical forest soil microbial communities from Panama - MetaG Plot_11 | ecosystem: Environmental > Terrestrial > Soil > Tropical forest > Bulk soil | place: Panama | collected 2016-02-17 | reverse complement strand
TCTCTTTGATCCGCATTGGCAGCCAGGCGCGCACCACTACATAAAGGATGGGAATAATGAAGAGATTCAGAAAGGTCGAGACGATCATTCCGCCGAAAACGGTTGTGCCGACGGAATGGCGTCCAGCCGCGCCGGCTCCGGTGGCGAAGACCAGCGGCAGAACTCCCAGAATGAAAGCGATTGAGGTCATCAGAATTGGACGCAGCCGCAGCCGCGCCGCCTGAATCGCGGATTCCACCAGGCTCATTCCTTTGTGTTGCAACTGCTCGGCAAACTCTACGATCAGAATCGCATTTTTGCTGGCCAGGCCGATCAACATCACCAACCCAATCTGGCAGTAGACATCATTCTCCAGGCCGCGCATAGACTGTGCCAGCAACGCGCCCAGCATGGCCATGGGAACTGCGAGAAGGATGATGAATGGCAGGACAAAGCTTTCATATTGCGCCGAAAGTGTGAGATAGACCACGAGCAAGCCCAACGCGAAGAGCACGAAAGCTTGCTTGCCGGACTTTATTTCTTCGTAAGAAAGCCCTGTCCAGGAATATGTGTAATTGATTGGCAAAGCCTCTTTAGCCACTTCTTCCATGGCCTGGATTGCTTGTCCTGAGCTGTAACCCGGGGCCGCGCTGCCATTGATTGGCACGTCACGAAACATGTTGTAGTGCGTGATGATGCTGGCGCTCGTGGATTCCTTTACCGTGACCAGATTATCCAGAGAAATCATGCGGCCGGTGTCCGAACGAACGTAATATTGCTTCAAGTCGCGCGGCTGGGAACGAAACTGCGTGTCTGCCTGAACGTACACGCGATACGACCGGTTGTTCAGATCGAAATCGTTAACATATTCCGAGCCCATGAAAATCTGCAGCGCCGACGTAATCTCAGTGAATGAAACTCCCAGGCTCTTGGCTTTTTCGCGGTCAATCTGGACGACATACTGCGGATCGCGCGCCGTGAATGTGGCAAACAGCGGGGTGAGTTCTTTGCGTTGGGCTGCTTTCTGCTCGAATTGATGCACCACCTGTTCCAGCTCTTCCAGGCTGCCGGAGCCAGTCTGAAGCAATTCAAACTGAAAGCCGCCGTAGGCTCCCAGGCCCTGGATTTGTGGTGGCAAAATGGGGAAGATCATGGCTTCGCTGATGCCCATCAGCGGTCCGCGTATCTGGTTCAGGATTTCTTCGGCCGTGTGCTTGCGTTCCCTGATGTCTTTGAGCACCATGAACATCAAGCCTTGATTGGGAGCGGAGCTGGCGCCGCCGGTAAAGCCGGGAACAGAAAAAACCGCGGCCACATCAGGATTTTTCTGGATGATGGCGCTGGCCTTGTCCATGGCCTTGCTGGTGTAGTCGAGCGAGGCTGCAGGTGGCGCCTGGGCAATCGCAATAAGGTATCCCTGGTCCTCGTTGGGGAGAAAGCTCGTCGGCACGCGACGGTAAACCAGGTAAGTGGCGCCCAGGCCAAGAAAGAAGATCAGGATCACAGCGAACTTCCAGTTCGTCAGGTGATGCAGGAATCCCACGTAAGCCGATGTGCCCTTTTGAATGATCTTGTTGATCACGGCAAAGAAGGGATTCTCACGTCCCCGGCGCGGACGAAGCAGCAGCGCAGCCAAGGCCGGCGACAGAGTCAGCGCATTGAAGGCTGAAAGGGCGATAGAAAAGGCGATGGTCAGTGCAAACTGCTGATAGAGGCGCCCTGTAGTGCCCGGGAATAACGAGACTGGAACAAAGACCGCAACCAGCACCAGTGAGGTGGCGATGACCGCGCCGGTAACTTCTTTCATGCCGATGCGTGTGGCAGTGGCAGCCTCAGGGATGCCCTCTTCCATGTGGCGTTCGACGTTTTCGATTACGACAATCGCATCGTCGACCACTAATCCTGTGGCGAGGGTGATGCCAAACAAGGTGAGCGTGTTGATGGAAAAACCGAACAGCTTGGCAAAAATAAATGTACCCACCAGCGAGACCGGGATGGTAACGGCAGGAATGACCGTCGCGCGCCAGCCCTGGAGGAAAAGGAAGATCACGAGGATGACGATGATGATGGCTTCCACCAGCGTCTTGAGCACTTCACCAATCGACTGCCTGACAGAGACCGTGGTATCAACCGCGATCTGGTACTTCAATCCCGGAGGAAAACGTTTCGACAACTGGGCCAGTTCGGCAATTACGGCATTGTCCACGTCCAGGGCATTGGCGTTGGAGAGCTGTAGTACGCCCACGCCGACGACATCAATTCCGTTGTAGCGAATTTTGCCGCCGTAACTCTCTGCGCCCAGCTCGGCGCGGCCCACATCGCGCAATTGGATAAGTGAACCATCCTGGGCGCGTTTGATCACCATGCGCTCGAACTCTCTGGGATCGCTCATGCGTCCAACAGCGCGCACGCTGATCTGGTACGACTGCCCCGGCAAAGCGGGCAATTGACCGACCTGGCCGGCCGCGACTTGAACGTTTTGCTCGCGCAAAGCGTTTACCGTGTCGGCAGCAGTCAGGCCGCGGGATGCCAGCTTCACCGGATCAAGCCAGAGGCGCATTGAGTATTTGCGCTCGCCAAAGATGATGACGCCGCCTACACCTTTGACCCGCTTCAGGTCATCGCGCACATAGAGGTCAAGATAGTTGCTGATGAAGAGATCGTCATACTGTCCGTTGTCGGAATAAAAACCCGCGGCCATCACGAATGAACCGGAATTCTTGCCAATCCCGATTCCCGTCGTCTGCACTTCAACAGGGAGCCGACCTAAAGTAGTGGAGGTACGATTCTGCACGTCCACGGCCGCAAGGTCGAGATCGCGGTCGAGTTCAAACGTGGCGGTGACGGAACTGGAGCCGTCATTGCCGCTGCTCGAACTCATGTAACGCATGCCTTCAGCGCCGTTGATGGCCTGCTCCAGCAGCGTGGTCACGCTGCTTTCAACTGCTTGAGCATTGGCGCCGGTGTAAAAGGCGCCTGCCGAGACAACCGGCGGCGCCAGGGTCGGAAATGCGGCGATCGGCAGCGTCGGTATTGACGTCGCCCCGGCGAGGATAATCAGCAGCGAGCAAACGGTCGCAAAGACCGGACGACGAATGAAGAAATTGACCATTGAAACAAGTAGTTAGTACTTAGTATTTAGTACTTAGCAAAACCCGTCTGGCTAGCTTTGCGGAATTACCGGCATTCCGTCTGCAAGCATCTGCACGCCGGTGGTGATGACCTTGTCGCCGGACTGAATGCCATCGAGAACGACGTAGTCATTGCCAATCACATCGCCAACCTCAATGACTCGTTGCCGTGCGACCGACTGTTGGCCTTGAGTCTCGGCCACGAACGCGAACATCTTTCCGCTGAGCCGTGAAACAGCGGTAATGGGAATCATCGGCAACTTTCGTTCCGACCAGATCAGGCGCGCGTGCACAGTCTGATCATTGCGATAGCTTCGGTCGGCATTCGGGACCTTGGCTTTCAGCAACAGTGTCTGGCTGGTGGTATCCACTTGTGGCGAAACGAAAAATACTGTCGTTCTGAGCCGGGATTTTCCTGCATCATCCAGGATTTCCACCGGCATGTTCGTGCGCACCGCTCTGGCCTTTTCAGCGGGGACATACATATAAGCTTCGACGTCACCACCGCGATCCAGCGTGGTAAGCACAGTAGTGGTGGCCACACGGTCGCCAACGTGCACTGGTATATCGCCGACAATGCCGGCCATCGGCGCTTTGACGGTGTAGTAACGCAGTTGTTCTTTCTGCTCGCGAATGCTGGCGGCCAGCGCCTCAGCGTCTGCTTTGGCAGCATCGTAAGCCATTTGGGACGCGTCCAACTCTGACTTGCTGATCACGCCTGCTGTATAGAGCTGTTTCTTGCGCTCCAGGTCAACGCGGTCAAATTCCGCGGTGGCCAGCTTGGATTTGTAGGCTGCTTCTTGCGTGCCGACCGTCGCTTCCTGCTTTTTGGGATCAATTTCCAGGATAGGCGAGCCAGCCTCAACTCTTTCGCCTGAGTGGACAAAGATCTTTGTTATCTCACCCTCAACCTGGGGCTGCAACGCCGGCGCGTTGCGCGACTTCATGGTCGCCAGGTATTCAGTTGCCTCCGGCACAAGCTGCGTCTGGGCGGTTATGACCTTCACAGGGAATCCCTGAGGACCGCCACCGGAGGCTGCGTTTGTGGTTTGCCTTCCACAACCTGTGAGGACGAGGGCCACAGCAAGAAAAACGAGAGTACGGACAGAGCTGATCAAAGGAGATACTCGATCTGAAATAGTATTGGACGCCGAAGCCACCTGACAAGGGAGCACGAATTCAGGACTGACAGCGTTTTTTTACAATTCGCCCGCCTTTAGATAACCATCTTCCTGCGTTTGCAGGTTTGCCAGTTTGAGGCCAAGGTTGCTAACCGAGATACAGGTTACGTTCGTTACTTGAGTGTCATTGGTTACATGAATAGCCTAGGCATGCACAAAAGTACTCCTCGGAAGAGCAAAGGTTTAAGAATCTATGAAAGCTACATTCAAATTTCTTAGCACGTTGAGCTTCCTGACGCTGGTTTTGGTTGTTGCAACCACGTCTGCGGCTGCGCAGCTAAACTCCAACGTGGGCACCATCACTCTGAACGCGACGCTGCCGGAATCACTCACAGTCAGCATTACCGGCGGCGCTACCGTTAATTTCACGCTAGCCGCAAACACCGCGTCCAATGCCGGCAGTACGACCAGTACTGTGCAGACCGCATGGGTTCTGCAGCCCGGCCGTACACAGGTCACTATCTGGGCCTGGGTTCCCAATGGCGCCGCAGCGTTGACCGCTGGTGGCGGTAACAACATCGCGGCCAGCCAGGTGACGGCTACGGCAGCAGGATCGGGCAGCGCTGGTGGCGCTCTGAACAGTGTGGCCAGCGGCGGCGCGGGCGTGCCGGCTTTCATTACGCCTGCTGCGGCAACTGGCGTTCAGATCGGTAGCATCGCGATTACAGGCCTCAACAAGGCGAGCAGCACCACAACTACGCTTACCTGGAACATCAACACTACGTCCACTCCGCAGTTGCCGGCGGGAACCTATACGGGAACGGTGAACATTCAGGCACAAGCTACACCGTAACCCTGCATGATTTGATATGGAAATTCCTCCCCTGCTTTTGCTTTCCGGACATTGGGCCTGGAGATTAGCTCTCCAGGCCACCTGTCTTTTGCTGATTACTTTGCCGCTCGCCGGGCAGACCGTGAGACCAGTGATCGATGAAAACACGGTCCAGGGACCGGGCAAAAAGGCGAAAGGCAAGATCGAGTACGTAAACGATAGCCTGCAAACCCTCGCGGTAACGCTCGACACCCAGAGTTTTACAGTGTCAGACGTCGGTGAGCTTTCCTACCGCCCTCTGGACAGCGCCATTCACGTAAAGTTTTCTGCTACCAGCTTCCGCATTCCGCCTAAACAAAGCTATCTGGTGTTCTACGAAGCGTACGCGGACGCCGTGCCCGCCTGGTTTGTGGTGTATGCCACGTTCGCGGGTTACAAGGAAAGGACCACGGAAGGTCTCAACATTCATTTGCTGCTGCCGCACACCATTTACCTGTTGCCTAAAGAGGCAGTTAAGAAGGATGAACTCGTCATCCACACCGCCGAATACCATCCAGGTCCGCGGACGGTGGTCGTGCGGGTGGAAAACACTGGACGGACGTTTTGCCGGATCCTTGAGGCTGACGTGACTTCCTTGAACGACAAGGCCAGCAATAATGGCTTTCCCCTTTTCCCTCACAGCGAGCGACAGGTGGAGATTCCATGGTCAGGCCGGAACGGGCCCACAAAGTTGACCCTTCGCCTCCAGCGCTTTCAACTGGAGCAGTCAATAGGAACCACAATGCCCTGACGATTTGAGTTGTTTTATGCCGCTTTTCTCCAAATCGTTTATCCCACGACCAGTCCTGTGGTTGGCTTGCCTTCTGGCATTTTCTTACCCGCTGTCAGCTCAATTTATAAAAGTCGAAGCTGGCGCTTCTGATATGGTCCCCACGCAAGGCGGCTCCATCAGTTTTCAAGGGCCTGGATATGAAGGTTATATTGGGGCGGGAGAAATGAATGGTGCCTTCCGGCTGGGCGCATATGGCAAAACAACTTTGGGTTCATTTCGACTAACGGCAGGAGACCAGAATTTGGCCTTCACGCTTCCGACAGACATCTTTGGCGGTGCCCAGTATTTTTCTGCCAGAGGTCTTGGCGCCAAGCTTCCCGTCGATGCCAGCGTGTTTGTTTTCGGAGGAGTCACAACTCTGGCTGCGGGCACGCCGCTGTTTCAGGCTTTTCAGAATCAGGTGCCGGTTGGGGTGATTTTTATCGACAGGGCCATTACTGATAACTTGCACTTCTATTCGCGCGATATCTTTTCCCGGCAGCAGAGCTGGATTCAAGGATTTGACTGGCGACCACGCCGATGGATCAAAACCGGTCTCTCTGCGGGCACAGGTTCCAACAAGCCCTACTTCGCCGCCAGCGTGGACGCAGATCGCAACTGGTACGAAATCAAAGCCGGTTACATTCAGGCCAGCAATGGCTTTCGTCGAATTACAACGCCATCTATTTTTGCTTCTGAACCGGACCGCGAAAATGTCCTCGTGACCGTGAAGCCATATTCAAGCCTGGTTCTCACCGGCGGGCATGAGAACTTTCTCGCGCCGCAAGGCAGCCTGACGGCCCCATTCCAGCGGGCAAGCGTGGATCAATTGCAAGCCAGTTTCGACGTAGCACAGTTCCGTTTGGGGGCCGGCGTATTTCAATCCCATGGACCTTCCGGGCGCAATGTGTCTGACGGTTTTACGGTTTCACGCCGGATTACCAGGAGTATTGATGGCAGTGCAAGCTATTACCAGAACTTGTCTGGCCCGGGCCTGCACACTGCTTACTTGTTCGGTACCGTGCGGGAAACCATTTCACCGAAGATAAGCCTCTTGCAGGTGATCAATCGGACCCAGGGAAATACAAACTTCCTTTTCGGTGGAAGCTATACTTCTAACCGCTTCTCCTTCAGCGTTGACTATCAGACGCTGTATATGCCCTTTCTTCGAAACCCTCTGGTCACTGGTGTCGGAGCTACGCTCAATCTGAAACTTTGGGGAGGCTTCCAGGTGAATGGCCAGACCTTCCGCTCGCCCGACGGCAAACTCCGTTACACCGCTTCAGCCAGCACACTCCTGACCACTAATCTGCGGCCCGCCGAAGGCTCTGGCAAACAGCTCAGAATGGGCGGCTATGTGGTTCGCGGTCACGTTCGAGATGAGAGCGGCGCACCGATCGAGGGCGCAGCTATCCATATTGGCGAGGAAACCGTTTACAGCAATGCCGCCGGGGAGTTCCAGTTGCGCCTGTCCAAACCCGAGCACCTGGCGTTAACCGTGCTGATATCGCAGTTCTTAACAGCGCTCAATTTCATCGTCGTCTCTGCTCCTCCTGCTGTGACCGCAATGCCTGAAGATTCTTCCCCCGATGTCTTAGTTGTGCTTCGACTGGTTGCCAACGGTAAAACTTAAGCTTTGTAAACACGAGAAAACAGATGAATCGATGGAAATGGTTGCTGCTTGCAGTTGTCCTTGTGGTCGGAGCCATTGTTGTATTTCTATTCGACAAACAAGCCCTGGCAAATTCCTTTGCCGCAGACGGGCGGCTGCAATTGTTGCGAGCGGTCGTGACCCTTGGCGCAAACATTAATCAGGAGCATGACGGCTCCTACCCATTGATTCGCGCTGCAAAAGGACGTCAGGAACCGACAGTCAAGTATTTGTTGTCACACAAAGCCGACGTAAATGTGCGCGACCAGGAGTGGGACACGCCGGTCATGCGGGCTATCCAGGCCGATGATGTCAGCATTCTTAGAGACCTGATTGCGGCGCGGGCAGACATCAACCTGGCAGACAAAGGTGGCTTAACAGCAGTGGACTATGCCTTGCGGGCCTCCAGTTACGAAATGGTAGAGACGCTGGTCAAAGCTGGAGCCGACGTGAACACTCCAGATGGAAGAGGCGAGACACCGCTGATCGGCGCGGCCCACATCGGGAACACAGACATCATGAAGCTGCTCCTGAAAAGTGGCGCGGACCCAAGCTATCGCGACAAGGGTGGTCACAGTGCCATTGAATACGTCCAGAACTTCCACGATCCCGCCGTAATTCTGTTGCTCAGGAACGTGTATCTGGTCCCCATTGGTGATGCTCCCGAAGATGAGATCAACGCTCTCGTCAGCCACTACCACGAGAAATTCGGGATGGCGATTAAAGTATTGCCACGAATGAAGCTCGACGAGAGCAATTACGATACGTCTCGCGGGCAGGTGATTGCCGAGAACCTTCTCAAGTCCATGAGCCGTGCCTATCCCGAATACAGCGACAACTGGGCGACAGTCTTGATCGGAATCACCGGGCAGGATATGTATCCCCTGGGAGAACCCTGGCAGTTCTGCTTTGGCTGGAGAGCCGCAGATGGACGCAGCGCCGTCATTTCCACTGCGCGTCTGGTTCTGCACTTTCCTGACGAGATACCGGAACAGGCGTCGCTCACGCAGAGGTTGCAGAAGGTTGTAACGAAAGACATCGGGCTGCTCTACTTCTGGAAATCTTCAAGCCATAACCCGAAAAGCGTACTTTACGACGGCATGACAGGAGTGCAAGACCTCGATATAGCCACTGAAAATTTCTAACCGGAATTCATTTCACTGAAACCGAAATCAAGTCCGGACCTCAGTGAATTACTTTTACCGGTTTTTGGGCGGTGGAGGTGGTGGCGGGGGTGGTGGAGGCGGCGGTGGTGGAGGCGGAGGCTCGAACAGCAGCGATTCTGGCGATCTCGCCGACTGCCGCTCCTCAGTATCTTGAATATCTTTGGACGTCTCAGCTTTCCGCTTTCTTATGTCCAGAACCTTGCCGGCCCATTCATTGGCTTGCCGCTCGTCGTCGGATCGGGCAGCCTTATTGTTGCACTGGATTTCTGCGCGCTCGTGAAAGATCAGACTCAGGTAAGATATGGCGTCCTCGTAATCTGGGCGCAATTCCATGGCCTTTTTCATCATCTGAACGCCGTCTTCAACCACTGGCAGGTTGTCCGTTCTCAACTTCGCGCAGAAGGGCTGCGTGATTGACGACGGTGGACCACTGGTTGGCAAATGCAGCTTCGTGCGTGCGGCTACGCGTCGCATGTATGCCTGGACCCAATCGAGCACTCCAACGGAATAAATCGCCTCGGGATCATGCAGATCGGCCTGAGCCGACTGACGATAATAAGACTTTGCTTCCTCGAGCCTCCTCAGATTCAGTTCAAGATAACCAAGCCATTTGAACGCCCTGACGTTTTGAGGGTCGAGTGCCAGCACCTGTTTATAAGTCTCAATTGCTTCATCGGCGAGTTTCACATTCTCCGGCGTATCAACGCCTGGAATATAGGCGTACGCCAGGGCGCCAGCCAGATACAGAGCAACACTCTGAGATTCCGGATCCAATTTCCGCGCCTGCCTGAAATGTTCAATGGCTAATTCGTACTGAGCGTTTTGAAAAGCTTGAAGGCCCTTATTAACCTCATTTTTGGTTTTCGCGGAATCGGTTTGAGCCGCAACGATGCCGCAAGCCAGGAAGGCCAACAGAGATAGTGGGAACATCAATTTGTATTTCACGAATGTCTTGAGTGAAGATTACACGTTTGTTGATCCAGCGCAACGTCAAACTATTTCGATCAGCTCAAGCACCGTCTTGCGCAATGGACGCATGAGCGGCAGCCCCGCAAGCCGAATAAGATTCACCACCAGTCCAAGGCTCTTATCCAGCAGCAAACGCGTGCGCGCCTGGCGTGGAGAGCGGTCGTAAATCCAGAACAGTATTACGCCCATCTGATAAAGCCATAACAGGTAGGGCAGTTTGATTTTGAGATCAGGCGAAACCTTCGTGTCGCTGCCTTCCACCGCAACCCGCAGGTGTTCAATAGCGCCCTCACGAATGGCCCGCGTTTCCGCGCTGAAAGGAGACAGCGGATCTTTGCTGTCTGGCGCGTGACGAAAGAGGGCATCACAGAACTTGCGATTGGGTGCAAGCAATTCCAGGCGTTTTTCCAGCACGGACTTCAAGCGTTCTTTCAGCTTGCTCTCTCCTCGCATGGCCTCAAGAATCGCTTCGTGGCTGCTCTGTTGCATTTCATCGTAGAAGGCCAGAACAATGGCTTCTTTGGAAGCAAAGTAATAGTATGCGGCGCCCAGTGCAACGTCCGCTTTCGCAGCGATATCGCGCATGGTGGTCTGCTCGAATCCTTTTTCGCGAAAAAGCTCCAGAGCGACATCGTAGATGCGGCGGCGCGTGTCCTGGGCGCGGGGCGTGGTGCGGATTTTCGTGGCTGTGGTCATCGCAGATAATCCGATATTGTTCCTTCCGGCAGCGAACATGACGCCATGGGGATCTGGCGCAGTTCATCAGCTATTTTGTCAGGGCTGGAGCGTTTCAACCATCGTGAAATGGTGTGGCGATTTCTGGATATTGCTTCAAATGCCTGGCGGGCCAGAGGCAGCAGCAATGGATGCGCCAACCGCCACGCCCATTCGCGGTAGTCCACCAGCGCGTACAGGCACATGATCCAGGCACGATTGTTCAAATAGACTTCGCCCTGGTCACTGATGGCCACGAGATCATCAGAAGACGTGAACTTCTCCAGGCCCGGGAACATCCGCAACGATTCGGCTGACCCGCAGGGAAGTAACCTGAGTTCAAGCCACGTTTCCTGCCGGGCAAGCCATTGTTTGAGGCGACAGCAGAGCTCACAGCGTTCGTCGTACAGCAAGTAAAGATAGCGCATTGCCGGCCCCCTCACTCAGGTATGCGGTACAGGCGACACCCTCAGGATGGCATCGGGAGCAACAGGAGTGGTCCTGCCTACGAGGCCGTGCTGACGGATGCGCGAGAAGACGTACAGATTGAAAAAGTGCATGCCACCCAACGTGAGCATTACCAGGCCGAGTTTGGCGCTGAGTAGTTCAATGGCTTGCCGCCAGTCTTCCACCGCAGCTTCCGTTTTCAGGGCCAGGCAGACAAAGCCGATGTTGATGAGGTAAAAACCTACGACCAGCAGATGGTTGACTGAGGCTGCCAGTTCGGCGTTGCCGCGAAATGCATCCACGAGAAAGGCGGCGCCGCGTTTGTGCAGAGTCCGAGCCACCCACACAGTCAGAATGATGCTGATCACTATGTAAATCAGATAGCTGATGATGATATGCATCGGGAACCTCCTGTTTGAACATGTTCAAAATAATGGAAACACAGGCAGGTGTCAAGTAAAATTTTGAACGGATTCAAATATTCAATGGGTAGGCGGAAATTCAATGGCCGCAGATACTTAGCGAATCAGTTTCTCGAGCAGCAGGATCAGCAATCCGGCAGCGCAGAGGATGACAGGCCGGGCAGGCCAGCCCGACCCCGGCCGCAGAAGGCCACCGATTCCCTCGGTAGAGGTGACAACATAGGTTATCCAGGCAATGCCACCCACGGTTAGCAGCCCGCCAATGGCACGCAACAGCGGACTCCCTTTGCGTTTGGGCGGAGCTTTTCTGGGCGCGTGATAGGCAGGACGATCTTCGTAGCCGATGCGCGTAGTGGTTCCCCACTCGTCCTCAATCGGCTCCTTAGGCCTGGGCCGCTGCTCCGGCATAGGCATACTTTGTACCTTTTTTGGGGGGAATTCAATAGTCCGGAAGGGCTGGCATCCAAAGTGTCAAATTACAATCAAAGCTCCTGTTATGAGCCATTTATTCGAGCCGCTTCGCTTTCGCGATATCGAGTTCTCTAACCGAATATTCGTCTCTCCCATGTGCCAGTACTCCTGCGAGAATGGCTTCGCCAACGACTGGCATTTCGTTCATCTGGCGACCCGCGCAATAGGCCGTGCAGCCCTGGTCATGGCGGAAGCCACTGCTGTTACCTCTGATTCCCGGATCAGCCCCAAAGATCTGGGCATCTGGAGCGATGCACACATCGAGCCCTTGCGGCGCATCTTTGCTTTCATCGAACAGCAGAACTCGGTCTCTGGCATTCAACTGGCGCATGCGGGAAGGAAAGCGAGTACCAGTGAGCCCTGGAAGGGAGGCCATCCGCTCTCGCCGGCCGAGGGCGGCTGGACGCCGATCGATGCTCCCAGCGCCATCCCTTTTGCCGAAGGCTATCAAACGCCTCACGCAATGACCGAGTCCCAGATTGCCTCAGTTGTTGATGCTTTCGCCAAAGCCGCCCAACGAGCGATGGTCGCAGGAGCAAAGCTGATGGAAATCCATTCAGCTCACGGGTATCTGCTGCACAGTTTTCTCTCGCCCTCGAGCAATCATCGCACCGACCAATATGGTGGCTCGTTTGAAAATCGCATCCGCATTCTATCGGACGTCATCACAGCCGTCCGCAAAGTGTGGCCTGAGCGCTATCCGTTGTCAGTCCGCATCTCATGTACGGATTGGGTGGACGGAGGCTGGAGCATCGATGACGCCGTTGCGTTGGCCAGAATACTGAAAGGCCTGGGAGCAGACCTGATTGACTGCTCGTCCGGGGGAATCCTGCCGGGGATAAAAATTCCGCTCGGACCTGGATACCAGGTTCCATTTGCGGAACGGATCCGCCGCGAAGCAGAGATCGCCACCATTGCCGTCGGCATGATTAGCGAGCTCGTAGAGGCTGACCACATCATCAGGATCGGTCAGGCCGACGCTGTGATGCTGGCGCGCCAGTTTCTGCGCCAGCCTTATTGGCCGCTTCATGCCGCCTACGTCCTCGGGCACGACATCAAGTGGCCGGCACAGTACGAGCGAGCCAGGTTCAAATAGCTAGGAACTGGCGTGCCTGCGATGCGGGACTGCGGCCAGCGTCGCCACGGATTCTTCCGTTCGCATAATCTCACGCTTCTCCACCGGTGAAGACAAGACAATGGAAGTCGAGGTGGTGCCGCATGGAGTCAGGCGATCAATCACAGACTCCAGATGCTCCACCGAGCGAACGTGAACCTTCATGATGAACGAATCGGCGCCGGTGCCACGATGGCACTCCACCACTTCCGGCAGGTTTTTGACCAGGCTCGTGATCTTGGTAAAGACATCACCCACCACTGACATGCGGATGATCGCCGTGATCGGCATCCCTACCTTCATCGGATCAATATCAGCGTGGTAGCCGAGAATGATTCCGGCTTCTTCCATCCGCTTCACCCGTTCTACCACCGCAGGTGTTGTTAGCCCCACTCGACGGCCAAGCTCCGCATAGGAAAGCCTGCCATTGAGCTGAAGCTCATGAAGCAGCTTCCAGCCTATCTGATCCAGCAGTTTTTCACTTTTGAAACTGGGATTCATATTGCACCTTAAAAAATGAGATATACCTGAGCTGACTTGCTGCCCTCTGCGGGGTGGGGGTTTCCGCTGACAGCCTTTCTGCTTAAAAGTGGCACAATTAAACCTCAATTCCGGCACTAAAGCAAGATTATCTATGTCCTCAACGCGAAAGTAGTTTAAGAAACGCAAGTCTGGCCGCAAAATATTTTTGGACTCTCCCTTCGATCAAACCCTCAAAACGGGCGTAAGTCATTGATATGAATGGCGATAAGCTACTATTGCGGATCGTAAAACGAATGACTTCCAACGGAAAAGTCATCTGGGCTACCCCGAAAAAGCACGTTACTTTCGTACTTGCTCCGCAGTGCCCCAGCAGCGCATAAATCCGCTTTTTTGTTTTTGGAACAAAAATAAAAAATGTGCTGCGGCGCCAGTTGTTCGTTGCAGAATGCGACTGTCAAAATCCAAGGTCGTCACAAAACAGGACAAAAAGGAACGGGTTGGGAGCCACCGTGTCTGCGAAGCAAATTCTGCATACCATCAATAATCAACTCACCATCGTGATCGGAAAAGCGGCACTGCTGGCTTCGGAAACTGAAGACGTGGGATTGAAGAAGCGATGTGAGGAGATTGAAACCGCCGCGCACAATATCAGTCGTCTCCTGGACAGCCTGAATCCAGACAAATAGCGCGGAGACCAATTCCGGTTTTCGGAACACAACAAAAAAATTTTCAAAATGAAAACCAGAGTCGGGTAGCATTCCGTTGCGCCCGAACAGCGTCACTACCGGACGCCACAAAGCAAGCAAATCTCTTCCAGTGAGGTTCAAAAAGAAAATGAAACTTCCCCTGGGTAAGACCCTATGTGTTTTTCCTTTTCTAATCCTGGCGGTCAATTTCCTGGCTGCGCAGGAAGTATTAAAACAGCATGTCGACAATCCCGGCCAGACGGCCGATCAGAGGGCGACAGGCCACAATCCGGAGGCGTTGCCGGAAACAATTGAACGCGCGAAACCGACCGGCCAGACCGTGGTTACGGGCAATGGCATCAATTACCACGGCGGACCGGTTCTGAAAGGCAATCCAGTCCCCATTTACCTTATCTGGTACGGCAACTGGA
>Ga0126373_10002149_pt1 | contig 14434 bp, 17 predicted proteins | sample PanSoiMetPlot_11_FD_92545 | JGI IMG/M metagenome (GOLD analysis project Ga0126373, IMG submission 92545) | Tropical forest soil microbial communities from Panama - MetaG Plot_11 | ecosystem: Environmental > Terrestrial > Soil > Tropical forest > Bulk soil | place: Panama | collected 2016-02-17 | reverse complement strand
GCTTGCACGCGGCAATCAGGAGTACAATCGTGGTCGCGCCCAGCATCGGAAACAGGTGCCTTTCGTCACGGCTCTCTACCGTGTCCCCCGCCATTTGCGACTGCGACTCCGCCATCATCCTCGCTTGCTCCAAATTGCCAGGGTTGCAATTATAGGACCGAGCGCAAGCATTTTCAGTGAGCGCAAGCATTTTCAGTGGTGGTATAACTGGGCGGCCCGTAGTCGGTTAGAGCCGATGAAGAAAGTTGCCAGCCTGTTGAAACGGCGATTCGAGAACATCATTACCTACCTAACCCATCCGATTACCAACGCCACCAGCGTGAGGGGATTTTGGTACACCTCCCTGGGCGGCGAGCGTTCCGGTGCGGCGGGAATGCCTGCCGTTTCGTGGTGAAAACTGATGAAGTTTCGTATCATGTTTGACTTGAGAGCTGCATCGCACAGCAACGAACAAACTTTTCGGGAGATGTAATGCCGCGCGAAGATGACATTAACGTGAGGGAAGAGCCCCCGACACTTCAGGAGTTGACCTCAGATGGAGAGGGCGTTGGTTTAGAAGCGGAAAAGGATGAAGGGGCAATACACGCCCCATTTGATCCAGAAAAAATCGATGTAATCACACAGGCTCGCACTGTTGATCTGCTTCTCACAAGGCTTCGCGAGGGCGAGCTAGATCTCTCACCAGAATTCCAGCGACGCAGCAACGTGTGGGATGATGCGCGCAAGAGCGGGCTCATTGAATCAATGCTCTTGCGTATACCGATTCCTTCGCTCTATGTTTCCGAGGATAAGGAGGGCAACTACACAGTTGTCGATGGATTGCAACGCTTATGCGCTATATCACATTTTGTCGACGTTGCTGCGCTAAATAAAGCGGTGAAAGTTTCGCTTGATCCGTTACGTCTGCAGCGCCTCGAGTCTCTCGGGGAGTACATCGGCTTTTCTTTCGTCGAGCTGCCTCGCCCGTTACAACGACGAATCAGCGAGACTGAACTGACACCATTCCCGGAGAAGGATGTTCTGGCGGCTGACCGCCTTTGTCCCAAACAATTCTCGACGTCGGCAGGATGGCTCACAACTGTAGTTGACGAGCACTTTGTTGAATGGCCGGCTACCCTTTTTCGGCAGCGATCAAGCGCTGAATGGAGCCAAGTTTTGCGTAAGTGACTTGCTTTCCCGTGATTCGATTCCCATCGCCCTCTCCTTATGAGGGCTGGCCCTGCCCTGCGCGTTCACGCGAGTGCTTCCGGCAATCAGAATGAGGAAAAGGACGAAGATGATCGTGGAGGGGAGTAGCGATCAGAACATGAGGTCTAGCTAGTATTCTGCGATTGCGGTTATGAGGGGGGTGGGACATTCAACCGCCATCGATCCAGCCCGCCTGGATAATCTCGAAAATAGCCTAAGACCCGGCGAAAAATCCTAAAGCGCGACATAGTATGAGAAGGAGCCAGTGCACACTGATGGGTGACGGGCAGCAGCTGCCACTCGAACACGGGATCGTCTCGGCGCGGATGTGCGGAACCATGTCCGTGGACGCTTCGTTCGAGCGTTTATATCGGATGTACGCGCCCGTGGTGATTGGTTGGCTTGCCATCCGTGTCGAGCCGCACGCCGTTGACGATCTGCTGCAGGACGTCTGGACTGTCTTCTACAGACGTTGGCGGGCGTGGCAGCAACCGGCGGAACTCGATACGCCAGAGGCCCGTCCGGTTCTGAGTTTCTTGTTCCGGACGGTCCATCTCGCGACCAAAGCCCACCATCGGGCCTGGCGCGTACACGAGCCGATCGAAGAGCACCATCTGGCGGATGAAAGGACAACGCCGCAGCGCCTGGTTGAAACGCTCGCCCTAGGCCAGTGCCTGGAATTTGCGAAAACGCATTGCAGCGAAGTAGACGTTGCGATCCTTACGGGCAAGCTGGCCGGCATTTCTGCAAGAGACATCGCACGCACGTTGGAGATCAGCGAAGGCGCCGTCGATCACCGCTACCGAAATACGCTCGGTCATCTGCGGCAGCAACTCCAGTCCGTGAAGTCGGGAGGGAGCACTTGACGTCTCGCAACCACGTTGATACGGAGTTGCAGCACGACTGGCAACGTTTTGTAAGCCAGATCACTGCGCCTGCCAATCTGGCCATTCGAATCACGCCGGCGACGCTGTGGATTGCCTTGGAAGATCTTCTGATGGAGTGGCGCGCTTTATGGCGTTCCGAATGGTTTGCCGCCGTCAAAGACCAATTGATCAATTCCAAATGGACACTCAAGGATCTGATGGCACATGTCGCATCGTGGGCAGCCGAGCTTCGAGCGCAAGCCGAGATTCTTGCTGGAGGCACGGGGGTCGGCTATCAAATCCTCTTCGACGAGATCGGTGGTCCGCGATCTTGGAATGCCGAGAAGGTTGAAATGCGTCGCTCGCGATTACTGGAAGAAGTTATCGGCGAGATCGAGCGCGAGACCGTCCGGTTCCAGGATCTGCTCTTTGACGTCGATATTCCTCGCCTTTTAACCGAACATCCCATTGGAATCGCGCCGACCGCAGCGCCGGGGCAACCGTGGATCCGGAGTATCGCGGGACTGGTCGAGATGCGATGCATCCATGAGCGTCACCATTTGAACCGTATCATTGAGTGGAAACGCGCGAAATTGGGAGGCGATTTGTGAATGCAGCGGACATTGTGTCTCTAGAACGTCATTTCAAAGGAGACAAATACTCATGCCAACCCAATCAGAAACAGAAATCGCTCCCATTCTCAAAGCAGCGCGGGACCTCTACGAGCTCGTGAAAGACGACGTGATCACTGCAGCAGAGATCATGCCGGAGTCGGGCTATTCCGTGAAGGTCGATCCGGACGTGCGAAGCTTCGGCCAGGTGGTGGCGCACATCGCCGATGCCAATTACCTCTTCGCGTCGTCTTGCCTGGGCGAGCCTAACCCGTTTCCGGGTGTCACACCAGTGGAGCCTGGCATTCTCGAAAGAAGTAAGATGACTAAGCGCGATATCCTTGCGGCGCTTAAATCATCATTCACCTACTGCGACGGCGCGTTCAATTTGACCTCGGATAGCACGCTGGCCGAAACCGTCCCGTTTCCTGTCGCGGGTAAACAGACCGTCCCTAAGGCATTCCTGTTGAATCTTGCCTTCCTTCACACCGCTGCGCACTACGGTGCCATGGCGCTCTACCTGCGATCGCAGGGGATCGTCCCGCCTTCAACTGAACGGCTGTCCCGGCGGTAGAGCATTCGCCACACTTCGACAATCAAACTATTTGGCGGTAACTCCCAGATGTCGGCAAGCGGGAAGTTGACACCCCACCGCCGCGGATTGCGGTCCAACTTCCGCGTAGCCCGTGATCCGCCCGAAGCCTCGCCCCGTAAGCCATAGTGCCGGAGGCAACGGGCACGCGATCACTACGTCCGTCAACCTACAGACTGTTCACCCCCGCAAGTTGGCTGCCGTGCGGCGCGAGGTCGCGCCGGGCGCCGTCGGCTCGGCGTGGGGGCCGGTCCTAGGCAAGGTCTGGGAGTTTATTCGCAGCCAGCCAGGCCTGCGGACTACTGGCCACAACATTTTTCTCTACCACCACCCGACACAGCCAGACGGGCCGATACTGTGCGACTTCGGTGTCGAGGTCACACGCACATTTGAAACTCCTGGCGAGGTGTACGCGACCGAAACGCCAGGGGGCGAGGCCGCCGTCGCCGTCCACCGCGGCCGGTACAATCGCGTAAACGAGGCGCACGACGCGATCGGAAAATGGATGGCTGCAAATCGGCGGGAGTCCGCCGGGCACTCGTGGGAGATATACGGTGATCCGACGCCGGATCCGGCCGACACTGAGACGACGGTCGTTTACCTTCTAAAGTAGCGATCGCGCGGTTCGGGCGAGTGGTCGTATACCTTCGGATGAACGGAGTTGTGCCACCCGCAAGCCGGCCATGAAAGATGGTCTCGACAGCACGTGATTAATGCCTGCACTCGCTGGGCACCGCGAGGTGCGTGCTCCCGGGAGGAATGTTCCCCGGTAGTCGCCAACTCCGAAGTCATCCCCTCGCGGAATCATGCAAAGTTGCACGGCTCGGGGAACATACAGCGGTCTAGGCGCCCTGGACCAGGGCCATCATTTCCGGGGTGTAGCGCTCACCGACGATGGGAACCTGGTCGAGACGAGCGGAGATACTGTTGAGATCGACGGCAGTCAGGTTGACATGGCGCGCAGCCATGTTCTCTTCGAGGTAGGGCACACGCTTGGTGCCGGGAATGGGAACGATGTCTTCGCCTTGAGCCAGGACCCAGGCGAGAGCCAACTGCGCAGGAGTGATGCAACGAGCGTTGGCCAGTTCCTTAACGGCGTCTGCCAGTTTGAGGTTGGCCTCGAGGGCCTCTTCGGCAAAGCGTGGATAGTTTTTGCGGCGCCAGTCGGAGGGATCGAGGTCGTCGATTTTCTGGATCGCGCCGGTGAGGAAGCCGCGGCCGAGTGGGCTGTAAGGGACGAAGGTAATGCCGAGCTCGCGGCACGCGGCGAGTACACCGTTGGATTCGACTTCGCGGGTCCACAGAGAGTATTCGCTTTGCAGAGCGGCGATGGGATGGACCTTAGCGGCGTGTCGGATGGTTTCCGGTCCGGCTTCAGATAGACCCAGAGTTCGGACTTTGCCGGCTTTGACGAGTTCGGCCATGGCGCCGACGGTGTCCTCGATGGGAACGTTGGGATCGACGCGATGCTGGTAGTAGAGGTCGATGACATCAATACCGAGGCGCTTGAGACTGCCTTCGACGGCGCGGCGCACGTTGGCCGGCGAGCTATCGAGGCCAAGGCGGGTGCCGCCGGCATCGATGCGGAAGCCGAACTTAGTGGCGACGACTACGCTATCGCGGGGAACTTCACGAAGGAACCTGCCTACAAGCTCCTCATTGGCGAAAGGCCCGTAGATTTCGGCTGTGTCGAGGAAGTTTCCGCCCAGCTCGAGGAAGCGATGCAGGACGCGGAGGGATTCGTTGTCATTCGTAGGGCCGTACGCCCATGACATGCCCATGCAGCCGAGGCCGAGGGGGGAGACTGAGGGACCGCTTTTGCCGAGTCTTCTTGCGTTCATGTAATTTCTCCGAAGGAGTTGCGTTTGTTCGATGCGAGGGGGCGCAAACCGGTCACAAGGGGGGCGAAATAGACGTCTTCCGACTTGCGATCAACGTCGAGGTATTGCGCAAAGATCTTAACCTGCTTGAGCGAACACGCTATCCGTAGAATAGGCTTTCCGCAAAGGTCCTGTAAGGCAGAGGGCTAGGTATGTCCCTACGGTTCTACCCTCGGGGGGAGTTCGGGACCAGGGTGCGAACAACCCTGGTGCCGAAACAACCCACGTGCGGGCCAACCAGTCCGCCGATTCTCGGGGATCAAGACTCCGGCCAAACGCACCATCCGTGCGGTGCTGGATCGCCTGGACTGGTGCGGCGCCGCCGGTGAGGTTCAGACGTCACCTTCAACTTTTCGGTGGGGCTTGAGGCTCGCGGACCGTCTCGGTTACCGGCAATCTTTCGAGCCGCCCCGGCTCGCTATGCGTTGAGTTCCTTATTTGCGGCTCAGGATCGAGCACAAAATCCACTTTCGCTACCTGGATTGCTGACAGCCTCCGTGTTGTTCCTTGGAGTTCCACGATGAGCGCGTCGTTTCCCTGGTGCGCCTGTCTGTGTACAACGCCTCCAATTCCAATGGTTCGGCCGTTCCGATTTAGCGTGGCGCGGCCAACCTTCCCATCGTAGCGAAGTGAAACGGAGTATCTGCCCGGACGCAGACTCTTACCGTGGCACTCGACTGTGTGAGTCAGCCGAAACTTGCCGTCATAGCGAACTGTCCCCACACCGCCACGATCGGCCTTCACCTTACCAAGCGGCTCCGTATTGGGCCCCTCGAAATGATCGGGATCAATCTCGAATTGGGCACGCGCGGGAGGCGCCCCAAGCGCGATCAACCCGGATAGAGCTGCCAGGGTCGCTAGAATTTGTCTTCTCATCGAAGCCTCTCCTTTTTCTTACTCGGTTCCGACAGCCTGGTGCTGTTTCCTGCCGTGAGCGCGTCTACTCTCGTGCGGTTCCCTTGCTAGGCAAATGCACTGCAGGCGAACCGCGGCGTTTCTCGGCGTTCCACCAACTGTCTTCTAGTTAAAGCGCAGAAGAGGCGAAAAACGGATCATTGGCCTTTTGGGCGCAACGAATATTGAAAGCGGGTATACTTCAGCTACAGGCTGATCATGAGCAGCACGGGAACCGACCCCTCGGGCGAAATTACATTGCTTCTCCAGCAGATGAGCGGGGGCGATATTCAGGTGTCTGAAAAACTACTTCCGCTGGCTCTCCCGGAGTTGCGCGCGTTAGCGCGGCACTATTTGAGCGGCGAACGCCCTGGCCACACGCTGCAGCCCACCGCCCTGGTGAACGAGGCCTACTTGCGGCTGGTGAGCGATCAAGCGCGAAACTGGCGGAGTCGGGCACATTTCGTGGGCGTGACTGCGGGCATTATGCGGCGCATTCTGATCGATCATGCCCGCCGGCGCCAGGCGCTCAAGCGAGGCCCCCAAGCGGGGGCGATCGAAATTTCCGAAGAACGCGAAGGGCTCTCCGCCAAGGAGGCGGAAGAATTGATCGCGTTAGACGCGGCATTGAACCGTTTGGAGGTGGTGAACCCCCGCCACCGCCAAATCGTCGAACTGCGATATTTTGGCGGCCTGTCGGTCGAAGAAACCGCAGAAGCCCTAAATGTTTCCCCCATCACCGTCAAGCGAGACTGGAGGGTCGCGCGGGCTTGGCTGAAGGGACAGGTACGTCCTGAAACCCTAGTTTGATACGGTGGTTTCCCGATGTCCCCTGAGCAATGGAACAGAATAGTCGAATTGTTCCACGCGGCTCGCGCGAAGACGTCCACGGAACGAGCGGCCTTGCTCGACTCCGCGTCTGCCGCCGATCCTGAATTGCGGCTGGCAGTCGAGCAGATGCTGAGAGATGACGCGGCGTCTTGCAGTCTCCTCGATCGGTCCCCGATTGAGGTCATGGCAGCGGCTGCGGCAGATCCTTACACACCCCCGTCAGCCGGTGCGACATTCGGGCGGTATGAAATCGTCGCTCTCATCGGTCGCGGAGGAATGGGCGAAGTCTGGGCCGCCCATGATACCGAACTCGATCGCGCAGTCGCGATAAAATTTCTATTCCCGAGACCAGGTTTTGGACAGTTGGCGGAACGCCTGACGCACGAGGCCAGAGCCGCCTCCGCATTGAACCATCCCAATATCGTTACTGTTTATGAAGTGATTCGGCACGAGGACACCCCTCTCATTGTCATGGAAATGGTGAAGGGCGAGCCGTTGGGCTCGGCCCCCGGAACTCCACAGCCCCTGGAGCAGGTTATCCAACTCGTTTTGCAGACCGCCAGAGCACTCGGCGCGGCACACGCACACGGCATCATCCATTGCGATATCAAGCCTGAAAACATTCTTGTGCGAGGCGATGGATATGTCAAAGTGCTGGACTTCGGCCTCGCCCGCCACATCGGGCGCGACGCGACCGCCCCGGGCATTGCCGGTACGCCACGTTACATGTCGCCCGAGCAGGCGAGGGGCGAACTCATCTCGCCGGCAAGCGATATTTTTTCGCTGGGATTGGTCCTGTACGAACTCGTTACGGGGCAATACGCCTATCCCGGGCATTCCCCGCTCCTGCAAGCCATGCCCACCAGCGAGCCGCTTGCGCCGTCCTCCATTAACCCTCGCGTGCCAGCCAACCTGGATTCGCTCATCCTGGCTATGCTCGCGATCAAGCCTGGGGCACGCCCCTCGGCGGCGGCGGTCGCCGAGAGATTAGGTGAGGCCTTCGTGAAGTCGCGACAGCTCCGCCATCGCCGGATATGGCAAGCTGCTCTGGCAGGAGGTGTTCTTCTGGCGTGCGGGTTATGGGCGGTCAGCTCGGCTCTGTTCAGCAGGAGGGATACACCGGAATTCGCCGATCTGAGAATTCGGCCTCTTACCTCGCAGGCTGGTTGGGAGGGAACTCCTGCGCTTTCCCCGGACGGGCAGACAGTAGCCTTCACCTGGACTGACAGGCTTGGTCGCCAGAGCGAGATCTATCGCAAGGGGCCCGACGACACTGAACCGGTAAAGCTTACTAATTCCCAATCCGAAGGCAACATCGGATATCTGGCGTGGTCGCCGGATGGTAGCCGGATCGCTTTCAAGCGCCAACGCGGTATGGGCGGCGCGATCTATTCGATCGCGAGTACTGGAGGGGATGAGCAGAAGATTGTAGACCTGGAGACTGCCTATCTCACGTCGTCAATTGATTGGTCTCCGGATGGAGCGGAATTGGCATTTTCGGATGCCTCACGCATACCCACTCAATTGACCGTCTATCTGTACAATTTGCGATCGGGCGTAAAGCGGAAACTAACCGATCCGCCGCCGCTGGCAGATGGCGATTGGAATCCCAAATTTTCACCCGACGGCTTGACGGTGGCGTTTAAAAGGGTAACCGGTTATTGGGCGGACGAGATTTACCTTGTGCCCACGGCAGGAGGAACACTGCGACGGTTAACCGATGCGCGAGGGGGTATCTGGGGACACGCATGGACAGCGGACGGCAAGAGTCTGATCGTCTCGTGGCAGCGAAGCAGCACCATTTTCGGCCTCTGGCGGATCCCGCTCGATGCGCCGTCCCGGGCGGAGTCCATCACCCAGGGAGGAAGCGACGCGATCACGCCCGCCACCAGCCTGAAAACCAGCCGTATGGCTTGGGTGAATCAGCTCTGGGACCTGAATATCTACAGGATACCGGCAAACGGAGTTGGGAAGCCGACTAAGCTCATAGCATCTACTCTCCGTGATCAGGGCGCTACCTACTCACCCGACGGCAGCATTGCGTTCATCAGCGATCGGTCGGGCAGCAAAGAAATCTGGTTAGCAAAAGGCGATGGCTCTGGACAGGTGCAAGTCACGCACTTCGGTGGCCCATCGATAGACCATCTGCAGTGGTCGCCAGACGGGCGAATGGTGGCGTTTGATGCCAGGCCTCACGGCTACTCTGATATTTTCACCCTCGAATGTGACTCGGCAACGACGCGTTGCGGAGAGCCGAAGCCTTTGTCGATGGCCCCAGCGGTGATTCCCAGTTGGTCGGCGGACGGCGAATCCATTTACTTCGCCTCAGATCGAACCGGCAGATGGGAGATATGGCGGGTTGCGGTGTCTGGCGGCCGCCCTCTGCAGGTGACCAATAACGGGGGCTACATGAGCCGCGAATCGCGCGATGGTAAATGGCTCTATTTTTCCAAGTATATGAGAGACAGCATCTGGCGCACGCCGGGCTCCCAAGCCCAAAACCGGACTCCGTTCGGCGAGGCTGAAGTGCTCGGTCCGCCCTATAAGGTAAAAACCGACGACTGGACAATAACTGCTGACGAGATAGTTTTTCTTGACTCCGCTACAAGTACTCACCCAGCGGCGATTCGCGCCTATCGAATTGCTACAAGACGCACGCGCGCAATCCTCGAGTTGACAGAGCTGTTGCCAGATACCAGAGGGAACATGGGGATCTCAGTTTCAGCGGACTCGCGATGGGTCTTATATTCGCAACTGGATAGATCCGGCAGCAACGTTATGGTGGCGGACCACATCCGCTGACCAGCGATCTAAGGCCTGTAGGAGATAACCAGCGATAACCAGGTCATTAGCCCAAGTTCGTCACGACACGGTCGAGAGGCCGGCTAACTCCTTCAGAATCAGCTCAAGCGACGGCAAAGTCTGCACTACATTTGGAATAGGACTTAAGCCGTTCCGGAACGTTTAGACCGAGCTGATCAAAGGAGCGATTCTTGTTCCGAGGTGCGCTCGGCAACGCGGCGGAGGAGAATCTCGCGCCCGTCGGTCGTGGGGAGGACAATGTCGGCGCTCTGCAGTTTGGATCCTCTCGTGGAAGATGATCCCGACGTGTGGGAACTTGTCTGCACGATGCTGAGCTCGAAACGGTGCACCGTGTTGGCGGCGGAACATCGCGCGGCGTGGAAATCTCGAACGAAATGGCCTTCTGGTTTTCTGACAAGTGAGGGAACAAACCGCGGGCCCAGTTCGTTTTCCTAGTGAACAATCGAGGTGTGCCGTGCGATGGTTCGTCTTTTTTTCGGCCGTTGGGTCATTTCTCGTCGGTCCCACAGCTGCCCAACAGCCCATCCATGTGGAAGTAAATCTCGTCAATGTTAGCTTCACTGTGCGCGATTCAAACGGTGCCTTGGTCGGGAAACTCACCAACGATGACTTCGAAGTATTGGAAGACGACCTGCCTCAGAAAATTGCCTTTTTTGCGCGAAGCTCCGATGTGCCCCTCACTCTAGGCGTGATCCTGGATGCCAGCGGCAGCCAGGAACATTTCACGAAAAAGCATGAAGAGGACTTTGAAGTTTTTATCAGCGACGTGTTGGGTCCAAAGGATCGGGCCTTCCTTCTTTGCTTCGGAAACCATTTGCGCTTGGTCAACGATTACACACAATCGGGAAAGCAGATGTTTGAGCACTTGAAGGAATATGAAAAAAAATCCGACCGCTTCCCGGAGATCGGGCCGAAGGAACACCGCGACTTGGGCACCGCATTTTACGATGCGATCTACTATTCCGTGACTGAAAAACTGGCCAACGAAAGTGGCAGGCGGGCCCTGCTCATCTTCAGCGACGGCGAAGATAATTCCAGCTCGCACGACATGATGACGACCATCGAGGCGGCTCAAAGGGAAAACGTGCTGGTCTTTACCATTCGCTACACGGAGAGGGAGCACGGTCAATTGACCGCTCGCAACAGGTACGGTATTCGTGTGATGGACCGCATAGCGAAAGAAACCGGCGGCGCGCACATTGACGCCGAAACGACCGATCCGCACACATACTTCCGCGAGATTGCCGACGAGTTACGCAGTTCTTACGAGCTGGGCTATTACCCCAGCGATCCGCTCAAAGACAATACCTTTCGCAAATTAGTGATCCGCCCGAAGCAGTCGGGCTTGACCGTGCGGGCAAAGACCGGTTATTTCACTCGCCCTTCGCCCTGAGTCTTTCTGCGTTCTGACGCCCGCTTTTCCCTTTGCGACAATCGCGACCGAGGAGTTTGCCAATGGGATACTCAAGCGGGAGCGGCCTGGTAACAAGCATTAACGGTAGACCGCGCATCCTTGGGCTTCGAGGGTCTCAACCCAGGCGGGTGGTATGGCCGTATCCACCCACCGCAGATCCCATTTCTCTAAGCGAGGTAGTCCAAGTATTGCAGTCGGCAGGTGCGACAGCGGGTTACCGCGCAGATCCAAGTGACGCAACTCCCTCAACATAGCCAGCGCTTCGGGCAACGACGTTAGCTTGTTGTTGTTAACCTTGGTGCGGGCATCAAGATTGGCCAGTAATGCCGATTATTCGGAAGCTGCCGGGATCATTGATAAGGTCACTTCGAAAGATCGCGCCCGAAAGTGCCGCCTTTGGCAGGTTGGGGGGCCCGCCCTGAAGCAGCTCTAGACGGCAGTGCCCCGCTGTTGTCCGAAAAACTGCTGATTGAGCGCCCTCCGGAAAGCCTCGTCTCGCACCTGCAAACGCGTGGCATAGCTTGCTTTTGCATCTGCGCCCGCGATATAGCGGAGTTGATCCTTTCCGTCGGTAGCCGCTTCGTACACCACCTCGGCGATCTGCTCGGGAGTCGAATAGGTCGCCATCTGCTTAGGATCGGTAATGATGCTCATGACCTCGTCCACCAGCACGTCATCGGCTGGATGCCGACCTGTATCGAGAGAACGGGTAAAGAAATCGCTTCTTATCCCGCCGGGCTCTACGACTTTCATGCCGATTCCAAACTGACTCAGCTCAAAGGCCATGCTTTCACTCCAGCCTTCGAGTGCTGGACCGTTTTGGACCTCACCAAACACCTTTCACCAATCCTACCACCAGGGTGCAACCTGAGGATTTGGGTTCGATTCCCATCGCCCGCTACAGAAACCTCGATGATTCGATTGACCTTACGCGGATAAGTTACTGAGATTCCCCTAGAAACTGGCCCGTTTTGGACGCCGGATGGACGCTGCTCATGTCCAATTGGACGCCGCGAGGATTGCCATGCGAAGGTGATACTTGCTCAGTCGACTAGCGGCCTAAACTTGCCGAACTGCTCGTCTTCCAGATGCGCCCGGGCAAACGCGCGGGGTGTTCGGAAACGCAGTTGGGGCCTTTCGGAGGAGCCCGCAGCTTTCGCGCAGCCGTAAGACATTACACAGATTTTGTCCTAGCGTCCGGCGCTATCTTAGACCTGGTGGTGGTTCCAGATCTAGCAGGTCGAACGCGCGAGCGTCGCCAGCTTCCAAGGCAAACGTCATCGTGGGAATTGGGGCCGAACACGGCACGCCAGCAAACCCCTCGACCAGGTGTTTAGCGATTTGTACGGCTGATGGGGAAAAGTAATAGAACATGGATTCAAAGTCATGAGACGGTTGCGAAAATAGTGCGGCATCTATGGGCTGCCCTCCATTCGCAATCAAGAGCGTAGCAAAGGCATCGCGCAACTGCTGGCCTTTTCCAGTGGTGCCACACTCTTTGAACGGTAGCGTTACTTTGTGCCAAGACATAGGGGCCTTATTCTACGTGACTTAAAATGGGAAACGCCGCCAGTTCCACGCACGCCGCCGCTCTTTCTCCCGCACAGCTATAGCCGTTTCCCAGGGGCTAAGATTCCTTCTGACTGGGCCATCGCTCATCGATCTTTTCTAGGATGCGCTTGGCATTCTCAATTGCGTCAGCGATGGCGCACTCCCGCGCGGGGCAGGGCTGGCTTCCGATCTCGTTCGGTTCCCGTGCTGCCAGGATCGTCGCTGCAAAAAGGATTGCGGATTTCCGCTGCTCCTCCATTCGACTCCTCCAGCGGAAACGGGGAGGGCGGCGTAGCACAATTAAAACCCTGCACACTAGACGGGAAGCCGCCAGCTTCTGGTCGCCTGGATTGTTCCGCGAGGCCAAGAGAGGCACGCTCTCACGCCGAGGGGTGAGCTGGCTGGCGATGCCTCACGGGTTCTTCCCGACTCAAACCGCCGTTGAGTCTCTGACTATCGGTGAGGACGGGGACGGTAACCCTAGGTCCCGAAAGCGGTCGCCTGTCAATTTTGACAGGTGCCGCATGCACCAGATAACTGTAGTGATAATCGCGCCCACCCGAATGGAGGCGGTCGCAGCCCTTCGCCCGTGCGGGGTAGAGCCGGGGATTTGTGCCGCCTCCATTTTAGCGACATCTTGCGGGGCAACGGTCCCACGTTTTCAGCGGGTGTACGGGGTGGGACGGTAATGCCTAGCGTAGAAGGCTGATTCTGATCGCAGGTATTTAGCCGATCCTTGGTAGTAGTAATGGACTACCCCGCATTCCTCGAGAGTGAATGGGCCAGGGGGTAATATGTACAGGAATACGAGCACGGCCGAAAACATCACGTTCATGGTTGTCCGTGGGGCCATTGCCCTTGCGCTTGTAGGCCTGGGGTTCTACTGCGTTGCACAGGGCATCCACTTTTTCGCGCTCCCGGGAGTCGAAGCCGAGCAGATTCGCCTGGGGGCTGTCATTTTTGCGGTGGGCCTCGCCGTGTGCTACGTAGGGCAGCGGACAGCTTCCATGCGCATTGAAACAAATATGGGAACGCCTCTCTGGACGCTGCGCCCAGAAAGCCCCGCGTTGCCAGAAGTAACTGCAGTCCTCGACGACCTGCAACGTACTGCAACGCGGCTGCAACCAGCCAAAGGAAAAGAGCGAATAGGGATGAGCGTTGCAGAAGGCCGCATGGCGATCCCTCGCACCGACTGAGCTGCTACCTGCAAGACTGAACCACTATTTCCCCGCAATGCGCCAGGTTTGGGCAGAAAGGGCCACATGCTCAAGGGCCGGAAACAGCCAGGCACTTGCAGGAAAAAGGGAATCTAGCCAATCGCATGACATTGCTTCGCCCATCAGCTATTTCTTCCCTAAAAGGATCCGAAGGCTCGAGGCTTCCAGCCCCGGTTGGTCTAGTGATGCCTCCAGCTCCGCAACGGCAGGCCGCCAATCCGGTTGATGCAACACCCAGACGTGCTCTGAGCGGCTAATCGGTGCTCCCGTCAGGAGCAGATACGACTTGTCTTCGAGTGTGAAGGTGATCTGACTGAACTGAAGCTTTCCTTCGACTGCGCCTTGAAACGGAACCGTCGAAAATACGAATCGTCCCAATCCCGGTGAGTAGAGCGCCGTGGCAGGATCTATCTCTGTGGACGAAGCCATCGAACCGGCCATGTTGACCAGTACCTGATTGTCTCGCATGAGAACTGGAGAGGAGAGACGAAATTCACCTGGTTCCGGCAGCAAAGTCTCTAGATTCGGCGCCATCACAGGCAAATGCCCGGGGCGTGGGTTGACGAG